>Ga0126326_1000158_pt1 | contig 33956 bp, 21 predicted proteins | sample InaspJWI67metaG_FD_94485 | JGI IMG/M metagenome (GOLD analysis project Ga0126326, IMG submission 94485) | Marine gutless worms symbiont microbial communities from Oahu, Hawaii - Inanidrilus sp. 1 OAHU.JWI-67 metaG | ecosystem: Host-associated > Annelida > Digestive system > Unclassified | place... | reverse complement strand
TTATCCTGGTTCATGGGTGGTGTATCCTTTCCTTTTTAGTGTGGCCGGTTGACTGCTGCTAACAATCTACCGGTGGATACACCGCCTTTTCCTTTAAACACAACTTTTAAATATAACTCTTCGATTTGAGTCTGAAGGGGTCATCGCCGAATTTGAACCGAACAGAATCTGCTCCTACCGATTTATCTCTGGTTCGGTTTCCGGGGAAAGCAGCTTTGTCTTTGAAACCTTAAACGGCGGGACGAAGTTTACCACGCTTGGCAAGCTGCAGTTGAAAAACCTGAAACTGGCGGGATTTTGGGTGAACCGCAAAGCCAGGCAGCAGGTTCGAAACGATCTGCGGCGGCTCAAACGGATTCTGGAGAACGGAGGGCTGGATGCCTTTCCTGATTGAGCTACAGAGGCGTTTTTATAAAGTTAACAATTATCGATGTACATGTTTCGTTGAAATATTAGAGATCAGGCAGGTTCAGCCCGTTTAGCCCATTTGCCTGTTTGCCGGTTAAACAGGGTTCCTATCATCACTTAGATGTCATCGTATCCTTGTCTTTCCTTCAGCGTTGCGCGGCTGCGTTCCGATTCAATTCTACTTCGCTCACAGTTGCATTGAGCGCAGGTGTGAATCTTCCTTCCGGCCGATTTTTGCTTTATGAAAAAGACCAGAAAATACAAGCCGAATACAACCATCGCTGCCACCAGCACTAGAATAATTTCAGACATCTAGTTTCCTCAGTGATTTTCTAAAATAGGATTGATGATTTCGCAACAGGCCTGAATCCGCTGAAATAGTTCTACTTTGCAATAATACGTAAATCCTAAGCCGGATAAGCCGGAATTTAAGATTGAAGATTGACGATTGAAGATTCATGGTATCGCTTTGCTCTGTCTTTCTTATATAAATAGATAGCATTCCCAAGATATTCAATCAATCTATGGCATAAATCATGTGCATTCATGATGTGATCCAATTAATAGGGCCTAATCCCCTGATTTCCCGGAACCCGCAATTAGGACGCTATACATGACTGTATGATTAGGTGCAGCACAGCTCCAGCCGTTGAGCCGGTTCATCAAGCCGGCAGTCGATGTAAAAGGCTTCCGCGTCATCCATCTCCGGCACGATCTGATCAGCATACAGGCATAAGATAATAATGAGGATATTATGGTCAAGGAATCAGAGGCCGTTGGCCTTGGAAATAATCTCCCAGGCTTGCTCGGCAGATTCTACATATTGAAATATCGTAATATCTTCCTCACCGATATTTGCCTCTTCGACAAGCGCCTGAAAATTGATCACCCGCTCCCAGAATTCACGTCCGAACAACAGCACGGGCATCGGTTTTATTTTTCCAGTTTGAATGAGCGTCAGGGTTTCAAAAAGTTCATCCAGCGTTCCGAACCCGCCCGGAAATGCGACGAGACTTTTGGCGCGCATTAAAAAATGCATTTTGCGGATGGCAAAATAGTGAAACTGAAAGGTCAGTTCAGGGGTGATATAGTCGTTCGGCCGCTGCTCAAAAGGCAGAACGATATTCAAACCGATGCTCTGTGAACCGGATTCATAGGCGCCGCGGTTGGCGGCTTCCATAATTCCAGCCCCGCCACCGGTCACGACCACCAGCTTGTCCCGGGGTGAATGGCGTGAAATCAGGTGCGCCAACTCACGCGCCTGATCATAATACTTGCTCTTTTCAAGGTTCCGCTGAGCTCGGGCCAGTTTTTTTTGAACTTCCGGATCCTTTTCTTTACCCTGGGCTTCAGCCTTAGCAGAAACCAGGTTCGCCTCGGCGGTTTGCGGGTCGGGGGTTCGCGCGCTGCCAAAAATTACCACTGTCGATTCGATGCCCAGCTCGTGTTGAATCAACTCTGGTTTAAGCAGCTCCAACTGCAGGCGCACCGGGCGCAACTCGTCTTTTAGCAGAAATTCTTCGTCTTGAAATGCGAGCCGGTAAGAGTGCGATTGGCACTGGGGCGAATCCGCATGCAGGCTGGCCGAGCGGGCTCCTTCGTGTGCTGATGGAAACAAGCGTTTTTTAGGTGACCTCGATGGCATAAATTCCTCCTTACATTTAATATATTATCGCATCCTAGCGCGAGATGTCTTTTGTTTCTCTAATTGCGGAACCCGGGAGATACCACAGGATTTTAACTTTCTTGCTTCCGGCGATGACCGGAGATGAGATATGTTTGTGACTGCCCTTAGTTCTTCGATTGATCAATACGGTACCATATTGATGAATCGAAGGTTTTAGCGGCACCAGCTTGAAAAACTGGAATTCAAGCTCACATTATACGTGTAATATCTAAACGTTTCAATCCTGAGATGGGGGTCATTATATGACGGATACCAACCCAGTTACCCGACCGGCAGACGCTGACCGGGGATCGCCCTCCCTTGAAGATCGATTGCGAGGTGCTGTTTGGGGCCAGTTCATCGGTGATGCAGCCTGCCTCGGCAGTCACTGGATTTATAACCTGGCTGAACTGCGGCGAACTTTTCCTGAAGGCATTAAGGGCTTTGAGGCACCTGGCCAGGGCCACTACCACCAGGGCAAAGTGCCGGGCGATCAGACCCATTACGGTGATGCGGCCCTATTGCTGCTCGAATCTGTTGCCGGGCTGACAAGATTCGATCCGGTTGATTTCGGTTCAAGATTTGTTGAGCGATTGAGCTCTCCCGAGTACACAGGCTATATAGATTCCGCATCGCGCGGCACCCTGGAAGCCTACCAGGTCTTTTGTGAAGAGCATCCCGGGCGGCATTTTAGTTTTCAAAGTGGAGCGGATGACGATCAGCTGGCAACCGCTTCGCGACTGGTGCCGGTGGTTTTGGTCCATTTCTGTGACGCCGGGCTGTTTGACGTGGTGGCGGCAGCGACCCGCGTGTGCCAGAACAATCCGCGCGCCATTGCATATATGCGCTGTCATGCGCTGATTCTGAGGGAGCTGTTTTCCGGACGCGACATCCACAGTGCACTGCACCGGGTTGAGGAGTTTGTCGATCAATCCTCCGGGTTCGGTAAGGAAATTCTGCGCAAGATTCGAGGGGCGTTTCAGGTAAAACATCTGCGTGTTACCGACGCAACCCTTCAGTTCGGCCAGTCCTGTCCATTGATTTGCAGCTTTCCCGCTGCTGTGCACACGGCCGTCAAATATCCGGACCGATTCAGTCGCGCCGTCCTGGCTGCGGCCGCAGCCGGGGGCGACAGTGCCGGAAGGGCGTCCATGATCGGCGCCTGGCTCGGTGCCTACCTTGGACAGCAGGGCATACCGCTGGTATGGCGCCGTCGCCTGAATGCCGGCAGCCGCATAGAAAAATGCCTGAACCGCCTGTTAACCGACGAGTTTATACAGCGGGCCCAGGCCTGTGCAGATGAAAATAAAACGGATACGGGCACTCTAACTACCGCGGTCGCACCGCAACTGTCCGCACCGCCGCCGCCAAAGCCGATCTCCGCTGCAATCCTCGACAATAGGATCGGCAGACCGGAACAGGCCGGTTCACCGGAAGATCTGAATTCGGTCGGTTTGAGGGCCGCGGTCCGGATTCTTAAGCTACAGGAAGGATTCGAACAGGTAACACCGGTCGAATCCCGGCCGGATTTGAAGCGCTGCCCGTTCCAGCTTTTCGGTTTCAGGGACCGGTTGCCATACATCATTGCCGTAAAGACAGCCGCCAATCGGTTTGTCCGTCCGGCGGACGGTCTTGTGGATCGCCTGCTGGCTCTCGCCCGCCGGATTGACGGATTGAATGCCGCCTGTATGCAGATTAAAATGGATCGGGGAACCTATCGTATATTTTACAAAGAGACTTTCAAGTTTCTTGCAGCGGATATGAAACCGGTGGAGAATTGGCTACGACAACGACTCGAGGATTCAGGGTGATTGTTGGCGTTGTGCGCTACCCCTTTTGCTTAGCGGGCTCGCTTAAAAACAATTTCACAGTTTCGTGAGCCGATGATTCTACTGTGGACCTATTTTACGCTGATGCATCTCCTCTGGACATTAGATACGCTGATGCATTCCGCCTGGCTGTATTGCCCGTCGGTTAATTTGCCTGCGATTCGGCCTTTGCCTTGCCAAGCGGGCGTCTTACCGAAAATGTGAAGTTATTGCTTCGCGTACCCTAAACGCGCATATAAAAAAGTGTTTCGACCACAGTGCCTGGCGGAAATGTGTTTCCGGTGAATTCCTCAAACGTTAATCCAACGGAATCGTGAATATAAAACGGCTTCCTTTGCCGATTCCGTCACTTTCCACCCGGATTGTACCGCCGTGCAATTCCACCAGGCTTTTCGACACCGCCAGTCCCAGACCGGTGCCTTCATAATTGCGGGAGGCTGAACCTTCAACCTGTTCAAATGTTTTGAAAACCCGAGCCTGGTCCTCGATTTTTAAACCGATGCCGGTATCGGTTACCGCGACTTCGAGCGCCTTTTTCCCATTGCCGGGCGTTCTATTTTCGGAAGCTTCACCCGTCGGCTTCCCAATTGCGGGTGGCATGGATTCGGGCGGCGAATCGGAGATAGTGACTTGATGTCCGGACAACTCAATTCCGCCCCCGTCCGGCGTAAATTTGACGGCATTGTAAAGTAAATTGTAAAGAACCTGTTTCAACCGGCGTTCGTCGGCTTTAATTGTAACGGGCGTGTCGCTTATACGGGTTGTCAGGGTCAGGTTGTGTCTTATCGCCTGTTCCCTGAATAGGAGCAGGCTGTTTTCAAGCAGCGATCTTATCTCGACATCGGCCAGCTGCAGATCGACCTGGCCGGCCTCCACTTTGGAAAGATCCAGTATATCGTTGATCAGCGCCAGCAGGTGCCGGCTGCTGACGAGGACATCATTGAGATAATCCAGCTGGGTCGCGTTCAAATCTCCGAAATTCTGGCTCACAACAAGATCGGTGAAGCCGATGATGTGGTTCAGCGGTGTGCGCAGCTCGTGACTCATAATGGCCAAGAATTCGCTTTTGGCCATATTCGCAGCTTCGGCCACCTTCTTGGCTTCTTTTAATTTTTCTTCTGCCAGCTTGCGGTCGGAAATATCGCGCAGAATTCCGATGGTCTGCCATTGGGTTTTCAATTTCACGACCGCCAGTGAAGCCTCCAGGGTTAGCGGTTTGCCGTCTTTGCGCACGGCCGGAAGTTCGAGTCGCCGGTTGGATGGCCGACCGCTTCTATCTCTTTTCAGCTGCTCAAATGCAAGATGATACTTTTTGCTGAAAGAAGGCGTGCCCAGGAAATCAAAAAAATTTCTGTCGCGAATCTCGTCCCAGGTACGTTGAAAAATAGTCTCGGTAGCCCGGTTCCAGTAGGTAATCTTTGCCTCGGCGTCCATGATGATGATCGCATCCTGAGCCGAGGCGGTAATCAGATGAAAGGTTTCTTCGCGTTCACTGAGGGCCTCTTCAACTTCTTGGCGCAGAACAATCTCATCCTGCAGCTTTTTGTTGGCATCAGCCAGCTGCCTGGCGCGTTCTTTTTCTATATTCCTTTTCGCTTCGGCACCGGCCAGCTCTCTTTCTTTGAGCACCAGCCGTTTGAGATCGGCACTCATTTTGTTAAATGCTTTGGCCAGCCGACCGATCTCATCCGATGAGTTGACCGCTATGACGTGATCCAGGTCTCCGCCGGCCAACTTTTCTGTTCCTTCGAGCAGCAGCTTGACCGGGCGGCTGAGTGAGTGTGACAGCAGGATGGTAACGATCAGACCGGCAACACCACCGATTCCCAATCCGATAAATGATATGGTGAGCCCTTCCAGTATTAGGCGTTGTATGTGACGTTGCGCATCCGAGGTATCGTTGTGAATCAAATTCATGTAATTTGAGAATACCAGGGCAGCCAGGGTCTTAAATTCGATCGTGATGCGTTTGATCCGCGTAAAACTTTCAGCGGTCGGATTGGAATCTTTGGTTTTGAGAAAATCGATCATGGCTGTCTTCAGGCGCTCGGCCTTGGGGACAACATCACGAAGCTTTTCTATTTTGATTTTATCCTGATCCGGGTTCAATGTAGCTTCCAGTACGTACGCTGTATCGATAGCAGACGCCAGGTGAGAGATGGCCGGTTTGATGCTGTCGGTTTTATGGAAGTAAAACCGGTCAAGCTGCAGAGCGGCTTGTTCGAATTTTTGCTTGATGTGAATGGCCATTTGCATCTCTTCCAGGCAGCGCGTCATCCGGTTCTCATAGTCAGAGATCCTGTGCACCACCAGCGTGGGCACAAGGCTCACCCCCGCAAGGATCAGCATAATAATGAACAGGCTCACATATCGCGCGGTTCGAAATGACATAAATGAAACAGTCCAAAGCTAAAGCCGTATTAATTGATAATTGGCAAGATTTGCTGGCCGATAGAATTATCGGCCATTATTGGTATTTTCTTTAACGCTCTGGCGGGTAATTCTAAAAATATCAAGGATGTGAAACATGGACTCCATATGCGTACCGCCAGCCTATTCGCCGATCGGATATGCCTCCGACGGTGCACAATGGTTTGTCAATCAGGATGGTTTGGGTTGAAACTGTCAGAAATGTGACCGTTGCAGCGGTGAATCCCCACGTTTACTCCGACTCCTCAAATCGTTCTTCTTTCCAGGGATCGGCGGAATTGCTGTATCCGCGGCTCTCATAATATCCTGGTTCGTCAACGGTTGAGAACTTGACGCCTTCCAGCCATTTTACGCTCTTGTAGAAATAGCGGTCCGGCACCAGTGCGCGCAGGGGCGCCCCGTGCGCTGCCGGGAGCGGTCGATCGGCGTAATTCAGGGCCAGGATGACATTTTGCTTGCGGGCTTCGCTGATCGGAACGCTGCTCGAATACCCTGCATGCCCTTCAAAGATAACGAAACCGACGCTTTTGTTCGCTGCGACTCTTTCCATGAGCGTCGTCAACCGTATTCCCTCCCAGCGCGAATCGAGCAGAGTCCAGCCGGTCACACAATGTACATCGCAGGTGAGCTTAGTGCGGGGCAGCGCCAGTAAATCTTCAAAGCCGAGTTCGGTCGGTTTTTTTATTTCGCCCTCAATCTTCAGCTTCCAGCCCGGCACCCGGCCGGGTCCCTGAACGCCACCCATATCAACGATCGCTTTGATGGCATGCTGACCCGGTGGTAACCGCGGCCTTCCGTCCGGTCGCAGTTCGGCCGCCAGGGCCCGGTTTTCATGATCCATCAGTTTGATAAATACGCCGGGCAGACCGATGTGAACGGCTGCGCCGCCGGCAATCGACATGAATTGGCGCCGAGTCATTTTCTTTGGATTATTCATGCGTTATCCTTTTTAAACCATTTGCTGCACCGCAAACCTGGTCTTTCAGACCAGGTTGGTTCGTGCATTGGCTCTACCGTTGAAGTTATTTCGGAGTATTGGGGTATAGGGGCTAGGTCATGGCCGGTGTAACAGCCGCATTTGTGACAATATAATCACTTGCTCCGGGATTGTAATTGGACACAAGCAAATTAATGATTGATTCCGGGTCGCCAATTTGGAGCAGTGTACATAAATCTGTGTATGAATTCGAGATTGATCTGACCCTGCCGCAGTACCGGTTGGTCCGGGGTGATACCGATGTTGCCTGGGGCCGGATGGAATACTGGGAGACAGCTCGTGTCGTCTACCGGGCGCCCGAGTCCTGGAAGTTGGAAGAGTTGGATGATATCGACCGTTTGTGGGAGGGCCGCCTGGAAAGCATCCCGTTTACCGGCCGTAACGTCTGGTAGTAGCAAGTATAATTAAAATTATGGGAATGCTCAATCTGAGGGTACGCAGACGACCTGCATAGCCGGTGGAGCTGCGTAAAAAAATACGCCGGAGAAATTTAGTTTGACGTGGAAACCCTGGTCCTCTGGACGAGGTCACAGACAGCTTTGTCTTGAAAAATTCAGGGAGTGGGTTCAGCCGGTCGGTGGCGGCCGTTGTTTTTGCTTGCAGGATGTCTGTGACGATCCGGTGCTACCAGCGAAACAGCAGCGCCCCGGCGGTCAACCCGGCACCGAATGCATCCGCCAGAACTGTTTGACCTTCCTGTATTCGGCCGTCACGGATTGCCTCGTCCAGAGCCGTTGGGATCGTCGCGGCCGACGTGTTGCCGTATCGATTCACATTAATGATGACCTGTTCCATCGGAAAGCCCAGACGGTTGGCCATCGCCTCGATGATGCGCAGATTGGCCTGATGGGGTACAAGCCAATCCAACCTGACGGCTGGCATGTGGCATTGTTCCAGTGTGCGCAGAGCACATTCGGAAAGGGTCCGGACAGCGACCTTGAAAATTTCCCGTCCGTTCATTCTCATTTTGTTCAGATTCTGTGCATATCGCTCGGGCGTCACTTCCATGTTCGATCCCCCGGCCGGTATATAGAGCAGCTTGCTCAATCTTCCATCGGAGGATAAATAACTGGAGATGATCCGCTGTTTCGACCGCGCAGGCACCTGCTCGACCACCGCCGCACCAGCGCCGTCGCCGAATAATATGCAGATCGTGCGGTCGTGCCAGTTGACGAATGAGCTCAATACTTCCGCGCCCACCACGAGCACGGTTTTCGAATGCCCGGATCGAATAAACTGCTCGGCGGTCACCACCCCGTAAACAAAACCGGAGCAGGCTGCATTGATGTCCATTGCCCAGGCCTTTTCAGCGCCGATTTTCTGTTGAAGCCAGCAGGCGGTGGAAGGCAGGATTGTGTCCGGTGAGCAGGTCGCATAAATAATCTGATCGATATCATCCGGCTTGCGTCCGGCCATTTCAAGCGCCTCTTGTGCGGCCCGCGCACCAAGGGAGGAATTGGTTTCGGCCTCGTTGTCGACCCTGGATATTCTTCTTTCCACGATGCCGGTTCTTTCCCTGATCCATTGATCGCCGGTTTCCAGGCCGAATCGGGTCAACTCCCGGGCAATTTCATCATTGGTCAATCGTTTTTCCGGAAATGCCGATCCGGTGCCGGTAATACGGGCTGCAAATTCCATTTTCTATCCTTTCGCTCTCTTTGCTATTCGTCATACTAGCAACAGCAACGGTTCGCCGTTCAATCACCGCTGATGCGGTATTTCAGACCCTTGGTTAAATGCATCCGGACTTCTCAGAGTCGAAGGCCAGAGCCCGTTAATCCACTATTCCAGCGTTCCGAGGGGGGCGAAGTCCCCAATTTTACGCTGTCCTTGTGACAAGGCCATCTGTTGCAGTTTTCCGGATTCGGAAACGATATCGGGCTGAATTTAACGCACAAGATAAGAGTACTTTTGAAAAGAAACAACGTTAGAGGCGTGTGCAATTCGATTTAGTGCCGGTCGTTAAAGTACACGTTTTTAATAACGGAAAGCGTGATATCTCAAGCCACTTTATGCCGATTTCGGCTGTTGATGCAAACCCGGATCAATGTTTTTCTTGTTTATTGTATCTCTTTTGATTACTCTGGGCAAGGGTAAATAAAACAAACATAATTTCGGACTCAAACGAACCACCGAAGAGCTGACCCTGAAGGTATGCAAAAACACAGCGAGGTATTGATTATCGGCGGCGGGATCATCGGACTGGCCTGTGCCTACTATCTTGCCGCTGAAGGATACCAGGTCCGCATTCTCGAACAAGACCAGGTCGGCTGCGGTGCGTCTCACGGTAACTGCGGGCTGATTATCATCAGCAATCTGATGCCCCTGTGCGCTCCCGGCGTCATGAAACATGAACTCAAAAGAGTTTTCCGGCGCTCTTCACCCCTATACATCAAACCGTCACTGGACATGCAGCAGTGGGCATGGCTGCTGAACTTTGCTGCCCGGTGCACCACCGGGCACATGGAGCATGCCGTACAGGCCCGGCATAGAACTCTTCAATTCTCGAACCGGCTGTATGAGGCCTTTTTTGAAAAGGAGCAGATACACTGCGACTGGCAGCGGCAAGGCGCGCTGCTGGTCTATCAAAGCGAAGCGGCCATGCAGCGTTACGACCGCAGCTTCGCGTACCTGGAACGATTCGGAATGGAAGCCAAGCCCTATGTGGGTGATGCACTCTATAAGCTGGAGCCGGCTTTGCGGGAAGATGTTTATGGTGGATGGTATCATCCGTTCGACAGCCATTTACGCCCGGATTTACTTCTCCGGGAATGGCAGAAGGTATTGATTCGAAACGGCGTGGAGATCGTAGAAGACTGCCGGGTTAAACATTTACATCCGGCCGGCAACCGCATCCGGCATGCTGAGTCGACCCGAGGTGTTTTCAACGCCGACACCTTTATCCTGGCCGCCGGAGCCTGGACGCCGGGGATCACCGCCAGGTTGAAGCTCAAATTGCCGGTGCAGCCGGCAAAAGGCTACAGCATCACAATGGCCCGGCCGGCAGTGTGCCCTAAAATTCCTTGCCTGTTCGAAGAAAAAAGCGTGGTCGCAACCCCCTGGAAAAGCGGATTTCGACTGGGAGGAACAATGGAGTTTTCAGGATTCAACACGCGCATTATCGCAAAACGGATCCGGAACCTTAAGGCTGCCGCGCGCCAATACCTGAAAGAGCCTCTCGGGCAGCCTGTCCTGGAGGAATGGGTCGGCCTGCGCCCGATGCTCTATGACGATCTGCCGGTGATTGACAGCGCACCCGGCCGGCGGAATCTGTTCGTGGCCACCGGGCACGGAATGATGGGGATATCCCTGGCTCCGGCCACCGGCAAGCTGATATCCGAACTTGTTGCCGGTCGGGACCCGTCCATCGATGTTTCCCCTTTTAGCCTCAACCGCTTTCAGTAGCATTTTCTGTTTATGGTGATTCGACAAGATCATGATCTGGGCAATGCTCTGTATGCCCAATTTTATTGGGTGGTGCCGGCAAAACTGATGGCCGGCTGTTATCCGGGTTCCGAAGACACATCGCAATCACGCCAAAAGCTTACCTATCTTATTGAGCAGGTCGTTGGACATGTGATCAATCTGATGGAATCCGGTGAGGTCAACCGCAACGGGACGCCTTTTGTGCCCTATGCCCCTTTGCTGAAGTCCATCGCTGAAGAATCAGGTCTCACCGTTACCATTGAGCGAATGCCTCTCAGAGATTTTTCAGTACCGAGCCGGTCGGAAATGCGCCGCATTCTGGATTGCATTGATGCAAAAAATGCAGCCCGGCAAGCGGTATTCGTTCATTGTCTGGGAGGTATTGGCCGGACCGGAATGGTCGCAGGGTGTTATCTGTTGCGGCACGCTCTGGCCAACCGACACAATCTGCTGCAAGAGATTCGGCAGCTGCTTCAAAATACACTTTACCGGCACAAGCAATCACCGGAGACCACCGAGCAGGTTGAGTTTGTACTGTCGTGGAATCAGGGGGAGTAAGTGTGAGGCCAGTGATTAAAGATTAAAACCAGGGGGGATATAAGAAAAAAATGCCTAAAGTGCCTAAAGTTATGGAGTCGCTGTGCTCCATCTATTTATATCTTTTTAAGATCGACAGTATTCCTTAATTTTAGGCACTTTAGGCATTTTAGCTCATTTTAGGCATTTCTTTTTCGAACAACTTTTTCACTTCCTCTTTCAACACCTTGCCCATCGTATTTTTCGGTAGCGCTTTAACGAAAACGAATTGCTTGGGACACTTCCAGTTGTGAAGGAGTTGTTTGCAGTGATCGCTGATGTCGCCGGGCGTGAGCGCGGATTCCGGTTTGACGACGGACGCGGCAACGACCATCTCGCCCCATTTTTCATCCGCCAGGCCCACCACCGAGGATTCGATTACGTCATCGATCCGGTTGATCACCGTCTCGATCTCTTTGGGCGAAATATTCTCGCCGCCGGAGATGATGATGTGTTTGATACGATCGGTTAAATAATAGTATCCATTCGTGTCCACCCGGCCCAGGTCGCCGGTTCGAAACCATCCGTCCCGGAAGGTTTCCGACGTTTCCCGGGGCTTGCGCCAGTAGCCCGGCGTTACCGCCGGACCTTTCAGCCAGATCTCTCCCTCTGCACCGGGCGTGACATCTTCAAAAGTATTGGGATCGACAATCCGTACCTGAAGATCCGGCAGGGGTAGTCCGATCGACCCGGGCTTTCGTATCCCCTTTAGCGGGTTGGAAAAGTTCATGCCCGTTTCAGTCATCCCCTCCCGCTCGACCGGTTCCTTGCCGAACACATGCCTGATCCGTTCGAAATCTTTAACCAGCAGCGGTGCCGAACCGGAGGTCCACAAGCGCATATGGCTAAAGTCCGGCTGCAGCCGCTGGTCCTGCAGATAGTCCATCAGCCGGCTGTACATGGCCGGCACCGCCATATACAGCGTGCACCGATAGGGACCTTTTTTGGCGGCCAGGACTTCGATCGTGGTTCGAGGATCAAAGGCATCCAGCAACAGCACATGGGCGCCGGCCATCAACGCGGTATGCAGGGCAAAACACAGCCCATGGACGTGAAACAGCGGCAGAGCATGACACAGGGTGTCGGCAGCGGATATTTCCCATATGTCGATGATATTACCGGCGTCGTGGACAAGATTTTGGTGCGTCAAAATGGCGCCCTTGGGCTGGCCTGTGGTGCCGGAAGTGTAGACGATTAGCCCCGGGTCCCCCAGCCCGATGTCGACATCGGGGCATAATTCGGCAGCCGACTGAAAAAAGGTCAGCTCCTGGTACGGCTTATCAGTATCGATGACAACGGTCTTCAGCTGCGGGGCCAATTCCTCGACCGCTGCCGCCTGCACCGTTCCGGTAATTGCCGCCGTCGCCTGTGCATCTTCGAGCAGATAGGACAGCTCCGCCTTTTTGAAACCGGGATTAAGGTGCACGGCCACGGCTCCCGCTTTTTGAAGCGCCAGATGCGCCACCACCGTAAACAGGGATTTGGGCAGATAGAAGATGACCCGGTCGCCTTTTTTCACTCCCATTTCCAGGAAATAGTTGGCCAGCCGATCGGCGTCCGAGTTCAGCTGCCGGTAAGTGATTTCCGTTTCAAGCGTTCCCCGGCGCAGGAAGCTGAGGGCTGTCTTCTCAGCATATTCTTTGGCTGAATTCTCAAAACACTGCTGCAATGATACGAGGGCCATAAAATCTCCGTTAATTCAATTTTCAAGAATTGGTTCATCCGCTTATCGGAATTGGTTTCCGGGGCTTGAATACCATCCGGCTTCAAGCAATGCGGCAGATTGCGCCACCTGTTTTGGCGGCAAGTCCTGTCAGCCGCCAATCATTCGATTCGGCAGCCAGAGCGCCAGTTCCGGCCAGATACAGACGAACACGATCACGATGCATTCGATGATAACAAACGGTATCACGCCCAGGAGCACGTGAGACATCGGTATGTCCGGAGCGATATTTTTAACGATGTACAGATTCAGTCCAACCGGCGGTGTCACCAGGCCGATTTCCAGGTTAACCGTCATTATCACGGCAAACCATATGGGATCGAATCCCAATCCCCTGACAATGGGAAGCAGCAGCGGCGCCACCATCAGAATGACGGCCGCCGGCGGGATAAAGCAGCCCAGAATCAGCAGCAGAATATTAATCAGGATGATGATTCCCCATTTTCCGATCGGAAGCTTTAAAATCAACTCACCCAGGGTCTGGGTGGCATACAGATCAGATGACACATAGGCAAACAGCAGGGCCGCGGCCATAATCATCAGGATCATGCTGCTTTCGTTCAAGGCCTTGATAAAAATTTTCCACAGTCGGCCGGGCTGGTAGACCTTGTAAATCGTCATGACAAAAAACAGCGAAAGCACGGCTCCCAGGCCGGCCGCTTCGCTGGGTGTCGCCCATCCTCCGTAGAGCGAGGCCATGATACCGAAGATTATCAACACGAAGGGCAGGACCTTGAAAAGAGACGTGAACCGCTCCTGCCAGGAATAGGTTTCGACCACGGCCCGGTCTTCGATGTAATACATGGCACCGGGTCTGGCCGGGCGCAGTTTGCGGTAATAGAAAACGCCGCCCACCCAGATGCAGCTCAGGAAAATTTCGAGGATGCCCGGAATTATACCGGCAATGAAGCATTTGCCGATGGAAGTTTCGGTGGCCACCCCGTAAAGGATCATCGTAATGCTCGGTGGTATCAGTATGCCGAAGGTGCCGGCATGTGCAATCAAGCCGGTTGCCAGCGCCGGCGCGTAGCCGCGCTTGCGCATCTCGGGTATTCCGATACCGCCGATGGCGGCCGCCGTGGCCGGGCTGGATCCGCACAGGGCGGCAAAAATACCGCAGCCGATCATATTGGCGATGCCCAGCCCGCCGGGAATCTTGTATAGCCATTTATGCAGGGTTTCGTACAGGTCCCGGCTGGCATTGGTTTCGGCGATAGGCGCACTTAGCAGAATAAACAGCGGAATCGCCAGCAGGGCGAAACTGTCCATGCTGCCGTAGATGACAAACGGCACGGTTGTCAACAGATGCGGAGAAAAAATGAGAATAAAGACAATGGATATGCCGGCCAGTCCGGCCCAGATCGGAATCCCCGAAATCAGCAGAACAAATGCACTGCCAAACAGAAGAACCGCGATAACATATTCACTCATTCAGAATTATCCTTTCGGCGACAATCAACTACTTTTCCGGGTGTCGGTCTCGGATAGTTTTATGTCTTTCAGCTCGAATCTTGTGGTGTCCTTATCGAGTTCGTCTGTCTGCAAAGCGCGAATCTTTTTAATGATAAACAGTATGTACTGCAGAAAAAGTAGCGACATGCCAAGGGGTAGGAATAGGTAAGGTATCCAGAGGGGCGGCCCCCACAGCGACTCCGAATGGGCATTTTCAACGACGGCCTCCCACCACATGGGCCAGGCATACCATCCGAGCAGCGCGGCCAGAATGCAGCTGAGAATCGATACGATGACGATAACTTTTTCCCGGGTTCGGGGAGAAAGATAAACCAGGACCAGATCGACGTTGAGATGGTGTTCGTGCTTTTGAACCAGCGGGGCACCCACGAAGACGGAGAATATCAGGAGGAACACGGAAGCTTCGATCTGCCAGATCGTCGAGACGCCCAGGATCTTGCGGACAAGCACGCCTTCGGTGACGATGAAGGCGGCAGCCACAATGCACAGCGCTGCTATCGCTCCGGTGGCGGCACTCAAGACGTCGATGATCCGGGCGAGCATATGGCCGAATTTTTTCATAGGAACCGTCGCTTTCTGCCGCAAAACGCTATTGCCGTTTCGCTATTGCTGTCGGCGTGGCCTGTACAAACAGGTCCCGGCGCAAAGATCGGTCTTTTTTACGCCGGGACCCGCTGAGAACGCGACGCCTTCATGACGGGATTTTTTACTTCATGGCCTCCAGGGCCAGATCCAGAAGTTCCTGTCCACCGTCCACCGATTCGGCGAAGTTTTTCCAAGCCGTCTTCTTGGCAAAGGCCAGCCATTCATTAAATTCGGCCTCGCTCATGTAATGCACATCCGCGCCGGCTTTGGTGTATTCTTTTATCAGGTTGTCCACCAGCGTTTTAAAGTTCTCTTCGATCCAGTTCTCATGCATCCATTCGGCTGTTTCCAGGAATATCTTCTGCTGCTCGGGTGTCAGCCGGTCCCACGTTTTTTGGGAGATGCAAAGGTTTTCAGCCATGTACCAGATGGAGTAATCCCGCGGTGCATTGATATATTTCAACACCTCGTAAAGCCGGTAGGAGACAAACGAGGCCGAGGAGGTCAACATGGTGTCAATCACGCCGGTCGACAGGGCATGATAGGTTTCCGAAGAAGGCATGCTGGTAATGGAGGCACCGGCTTCTTTCATCATGAATTCGAATTTCTTACCGGCGGCTCTCAGTTTGGTTCCATCTACGTCGGACGGGACTTTTATCTGGCGCACCTTGCTGCCGATACCGCCGTCAAACCAGGCCCAGACAAGGTTTTTTACGCCGTTTTTTTCCATCAGCGCATCGACTTTTTTGCCGATCGGCTTGTTGCGCCAGGTGAGTCCCTGTTTGATATTGGTGACACCGGCCGGCATCAGCGTAATGGACAGCTGTGGAACCTTACCCGATGCATAATCCAGCGGAAATACCGACATGTCCAGTGCCCCCCGGCGCATCGCATCCCATTGTTCCCTCGGTTTGTACAAAGATTTGGCGGGGTAGTGGCGAAACTTGATTTCGCCGTTGGTCTTTTCGGTCACCATATCACCGAATACGCGGCCCATACGATCCCTGACGTCGCCGGCTGCAAATTGATGCGAGATTTTCAAGGTCATCGATTTGGCACGGGTAATATCGGGCGTGATGACCATCAATATGAGCGCAACGGCAATAATAACACCTGTAAATAGCAATTTTCCAATGCGCATCGTCATTCCTCCTTTCTTAGTGTTCGATTCATGGGATTTGCTTCTGCACGCTTTGGCTGTACGTCGAAATTTTTCACCTCCCTTCCGAACGTTTGACGGAAACGACCGGCGCAAAAGCAGTCATCAACGATAATCATTTGGATGGATCGTTCTAATCATTCAAGCAGGCCCAGATTCGGATAGAGACAGCACAGGAGCTTGTGCTTGCCTTGACAACGGGGGTGAGCGATTGCTTGCCGGTGCCTGCCTGGAAAATGATAAATTATGATATCCCGGCGATGTCAAGAACTTTTTATACCGCGCTCGTCCGGTAGCTGGGTGAACTCTTCGCAAACGGTTGCAGATAATCGCCCCGAGGTTATCCGCCCTTGAACACACCGTTTCGGACAATCAGGAACCGAAAATGACGTCGCTGTCGCAAAAGCGCGCCAAATTATTTGTAAAAGGTTGACCGGAAGAGATCAGATCACGTAAAAAGCCCGGTCGCGGGCGACCGGGCCGGATGGACAATAAAGGGCTTTTAAATAAGGCTTACCATCGCCGACTGTACCAGCATCCTTTTTTTTTATGCTTTTCCAATTCCGCCACCAGCTTATCTCGCTGTTGAGGAGACAGCATCCGGTGAAATTCAACAATACCGTCAGCCAGCACACCGATCAGCTCATCCATGCGGACCCTGTTTTGCGCAATTACCTGATCCAGGTTTTCTTTGCTGATCTCATCCTTTCTGAATTCACTGATAAATGTTTCCCAGGTCGAAGTTCGTACGGTGTGGAATTCTTTTGCGCTTCCTAAAATCCGTTCAAACAGGCCGGTGGGCCATACTGATAATTCAAGGTTCGCACGCCCACCGGGCGAATTGTCGGTTTCGATGCTTTTTATCCTTTGGACTTCGCTCTTCGAGCTACGACGGGACAAGACGATCAAACAAGTCGGGAAAGCCAGAGGGCTGAATACTCTGCGTTGTCAGTGGCTCGCCGTCCCGCCCAAGCGGGGCAGCTTCGCCCTTGACGCATTGACTCCGAAGCCTTCCGGCTTTTGCAACCTTGGGATTTATCCCGTCAAATATATCGGCAACGAGGACGGCGAGACGTTTGCACAGCACGGAATAAGAAAAATACTTTGATGCGATTTCATAATTTCGCTCGATCATATTTTGCCGACAGGTTGGAGAAAAAAGAACTTCCTTCACCCGTTCAACTATTTCTTGCGTTAAAAAACCATTAATGCTGATGATGTCAAATCCTAGCGGCTCGATATCCTGTACATAGGTCGCGTAGCGATTGACCAGCATGGGTTTTTTGAAATAGATAGTTTCAAGCAGTGCGTTGCCGAATCCCTCCCTGAGGCTGGGAAAGGTGATGAAGTCGGCCAGAGGGTAGATATCCCAGAGGGAAAAGTTTGGTCTCTGCCCGTTGGAACCGGCCCAGGGACTTATTAGATGCGTCTTAGCAAATCGCAGATCCACACCGTTGTCGTAGGCGTGATTCCGCAGCCACTGTGCATAAACCGGTCCTTCGTCGCCGCTTTCATGGGACAGAACCAGTTTGCAGGATGGATCATTTAGAGATTTTATCAACTCAATGGCGAGCTCTATGCCTTTGCGCCGGATAATCCGAGTCGGCTGCAGGATACCGATGTCGTTCGATTTTAGACCGATGGAATTCCGATATTCTTCTGCCTTCCTTCGATCGATCAAAGGCGGGTTCTCGAAATCCAGAACGTTGGGGATTACTGTGGCAACCACCCCCCGGCGATGAGCCAATTCTTCCTGGGCGGCGGAATTGATTACCACGTGTTCAATATTGGGCAGACTGGGGGGAAAGGCCATCTGAAGATATTCACCGATGGCGTTGACGGAATAGAGCGTTCTTTCCCAGTAAAAATCGTGGTGGTGGGCAATGGTCGGAATTTGTGTCTCGGAAATGGCTTCCGCCAAGGCAAGCCCCAAAGGCAGATTCATTGGAATGGCGAAAGCGTTTTCAACGATCAGCAGATCGAGCAGGAAATGTTCCACGAAGTTATAAAGTTCGCGTTTTATTTTTGACCGCAAATAATGAACCAAATCCGTGATGGATGCGTTCCGGCTGTGCTGTCCGCACACCTGTGCATGGAGTTGCTGAATCAGTGGGTGTTTAAAATGGGCCTCCGGCACCAAAAGACTACAGTCCGGATCCCGGTCCAGTTCGCCGGCAAACCAGAAACAGCGATTTCCCTGCTGTGCCAGAACTGCCGCCCACTTGCTGGCTTCCAGTGAAACGCCGTCGGTTCCCGCAAAACGGGTTGAAACAAATCCGATGTTCCTGCCCATGATCCTCATGCTTTCTTTCGAATATTGAACCTGTCGTATGCGTCCGTACCTCAAATTGAGCCAGGCAAGAAAGACTATTCTTATTCCCCATTATTTGCGGCGAAAGTGTTCTGCGTACCACACCGTATTATGAAACAAGCAAATTCTATTCCATTTTGAGTTATGTAAAAATTAACTTTATATTCGGATAGTTATGTTGAATGATCTTGTGATTGGTTTGATAGAATTGTGAACTATTTTTCAGAATTCCGGGAATATATGAAATTTTTTACATAGTAATATATTTCCCATCTACAGTCGCTACGTCAGTTGCATTATTAAAATCGATCTGGTACCGTACCGGTTATTTTTCACTCTGGCCTGAATACTATAGCTTGATAATTCCCCGCAGCGACTTGATTGTCATCGGCGTAGCGTTGACATGAGCCCACAGGCCGGAAGGAACTCGCCGAAGTCTTGCGGCGGTGCGCTACCATTCATTTATTGGACAAGGAGATAATTACCAATGGCTGATGAACAAAATACTGATTCATTAGATTTTAGCGTCGATCGACAAAACTTTTACCGTGAAGAATCTTTTACAGATTTGAAAGTCGCCACCATCAGGCGCCTGAGTCCTGTAAAACCAGATGGGTCGGTCGACAAGACCCGCAAAACGGTTTTTATCGGGCAGACCAACATCATGACGCCCGGTGGAGCGCTGCCGATTCAGGCGGTCATCCCGGCCAAGCAGCTCCAACAGGCCGTCAAGCGATTCCCGGATGCGATGCAGGACGCTGTGGATAAGCTGGCTGAAGAAGTGCAAAAAATGAAGCAGCAGAAAGAATCCCAAATTATCACACCCGGCAGCGCTAACGAGGATTCGCGCATAATCCTCCCGGGCCGGTAATAAACTGCCGGGATCCGTAGCATTATCTCTTAGAGGAGCTTCGTTATGCTGGATCAACACATCAAATCATTCCTGCTGAATGATGCCCGCGAACGTTTCTGCAGATATGTGCGAATCGACACCCGCTCCGATCCGAATTCGGACACCCACCCATCGACGAAGGGCCAGTGGGATCTTGGGCGACTGCTGGAGCAGGAACTGACCCGGATCGAGCTGCTCGATGTCGAACTGGATTCTCACTGCTATGTTTATGCGACCCTGCCTGCCAGCGGGCAGGCCAAAGGCCCGCCGATTACATTGTGTGCCCATCTGGACACTTCGCCTTCGGAGAGCGGGACCGGTGTCGTGCCGGTCATCCATAAAAATTATGACGGTGGTGTCATTGCCTTTGAAAAGAACAATGATCTTGATCTCGGACCCGATGATTCGCCGGAGCTGCTAAGATTTGTCGACCATAATATCATCACGTCCGCCGGCGATACACTGCTGGGGGCAGACGACAAGGCGGGGATCGCGGAAATCATGGCTGCCCTGGCGGCCTTTGGCAGGTTTGATTCGCTGCGCCATCCCGAGCTGCGCATCGTGTTCACACCGGACGAGGAAATCGGGCAGGGTACCGATCACATCGACCTGAACCGGCTGGGCAAATTCGGCTATACCATCGACGGTTCGATAATGGGCGTGGTCGAAGAAGAGTGCTTTAATGCGTTTAAGGCAACGCTTTCCTTTACCGGCAAGAACATCCATCCGGGCTATGCCAAGAACAAAATGATCAATGCCGGTGCCATAGCCGCCCGATTTGTGGCCGCCCTTCCCGAATACGAAACACCGGAGCACACTGAAAAACGCGAGGGATTCTGGCATGTCACTGATATCAACGGTGATGAAAACCGTGCAGTTGTGAAAATCATTTTGCGGGATTTTGAAAAAGAAAAGAATTCCGAGCGGATTGAATTGCTGCGTCGGATCATCCAAACATTCGAGGTGATGTATACCGGACTTAAAATAAAGCTGGATCTTAAAGACCAGTACAGCAACATGCGCGAGATCATGGCCCGGCACCCGGCGGTGGTATCCAGAGCCTGTCGGGCGATTGAAGCGACGGGGCTGAAAGTAATTAAAAAACCGGTCCGGGGCGGTACGGACGGCGCTCAGCTGTCCTTTAAAGGCATGCCGACACCGAACCTATTCGCCGGGGGGCTGATGTTTCATTCCAAAACCGAATGGATTCCGGAAATCGCACTGCAAAAAGCGGCCGAGGTGATCATACATCTGTGCCGCCTGTGGGCGGAGGAAGGCGAATAACAATGGTTCCGTTTCCGGATCGACACAGGTATAAACCACAAAGACACAAAGAACACAAAGAACTAATCTTTTTTTCTTTTTTTACTTTGTGAACTTTGTGGTTAAAATAAAAATTGTATTGCCTCCATCAGCACGTACGAAACTTGCGTTACAACGTCTCGGCTGCAGCCATATCCGCGATGCCGGTTTTCTTCGATAATTTCAGCGGGCTTACGGAGAGTACCGGGCAGGACACCCGGCGGAGTACCCGGTCGGTGGTTGCCCCCAGGAGCATGGTCTCCACCAATCCCCGCCCCCGAACACCCAAAACGACCAGATCCACCGAATGAAGCGCGGCGTATTTGGTCAACTCTTCGAACGGCCTGCCGGCCAGGCATGTGGTTTTGACCTCGCACCAGTTTTTGGCCTCTTCCGGAGCCAGCTCTTCGAGTTGTGCTGTTAGATGCTTATCCAGGTTGGTCTTGACATCGTCCAGCAGACCCGGCGGAAGAAGCACTTCACGGTAAGCAACCGGTTCGATAACATGCACCAGGTGCAAAACAGACTGAAATTCCTGTGCCAGGCTGAATCCGTACTGCAAAGCGGCTGCAGAGTCCGCAGAAAAGTCGCAGCCGACCAGAATATTTTTAAAGCCCGCCTGTTGAACCGTTTCGGCGTCATGCCCTTCTTCAGGCGATGTCACGACCAGAAGCGGACAGTTTACGGTTCTGATCAAACGCTCCGTAACCGAACCGAGGATCAGGCGTTTTAGCCCCGAGCGCCCATGAGTGGCGGCGATAGCTAGGTCTGCAGCTTTGTTCGCGATCAAGCCGGAAATAGTATTTGCCACCGGGCCGGTTGTGACGATCGGCTCCCAGTCGATCACCCGTCCACCCACCAGGATTCGCAGTTTGCGGGCAGCCTCTTCGCGCAGGCCGTCCACATAATCCTGCGGATAAGTGTAAGCGGCGCCGTGCACGGAGACGATGGGAAGATCGATCACGTGGCACAGGAACAGTGAAGCCTCGAACTGTTTTGCCAGCGCCATCGCGTAACTGACGGCGTGATTGGAAAACTCCGACAGGTCCGTTGCGCATAAAATACGTTTGAATTCTATTTTCATGACCTTGTTCCTCCTTTTTATTTTCAGGATGAATAAAAAGTAGATGATAGGTCAGATTTTCCGCGTGAAGTAGGCAACGATTCGTGGCTGCAGGATAGGTTTTCGCTTCATTTTGGACTACAGCATTCGGATGTGTCCGCCACAATGGTTATATGCAGAAGCGAACCTGGAGGAATAAGCGTTGGAAGTTGGTTGGTAGATGCACCGCACAGCGTTACAGATCTCGAGTATGTAAATAAGCTAACACAATTTTTGAGCGCTGTCAAAGCAGTCCGGGCTTGATACAGGGCTACGTCAAACTTGGTACATTTTCGGAAACTATCCGGATTATAGGCGTAAGATTGAGTGTGATAAACTAATGCTCAACCCGGATAATTCGATAAGAATAGCCGCAAAGGCACCAAGACACAAAGAATAATTGTTTATTAGGAAATCAAAGCGGTCTTCAGGTGCTTGAAGGTTAGATCCCCACCACCATGCGGCTCGAGGTGCAGGCGCGGCAGGAACCGGATCGAAAGCGGGCGGCATCCGACAGGGAAAGAACCCCCGCTATTTCTCGGGGGTTTTGTGCGTGCACGAAAATACGCTGCACATCTTTGATCAGCATCTGCTGAATCGCCACGGCAAGATAAGATCGGGCATCACAGGAGTGAACCGGCGTGCTCATGATCGAGCCGGCAGGCGCGTCCACCGCTATTCCGTGCTTGTATGCCACAATCAGGTCCGATTTGGATACGACCCCCAGCGGTTGGTCATGTGCATCTCTGATCAGAACCGCCCCGAATCGATGCGCGGTAAGCCCTTCGATGATCCGGGCCAGGTTTTCATCCGACCGGTGGGCGTTGACCGACGGCGTCATGACATCTTTAACTTTCAGTCGCTGGAATCCGTCTTCCTGTTTTTTGCGCCGGGCCTTGAACAGACCCCGGTCACAGGCACGGCAGTAGCGGTAAAGCAGGCCGACAATATCCGGGTAGGCCAGCACGCCGACGACCGCGTCTGCTTCAGATCCCAGAACATACAACCGGTGAACAGCGTTGCGCTGCATCGTGTCCAGGGATGATTCCAGTTCGTCATCCGCATAGCAGAACAACAGTGGTCCGACCATGATGTTCTCCAGGGTGGTCTCGGTCGGGATGCCGGCATAAAAGGCACTCATGATGTCGGTTTTGGATACCACGCCGGCGGGCCGCTGCTGTGTATCTCTCACCAGAACCGCATTAATTTTATATTTGATCATGCGGTTGATGCAGCTGTCGATCGATGTGCCCTGCGGCAGCTGGATGACCTGACGGCGCATTGCCGCTTTCACCGATATGCCGCTCAGAACGCTTCTTTTTTCAACGACAGGCATGGGGGGACCTCTGTCGGTTGAGCCGGTTGTGCCCGTTGAGCCCGTTGGGCCGGTTGAGCTGGTTGAGCCCGTTGAGTCGGTTTGCCCGTTAACCGGTTAGCCGGTTGAGTCGGCTGAATACCGGTATTTAATAATTTGATATGATTCCCGCTGCGCGGGATTGAGCCGGTTGGGCCCGTTTAGCCCGTTGAGCCGGAAAAAAATGTCTTCGGGCTCAACCGGCTAAACGGGCCCAACCGGCTCAACCTGTTTGCTCAAAATCAGACTCTGTAACTCACAAGATTGACTCTAAAACCCTGAAAGTTCTTGCCTCATCCCACCAGAACCTTCTCAAACAGATGATAAAAGACATCCGAAACATACACGATTCCGACAACTTCCTGCCCGTCGGTTACCGGCAGTCGGCGGATATGTTTTTTGATCATGATGTCGGCGATGACCATTACATGCGTGTCCGGGGTGGTGGTGACGACTTCGGTGGTCATGATATCGCCCACCAGCATCGACTTTACCCGCGCCAGCCGTTCCTCGTATAACTCGGACGGATCGATGTCTTCGAATTCACCCCAGATGTGCGCATGTTTGGGCTGAATAAAAATAAGAATATCATACATCGACAGCATGCCCACCAGATGATCGTTTTCATCGGTGACCATCAGGCCGAAGACTTGCTTTTTTTCAGATTCGGTGGCGGTTTGAAAAAGCTGAACCGCTTCAGCGATCGTGTTATGCGGGTGCAGGGTGTGAAACTTCGACTGCATGATATCGCGGGCAATCATTGTGTTCGGTATTCCTCCAACTTCTCTTCCGGTTAATCCACAGATTTCGCCCCGGAGAAATAGGTAGCCCCGATGAAATAGGCTTCGCATTTCAAAGGGCAGGTCCCGGTGAAATGGTCTTCGAATTTCACAGGGCAGGCAGATGACACAGACACCAATTATTGTGTGCTTGAGATTGCGAAATCTGCCGGCAAGTCAAACGGACCCTAATAAAAATTCCATCCAAATGCAATACCTCCATTGATGTACATCAAATGTATTGCATTTATTGACTTTCACCCTGGATTTTAATAAAATGGTGGCTAAATTCTGATGCGTAAAATCAGTCATATCCATGTACAAGACCGGGTCTGCGATAATCGGGAAGCCAAACGCAACGGATCCTGGGTCGCAGAAACCGCCGCCACTGGCTGCCACACCTTCAAAACAATAAAAGGTTGGAAATTTATATTTTTCTTTATATGCCAGCAGCTATGAGTCATGAGCTGCACCGCACGGCCGGTCTGTGCGGTGCATGCATAAAGCCGGGTCTCTTCGGGAAGATCGTCCGGCTTTTTTTTGTACAATGCAAAACTTTTCGTGCCCGCAGCCAGTAGTAAAGAATCCGGACCCAGAGGGCCAGGATTTCTATGTTTGATAGAACACAATTGGAGGAATGGTGGGATGAATATCAAGAAAATAATCTTTTGTCTGATCGCATTTTTCATTTCCTATTGGCTGGCCGACTCGCAAGGCAATATTGATTTGTCGGCCAGATGTTTCGCGGATAGCTCCCCCGTCGTGGCCCACACGTCCGGGGCGATTTCAGGCTCAGGCAACATACGGGTTCGTTTTGCCAGGGAAATCGTGTCCCCCGGCAGACTGCAAAAAACCCTGGAAGAATCCCCCTTCGCTTTCAAACCCGATATAAAAGGCACGGCGCATTGGATCGATACCCGCACCCTCGAGTTCCAGCCGGCGAACAGGCTGCCTGCGGGCCGCAAATACCAGGCCGCAGTGGACCTGTCACAGATCATGGAGATTATCGGTGTATCGCAAACCTTTCGTTTTGAATTCAGTGTCCTGAAGCAGGCATTCGAGATCACCATCGACGGCCTGCAGGCGGCCACCGCCGAAGACCCAAAAAATCAGGAGATCACCGGTGTGATTGTCACCGCCGACATAGAAGAAGCAGCAGCTCTTGAGAAGATCCTGAATGTTTATCGACGCGGGAAGAAACTCGGTGTGCGCTGGCATCATTCAAACGACCAAAGGGAGCATCGCTTCGTGGTCCCGGACATAATGCGTGAAGAAGATGACGTGCCGCTGATGCTTCAGTGGGACGGTCGCCCGATTGGTGTGTCCAAAAAAGGCAAACGCGTCATCAGCGTGCCGTCGCTGAAGACGTTTGACGTGATATTTGCCCGCGCCGTCCAAACTGAGGAGAATTATATCGAAATTCGCTTCACCGATCCTTTGCAGAAAAGTCAGGATTTGCAGGGACTGGTCGCGGTCGATGATAACGAAGATCTGCAGTTTGATATCGAGGGCAGTATATTGCGCCTATACGGTTCCGTTTTCTGGTCCAACGAGGTAACGGTCAGTCTCAATGCGGGTATTCGCAATGTGATGGGACAAAGACTTCCCGGCTCCAGAGAGTTGAAAGCCTATTTTGAAGAAATCAAGCCCCGGGCTAAATTTGCGGGCAAAGGCGTTGTCCTGCCGACCACCGGCGGGCTAACCGTTCCGATCGAAACGGTGAATTTGCGGGCGGTCATCGTCGAGGCTTCGCAGATTTACGCCCAAAACATCCCCCAGTTTCTGCAGGTCAATCCTCTGAAAGGAGCGCGAGAGCTCCAGCGCGTGGGGCGTCCCATATGGAAGAAAACCATGCGCCTGGGTTGGTCGCCCGACATGAAAGACCGTTGGGTCCGGCATGGGCTCGATCTTACCTCTCTGATCGAAAACCATCCGGGCGGAATGTTCAGGATCAGCCTTTCGTTCAGATACCGCCACATCGTATTTGATTGCCCGGATTCGGCGGCTTTTCCGGCGGCCCGGCAAGCATCAGCCGAGAACCTGGACGAGGAGGCGGAGAGCAGCTACTGGGACAACTATGAAGCCTACGGCGGCTATCAGAACTGGTCGGAATACTATCGCAACCGTAAAAATCCGTGCCACCCGGCCTATTACCGGCCCTACGGCAACCACAGCATCATCGCTTCGCGCAACGTGCTCATCTCCGATATCGGTCTGATTGCCAAACGGGGGAGCAATGATGAGCTGTTTGTCGCCGCCACCGACATTCGCACCGCCCGCCCGCTGGTCGGCGCCAGGCTGCAGGTGCTCGATTATCAACAGAAATTGATCGTCGAAGGCCGAACCGACGCCGACGGGGTGGCAGTTGTTCGCAGCAAACGCAAACCGTTTCTGCTGGTAGCTGAAAGCGGCGAACAAACCGGTTATCTGAAGCTCGATGATGGATCCGCCAATTCGGTCAGCCATTTCGATGTGGCCGGCGCAACGATTAAAAAAGGTCTCAAAGGATTTATCTACGGTGAGCGCGGCGTGTGGCGCCCAGGAGATCCCATTTTCCTGACGTTCATGCTGCTGGATGAAGACCGGCGGCTGCCGGACAACCACCCGGTGCGTTTCGAATTTCACAATCCCCGCGGGCAGCTGGTTCAAACCATGGTCCGCAAACACGCGTTGAACGGGTTTTACAGCTTTCACACCCGGACGGAGCCGGATGCACCCACCGGCAACTGGCGCGCCCGAATTCGTGTCGGCGGGGTGAGTTTCGAAAAAACGATCAAAGTCGAAACCGTCATGCCCAACCGGCTCAAGATCAACCTCCATTTCGGAGATGAAGTCCGGAGCTTGACCGGCGGCAAGGTCCGGGGCGAGCTGTCCGCGCGGTGGCTGCACGGTGCGATTGCCAAAAACCTGAAATCGGATGTTGAGCTCAATTTCAGGACGCGCAAAACCAGCTTTCCGAAATTTGAGTCGTACATTTTCGACGATCCTGCGCGTGAGTACGAACCCGAAAGCCTGACGGTATTCGAAGGCAACCTGGATGAAAGCGGCAAGGCCGCCATCTCGGCCAACGTGCGTGCCGAAAACGTTTCGCCCGGTATGCTCACCGCCCATTTCACCACCCGGGTATTTGAGCCGGGCGGCGCCTTCAGCATCGACCGGCACAGCATTGCCTATCATCCCTATCAGCGCTATGTCGGCGTTATGACGCCCAAAGGCGACAAGGCCCGGGGCATGCTCCTGACCGATACCGATCACACGGTGCAGGTGGTGATGATCGATCCCGCGGGCAATCCGGTCAAATCCGGCAAGGTTGCCGTGGAACTGTACAAGATCAAATGGCGCTGGTGGTGGGAAAAAGGCGAAGAATCCCTGGCAGATTATATCGGCCGGTCTTCCTTCGGGATCATTCAAAAGGATACGGTTGCGATTGACAACGGCAAAGGTCAGTGGCAATTTCGCATCAAATACCCTGCCTGGGGGCGCTACTTGATCCGGGTCCGGGATCTGAACGGCAACCACATCACCGGTAAAATCGTTTATATCGACTGGCCGGGCTGGGCCGGAAGGGCTCAAAAGGACACGCCCGGCGGCGCCACCGTGCTGAGTTTTTCGGCCGCCAAGTCTGAATACAGGGTCGGGGAAACCGTGGCGCTGACCATACCCACCGGCAGAAAAGGCCGCGGCCTGGTCAGCATCGAGTCCGGCAGCAAGATTCTCAAGACCGCCTGGATCGAAGGCGGTTCCCAGCCTACCCGATTCGAGTTTCAGGCCGCAGCAGAGATGGCCCCCAGTGCTTATGTGCACGTAACTTTCCTGCAACCGCATCTTCAGGCCGGCAACGATCTGCCGATTCGCATGTACGGCGTTATCCCGATCAAGATCGTCGATGCCGACTCGCGCCTGAATCCAAGCATTCAAACACCTGAAGTGTTCGTTCCGGAGGAAACCGCGTCGGTTCGCATCGGTGAAGCCGACGGAAAGCCGATGACGTACACCCTGGCGATCGTGGATGAAGGACTGCTGGACCTGACCCGTTTTGCAACCCCCGATCCCTGGGGGCATTTCTACAAAAGAGAAGCGCTCGGTGTGAAAACTTGGGATCTGTTCGACGATGTTGCCGGGGCTTACGGCGGCTTGCTGGAGCAGCTGCTCGCCATTGGCGGGGATGGCACGGCGGTCGATGCGGCCGGAGAGAAAAAAGCCGAGCGTTTTCCGCCGATGGTCCGCTTTCTGGGGCCATTTGAGTTGGCGGCCAACCGCAAAAACACCCATGCGGTGGATATCCCCCGCTACGTGGGATCGGTCCGGGTGATGGTGGTTGCCGGACAGGGTCGGGCCTTCGGTTCGGCGGAAAAGGCCGTATTCGTGCGCAAACCCCTGATGGTCCTTGGGACCCTTCCCCGGGTGCTCGGCCCCGAAGAAAGCGTCGATCTTCCGGTTTCCGTATTTGCCCTGGAGGATCGTGTAAAGGATGTTGCCGTCACGGTCAACACCGCAGGCCCCCTTTTCGTTTCAGGTGACGGCAGCAAACGCATCACGTTTACCGAAGTCGGCGATCGTTTGGTTGCATTCCGGCTCAAGACCGGTTCGCGCACCGGCATCGGCTTTGTGTCGATCCGCGCCGCCGGAGGCGGCGAGAAGGCCACCCATCTGATCGAACTGGACATCCGTCGCCCCGGGGGACCGGTCATCGACGTTATTCAGGGGGAAATTCCGGCCGGGGAGACGTGGCGCAAGGATATCCAATTTACCGGCAGCCCGGGGACCAATAAGGTGACGGTTGAGGCCTCCCGGATTCCGCCAATAAACCTGGGCCAGCGCCTCGGGTATTTGGTCCGTTATCCCCACGGTTGCGTGGAGCAGCTCACATCGGCCGTGTTTCCCCAGCTATACCTGGATAAGCTCATCGAGCTGCCGCCCAAAAAACAGGACGAGATCCAGCGCAACGTTCAGGCAGGCATCGCGCGTTTGCAGACCTTCCAGACGGCGGGTGGTGGGTTCGCCTACTGGCCGGGGGCCCGCGCTACCCAGCCATGGGTGACGAACTATACTGGTCATTTTCTGGTAGAAGCCCGCAAAGCCGGATACCTGGTTCCATCCAGTCTCATCGGGCTGTGGACCCACCATCAGCGCAAGGCAGCCCGCTCCTGGGTTACCGGTCCCCGGCGTGCGGAACTCATCCAGGCCTACCGGCTTTATACTCTGGCACTGGCCGGTTCCCCCGAAATGGGGGCCATGAACCGGCTCAGGGAAGAGCTGGACCTGCCGGTGGCTGCCAGATGGCGACTTGCCGCCGCCTATCAGCTGGCGGGGCAGCCGGAGGCCGCCGCGCAGCTTGTCAGGGGCATCGATACGAACATCGACGAATACACAGAGCTTTCAAATACATACGGATCAGACCTGCGCGATCGGGCCATGATTCTTGAAACGCTGGGACTGATGAACCGCCACGAAGAGGCCGGACAGCTGCTGGAGCAGATCAGTGCCGCCCTCGGGGGCAACAGATGGCTCAGCACCCAGACCACCGCCTACGCCCTGATTGCCATCGCCCGGCTGGCCGGATTGGCTGGAACCGCCGGCAACACGTCTTTTATCTGCACCTTCCATGACGGTGAAAAAATCGAAGTGTCCTCCCCGGCGCCGCTGGTACAGCATGAACTGACCGGGTTGGAAGCGGCCACCGCAGGCACCCTCACAATTGAGAACACCTCCGGGGCCGTCCTCTATCCGCGGATCATCATAGAAGGCGATCCGCCGCCCGGCCGTGAAAAAGCGGCCAGCAACGGCCTGGGGCTTACCCTCAAATACTTCGATCTGGAAGACAACCACGTGGACCCGCGTCGGCTGGAACAGGGCACGGACCTGGTAGTGGAGGTAACCGTCAGAAACACCGGCAGCAGAGGCACATACGAGGAGGTGGCCCTGAGCCACCTCTTGCCCTCCGGCTGGGAAATTCATAACGAGCGGCTGAATGCCACCGATGATTCGGGACGTACGGAATCGGAATACGAATACCGCGACGTCCGGGATGACCGGGTCTACACTTATTTTGACCTCGAGCAGGATAAAAAAGTGACGTACCGGGTACTGGTGAATGCCAGCTACCGGGGCAAATTCTATCTGCCCATGGTAATGGTCGAAGCCATGTATGATGCCACCATCAATGCCCGCACCAACGGTCGGTGGGTTGAAGTCGTGCTGCCGGGCCAGGGAAAACAGTCCGCGCAATTGACACCTGAGTCAGAAGCGGACGGCGATGCGCCCGAGGACGAATTCCCGGCAATAATTCAGGATGTCCCGATGTAGGTGGAATTGAGTTTGTTATTTCAGATCTCGTTTTTAATATGAGTCAACTTGTTTGGACACTATCTACGTCTATTTGCACAAAATTAAGGGATTTAGGAATTGAGGGATTGAGGGATTAAAGGATAAAATCTATTAATTAAATATAGACAGAATTCCTAAATTCCTAAATCCCAGAATTAGACCCATGTCCAATTCTCATGCAAATGTGCGACATTTAAAGGCTCACAGTCATATTCTCTAGCCGAATGACGAGGTCTGAATTTGGAATTTAACCGACTAAATTCTGACAAGGCACGTTTTATCGAATCAATCCGAGCACTAAGAATTTTACATCGGATGCGACCCCAGTAGGTTATTTCGTCATGTTTTCACGCGCCGGCAGAAAAAACCACCTGTCCAGACGTCCGGCTTCACAAGACTCGGGGCAGACAGCGGACAGGCGGGTGAAAATCCGTATCTATCGATGTCTGTTGCCGGTGGTTGTGATCATCGGATTTGCGCTGTTCTGGCACTGCCTGCCTGCCGTGCTTTTCGATGCCCCTTTTTCCTGGGTGCTTGTCGACCGCGACGGTGAACTGCTGGGCGCCACCACGGCCGGCGACCAGCAGTGGCGCTTTCCGCCCTCCTCCCGGGTGCCCGACAAATTCGTCCGGGCCATAACTATCTTTGAAGACCGGCGCTTCTTTCATCATCCCGGCGTCGATCCTCTGGCTCTTCTAAGGGCTCTGCGGCAGAACTTTGTTTCGCGCAGGGCTGTCAGCGGGGCCAGCACCATCACCATGCAGGTTATTCGGCTTTCCCGCTCCGGGCGCCCGCGAACGATGTCCGAGAAACTGCTGGAGATGGCGATGGCGCTACGGCTCGAAACAAAACTGAGCAAGCAGCAAATCCTTGCCCTTTACGCCTCCCATGCCCCTTTCGGCGGCAACGTGGTCGGACTCGAGGCGGCCGCCTGGCGCTATTTCGGACGGGCACCGGATCGATTATCGTGGGCCGAATGCGCTTTGCTGGCGGTGCTGCCCAATAATCCGGCCCTGATTCATCCGGGCCGAAATCGACGGATACTGCTCGCAAAACGAGATCGCCTGCTGGATCGGATGCAGCGTCACGGGGTCATCGATGCGCTGACCCGCCGGCTGGCTCAGGCCGAGCCGCTGCCGCTCAAGCCTTTGCCGCTGCCGCGTCTGGCACCGCACCTGCTTGCGCGGCTGCAGTTGACGCTCTCGTGCATTGAGGTCAAAGGCGGAAACGAAATCACATATTCAGACGGACAGCGCCTTCGAACTACGCTGAGAAGAGATATTCAGCAACGCAGCGCGCGGGTCCTGGAGCGACACCATCGACGCCTGGTCGAAAACGGCATTCACAATGCCGCCGCGTTGATCCTGGACGTTGCCAGCGGCAACGTGCTGGCGTACGTCGGCAACGTTTCCGGAGCTGACCGGATGACGCACGGCAGCCAGGTGGATATCATCACCGCGCCCCGCAGTACCGGCAGTATACTCAAACCGCTGCTGTACGCCGCTATGCTGGAAAGCGGCGAATTGCTGCCCGATCAGCTCGTCGCGGATATCCCGACCCGTCTGGGCGGGTTTTATCCGCAAAACTACAGCAGAACCTACCAGGGGGCTGTCCCGGCTTCCAGGGCCCTGGCCCGGTCGCTGAACGTGCCGGCGGTTCGCATGCTGCAGTCCTACGGTGTGGATCGGTTTTACGCCCTGCTCAAAAAACTGGGTCTGCGAACTCTGCACCGGCCGGCTCGCGACTACGGCCTATCGCTGATTCTCGGCGGTGCCGAGGGAACCCTGGAGGACATTACAGCGATCTATGCCGGATTGGCCCGCCGTGTCACCGGTCCCCACCGGCCCGCTGCCGACGATGCCGGAGCGTTTTTCAGACCGAACTATCTGGCGTCCACGAATGCGTTCCGTGCCGGAAGCCGTTCGACCGCTGGCACCCGGCACAGGCTCCTTACCGCGCGCAGCCAGCCCCTGGGCGCCGCTGCCAGCTGGTTGACACTGGAGGCGATGCTGGAAGTGCTCCGGCCCGGTGTGGAGCGTGACTGGAAAAACTTTGTTTCGTCCCGCAAGATTGCCTGGAAGACCGGTACCAGCTACGGTCACCGGGACGGGTGGGCCGTTGGGGTGACGCCACGGTATGCGGTGGGGGTCTGGGTTGGAAATGCCGACGGTGAAGGGCGGGCCGGGCTGACCGGGATATCCGCCGCAGCCCCGGTTCTTTTTGAACTCTTCGGCCTGCTGGACGGCCGCAGTTGGTTCGACGAGCCCGACAGCGGCCTGGTTGAAGTCAGCGTTTGCGTTCGCAGCGGCCATCGCGCCGGTCCTGATTGCGCCCGGACCCGCGCGATGCTGGTCCCCCGGTCCGGACTGCGGTCCCAGCCCTGCCCTTACTGCCGGGTAATTCACAGCGATGCCTCCGGACGATGGCGCGTGCACAGTGGGTGCGAACGGATTGCCGCTATCAGACCGGTGAAGCGTTTTGTCCTGCCCACAGCGATGGAATGGTATTACCGCAAGACAAATTCAGATTATCATCCGCTGCCGGCCTATCGCGGCGATTGTCTGGCCCTGCCGGATGCCGTGCCCACCGGGTCGCTTTCTCTGATCTATCCCGGGATGAAGGGAAAAATCTACGTGCCGATCGAGCTGGACGGCCAGCGGGGTCGCACGGTATTTCAAGCGGCCCACCGTAATGCGCGGATCAGCATTTTCTGGCATCTGGACGACCGGTATATCGGGTCTACCCGCGACATCCATCAAATGGAACTGGCGCCCGCTCCCGGCCGGCATACGCTGACGCTGGTCGATGAAAACGGCGAGCAGCTGCAGCGCGTGTTCACCGTTCTGGCTAAACAGTGATAATCGATCGAATGCTCCGACCTACGGGAACTCGCCGAGTTATTGCGAGAGCTTCGTTACAGTCCTGGAAATCTGGTTCTTTGAGCCAGTCGAAGATCCCGCCATCGGGGGTCAGAGTTAAATGGTTTTGCCGGTAAAGATAGTGAGCTGTTTTGGAGTACTGGAGCGTTGGAAAAAGCTAAAACCCGAATTTCAACTCGACTAAGTCCTTATCATTACTCCATTATTCCAGCAGACTCCCGCTATAAAGAAAGACCCTGAAAGCCCCTTCTGGGGCGGCTCAAAACTAGGTCCTCCGGGCCTGGAATCTTTACTTTTTACTGCCACAGCTTTTCCAAAAATTCGATCGGGTCGTGATAGTATCGCTGCAGGTCGGCCGGCGTATAACACGTGAGGCTGTACGTTGCGAACAAGCGATAGGGGGTGCGGGCCGACGGCTTGAGCGGGCGAGGCCGGTGCTTGAGAACTTCAAAATGGACATGGTCGAACTGCCAGCCGAACCGGTCCAGTTCCTGTTTGTTCATAAAGCGGGCAATGGGCTCTGCCGGTGATACGACCTCTCCCACCCCAACGCGAATGCCGGCAATATGTTCATACACCGTCCAGGCGCTGCCGCCGTCCGCCATGCGGTGGGCGATAATCAACTGGGCAAAGGGCCCGTCGTCTCTCAAACTGATAACTTCGCCGCCGGAAGCCGCAAAAATCGGCTCGTCCGCATAGTTCGGATTCGGCCTTTGGATATCAACTCCGGTATGAAGA
>Ga0126326_1000157_pt1 | contig 34327 bp, 31 predicted proteins | sample InaspJWI67metaG_FD_94485 | JGI IMG/M metagenome (GOLD analysis project Ga0126326, IMG submission 94485) | Marine gutless worms symbiont microbial communities from Oahu, Hawaii - Inanidrilus sp. 1 OAHU.JWI-67 metaG | ecosystem: Host-associated > Annelida > Digestive system > Unclassified | place... | reverse complement strand
TCGACTTCACCATCCGCAACGCCTGGCAGAAGTAATTAGAGGAGTTAAATTTGTCAATGGTGTCGAAGAAAAACGGATTGCCGCCTAATTTCTTCATACACAACTATTGACTATATCTCAATAGAATCCATTCTAACCTCGCTTTTTTTTAGCGTCCCATGGTTGCATTTTTAAACTATGGGACGCCGTACCAAGGAGCTTGAGCAGAGATCATGCCTAATCCAGCTCTAAAATAGACTGTATCAAAATCAAATTTTGTTACCAAATCACACAGACACAGCCTGACACGCCTGGACACACTAAACACCTTCTTCCTGCTGATATTTTGCGATTTGCCGGTCAATATAAAGTTCGACGGAGCTACGTAATATTTTGAGGGAGGCCCGGACACGAAGGGCCTTTAACTCACCATCTTGGATCAGCCTGTAAACCATACTACGCGAGCAACCCAACACTTCCATAACTTCATTCAGGTTATACAGTTTCTTTTGCATTGGTCCCTCGCTCGCAGATCTATCTAAAGTGTATTGAATAAATGACCCCGTTGCGCATGTGATATTTCCGATTAATGAAACTTATACAAGGAAGAGTCCATTTCGTTTCATGGCCTAAAGCTGGGCAGATGCCCCATATTGCGCGAATTGCCGAGTATTTAACCGGTTTCCAGTATGCACATTTGTCACATCTGACAACATCAAACATTATCTTTTTTTTGATACCGGAGTTCAAAATTTCAACCTTTCCTTATTTCAAACCAAGACCCAGAACGCCCAAAGGGTCCAAACTAAAAACTCCCCGATTTTGTTATAAAAATTTTATTTATCATTCTTTCTTTAGGACCCTTAGGACCCTTAGCTCTAGCTAGTATAAAAGTTTAAATATATGTAAAAATAGTATATAAAGCGGAAAAAAGGCCTTTAAGGGTCCAAAGGTTCCGGACGCAAACGAACACCGAAATAAATGATATTTTTTCTATTCCAGCGGCCATCCGGATCGTCCTGTTCGGCTTTATCACTATGAAATTTTTTTTTCATTCTTAAGCCAAACCACCGGTGAGAGGGTGTTTTCTTTTCGTTTCTGTCCCGGTTCTCGCGGTACCAATCACAAAACCGCTCGTAAAGCAGCGTGCCGCCCTCTTTCGCTTCGGGCTCAATTTTGCACTCTGTATCAATAAACGCTTGGACATCGTCGCTTTCCGCCCGGTAATTTTGATTGGCAGCCAGCACCGTCGCCGGCGGAGCTAATCCGTATTTTTGCCATTCCAGGCAGCCACGCACCAACCACGCCAACACGCCTGGGTGCTCTTCTTTGAGTTTTTCCACCAGGTTTTTATCCGCCGATCGCTCGTAGTCATGAGCCGGTTTTCGGCTGACAAAAGAAAGTTTAAACGGAATTAGGTTTACCCGCTCCCAAAATGCATTATCGTCCGGAGGCGCTGTCGGTCGGTTGTTGGTCATTAAAAAAAGAGTGTGGGTAGGTCTGAAGTATGTCGGATCCTTATCGTATGGATTGCGGCCCACCAGGGTATCAGCCCCGGTAAGCCACTTGATCTTTGAGCTCGAAAACTTGCGCCCCTCATCGGTTTCAGAGCCAAAAACAAGGCGCAGGCCTCGCAACGCCATGATATCCGGACTGGGTCCGGACGAGCTCGTTGGCCGGTACTGTGTTAAGAAGAGTTCGCTCGGCGCCGGCGCCGCTAGGGGCCCCAGCACCGACTTGATTGTTTCTACAATCGTTCCCTTGCCGTTGCGGCCTTTTGCACCCCACATTATTGGTAAAATATGCTCCACAGTGATCCCGGTGATCGCGTAACCCAAAAGCCGGCGTAGATAAGTCGCCATCTCCTCGGATCCATCGAATATTTCCAAGACGGTTTTCTTCCACAATTCCGCCGGCTCATCGAAGCCCCGCCACATCACCGGCGAGGCCTTGAACAGCCAATCCGTGGGCTGGCCATCGCGAATCTCCCCGGTCCTGAGATCAATCACGCCGTTGGCGCAAGGCAGTAACATCGGGTTAGAGTCGAACTGATCGCCATCGATCGCCAAGGCATTGCTGTTGTTTGTGTGTGCAAAAGATATACATGCCTTGCGGCCTGTATCCCCGCGCAATCTCTTCACCCGCTTATATAGCTTTTTTTGTAGGTCTTCCAGCTGTTCAGCCTTTTCGTCATTTCGACCTTTCAACGCTTTCCCAATTTCATCCACCAGAATCTGCGCTTCTTCCAGATACCGCCCGGCCACATCCTCTACCGCTGCCACGGCCTGGTCCAGGATATCGCGCTCCCAGTGCTGACCGTTAAAAAGCAACCATTCACCGGTTGTTTTATTCATTACAAAGCGGTCCTTGTGAAGCTCACAGAAAAGCATCCCATCACCCTAAGCATTGGCAAATAAACAATCACGCACGAATCTGCTGGATATTTGCTCTTTGTTTTTCGCAGGATCCGGTGTTGAGGTCGATCCAGCCTCTTGGGCTACCCGCTGCTTGACCTTTTTTCTTATATCCTCGATCGATTGTTTGTCAGCCACTCAACACCTACTCCGCAATTCATTCATCAACTACCCTCTAATATTCGACGCAGCCGGCCGACAGAGTGCCGTTCCCGGTTTAATTGATTCGCTACTTGAATATTTGAGAGTCCCAGCTCAAATAGGATCGCAGCGCAAACGGTCTCTCGGAATCCGATCTTTGAAAAATACACGCCGGATCCGGTTGTGGCTTGGAACTTTCGCGAGCAGGCCGAGCAGAAACAAACATGGTTTGCCCAGAATCTCTCCTGTCGGTCCGCCGGCAGCAGCCAACCGCAACTGGGACAGGCAGCCTGGCCATTGTGGAGAAAATTAAGTATCAGCAGCCGGCAGCGATCCTCATCGAGCAGCTCCAGAACAAGTTCTTGAACGATTTTTTTTGATGTCACCGATTCCAAAATTCCATTCCACAGATTCTAATTTTAGCCAGGATCTCCTGCGCCTGCTCAAACGGCACCGTTGGACGAATAGGGCCAAAAATGATGAAAAATTCCGTTTTCCGGTCCGTTTTCAATTTCACCTGCTGCCGTTCATCGCGCCTTGCGAAACTGCGAAAAGCCGCCTCCAGGAAGGACCCGCTGATTCATACAGCAATCCATTAACGATTGATAAACCCATTGGACCTTTTGGAATGTTTATCAAAAAAGGAGCGCGAGGATTGTAAATTTATTTATAAAACTCATCGATGGTTTTTCCTGGAGCTTCCTTGATCCATCGATCAAGTTCGGCCCGCAAAAAAACCAGCCGACCACCTGCTTTTCTGAATGGAATTGCCTGCCGATGAACGAGGTTTCTGACTGCGCCTTCAGACCGCCCCAAGAAGTTTGCAGCCTGTCTTGTGTCCAACCGTTCGCGAGTTGATTTTTCCATAGCCGTTCCCCTTACTTGTGTTGAGTACTATACTCAATCTATATGCCAAAAAAAATTAAATTCGCTCTTCTACTGATTGGCGAATTTTACCAAAATTAACAATAACCATATCATCAAAGTCACCACCGGCTAATTCAGCTAATGACTTTGTTGTGTATTCAGTATGTGAGATGATCCTCACCGTCGGGCCTGGGCGTTCACTAATGTCTTTAATCAATTTTAAGACGCTTTTACTTGGCTTTCGCTCTACCCGGGGTCTGTTGACGATCCCGATAAAATCAAACATATCTGGCTGATCAAATATCTTTGTGACTCGTAAATATTGGTCAACACCCTTGACCCGCTCGGCAGCCTCTTCGCGCTTCATTCCGCGGTCTAACAGATAAACAAAGAGCGCTATAATGCAAAGATGCAGCCTATCAAACAGAGTTTTATCACCGGCACCTTCCGCTCTTTTTAAGAACGGAATATATTCACGATCGATCCACTCCCTTAATCGGCCGTATTTAATATCGAGAATCTTAGATGCCTTAAATGTAGTGAAAGCTTCATCCATAACGAGTAGTTGCGTAACATACTATACGCAACGTGTCAACCATAAAAAATGTGGTTAACTATGTTTGATATAATACGCCTTAAAAAGTGTGGCCGTTTTTGCGACCACTTTGGGGCGAAATAGCGTACTTTTTGCGACGTTTTGGGCGTGTGGTGGTAGTAATTTCATAAAACAACAAGGGTTTGCAAGATGCTGAAATTCTTGCAAACCCTTATCATTTAGATGGAGGCGGCAAGCGGATTCGAACCGCTGAATGGAGGTTTTGCAGACCTCTGCCTTACCACTTGGCTATGCCGCCGAAAAAAAAATGGAGCGGGAAACGGGATTTGAACCCGCGACTTCGACCTTGGCAAGGTCGCACTCTACCACTGAGTTATTCCCGCTCAATGATGGGATAAGTGTTTAGCGATAATTTAGAAATTTGTCAACAAAAAAGCTTGAACCTCGAAACCGCATCTGATCCCCGATAGCATCGCTGGAACAAAAAATGTGGTTTAATTCCATTCCTTTATTTTCAGAAGCTTCCGGAATCGGACAAAATAATCAGCGCCGGACCAGACGGTAAATATCAGCGCACCGATCAAAAAGAAGTAACCGATGGCGTGCAATTTGATCCCGAAATACGGGTAATGAATCATCAAAGGGATAATGGCTGCTATCTGAAAGCCGGTTTTATATTTACCGAGCCAGGTAGCTGAAACATCCTCACCCTTTCCGGCGATGATATTGCGCAAACCCGTTACCGCCAGCTCTCGTCCGATGATAATGCACACCATCCAGGCCGGGATCCAGCCGTGGGACGTAAGCATAATGAAAGCCGAGGAAACCAGAAGCTTATCGGCGACCGGATCCATCACCTTGCCCAGGGTCGATTCGAGCCCCCGGGCTCTTGCCAGATATCCATCCAGGTAGTCCGTGATCGCCGCGGCGCTGAACAAGGTTGCCGCAAGAAAGCAAAAAAATCGGTTGGGGTATATCAGGAGAACGACAACGAGTGGTACCGAGGCGACGCGGAAAAGAGTCAGGCTATTGGGATGACTCAGTATTTTACCATGTTTGCCATTTGCTCCCATCGATTGACCCCTGAATTGGCTACATTAATCCTGTGATCGTTCCCAGTCATTCAGAAAGGACTGCAGGCCTTTATCGGTCATCGGATGCGCTGCCGGTTGGTTCAGCGCCTTGATCGAAATGGCGGACCGGCACCGATGAGCCCTGCTTCGGGCACATCGATCGGATTGCACACACCGGCGACGATGTTTTCGTTATCAAAGGCATAGCTGCTCTAAATTTCAAAAATCTGCTGCTACGACTATTCCGATTTTGATCGCTCCGCTATATATTCATTGCGGCATTGTTCACTGCAGAAAAGCAGTTCCTGACCGTCCATTGTCAAAGCAACGCCATTTCTCCTCGGGAAATATGCATCGCAATTTGGATCTTTTACCATTACGTCATCGATCTGACCGCTGACCTGGCGGCCGTCTAGCGACGGGTCGCCGAAAGACGTATTTTTAACGATCCATGACTTCAGCGCCCGGTAAAAAATGTAGACGACTGTCGCAATGATGATTATTCGAAGCATCGATAAAGCTCTATACCCTGTGCCCTGTCATTCAAGGTGTCCAGCAGGCAGCGAACATCTTTTTTAAGAACCGGATGGATAATTTCCGAATCTATATCACAAATCGGTACCAAGACAAAGGCTCTTTTGTGCATCCTCGGGTGCGGCACTACCAAATCGGGTAATTGGATTACGGCATCATCGTAGAAAATGATATCCAAGTCGATAATCCGTGGACCGAAACGGATCGGGTCATGCGTGCGACCGGCCCGATGTTGAATATTTTTTAACTTGTCCAGCAGCGGGAGCGGATCAAGATGGGTTTTGATTTTGACCGCGGCGTTGATAAACCAATCCTGATCCGCGTAGTCGACGGGCTGTGTTTTGTAAAAATGCGAGCGGCCCGTAATGCTGGTTCCATCAACCCGGGACAATTCTGTCATCGCGCGATTGCAATTTTCAAGCTTATCGCCCAGGTTGGAGCCGATGGAAATATATGCGGTGTGAGCATCCATGAATAATGATGTCTTTTTATACCGGCCACTTTAGACCCAACCCGGGCAAATCGGAATTGAAGATTGACGATTGAAGATTTATAGTATCGCTCGCTCAGCGCAGGCGCTTGCGCCGCGTGTCGCTCTGTCTTTTCTATCTAAATCGATCGCTCGACCCAGTCCTTATATCCTGAAGCTCTCAACGGGTAGCATTCCTAAAATATTCAATCTGGCTATGGCATAGATCATGCGCAAACATGAAGTGACTTCAATGGTTAGGGCCTAAAACTTTGAACTCCGAACATCACTTATACGCTTCTTCCCACAGCTCGCCCCGGTAAATGACGCGCGCGTCCCCTTCCAGGTAGACATCCCGAAAACCACTATCACTTTGGGTGAAATGGATCGTCAACATAATGCCGCTGCGGGTGCGGACATTGACCGGTGACTGCCATCCATTTTTTGCAGCCAATACCAGTGCGGCCGCAATGGATCCGGTACCGCAGGCCAGCGTTTCGTCTTCCACACCTCTTTCATAAGTCCGGATGGCAATCCGGTTTTCTTCCAGCACAGCCGCAAAATTCACATTGGTGCCATCCGGAGCAAAGCTCTTATGATAGCGAATTTCACGCCCCCTGTTGAATACATCAACATCATCTAGGTTTGCTGTTTCAATAATCACATGGGGAACACCGGTGCTGACGCTGCTGAGCGTGCCGGGCCCATCAATCAAGTCGATGGTAAAATCGGCCTTTATCCGGGACGGCTCGGGCATTTGAACCTTGACCCGCTCGCCGATAATTTCGGCGGCCACGACACCGGCGTCGGTTTCAAAGGCAAGCGTTTTGGCGGCGATGTTATTAAGAAATGCAAAGCGCGCCGCGCACCTGGCACCGTTGCCGCACATTTCGGGCCGGCTGCCGTCCGAATTGTAAAATCGCCACTTAAAATCGACGGTATCCGAATCTTCGATCAAGATAAATCCGTCCGCCCCGACCGACATTTTGCGTCGGCATGCGCCCACGATCAAATTTTTCAGCCGATCTTCGTCAACCGTCGATCGCCGATTGTCGATGATGATGAAATCATTGCCGCTGCCGCTCATCTTGAAAAATTCTATTTTGTCCATGGGTATGCCCGCAGTCCGTTGGGTGCTGAATGGTTGTTGCTCATTGCTATTTGCTAATCAAAAAACGACGGCAGGGATTCACCCGCCACAAGGTCTTCGTATGTCTGTCGTTCTCGAATGACGGCAAACTGATTATCTTTTACCATGACTTCGGCAACTCTCGGTCTGGAGCAATAGTTGGAAGACATCATAAAACCATACGCGCCGGCGCTCATCACGGCCAGCAGCTCGCCGCTTTCGACATTGGCCACCTCCCGGTCCTGGGCCAGGAAATCTCCGGTTTCGCATATGGGACCGACGATATCGGCCTTTACTGTCTGTTGATCTGCAAGCGTAACCGGTTGAACGGCGTGGAAGGCATTATACAAAGTGGGGCGCAGCAAATCGTTCATACCGGCATCCACGATGATAAAATTCTTAACGCTGCCTGATTTTCGATAAAGTGCCCGGGTAATCAACACCCCGGCGTTGCCGACGATAACCCGTCCCGGTTCAAGGATAAGTTTGACCGGTGTATCGGCCAGAGAGTCGACGATTGCCCGGGCATATTCATCCGGGTGCGGCGGCGATTCCTCACCGTAGGTAATACCCAGACCACCGCCCATATCCAGATACTTGATATCTATCCCGTGTCTCTTTAATTCCTTCGTCAGTTGTTTAAGACTTTCCAGTGCGTCTTTGAACGGCTGAACCTCGGTAATCTGCGAGCCAATGTGGCAATCGATACCGATGATATCGACGTTTTCAAGCTTTTGGGCGACCTGATAACCTTTTAGAGCATTAACCGTATCGATGCCGAACTTGTTCTTCTTCAGTCCGGTTGAAATGTACGGATGGGTTTTGGGATCGACATCCGGATTCACCCGAATTGCAATGGGAGCTTTGGTATTTAACCTGCCTGCTCGGTGATTGATGAGCTCAAGTTCTTCCAGGGATTCGATGTTAAACATCAAAATACCCTTTTTCAGGGCATAGTCGATCTCATCCAGGCGTTTGCCGACACCCGAGTAAACAATCCGGTCGGGAGAGATACCGGCTTTCAGACCCCGGTAAAGTTCGCCTCCGGATACGATATCCAGCCCACAGCCAAGACTTTCCAACAACTTCAATACTGCCAGACTGGCATTGGCCTTGGCGGAAAAGCAAACGAGTCGATCCACACCCTCAAACGCACCGTTGAACGCCATAAAATGGCGCGTTAAGGTGGCATGACTGTATATGTAGAACGGCGTGCCTACCGCATCGGCAATTTTTCCGACAGGGACCTGTTCACAATGCAGTTCGTTTTCGTAATAATGAAAATGGTGCATGTTCCTCCGTTTTGCCTGTAATCATTGGGGATGTTCGGATTTTGCCAGCAATCGAATGATTAGACTGAATTCGAAACAATGCCGATCTCTAAACCAATAAAACCAATCAAACCAATTAAACCAATCAAGCCAATTAAACCAACTAACCCATCAATACTGCAAATTGACGACATTCGAGTCGTCTGCCACCATGGCCTGATCGGTATAGCACAAAACTTTAAATGTGTAATCGAAACCGTCGACAAGGGTTTCATTGAAGTTTAATTTTTTTTGAAGATACTTCCCGGAGCTGTCCCTTGCCACCGGAATATCGGCGATATTTTCAAATGGCACAGGACAGCTCTTGCACTGTGTATCATCCAGCGGTCGCATGGATCTGAAGACATTGCACCCGGCCGTTCGGGATCTCATCTGTTCCGTTTCAGGCGGAATCGTCCAGGCCAGGGTGAGGCTATTTCCGTCGAGGCTGTAACTCAGGTCCGTTACGGTGGCCGGCCTGAATCGTCGGGGCGGAACAGGATCGCCTTTTATCCCGCAGCCAAGAAAAAGCCCTTCTGCCAGCAGGGCAGCGGTCATAAAGAACGGCATGCCGAAGCATATTCTTGATTTCAATGGAAATATCGTCATATGGTTCCCAGTTCCGCCAATTCCTGCTTGGCCGAGGTTATGGCCGCTTCAACATTTTCAGTAGCCGTGCCTCCGACTGATTTTCTGCGATCGATCATGGCCCGGGTGGAAAGAATATCGAATATATCTTCGGTAATCAGTTTGGAGAAAACTTTGAATTCATCCAACGAAAGCTGATGTAATTCCTTATTATTTTGCAAAGCATAGCTCACGGCACGACCCACGCAATGGTGCGCTTCTCGAAAGGGCATTCCCTTATTTGCCAGATAATCCGCCACGTCCGTTGCATTCAAATATCCTTTTGCGGTTGCCTGCTGCATAACCTGGGCGTTGACTTTTATTTTCGGCAGCATCCGGGTGATAATATCGATGCAGGCCCGCAGCGTGTCCACCGCATCAAACAATAATGCTTTATCTTCCTGCAAGTCGCGGTTGTAAGACAAGGGCAGGGATTTCATCACGGACAGCATGGCCATCAGGTTTCCGATCACTCGGCCGCTTTTTCCGCGAACCAGTTCCGGCACATCCGGGTTTTTCTTCTGCGGCATCATACTGCTGCCCGTCGCAAACGCATCGGGCAGTTCGATAAATTGAAATTCACTCGAGGTCCACAAAATGAGCTCTTCGGAGAAACGGCTCAAATGCACCATGCACAGACTGGCGCAGGACAAAAACTCGATAATGAAATCCCGGTCGGAAACCGTGTCGATGCTGTTGGCCGAAATTTGCGCAAAACCGAGCAACTCGGCCGTATACTGCCTGTCGATCGGATACGTTGTTCCGGCCAGGGCAGCGGTGCCGAGCGGCAAAACATTAATTCTCTCCCAGCAGTTCTGGAATCGCGCCGCGTCTCTTTTTAACATTTCATAGTAGGCCAACAGGTGATGCGAAAACAGTACCGGCTGCGCTCTTTGCAAATGGGTGTATCCCGGCATTATCACTTCTATATGCGTTTCGGCCAGATCGACCAGCACTTTTTGAAGGCTTATCAAACCGGAAATCGTTTGCGAAGTCTCATCGCGCAAAAACAGCCGGAGATCCAGTGCCACCTGGTCGTTGCGGCTTCTGGCCGTGTGAAGCTTCAATGCAACTTTGCCCACTTCCTCAACCAGGCGTGTTTCAATGTGCATATGGATGTCTTCCAGGCTTTCATCGAACTGGAAGTCGCCGTGATCCAGTTCCCGCTTGATCTTTCCGAGTCCCTGAATCAGCGTTGAGGCTTCGTCATCGGTGATGATCATCGCATTGGCCAGCATGCGACAGTGGGCAATACTGCCTTCGATATCGTAAGGATACAGGCGTTTGTCCACATCGATGGAGGCTGTGAATTTTTCTACACTTCGATCGGTTTTCTGCGCAAATCTGCCATTCCAGGTTTTATTTGACATTCTATTCCTCTTTTATCGTCCCCAATCCAGAGCTCACACCCGTTTTTAAAACATTTATAAGCGATTATTATACTCTTTGGTTTTGCCCGGCCCGTCCCGCCATGGCGGGATTGAGCCCGTTAGGTCGATCTATGTATGAATGAATATCAACCTAATTGAACCGGCAAACCGGCTTCACGGGCACAACCGGCTAAGCATAAAGCATTAAATAGTTCTCCAGGGAGTGCATTCCAGCGAAATTTGTCTGGGTTGCTATCATACCTGAGCGGCAAAAATATCATCCAGACAGTCTATCAATTCATCTATTTGCGATTTTGAGATAATCAGCGGCGGAACAAAACGCAGTACATTATCCTGAATGCAATTGATCAGATATCCCTTTTTCATACAGGCACGAACGATTGGTGCTCCAGCGACATCGAGTTTCATGCCCAGCAGCAGCCCCTTTCCACGCACGTCCTGAATGACATCGTGATTATCTTTCAGATGTTGCAGCCTTTTTTTAAAGTAGCCGCCAACCTCCAGGCCCTGCTGCAGAATACCTTCCTCGAGCAGCACTTGCAGAACTGCACGTGATGCCGACGTTACGAGCGGTGTGCCGCCGAAGGTACTCGCATGCGCACCGGGTCCAAACGCTTTCGCAATTTTCTCCCTGGCCAGCATGGCACCCATGGGAAGGCCGTTGGCCAGGGCTTTGGCAAGGGTCATGATATCCGGTTCGACGCCGTAATGTTCATAGGCAAATAGCTTGCCGGTGCGTCCCATGCCTGTCTGTATTTCGTCGAATATGAGCAGCGCACCGCTATCGTCACAGATGCGCCTTACTTCTTTGAAGTACCCGTTATCCGGGCAGCAAACGCCGCCTTCGCCTTGAATCGGTTCGACAATGACCGCACAGGTTGATCGGTCGATCCGCGCCTGAAGAGCTTCAATATCATTAAACGGTACGAAATAGAACCCTTCGAGCACGGGGTCGTATCCTTTGCGGATCTTCTCCTGACCTGTGGCCGACAATGTTGCCATGGTGCGCCCGTGAAAGGATTGCTCCATGGCAATAATGCGAAAACGCAGCGGTTCGTTGTTTTCCTTAAAGTACTTTCGGGCAAGTTTTATGGCAGCCTCATTGGCTTCGGCTCCGGAATTACAGAAAAAAACCCGATCGGCAAAACTGTTTTCTACCAGCCGGGAGGCCACGTCCACCTGGGGTACGGTGTAATATAAGTTGGAGACATGTACGAGGGTTTCCACCTGCGCCGCCACCGCTCGAGTGATAGCCGGGTGTGCATGTCCGAGATTGCACACGGCAATCCCCGCCACAAAATCGGTGTAGGACTGGCCGCTTTCGTCCCAGACGGTGCAGCCCTGCCCCTTAGTCAGGACAATCGGAAATCTTTGGTACGTCTGTGCAATTACTTCATCGGCTTGTTTGATGACTTCGCTCTCCATCGCATCAATCCTTTATTTTGAATCCTGCATCCAGTCCGTTGAGCCGGTTGAGCCCGTTGTGCCCGTTTGCCCGTTGGGAGGTTTACTGATCAATTGAAGATCTTCCATCCTGTATCCTGAATCCTGCATCCTGTATTCAATCCGTTGAGCCAGTTGAGCCCGTTATGCCCGTTTGCCCGTTGGGAGGTTTACTGATCGATTGAAGATCTTCCATCCTGTATCCTGTATCCAATCCGTTGAGCCGGTTGAGTCCGTTATGCCCGTTTGCCCGTTGGAATGTTTACGGATCGATTTAAAATCTTCCATCCGGTATCCTGATTCCTGCATCCTGTATCCGGTATCCTGTATCCTGCATCCAGCATCCAGCATCTGGCATCCGGCCACCGGCATCTGCTACCCTGCATCCTGCATCCGGCACCGCGCCGCCAGGATATCTTCAATCATCCATCATTGACTTTCGCATTACAGAATATAGCGGCTCAAATCCTCATCATCCTTGATATCTTTCAGCTTTCTTTCCACGTAAGCTTTATCGATGACTGCTTTCTTTTCGGCCGTGTCGGGCGCTTCGAACAGAATGTCTTCCAACAGACACTCCATCATCGTATGCAGCCGTCTGGCACCGATATTTTCAGTGTTGTCGTTGACCTCTTCAGCGATCCTTGCGATCTCTTCTACCGCCTCGTTTTCAAAGACCAGGTCAACGCCTTCGGTTCTCAGCAACTCGATATACTGCAGCAGTAAAGCATTTTTCGGTTCGGTCAAAATCCGGTAGAACTCTTTTTGTCCTAGAGAATCGAGTTCAACCCGGATGGGAAATCGACCCTGCAATTCCGGAATCATATCCGAGGGCTTGGCAGTATGAAACGCACCGGATGCAATGAAAAGTATGTGATCCGTTTTCACCGGACCGTATTTGGTCGTTACCGTGCTGCCCTCCACAATCGGCAGAAGATCTCGCTGGACACCTTCACGGGACACATCCGGACCATGGGTTCCGTTTCTGCCGGCGATTTTATCGATTTCGTCAAGAAAGATGATACCGGATTGTTCCACTTTTTCGATGGCCATCCGCACGATTTTATCCAGGTCGATAAGGCTCTGGGCTTCTTCCTGGGCCAGAATATCCATGGCCTCGGCAACCTTGGCTTTGCGTCGCTTGGTCCCTTTGGGCAGGATACCGCCGAGCATGTCTCTAAAATTAATGCCCAGTTCTTCCATGCCGACGTTTGAAAAAACCTCAACCATCGGCATGGAACGATCGGATACGTCCAGATCGACGTAGCGATCGTCCAGTTTTCCCGCTTTCAACAATTTCCGCAGCTTTTCCCGGGTTGACGCAGCCGTGTCGGGCGAAGCCGGCCCGGCATCCGAAGGCGGGTTGTGTTCCTTATCGCCCAAACCGGCCTCATTAGACCCGGGGCCGGGAAGCAGCAAGTCGAGCATTCTTTCTTCGGCGTTCTGACGGGCTTTTTCCTGCACGAGATCATTTTCACGCGCTTTGCCCATGGTTACCGTCACTTCCACAAGATCTCTGACCATGGATTCAACATCGCGGCCGACATAACCGACTTCGGTAAATTTGGAAGCCTCTACCTTGGTGAACGGAGAGTCGGTAAACCGGGACAGGCGCCGGGAAATCTCGGTTTTGCCGACCCCGGTCGGACCGATCAGGACGATATTTTTGGGTGCGATTTCATCGCGAAATTCTTCCGGAACTTGCTGGCGGCGCCAGCGATTTCTCAACGCGATGGCAACCGAACGTTTGGCCTTGTCCTGGCCAATAATGTACTTGTCAAGCTCTTTAACAATTTCTGATGGTTTTAAATTGCTCATATGATCTACCCGCTGTTTTATGCTTTCGTTTTTAAAACTTATGAGGAACTGCAAAAATCCCTGGAGAAAAAAGTGAATGCCGAATTAGAGTACTTCGATTGTTATCTCCTCGTTCGTATATATACAAATGGAGGCGGTGATTTTCATCGCCTCTTCGGCAATCCTGGCGGCGTCCAGATCGGAGTGTTCGAGCAAGGCGGCGGCGGCCGCCTGGGCCCCCACCCCGCCGGAGCCGATGCCGATGATGCCTTTGTCCGGTTCAATCACGTCTCCGTTGCCGGATATCAGGAAAATCCGGCTATCATCCACGGCGATCATCACCGCTTCCAGGCGCCGGAGGTATTTATCCGTGCGCCAGTCTCTGGCCAGTTCAACGGCCGCACGCATGAGGTTGCCGTTGTATCGCTCCAGCTTTCCCTCCAGACGCTCGGAAAGGTTTAATGCATCGGCCGCCGTTCCGGCAAAACCGACAATAATCTTGTCATTATAGATTCGGCGTACTTTTTTGGCATGATGCTTGATAACCGACGCCTGCAACGTGACCTGACCGTCACCGGCCACGGCCACCCTACCATCGCGTCTGACCGCCAGAATGGTCGTGCTTCTGGTTTTCATATCCACAAGGGCTCCATAAAGTTACATCATATTTAACAGGTGCACCTTTCCAACAATCGGATTTTTTTCAAAACCCTAACCCGGAAAAACCGGTAAGAATAGCCACCAAGACACAACAAATATATGTTTATTTTATTTAAACTTCGTGTCTTTGTGACAAGATTTTTTCTATAGATAAATCCTTTGCAAACATGATGTGATATCAATAATAAAGTACTGAATTTGAGCTACTTTCTCGGATGGGCCCTGTCATAGGTCTCCATCAACCGATCAATGCTGACGTGTGTATATTTTTGTGTGGTTGAAAGGCTTTTGTGACCGAGCAATTCCTGGACCACCCGCAGATCGGCGCCGGCATCGAGCATATGCGTTGCAAATGTATGGCGCAGAACATGGGGTGAAATCGGCACCAGCAGACTGCACTCCATGACGATCTTATCGAGTATCCGTGCAATCGAACGCGGACTGAGCCTTTTTTTGAACCGGTTTAAGAAGAGCGGTCCATTATCATCGATAGAGACACCGGTATCCCTTGCAAGACGTTGGCGGTAAGCCTTGATAGCCTGCAAGGCCTTGCCGCCGATCGGAACGATTCTTTGCCGGGACCCTTTACCCAAAACCCGCACCAATCCGGCGCTGTTGTCAACATCCAGTGTATTCAACCCCGCGGCTTCCGAAACACGCAGGCCGCACGAATAGAGTGTTTCAAAAATGGCGCGATTACGCAGCCCGAGCAATGAATCGGTCTGTATGGAATCAAGCAGCCGGAACATATCATCCACCGACAGATAGGTCGGGATCGGATGCTCCTGTTTGGGGGTTAAAATCGATTCGGTCGGATTGTTGTCAATGATGCCCTGCTTGACCAGATAGCGAAAGAATGATCGAACAGCCGACAGCTTTCGAGCAATGGTCGTTTTCTTATTTTTTTGATGCAGATACCCCAGATATTTTCTGACCGTCAGATTGTCGATCGACGCCGGTGTCAAAGCGTCGGTCTGCCGTCGCTTGACAGTTCCGATCCGACAGTTTTGCTCAGAAAATGATTCGAATTCTTTTAAATCAGTCAGATAAGCCCGGCAGGTATTTTCAGAATACCCCCTTTCAGCAATAAGGGAATCGATAAATGAATCTATCAGAATCTCTACCGCAGGAGATCCCATGAATGCTATTTCCCTTTAAAGGCGATCAAATCTTCCAGCTCGCGCCAGTTCTGCACCTCGATGAAAGGATGCTGCTTGCGATTCCAAGGCTGGCTGTACAAGATCGGCTCTATACCGACATCTTTTAATTGAAAGCAAGTTTCCAGCCGATCCTCGATAAAATAGCGAATACCGTTTTCTAATAATACCGCCGTCTTGCCATCAAAGGTTCCGGTTGCTTCGATCTGAACGGCGTCGGGAGCAACCGGTACTATCCCATGCAGCCATTCGCGGATGGGGCCCGCATAGGGACGCGCGGTAACGAAAAGCAGCGGCCGGCGATACCGGGCGAGCCTGGTCAGCACCCCGCCGGCGCCGTCTATGGGTTGTAAACTGCCGGTATAATTGCCATCCAGAATCTGGTTGAGAATCGCGTTAATGATATCAGGGTCGATATCGAGACATTCCTCCAGCATATAGCAGGTTATGTCTTCATATCGGATCCCGTTGATCGCATATTCTTCGCGGGCAATATCGATGAACAGCGCCATGGTATCGGCAATAACGCCATCCACGTCAAAAGCCACTGCAGCCGGATCGATCATGTTGTTCAGGCGTTATAAATTGATGGTTTCGCAGAGAGATTTTATTTCCAAAGCAAATCATTCAGTCGGCTCAATCCCGCCACAGCAGGACTTAACGGGCAAATGGGCTAACGAGTCAACCGACCAACCGACCAACCGGCCAATGGGCTAACCGGCCAACGGGCTTAACCGGCTCAACGGGCTTAACCGGCTCAACGGTCTCAACCGGCTAAACCGACCTTAGGCCGCCCGGCGTGATCTCTTTTTCAATCTTGAAATGCGGCGCTTGTAAATCGTGGCCATTTTCCCGTCTCGGGCCTCCAGCGCTGCCTGGCGTTGCTGCTTCAGGGACTTGATTTGCTTCTTAATGTCGCGCACCGCCCGGCTGGATTTTTTGACGCTATCGTCTTTGATACCTTTGGCTTGTTTGACGGCCGCCAGCAATTCGGCTTTGTTCAATCCATGCACGCCGGTAATTTCAGGAATTTCTTTGGCAACTTCCCTTAATTCTTTGGCTGTCATTTTATCCAGCGGCTTCTCGCTGGCCGCCTTGTCCTTTTCCGCCATTTGTTTCTAGTCTCCTTTCCAAACCGATTGAAAAAAGCACAAGCGGAGGCCGACCAGCCTCCGCTGAGTTGCTGCTATCTCGATTTACCCCACAAATAAAATTAGGTTAAATAAACTATTTTTTCTAAGCGTGTCAACAGCTAATGCCCCCTCGGCAATCATTATTTGTTATTTGGTTGGTGGTATTTATACCGGAGATTCCGGCTCCTGGCTCTTCAATCCTTTTCTGAAAATCCGGGCAAATGGTCCCAACAGATCCATCGGAATCGGGAAAATCGTGGTGGTGTTGGTTTCGGCACTCATTTCGTTGACGGTCTGAAGATATCTGAGCTGCAGAGCCGTCGGATGCCGTTCAATGATCTCGGAAGCTTCGGCCAATTTGGTGGCAGCCTGAAACTCACCTTCGGCATTGATCACCTTGGCCCGGCGGTCACGCTCGGCTTCAGCCTGGCGCGCCATCGCACGCTGCATCTCTTGGGGCAGGTCGATATGTTTCAGCTCCACCGTGGCCACCTTGATGCCCCAGGGATCCGTGTGGGTGTCGAGAATTTCCTGCAGCTCGTTATTGATTTTTTCCCTTTCCGCCAGCAGATCATCCAGTTCCGCCTGACCGCAAACGCTGCGGATGGTGGTCTGAGCCAGCTGTGACATGGCGTAACTGTAATTCTCCACCTCCACAATGGCCTTAATCGGTTCAATCACCCGGAAGTATATTACGGCGTTTACCTTCACGGAAACATTGTCCCGCGTGATGACATCCTGGGGATCGACATCCATTGCCACCAGGCGCAGACTGACCTTGACCATTTTATCGACAATCGGAATCAGAATAATAAGGCCCGGTCCTTTGGCGGCGATGACCCGCCCCAGCCGAAATATGACCCCGCGTTCATATTCGTTCAAAATGCGCAAGGCTGCGGAGAGAAAGAAAATGATTAGAATAATGATCGCGATAAGAGGGTAAAACATATTGCGCTCCTTTTCTTAAATAATGTGACGCATGGACGGTACGACCCCTTTGACAGCGCCCGGCACTTTTTCGGTCAACTGCTGGCTGTCTTATTCAGGGGTTCAACCTCCAGGACAAGATTGTCCACCTTAACCACGTTGACCTTGGTGCCTTCCGAGATCGGCTCCTTGGCAGTTGCGTTCCACAGTTCACCGTGAACGAAAACCTTCCCGTCCGGTCGGATGGCCCTTTTTACGATGCCGATTTCACCAACCAGGCCGCTTGCTCCGGTTTTGGGCGTGGATACCTGGGCCCGGAACACAAGCCCGGCCACCACGACAAAAAATCCGGAGACCAGCAGCATCGTCGGCAGCAGCACCGACCATGAAAGACGAAACTCCGGGCTGCTGGCTTCAAACAACATCAAAGATCCCAGCAGAAGTGAAACAATCCCGGCCACACTCAAAAGGCCGTAGCTGGTGATTTTCATCTCCATGATGAAAAAAACAATCGCAAGCAATATCAGCAGCACACCAGCGTAGTTGATCGGCAGTGCCTGAAGCGCAAAAAAGGCCAAAATGATACAGATACCGCCGATGACACCGGGAAATATCGCACCGGGATGGGAAAGCTCAAAATAGAGACCAGCCAGACCGATCATCAGCAGAATATAAGCGATGTTCGGGTCGCTGATGGTTTTCAGAACCTTGGTGCGAAATGTTTCCTGCAGGACTTTTTTTGCGGCTCTGGCCAGATCCAGCCGCCCCTTGTCTTTAATTTCACGCCCGTTGATTTGTTTTATCAGGTCATCGGTGTCTTTGGCGATCAAATCGATGATGTTTTTCTCAAGGGCCTCGGTTTCAGTCACGGACACACTTTCGCGGATGGCTTTTTCGACCCATTCGGCATTGCGTCCCCTCTGCTCGGCAACGCTTTTGGCATGGGCCACCATGTCGTTGACCACCTTTTCCGACATGGTCTTTTCAATTTCCTTTCCGCCGGCACCCACCGGATGTGCTGCGCCGATGTTTGTTCCCGGTGCCATGGCGGCGATATCTGCGGCCATGGTAATCATCACGCCCGCCGAAGCGGCCCTGGCGCCGCCGGGAGACACATACACCACGATCGGAATCCGGCTGGCCAGAATCGCTTTAATAATTGTGCGCATCGATTCGGCCAGTCCGCCGGGGGTGTCGAGTTCGATAATCAGGCAGGCGGCAGCGTCATCGTTGGCTTTTTTGATTCCGGTTTTGATAAAATCCGCCACCCCCGGACTGATGGCATCGTTGATTTTGAGAATATAAATCTCTTTCTGGACCACCGGGTCGGCGGCATCCGCATAGGACCAATGCCAAACGACGGTCAGAAGCAGCAATGCAATATTGAATTTTTTCATAATAATCCTGTAGCGTAAAAATTTTGAAATACGGCTGGTTCGTGACTGATTTGTTTCTATACTATAATAAGCTATAAAATAACGTCAACAAGCGTAAATAATAATCATGCGTCTTTCAGGGAGCCGGCTTTTTTTTGGGGGGCAGCGGCAGGCCCATGGCTTGCATGAGCAGTTTCATATCTTCCCACACATCCCGTTTTTTTTCGGGATGCCTGAGCAGATATGCCGGATGGTAAGTCGGGATCACCTTTATGCCCATGCAGTCATGCAGCCTTCCTCTCAGCCGGGAGATCGATTCGTGCGATTCCAGCAGGGTCTGAGCCGCAAATGTGCCCAAGGCACAGATGAAATCCGGTGCAATCGCTTTTAGCTGGCGCTTTAGAAACGGCGAACAGGTTTCGATTTCATCAACCTCCGGGTTGCGGTTACCCGGCGGTCGGCACTTGATGATGTTGCAGATGTAAACCTGATCACGGGTGAGTCCGGTGGCCTCGATGATCCGGGTCAACAACCGGCCGGCAGCCCCCACAAACGGTTCACCCTGTTGATCCTCATCGTATCCGGGTCCCTCACCCACGAAAACCAGCCGTGCATCCGGATCACCTGTACCGAAAACGATATTTTTGCGCTTTGTCCACAGCTTGCACCGCCGGCAATCTCCAAGATCCGCGCGTATGTCTCCCAGCGTCTCATGCCTGTTCACCGGTGCTTGGCCCCAGTTTTCCATTACGGCAAAACTTCGCTGGGGGCAATCAAAACCGCTCCACCCGCTTTGAACGAGATGACGCAGGGTCTGTTCGATTTCGTCAATGGTTTCAAGCACGGCCCGGTGTCTATTCATTGTTCCCTGTAATTTAACCTTTCCTCGAAAGTTGCAAATAGGACTTTTACGAATGGATTAGGCTTTAGGTGATCGAAATATCAATAATAGACAACCTGCTGCACACCTAAAACTTAAAACCTAAAACTTAAAACATGATGAATTCGCGTTTTTACGAATTAATCATGCCTAGTTTGTATACTCAGCCTTGTCAGCCTGCACCCGTTCAACAATTCTGTCCAGCAGCAGATGGGCGACGGCATCCTTTTCCATCTGCGCAACTTCCTCACTGCTGCCATCCCGGAAAAACAGGGTGACTTTATTAGAGTCGGCGGCAAATCCCGAGGCGGGATCACCGATCAGGTTGCCGGCAATGATATCAAGATTTTTTTCTGCCAACTTCTTTTCCGCATTTTGATGCAGGTCATCGGTTTCAGCTGCGAATCCGACCAGAATCTGATCCTTTTTTCTGCGACCCAGTTCTTGGAGAATATCCTGGGTTTTCTCCAGCTGAATCTGCATCTCATCTTGTTTTTTCTTTATTTTATGCCCGGCCGGATTTGTCGGCCGATAATCGGAAACAGCGGCGGTTTTTATGATGATATCATTGTCATCGGAATGCTCGAATACGGCCCGGGCCATTTCCGCCGCTGTCTGCACCTTTATCACATTGACATTCAGGGGATCAGGCAGCGTGGAAGGGCCGCTAATCAAAGTTACGCCGGCACCCCGATATTCGGCGGCCTTTGCAACGGCATATCCCATTTTTCCGGTGGACGGGTTGCTGATAAAGCGCACCGGATCGATCGCTTCCCGGGTCGGGCCGGCGGTGACCAGAACGCGCCGGTTCAACATGTCCTTGGGGGCAACCCGGCTCAACAGACGATCCAGAATCTGTTCCGGCTCCGGCAGCCGCCCCGGTCCGGTGGTGCCGCACGCCAGTTCCCCGGAGCCGGGTTCCAGGATGTGGTACCCGTCTTTTCTCAATGTCTCGAGATTTCGCCTGACAGCCTTTTTTTGATACATGTTGGTATTCATGGATGGGCAAACGATTACCGGTGCCGTGACCGCCAGCATAAATGTACTCAAGGCGTCATCGGCGATCCCGCCGGCAAGCTTTCCGATGATGTTGGCCGTGGCCGGCGCAACGACGACGGCATCCGCTTCGGTGGCCCAGTCGATGTGCTTGAAAGAAGCCTCATCGCCCTTTTCAAACAGATCGGTGCACACCGGCATCCCGGAAAGGGCCTGAAAAGTCATCCAGCCCACAAATTCCAGCGCGCTTTTGGTCATGAAAACCCGAACGGTTGCACCCTGCTTGGAAATCAGCCGCAACAGTTCAACGCTTTTGTAGGCGGCAATCCCACCACACACGCCCAGAACAATGTTCTTGTTTTTGATTCCGAATGTCATGATCCGATACTTTTAAATGGTTTAATACGATATGCTTCGAACCATTTAAGGGTTCAGGCCCAAAGTAGATTGATGTTGTATAATCACATACGACCTCGCCTTCTCTATTTCAACAGCCCGCTGCCCTCTATCGACATGGTCGGTGCCACCCAAATCTTTACGCTCGTGTAATAGGTCCCTTCGTTGATCTCGATGACGGCCCAGCGGTTTTCCTTCTGATAAAGCATCATCGTGCTCGGCGATTTGAATTCGCTGATCATCCGCCAGTTGTCTTTGGGCATATTTTTCTCAAAAAATAGAATGAGTGTCCCGACATCGACCCTGGCTTTCAATGTGAGAACCCCAACCGTAAACCCGGCGGTTTGGTAGACAAAAGAGTCATCCCGCTCCACTTTCAGCTCTTTGGGAATGAGTATGTCGTCAAATTCATAATAAACGGGTGCATCTTTCCTCGTGGCGGGGGCAGTGGTCGCTGCCTTGTCGTCTTTTTGTAAAGTCGAACAACCGGAAAGCAACAGCAGGAAAACGGCCATCATCACGATGCTGCCTTTTAAGGCTTGGGCTTGTTTTGGGCCTGTCATGATCCAACCTCCTTTTATATTGGGGTTCACGGTTATCTAAATATATATTTGTTTGTGATACTCGTCAAATTATGAACCATGCAGCAGGTGGGCTTATGCGGTCTGCTCGAGGTACCAGTCATAGGTGTTGCGGATTCCGTCGCTCAACTCGATTTGCGGTTTCCAGCCGGTGTGTTTCAATCTCGTAACGTCCAGCAGCTTCTGAGGACTGCCGTCCGGTTTGGTGTGGTCCCACAGCTCCCGCCCCTGGAAGCCGACCGTTGATTTGACGATTGCAGCCAACCGGCGAATGGTCAGGTCATGACCGGTGCCCACATTGATATGGGAGACCTCGGGCGATACAGCAGCACCGGTATCGATGGCATCCGATTCATCACACCGGACAGCGGACAGCGCCCGGTATTGTTCAGCCGTCAAGGACAGCACTCTTAAACAGGCAGCAGCCAAGTCATCGACGTGCAGGAACTCCCGCCGGGGCAAGCCGCTGCCCCAAAGACGCACGGCAGCCGGTATGCCCGGTTTGTCTTCGGTACCGGCGTAAGTCATGGCCTGCAGCCCCTGGCGGATGTCGTCCGGTATGGGCCCGAATACAGCCGCGTCTTTTTCGATTGCCTGCCGGTCTTGCCTGCAGGCCAGTTTAGCCAGGTGATACTTGCGTATCAGGGCCGGTAGGACATGTGAATTTTCCAGATCGAAATTGTCATGCGGTCCGTACAAGTTGGTGGGCATCACAGCCCGGAAGTCGGTTGCGTACTGTCGGTTGTAACTCTCACAAAGCTTGATGCCGGCAATTTTCGCGATCGCATAGGGTGCATTGGTCGGCTCCAGAAATCCGGAAAGAAGATATTCTTCCCGCATCGGTTGCGGGGCCAGTTTGGGATAGATACACGAACTGCCAAGAAAAAGCAGCTGCCTGACCCCTGACCGGTAGGCGGCGTGAATTACATTCGATTCAATCATCAGGTTCTGGTAAATAAAATCGGCCGGATAGGTATTATTGGCCTGGATGCCGCCGACCTTGGCCGCGGCGAGAATCACATAGTCAAATTGATTGTTTTTAAAAAAATGACGCACCGCTCCCTGATCGCTCAAATCCAGTTCAGCACGGGATCGGGTGATCAGATTTCCGTAGCCCTGGCCAAGCATGCAGCGATAGATCGCCGATCCGACCATTCCGTGGTGACCGGCAATAAAAATCACCGCATCTTTTGGCACCAGATGGCCGGGTGACATATTTTCCGCGGATTGAGTCATCAGCTTAACTTCAACTTTATTCAATATGGTTATATGTTTGAAACCCTTCCTTTCGGCACAGATGATCGCGCTCGGCCTCCTTCAGGTCCGCGGCGACCATCTCCGCGATCAGCTCTTTGAAGGTCCGGCGAGGTTCCCACCCCAGCTTCTCCCGGGCCTTGGTCGGATCTCCCAGAAGGGTATCGACTTCAGTCGGTCGAAAATAGCGCGGGTCAACGGCAACCACGGTCTTGCCGTTTGCCGAATTAACGCCCTTCTCCTTATCCCCTTGGCCCTCCCAGCGAATCGAAATTCCCAGCTGGTTGCCGGTCAGTTCGATCAGCTCTCTGACCGAATGCTGTTCTCCGGTAGCGATCACGTAATCCTCGGGTTCATCCTGCTGCAGCATCAGCCACTGCATTTCGATAAAGTCGGCCGCATGTCCCCAGTCACGCAGGGCGTTGAGATTCCCGACATACAGGCAATCCTGCAAGCCAACCTTAATCCTTGCTAGGGCCCGGGTGATTTTGCGGGTCACAAAAGTCTCACCCCGAATGGGTGATTCGTGGTTGAATAAAATGCCGTTGCAGGCAAACATGCCGTAGGCTTCGCGATAGTTCACCGTTATCCAGTAGGCGTAGAGTTTGGCGACTCCGTAAGGCGATCGTGGATAAAAAGGGGTGGTTTCCTTTTGGGGCACCTGCTGTACCTTCCCGAATATCTCGGAGGTCGAAGCCTGGTAGAAGCGTGTCTTTTGCGTCAGATTTAGAATCCGGATGGCCTCCAGCAGGCGCAGGGCACCTAACGCATCCACATTGGCGGTGTACTCCGGTGTTTCAAAGGAGACTTTGACGTGGCTCTGGGCCGCCAGGTTGTATATTTCATCTGGCTGAACTTCCTGGATGATACGAATCAGATTGGTGGCGTCGGTCAGATCACCGTAATGCAGAATGAACCGCAGATCCTCTTCGTGGGGATCCTGGTACAGATGATCGATGCGGCCGGTATTAAAAGAGGATGCCCGACGCTTGATGCCGTGAACCTGGTAGCCTTTTTTTATTAAAAATTCTGCCAGGTAGGCACCATCTTGTCCCGTTATGCCGGTGATGAGGGCGCGCTTCATTTAATGTTTTCCCTTTTCAATATAAGCTTTGAAATAATCTATCGTACGCACCAGGCCTTGATCCAGTTTTGTTACCGGCGCCCATCCCAGGCGCTGTTTGGCCAGACTGATATCAGGCCGGCGCTGCAGGGGGTCGTCCTGAGGCAGCGGCTCAAAAATGATCTTGGATTGCGAGCCGGTGATTTTCAGAATTTTCTCTGCCAGTTCCAGGATCGTGTATTCCCCCGGGTTGCCGATGTTCACGGGGCCAGTGAACGCATCCGGGCTGTTCATCATGCGGATCATTCCATCGACCATGTCGTCGACGAAACAAAAAGAGCGCGTCTGGGTGCCTTTACCGTATACGGTGATATCCCGGTTGTCCAAGGCCTGCATGATAAAATTGCTGATGACGCGGCCGTCGTTGGGATGCATGCGGGGCCCGTACGTGTTGAAAATGCGGATAACTTTGATCTTGATGCCGTGCTGGCGATGGTAGTCAAAAAAAAGCGTTTCGGCACAGCGTTTGCCCTCATCATAGCAGGAGCGCGGTCCGATCGTGTTGACGTTGCCCCAGTAATCTTCCGTTTGGGGGTGAACGGATGGATCGCCGTATACTTCCGAAGTTGAGGCCTGAAGGATTTTGGCCTTCAGCCTTTTGGCCAGACCGAGCATGTTGATCGATCCGTGCACGTTGACCTTGGTGGTTTGCACCGGATCGTTCTGATAGTGAATCGGCGAGGCCGGACAGGCCAGGTTGTATATTTCATCCACCTCCAGGTAAAGCGGAAAGGTGATGTCATGCCGCATTAGCTCAAAATACGGATCATCCAGAAGATGAACGATATTGCGTTTCGTACCGGTATAAAAGTTGTCCACACACACCACATCGCACCCTTCCTGCAACAAACGCTCACACAGAAAGGATCCGAGAAAACCCGCTCCGCCGGTCACCAGAACCCGCTTGCGCAAATGCATCTTGACTCCTTCATCATCTGGTTACAGGTTACGATCGCATGACCTGCATGGGATCGTTATTACTATTTCCAATGATTCAAAAAGGTTATTGGTTTTTTACAGTCGAATGTTTATACCACAAATTCTGAAAGGGTTCAAATAATTACCGGAAATCAATTTTGCGGCACCAATCAGTCCGATTTTACTTCCACCCCAGAGGGGCGGAGTTTACCCTTAGACGTCCAATGGTTTGATTAAATTATCTCAGAGATTTTGACAGGCCTTTTTTCTTTTAAAGAGGTTAAAGCCGCCAAACCGATCAGAACCGGCTTCAGTCCATCCTCGCCGGTGATGGGCGGCTGTTTATCCTTTATGACAGCGTCGACAAAGGCTTTCAACTCTTCGACATATGACTGCTGATATCTCTCCAAAAAGAAATAATGCGGCTTATCACTGCTGACACCTTCGGCGGTACTCAATCTGGCGGAATTGGGAAATTCATTTTCAACCTCGACATAACCTTTAGAGCCGAATACTTCCACTCTTTGATCATAGCCATAAACGGCCTGTCTGCTGTTGTCGATAACGCCCAGCGCGCCATTTTTAAATTTTAAAGTGACGACCGCCGTATCGACATCTCCGATGTCGCCGAACGCCGGATCTATCAACACCGCCCCTTGGGCATATACTTCCTCTACGTCACTGATGGACAAATATCGGGCCATGTCAAAATCATGAATCGTCATGTCAAGAAAAATACCCCCGGAGACTTTCAGATATTCGATGGGCGGCGGTGCAGGATCTCTGGAAGTAATTTTCACAATGTGCACGTCTCCGACTTTACCGGTTTCGACCATCTGGCGGACCTTCTTGAAGTTATGATCAAACCTTCTATTAAAACCAATCTGCAGTTTTACGCCGGCCGCTTTTACTGCATCCAGTGCGCGTTTAATTTTTTCAATATTAAAATCAATCGGCTTTTCACAAAAAATGTGTTTGCCCGCTTCAGCGGATTCGACGATCAATCGGGCATGCGTATCCGTAGAGGAACAGATAAGTACAGCCTCTATTTCAGCATCATTTAGGATATCCGTGTAGTCGGTGGTCAGATTCGAAATTCTGAGTTGTTTTACCCATTGCTTTACATTGTCGGCATAAATCTCAGCCACCGTTTTAATTTCAGCCTCCGGAATATTGGAGGTGAGAAGCTCGCCATGCAATTGCCCTATTCTTCCCGCACCAATCAGTCCTATTTTCATTTCTTCCCCCCTTTGGTGACATTTGTTAGAACATTTATGTACACGGATGTTATTTCAAACATCCGCTGTAATTTCAATCTCTATTTGGCCGATAGCACATTGTTCATATCAGGTCCCAGCCTTTCTTGACAATAGTGCATGCAATTCTTTATATATCACGGGTCGGGATGTTTTTCATTTGGCGTTTTATAATTAGCGGAATGAGTGATCAGCAGCGAAATCGTGCACTGTCTGAATGCATTATGGAGCGTTAAGAAAGAACAGCGCCAAGAACCATGGGGTGATTGTTGCGTAAAGCGTTGCGTAACCTTCGAATCCTCGGTTTTAATGCCCCATTTGCTGTTCTTTCTTTACGAGCCCTTATACATGAGTTTTCATCCCGCCAGGGCAGGACTGATCACTCATGGAGCGGCACAACTGGCGTTACTCCCCGATCTCTCATATATTTGAGATCTGATCAATTGCGCTCTGTTGCAACCAAAAACCAGCAAGGCAAGTTTATGCGCCCCATAGAAAAAAGACAGGTAAAGGCCTGTGCGTTTGACCTGGGAAACACCCTTATCAACGATACCCGTCTGTCAAAAGAAGCTGCGGCTGATCTAGGTAAATGGCTTTTGAATCATTCATTTATTCCATCCAAGGAAACCTTCGTGGCTGCCTTTGAAAAGATCAATCACGCCACGGTCAAACCATTCATAAGCCATACCTTCGGCGAATTGGAGTTTTTTGAACAGACCTTTAAAACGTTGGCCGTGAATAACATTTCGGCCCAAACCGCCCTAAAAAAATACAGGGAAATATTAATCGATAAGATTCACCCTGACTCGGATATTGTGGAGACGCTTCAGTTACTGCAACGGAAGAACATTCGGATCGCCCTTGTTTCTAATGAAAGAGTAAGCCGGGTAGATGCCTATATGGAAAAAACAAACCTGAGACATTTTTTTGATGCCATTATTGTTTCCGAGGGTATCGGCATCGAAAAACCCGACCGTCGCATTTTTCTGGAAGCATTAAAGCAGTTAAGCGCTAAAGGCGAAGAAATGGTCATGTTCGGGGATAACCAGATTGCAGATGGTGCCAGCAAGAATCTGGGAATATTCTTTGTTCTGGTTACAGGCTATATGAACAAAGCCTGGATCTGGGAGGAAGGAAATCCTTACCCGCCGGATTATGTCATGGAAAAAGTAAGGCCAAAAGAAATGACGGCGTTTCTGAACAAGGTTGCCCTCAACCAATGAAGCGCACAAAACTCACAACCGGCTGCTTACTCCGCCGCCTCGTGAGGTAAAATGTGCAAGCTTTTTTCTTGAAAGGTTATCGTCACTTCCTCACCTGCTTCAAAAACCATATGCTCCTGAGGATCGGCAACTTCCACGGTAATGATATCTTCAGCCACCTCGACCTCATAAATCATTTGTGATCCGAGGTAAACCGTCTCGCGCACCGTGCCGGTCAGAGTGTCCGGCTTCCTGGGTGCCAGCTTTACGGACTCAGGCCGAACGACTAACAGCACTCGTTGCCCGGCTGCAAAGGCGCCTGGCTGTAAGAAAACCTGAAATTTCTTGCCCATTATATCCAGGTCAGCTTCATTGCCGGAAGGCATGCTTTCAATACAACCCTCCAGAAAATTGGCCTTGCCGATAAAATCAGCGACAAAACGGTTGACCGGTTTGGCATAAATCTCCTGGGGGCTTCCAATCTGCATAATTTTCCCCTGGTGCATGATGACGACCCGGTCGGAAAGGGTCATGGCCTCTTCCTGATCATGGGTCACATACACAGATGTTATCCCCACCCGCTGCTGAAGTTTGCGGATCTCCAAACGGGTGGACACCCGTAGTTTGGCATCGAGATTGGAGAGCGGCTCGTCGAGCAATAACACCTTGGGTTCCATAACCAGAGATCGGGCCAGGCTGACGCGCTGCTGCTGCCCGCCTGAAAGCTGGGCCGGTGAGCGTTCGCCGAATCCCTCCAACCCGACGAGAGCCATAATCTTCTCGGTATCCCTACGAATGTCCCGAGCTGAATCTCGGCGTATCTTCAGCCCGTAAGATATATTCTCGAAGACCGTCAGGTGCGGGAAAAGCGCATAGTTTTGAAATACCATGGTGGTCGGTCTTTGGTTAGGTGGCGTCATACTCACATCTTCACCATCGATTAGTACTTTACCGGAAGTGGGGAGCTCGAAACCGGAAATCATTCTCAGGGTTGTAGTTTTTCCACAACCGGATGGCCCCAATAAGGTCACCAGCTCTCCTTCTTTTACTTCAATATTCACATTATCTACCGCCCTAACCGTATCTTCACCGGTGCCAAATAACTTAACAAGGCGATTAAGAACAAGGTAATCCTGCCGCATATCATATCCTTTCGCCGGTTATAATACCCTAATAGAATCAAAAAGTTCGATTAGCATTTAGTTGACAATACTGATAGTTCTCGCGCCCTTACCAATCCGGCTCACCAAAAGCTGGATAATACTCAGCGCGATAAGAACAATAAAAATCAGAAGAAGACTCATGGCCGCTGCCTGTGCGTACTGACTGTTATCCACAAATCCCAGGATCGCTACGGTAATCAGGTTCCACTTACCCGACACAACGAAGATGATCGCGCTAATGGCGGTCATCGATTTGACAAAGCTAAAAGCCAGACCTGAGAAAAAAGCCGGTGCAATCATGGGCAGGGTTATTTTTCTAAAGGTTTTACCACTGTCTGCACCCAGATCGGTTGAGGCTTCCTCGATCGAAGGATCGATCTGTTGCAGGGCTGCAATACCGGAGCGTATGCCGACCGGCATATTCCTGAATATGAGCAGCGTCACAATGATCCAGGCGGTTCCGGTCAGGACAAAGGGAAACAGCATGGTACTCTGTTTGAAGGCCAGAATATACCCTATTCCCACAACGGTGCCCGGCACCGCAAAGGTCAGCATGGAAACAAACTCCATCATGCCACGGCCAATAAATTTCTTCCTGATGACCAAAAAAGCAATAAATATTCCCACCAGCCCCGTGATCGGGGTTGCCAGGGTTGATAAGGACAGGGAATCGAAAATATAATCCTTGCCCACTTGGAACATCTCCACATAGTTCATGAGGGTGAGGGTCGCATCAACACCCCAGAGCCTTTGGAAAGATCCATAGATGACCATTCCATAAAACAGGAAAACAATCATGGTGAACAGGAGACAGAGGGCATAGGCCGGCACTTTAATATACCATTCCAACCGTTGAATGGTTGCCCCGGTTGGCCGCCCGGTAACTGTGACATATGATTTTCTGGATACCCAGTATTTTTGAAGAAAAAAGGCTGTCACCGTTGGCAGCAGCAGCAGGATCGCCAGGGTGGAACCTCTAGAAAGGTCATACATGCCGGTAATCTGTAAAAAAGCCTGTACTGAAAGTACTCTGAAATTTCCGGATAAAACCATGGGATTGCCGAAATCAGCCATGGACTCGATAAATACCAAAAGCCAGGCACTGGCAATACCAGGAATGGCCAGAGGCAGGGTCACGGTGGAAAAAACCTTCGCCCTGGAAGCGCCCAGATCCATGGCCGCCTCTTCCAGAGCAGGATCAATGGCCTGAAGAACACCATGCAAAACGAGGAAAGCGATCGGACCATAGGCAATGGTCTCCACTAGCACCAATCCCCCCAATCCGTAAATCGAGTATTCACCGATAATCTGTTTTACGAAGGGGGTCAGGCTGCCTGCTCTGCCAAACAGCAGGATTGCGGCCAAGGCAACGACAAACGGCGGCGAAATAATAGGAAATGTGGCCGTCAGCCGAAAAAAGCGCTTAAACGGGATGGGCGTTCTGGTAATGGCATAGGCAAAAACAAATCCGAGGACCGTTCCCGCCGTGGCGGTAAGTATACCCAGGATCATGCTGTTTATGAAAGGCTGAAAATAATATCTTTTTGAAAAAATTGCCAGATAGTTCGAAAGGTCGAATTGCTTGTCGATCATCAGACTCGTTTTGATGACCATGTACAAGGGCGAGACCACAAAAATCAATAAAAAGTAGAAAATAGCCAGTATGGATACCAGCAGCAGCGGCTCTTTCCCGATCAGTCGTAAATTCCCTATTATCTCCTGCCTTTTTAAACCCGACTTTGTCATGGCGGTCCTCAAATCGAAAAAAACTTAATATTTCAGCCACTAAGACACTAAGCCACAAAGATTATAAAATGATTCAGTAGATTCCTCTTTTTTTGATAAAAGTTTAAACCTCATATTCACTCTTAGTGCCTTCGTGTCTTGGTGGCTGAACTTTTACAAAATAACAAAAAATCCCTGCCGCCGGTTGTATCAGCAGCAGGGACCATTCCAGGTAAATGCGCTCCATTTATTTACCGATCCGATCTCTCCAGGCTTCAATCATTTTGCCTTTATTCTGGCCGGCCCAGACATGGTTGTAATCGATTAACTTAACCTGATCCAGGGTGACGGAGCCTTTGCCCACTGTGGCTTTCGGGTTAACGGGCAGGCGGTTGTACTTCTGAAAAAGATTCTGAGCTTTTACGGTGAAGCACCAGTCAATAAATTTTTTCCCCAGTTCCGGTTCCGGACCACCCTTTATGAGCGACAGTCCGCCGATTTCATAGCCAGTGCCTTCTTCGGGAAATGTCATAACAACCGGGTAGCCCTTGTTGACTCCCTTGGCGAGAATGTCATGTGAAAATGCGATTCCCACGGCGACTTCACCCAACCCAGCCATAGGAATACAGCCGGTTCCTGATTTTGTGTACTGAAGAATACTTTGTTTATCAAATTTCTCCCACCAATCCAGTGTTTTTTCAAGACCGTGCATCTGGATTAGAGTTGCATAGGTAGTGTAAGCCGTTCCGGAAGTATAGGGGTAGGCCATAGCAATATTATTAGAAAAAGCGGGATTGAGAAGATCATCCCATGACATTGGAGCTTCGACACCTTTTTTCTTTGAGAAGTTGATATTGGTAACAAACCCGATGGCTCCGGAATAAAACCCAGTCCAAGCCCAGTCATCGGCATGCAATTTTTCTGTGAGTTCAAAATCGGTATTGGGTTTATAGGGGGTAAGCAGTCCTTTTGAGGCGGCATTTATATGGGACGTATTGGATCCAGCATGCCATACAGTGGCTTGCGGATTGCCTGCTTCGGCTTCAACCCTAGCCAGCACCTCACCGGATGACATTCGTACCCATACCACATCAATTCCTGTTTCTTTTTCAAATGCTTCAATATAGTATTTTGCTTCGCCCGAATCAAAGGCTTCATAAATATGGAGAACCTTACCGGCTGCCTGGACGGTCGCAAAACCGCTAAATACAAAAATTGCAACAAACATCAACATAAACATCACTTTTTTCATAAGAACCTCCTTTTTTTGAAAATTTCTCCGGGATCCCTACTCTGACTGCCTTTGGGCAGCGTTAATAATGTTTGTTCATTCGGTCAAAGATTCCAACAATTCGAATACAAATAGAAGTTAGGTTAGAAAGGCCAAATTCAAGCTTTCACTATCGATTGGTTTTTGGGAAAGGAAAAAATCATCCTCTGCCGCAGAGCCGGACGCGGATACAGCCGTTGTCGCAACTAGAATCGTCCGGCCCATTAAGGTGTTATTCACCATATACTAACCTTTTCCGGAAAAGCAAGGGTTTATTACGCTATACCAAGCCCTGCAATTCGCCGCGGCTTTGGTGTCGTTGAACTTAGAAACGCCCGGGCCTTACCGATGGACCATGCAGGATGAGTTGGTGAAGATGAAAGCCCGGAAATCGCGGTGACTCGGACCATTATACGGCAGTGTTCAATTTTTTGAATGTCTGAGGCAATGGGCCGAATTTGATTCTCCCGTCTCACACCCATCTTGACTTAATCCTGATTCCAGCGTACTTATTCGGCAATCCAACAAAGTGATACCAAATTAGGAGGCGCATCATGATCAGCAGATCGAAAATCGGTTTGAACAGAATCCTAATTCCCAGCGCAAATCTTGAAGAATTTTTCAAATTATGCGCGGACCTTAATTTGCACAAGGTTGAATTGCGCAACGACCTGCCTGGAGCAGGCATCATTGATGCCTGCTCTCCGAATCAGGTCAGGGAGTTATCGCAAAAGTACGGGATTCGGATACTTACGATCAATGCCCTGCAAAAGTTCAATCTGGGTGCAGTTTTACCAGACATCCTGAATAAATTAAAAACGTTGATAGGACTTGCGGCTTCCATCGACTGTGAGGCTGTTGTGCTGGTTCCCAATAATGATAGCGATGACAAAAGGGATTCGGCGGTGATAATGCAGGAAACCGTAGCCGCGTTAAAGGCTTTGGGCCCGTTGTTCGATGACAGCGGCGTCTTAGGCTATGTGGAACCGCTTGGATTCGAACAGTGTTCTCTGCGCTCAAAGGTCACCGCCATGCAGGCGATTCAGGAATCACGCTGCAAGAGTTATAAAATTGTTCATGACACTTTTCATCATCACCTGGGACCGGATACGGCTGGTTCTTTGGAAAATGATTATGACATCGCCTACACGGGATTCGTTCATCTTTCCGGTGTAGAAAGCGATATCCCACTCAGTACATATAAGGACGAGCACCGAATCTTTATTACCGAAAACGATAATCTAGAAAATCTTGCGCAGATAGAACAGCTCACAAAGCTGGGTTACGAAGGCGATTTTTCCTTCGAGCCTTTTGCAGGAGAGATTCAAACGATGGAAATTGAAGCCTTGAAAACGACGATCAATCAGAGCATCGATTTTATTGCGAATCGATAAAATAGTCACTGTACGTGACCGTGTTTATGAAAGCAAGCACGTACCCCGGTGCGCTGGGTAGCGTCAAAGTAATTGCGCATGTCATAGTTGACCAATATTTACCTCACGCAAAGGCGCAAAGTTTTCATGATCTTTCTTTGGGTCTTAGCGTCTTGGCGTGAAAATTGAATAAACTTGCCTTAATTCAATGACTTCAAGGCTATGTCCAAAAGAATGACTTATCCTTGCCCCGGTACGGCCTGCAGGCCGACCAGCGGCGCCAAAAAGGCCGCCGAGGCCCGGACATCCTCGCTAAAGCTGTTTTTTATATTTCCCTCAATGCCCAGCGTGCCTTCGAAACCGATATCCTTCAGGGTTGTGATAATTTCAGCGAAGCGGAAGGCGCCGAATCCCGGAAAATACCGGTTGTTGTCGGAGACGTGCACCGAGTCGTATAAGCCGGCACAGGTCTCCAATGCACCCGGCCCGTCCGACTCTTCGATATTCATATGAAAAGTGTCCGGCAGCAGACGCACAAAAGGGTTGTTCAGTTCCCGAATAAGACGCGCTGTTTCCTCCAGGCCGTTTGCCACCGATGATTCATACCGGTTGGTGGCTTCCACCAGAACCCGCACGCGATTGGCTTGCGCATGGGGGGCAATTGCGGCCAGCGCGTCGGTAAATCGCTTGCGGGCTTCGTCCGCATCGTTCACCGCAGGGCCTTTCATAAAGCCCACAATAATACCCTCCACCGATCCGCAAACTCGATCGATTATATCTTTGCATTGTAAAATGGACCTTTGGTGGACGCTCGAATCGGTACTGGACAATGACAGCTCGTGTCGCTTGGCCGTTATACCGGTGGCGAAATTGGTGAACCGCAAATCGTACTGGCCGAGGAATTCACGGATATCGGCAAAATCAGCCTGCCCCGGATCGGCGATGTTCAACTCCACGCCGTAAAATCCAAGTTCCCGCAGAACACTCAGATCAGAGATGAACGAATGGTTCTCACGGTAATCTTGGGGCAGGGCTGTTTGAATGCACAAGGGAAAACGGCCGGTTGTTTTTTTCATTGTTTAATCCTCCTCGGCAAGGGGCGGCGAACCGCCGCTCCTTTAGGCTCTCAGGGCCTTTTCCTGACAACATGTTAAAAGAAACAGATTGAATATTTTAGATTGAATATTGAATACTTAAGGAAGTCTAT
>Ga0126326_1000156_pt1 | contig 34584 bp, 26 predicted proteins | sample InaspJWI67metaG_FD_94485 | JGI IMG/M metagenome (GOLD analysis project Ga0126326, IMG submission 94485) | Marine gutless worms symbiont microbial communities from Oahu, Hawaii - Inanidrilus sp. 1 OAHU.JWI-67 metaG | ecosystem: Host-associated > Annelida > Digestive system > Unclassified | place... | reverse complement strand
GTTCAACATGAAAAAGGGTCGTGCCTGGGGGGCTTCCCGCAATGAGCCGATGGTGCAGATGATCGATCTGTCCATGATCAAATATGTCGGCCCGGAAGACAGAATCGTTCCCAAACAGGAAGAACGGCAGGAATACGCCAGGAAACAAAAAGAAGAGGGAGAGTACAAACAATGGGTTATTTAGATAAAGAAAAAACAGATGAACTCAATAAAATAAAACGGGAGCGTGGCGTCGGAAATTTGGGCAGCCCCAAGAATCCTTTTGATTATTACGACCGGGAATACGGCACGGTTCCGCGGGATACCAAAAGGGCGCCCTTTCAATGGGTGTCCGAAGTCGCCTACAAGAACGTACACCGGATCGTTTCCCGCGGCTATGATACAACCGAACTGATGGAAGAGGGCTACGGTATCATCGATGTATTATTTGTGGATTATCAAGCCCGGATACCGACGCTTGAAGAAGAACAAATGCTAAATTATGTCATGATCCTGGCCCTGGAGGATGGCCTGTCCATGCCGGCGGCGATGTCCCGAATCGTGGCCAAATCCAAGACCTTTTTAACCCAGGCCTGCGGCGCCTCGATAATGGCATTTGGCCATGCTTACGGCGCTTATTCCGCTTTCGGAAACAGGCTGGAAACATATCTGCAAAAAGCTGAAATCGAAAACCTGACTCTCGAACAGGCGGCCGATCTGCTGGTCGCCGAGAGTTTTGATGATGAAGCCCTGGGTGTCTCCGGTCTCATGCTTAAAGATCCGGCGGCTAAACGCATGTTTGTGCGGGCCGAAAAGCTGGGAATCGACGGGAAATATATCCAATTCACAAAGGAAGTGGTGAAGGCGGCCCAAAAAGCTTTTGAAGAACCGGTGGATCTGGATATGCTCGGTGCCACCGGAGCCACAATGATGGATCTGGGATTTACGCCCGAAGCCACTTGGGCCATTCTGGCGGTTACCCGCTCCTATGCCGCCGGAGCCCATTACATTGAAGAAATCGAGCGGGGAGACTATACGCGCCTGGGGCAGGAATTAACACCCCAGGAAGATTATGACGGCCCACAGGACCGGCCGGTTCCGCCGCTTGCGGATCGGAATAAAACAGCCAAACCGGCAATTTGCAGCACACCCGCGCAGTGGAAAGAACGATTCGAAGAGATGAAAAATGTCCGCGGCAGCGGATTCAGCATCATCGAAGAAATCGAGGATCCCAGCAAAAAGTCGGGAATCAAGAAAGTCGGGAAACTTTAGTAGGAGGAAGTAAAAATGGAGGTGGTCAAACCTGTAATAAGAAATGTTCTGCTCAACCCGGGTCCGGCAACCACCAGCGACACGGTAAAATATGCCCAGGTCGTACCGGATATCTGTCCCCGCGAGCAGGAGTTTGTGGACATCATGACCGAGGTTCGAAAAGATCTGGTCAAAGTTGTACACGGCGATCCGGAGAAATACACTGCTGTCATTTTCACCGGCTCCGGAACGATTATTCAGGATGTTTGTGTCAACTCTCTGGTGCCGGAGGGCAAAAAAATATGCGTCGTCAACAACGGTGCCTATTCGGCCCGTATGGTGGAGATTGCGCAATATTACCACATCCCTTGTGTCAATCTTGAATTTTCGACCACCGGCCTCCCGGATCTTAAGGTTGTCAAAGAGACTCTGGAAAAGGATAATGACATTTCGGTGGTGGCTACCGTTCATCATGAGACCGGAACCGGCGTATTAAATCCGATCAAAGACATCGGCCGCCTAGCCCACGACAACGGATGCATATTCGTCGTTGACACCATTTCGACCTACGGCCTGATGCCGATTGACATCGAAGAGCAGAACATCGATTTTCTGATGTCTTCCGCCCAAAAGGGTCTGGCCGCGATGACCGGGGCTTCCTGGACTGTTGGCAGGATTGAAGAAATTAAAAAATCGAAAGATTACCCGACGCGCTCTTATTATTGCAACCTGTATATGCAGTATGATTTTTTCGAACGTGTCGGTGAGATGCATTTTACCCCGCCGGTACAGACCATGTATGCGCTGCAGCAGGCCGTCAGGGAATATTTCGCCGAAGGCGAGCAAACCCGCTGGGAGCGTTTGACAAAATGCTGGGAGGCGATCCACAAGGGTCTGGAAGAAATCGGATTGGGAACTGTTATCGACAAAGAGATTCAGGGCCGTCTAGTGGTTACGGTCAAGGCGCCGGATGACGGGAAATTCGATTTCTTCAAACTCCATGATTACTGCTACGAACGGGGGTTTACCATATATCCAGGCAAGATGTTCGGTCTTCAAACCTTCAGATTGTGCAATCTGGGCGTGATCACCGCGAAAGATATTCAGGATTTTTTCGTCGTGGCCAAAGCGGCATTTGAAGCCATGGGATATACCCTTCCCATTAAATAATCTTTTTATCAGATCAAAAAATACTCGGAGGTAAGAAAAAACCATGGAAGATAACATTCAGGAAATGTATGCAAGGGCCAGAGAAGCCTTTAAAACGATTGAATACTGGCCCCAGGAAAAAGTGGACGAGATGGTGCAGGCTGTGGCATGGGAGCTTCTGAAAGAAGATACACGCCAAAGGCTGGGCCACATGGCTGTGGATGAATCCGGTATCGGTGTGGCCATAGACAAGGTGAACAAGATCAAAAATAAGACCCTGGGCACCCTGTGGGATATGCGCGATGCCAAAACCTGTGGGATGGTCGAAGAGAACAAAGCCCTGGGCATCCGTAAATATGCCAAACCGATCGGGGTAATTGCCAACGTGGTGCCGTGCACGAACCCGGAATCGACGATCTGCTGCCTGGCCTTGAGCACTTTAAAGACCCGCAATGCCCAGATCGTTTCGCCCCACCCGCGAACCCAGAAGACCTCTTATGAAACGGTTCAACACGTGCGAAAAGCCCTTGAAAAAATCGGGGCGCCGGTGGATCTGGTGCAGTGCATCAAAAAGACCAATCATGCCAAAACCTCCGAACTGATGACCAACTGCGACTTTGCAGTGGCCACGGGAGGGGCCGCCCTGGTCAAGGTCGTTTATGCGGCCGGCAAACCGGCCCAGACGGTCGGCGCCGGCAACGTGGTGTCCATCGTGGACGATACCGTCGATTTGGCTGCCGCAGCGCATAAGATCATGCTGTCGAAGACGGCCAACAATTCCGCATCCTGTTCATCGGAAAATGCAGTGGCGCTGTATGAGAGCATATACGAAGATATGGTCGTGGCTCTTAAATCCGAGGGCGGGTATTTGTGCAGCACGGATGAGCGGGAGAAGCTCAGACAGTACATGTGGCCCGACGGCAAGCATCTGAACCGGGACATTGTTGCCAAACCGGCCACATTCATAGCCAAAAATGCGGAACTGACGGTTCCCGAAGATACCAAGTTTCTTATCGTCATCGGTGAGAAGGTCGGCCCGGAAGACCGGTTTTCAGGTGAAAAAATATCGCCCGTGCTCACCGTCTGGACATGGACCGATTTCGACGAAATGCTGGACCGCCTGGAGAATATCCTCAAATTTTCCGGTGAAGGACATTCGGCGTCCATTCACACGGAAAATGATGAACGGCGCGTCAAACTGGCCCTGCGCGCCAATGTGGGACGCATCGTCTGCAACATGCCCCACGCCCATGCCAACAGCGGCGGCTGGACCACCGGTCTGCCCACCACCGATACACTCGGCTGCGGCTCCTGGGCCGGGAATATCGTGAGTGAAAATATAAACTGGAGCCATTTTCTCAATTATACCTTGCTGTCGATACCCAAAGAAGAATATATTCCCTCAGAGGAAGAGCTTTGTGGCGACTACCTGAAAAAATGGGGGAGGGAATAATCACCGATCGATTTTTTAGACATGAAAGGAATACCCCTCTATCCTTAATAAAATATGACGACGGTGGGATTTGCCTGTAAAGTCCACCCTCGTCATTTTTTTTGCGAAACTTTTGACGTTATGATAAAAGCTTTGATCTTTGATTTCGGTCAAACCTTGGTCGATTCGGCCGACGGATTTCGCACTGCTGAGAAAGAGGCCAAAAGCCGTATTATTGCCGATTTAAGTTCCGAACCGGATGGACCTTCCTGGGATGTGTTTTTACCGTGCTACCGCAGGATTCGCAAAGATTTTCACCAGCGCTCCAGCTTTTCGAGGCCGGCCATCTGGCAGGCGATTTATGCCTATTTCAGCCGGAAACCGGATCCGAAGCAACTCGAAAAATGGGAAAATGATTACTGGGAGTTGGTGAAAGCCCGGACAAATCCATTTCCTGAAACAATCCAAGTACTGAAAGAACTTGCTGATCGCTATCAACTGGCTCTGATCACCAACACCCAGGGCCAGAAAGCTGCCGCGAATCATCGTATCGCTCTGTTTCCTCAACTCGAAAGATTCTTCAAGGTAATTATTGTCGCCGGTGAATCCGGGATTCCGCCCAAGCCTGATCTTGAACCTTTTCGACTCTGTTTGCAGAAATTGAAAGCATATGCCCGTGAGGCGATTTTTGTGGGTGACGACTGGCGTATCGATATTTGCGGGGCCCGAAATGCGGGGATCCAGCCGGTCTGGCTCCAGCATCATTCAGTGCAAAGAAACTGGCCGGACGTGACAACCCGGGTACCGATTATTACAAGACTTGATCAGCTGCTTGATATTGAGTCATTATCACTGTAACATAAGTATTGCCTGAGCAGCCGAGCGGCAATGATGGTGACAACGCATTAATCCGTAGTCCACCCTCAGGAAGCAGATCATGGAAGCGGCGCCAACCGGAAAAAAATCGTTGATTATAAATGCATGTACTACATGTTTGAATCAATAGGTACATCCTATGATAATGGAAACCGAGCCTCATGAGCAGGATTTCGATCCGCGCTTTAAAATCTTCCACGAGTTAATGGCCAATAAGATCCAGGAAATTCTTTTGGTTTCCACCCCCTACGATGCCTGGATCATGGAAGAGGATTGCCGGCTTTCTGAAAGAATCATCCATGAATATCGCGGTTTGAATCTGAGTCATCCTCCGCGGCTGAACTGGGTTTCTACGGCCAGAGAAGCGCTTGCATCGCTCGACCAGAAAAGGTTCGACATGGTTATCACGATGCCGCAGCACGCAGATATGGATGCCTTTGATCTGGGACGTAAGATCAAATCGATAAAACCAGATTTGCCGGTAATATTGCTCAGCCACCAGGAGCTTCTGACCACAGAGTACGATCCGCAGCTTGCCGGTGCTTCGGGAATTGATCGCATGTTCCTTTGGTCGGGCAACACCGATATCCTTCTGGCTCTGATTAAAAGCAGTGAAGACCGGATGAACGTTGAGTATGACACCCAGTTTGCCGGGATTCGGGTTATTATCTTTGTGGAAGACTCCCCGTCCTATATGTCGGCGCTATTACCGATACTTTACAGGGAATTGGTGATTCAAGCCCAGGCTGTGATGGAAGAAGGATTAAACGAAGAACACCGGCTGCTGGCCATGCGGGCACGGCCGAAGATCCTTGTAGCCGAGAACTATGAAGAAGCAGTGTCCTTGTATGAATGTTTCGAGCCTTACGTCCTGGGGGTGATTTCAGATGTACGCATTCCGCGGGCCGGTGAACTCGACGATCAGGCCGGCGTTGATTTTCTAAGCCAAATTAAAAAAGAACGCTTCGACATACCGCTGCTGCTGACCAGTTCGGAGCCTTCCAATGCGCAAAAAGCCGTCGGGATTCCGGCGTCGTTTGTCGATAAGAATTCTCCTTCCCTGCTTTCCGAGGTACGTGCATTTTTTCTGGATCACCTCGGTTTCGGCGATTTTGTCTTCCGCATGCCGGACGGGCAGGAGATTTCCAGGGCTGCCAACCTGCGCGATATAGAGAAAAACCTTTACAGCATACCCGAAGACTCCTTTGTCCTGCACTGCAATCGCAACGATTTCTCAAGATGGCTGTTTACGCGATCCGAAATAGAATTGGCATCCAAAGTCCGGCCGATCCGCAACGGTGATTTTGAAAATGTCGAGAGCCATCGCCGTTATCTCATTTCGATTATCAGTGCCCGACGCCGGCGGCGACAAAAAGGGGTTGTGGTGAACTTTGACCCCGGAGTTTTTGATCTTGAGACCGAGTTTTTTAAAATCGGCAAAGGTTCTCTCGGCGGCAAGTCGCGTGGGTTGGCTTTTTTTTCTTCGATTTTGCATCGAGATTTTGAGCTTCACCGCAACTTTGAGGGGATCCATATCGCCGTTCCCCAGACACTGGTGGTTACCACCGATGGATTTGACGCGTTTATTGAAGAGAACAAATTGAAATCGCTTTCAAAATCCGACACGGACGATGAAGAAATTGCGCAGCGGTTTCTGGAAGCCGAGTTCCCCCAGTGGATTACCGAAGATCTCAGGGCTTATCTATCCCAAATAAGATATCCTCTGGCGATTCGATCTTCCAGCCTGCTTGAAGATGCGCAATACCGCGCTTATGCCGGTCTTTACAAAACGTATATGCTTGCCAACGATGATCCGGACCTTGACTGCCGGCTGGATCAGCTTATCAATGCGATTAAACTGGTATATGCATCTACCTATTACCGTGAGCCCAAGGCTTTTTCCAAGCGGATCGGCCATCGAACCGAAGAGGAAAAAATGGCCGTAATCATCCAGCAGCTTGTTGGTGACCACTACAGCGCTTATTTTTATCCCGCCATTTCCGGTGTGGCTCAGTCGTATAATTACTACCCCTTCAGGAACATGCGGCCGGAGGAGGGAAGTGCGACCATTGCCTTCGGTCTGGGCAAAGCAGTGATGGAGGGCGAGAAAACTTTGCGGTTTTCGCCCAAGTACCCCCAACTGCTCCCCCAGCGCTCAACGGTCGAAGACATTCTTGAAAACTCCCAAAGGTTTTTTTACGCCCTCAAAATGGGCCAGCCATGCATGCAGCTCGGAGTAAATGAAAGTATTACCCTGGATAAACGTGAGATTTCCGATGCAACCGACGAGGCGCCGCTCCAGCGCCTGGCGAGTACGTATATTCCCGCCGAACACCGTATAAAAGATACGGTTCAGCCGGGAGGCTATCCGGTACTGACTTTCGCGCAGATTCTCAAATACCGGTCCTTCCCCCTGGCTGCCGTGCTGCGGGAATTACTGTCTCTGGGGCAGGAAGGGATGGGATGTCCGGTTGAACTCGAATTTTCGGTCAACCTGTGCCTTGGTGAACAACGCGATCCCGAGTTTGCCGTCCTTCAGCTGCGGCCGATGACGGCCAAAGCGGAACTAATGCAGGTCGATATAAACAGATCTGAAATTAGCGACGCTTTCTGTTTTTCAACCCGTGCCCTGGGCAATACAATAAAAGAGGATATCGCGGATATACTTTACGTCAAACCGGATGTCTTCGATCCGGGTCGGACACCGGAAATCGCCCGTGAAATCGGAGAGCACAATAGACGGCTGATGCAGGAAGGGCGCAAATATCTGTTGATCGGCCCCGGTCGCTGGGGTTCGGCGGATCGCTGGCTGGGGATTCCGGTAAACTGGTCTGATATCTGTGGCGTCGGGGCTTTGGTGGAGACCGTTCTCCCGCAATTAAAAGCCGAGCCTTCCCAGGGGTCCCATTTTTTTCACAATATTACGACACTGGGAATAAACTACATAACGGTGGCGGACAGCACGGAAGACTTTTTGGACTGGGACTGGTTGATAGCCTTGCCTGCAGTAGCCGATTCGACCCATGTCTGCCATGTTCGGCTTCAAAAGGGGATGCGATTGAAAGTCGATGGCCGGACATCTCAGGCCGTGATGTACATGTCGGGGTGATAACATACATAAGAACACGCATTTATAAATACGATGATATATTACTTTATACAGAAAAGTATGAAGTGACTAAAGTGAGCTAGAGTGACTAAAGTTTTGGAATTCTGTCTATTTTATACAGAAATATGAAGTGGAATGAAACCGTAATCCGAGGCGGATTAAGGTCATTTATCTTTTTAAAAATAGACCGCGCTGAAAGCGCAGTCCTCAACTTTAGATCACTTAAAACTTTCAACTTTAGTCACTTTTAAGTTTAGCTTTCGTATATTTCATTAAATAATACTTCACTGAATATACGAAACAGGCCACTAAGCTATCCGGCGGGCGTAATCGCCGGCCCATTGATCCACCCGGTCGATCAGGTTTTGCAGCGTATCGGAAATATATTTGTCTTTGTGATGTGCCATATAAAATTTGCGTGTAAGGGATCGGCCCTGCATGGGCAACGCCGCCAACCTTCCGGTGTGAATCTCCTCTTCGGCCACCTTGCGGCTGATCAGTGCAATACCCAAACCGCTCTCAACCGCCTGTTTGATGGCCCGGTTGCTTGAAAGCTCCAGGGATATGGATATGGATATTGTGTTTTCTTTGATAAACGCGCTCAGAACCTGCTGCGGAGCTGATTTTCTTTCGTGAACGATCATGGTCTGTCCTGCCAGATCAGAAGGTTTCAGGTGTTTGCGGCTTCCAAACGGGTGATCGGGCGGCACGATCAGGACTAGTTGGTCTTCGAGTACTTCCCGGATCAGGATTTTTTTGTGCTCAAGGGGGTAGGAGATAAAACCCAGATCACACTTCAAATCCGCGATGTTTTCGATCACCTGTTCGGTCGGCAGGATATTGACCGAGATCTTTAACAGCGGATTCGATTTGCTGAATGGGTTCATAATCGACGGCAGGTAATATGCGCCGAAGCTCTCGCTGGCATGAATACGGATGCGTCCTTTCTTTCTTTGTCTGAATTCACGGATACTTTCTTCGGCATGCTTTTCCAGGTCGAATATCTTTTCCGCGATCTCGAACACAACCTCACCGGCATCGGTTAGGACCAGTTTTTTGCCGATACGGTTCACCAGCTTGATTTCGTAATGCTCCTGAAGCCTTTGAATCCCTTTGGTAACAGCCGGCTGGGTAATGAACAGATCTTCAGCTGCCAGGCTCAAGTTACCTCGTTTGGCAGCCATATAAAATATTCGGAGTTGGTTCAGGTTCATTTGTTTAACCTTATGCAGTCACTCTCGTTGAAATATCATGTCGACAAGACGCCGAACTGAATCCGACAGGTATTTGTCTTTATGGTAGATTAAGTAAAATTTTCGGACCAGATTCGGCGCGGACAATGGTATGGCGATCAGTTTTTTGGAATGAATCTCTTCAAGTGCTACCTGCCTCGAAATCAGGGCTATGCCGGTTCCGGCCTCCACCCCTCTTTTAATCGCCTCGTTGTTGGATAGCGTGATGGGCATGGACAGCGCTATATTTTTCTCCGACCTGAACCGGTGGATGAATTCCTGGAAAATCGATCCTTCTTCATGCATGATCATCACCTGCCCCTCCAGATCCCGTGGCTTAAGACAATTTTTGGCTGAAAGTGCGTGGCCGGGGGACACGATAATGACCAGTTCATCTTCCAGGATTTCTGTGACGGACAGTTTTTTGTTCTTAAGCGGATGTGAAATGCACCCGAGATCATTCTTGAGATCGAGGGTTTCTGCCACCACCTGTTTGTTGGGCACGATATCGACCGTGACACTTACAGTGGGGTGCTCCCGGTTGAACCGGTTGATGATTCCGGGCAGATAATATGCGCCGAAACTTTCGCTGGCATGAATGCGAATGTGGTTTTTTTGCGTTTGCTGATATTCGTAAAGACACTGCTCGGCCAATTTTTCCAGTTCAAAAATTTTCTCGGCCACTAGATATAAGGCCTCTCCGGCCTGGGTCAGCTCGAGTTTTTTACCAAGCCGGTGAACAAGTTTGACTTCATAGTGCTGCTGGAGACGCTGGATGCCTTTGGTTACCGCCGGCTGAGTTATGTTGAGCTCGGCGGCAGCCAGGCTGAGATTTTTGCGCTTTACGGCCAGATAAAAGAGTTTGAGCTGATTGAGATTCATGGAATATAACTTCCGGTAATAAAAAAATAATATTAGTCCGTTGATTTAAGCGATCATATATTAAATGATAATCTTCAACCGGTGCAAGTTATATTTATGTACGATGCGGCATCGGGAAAACGCTCAACAGAAAGGTTACAGATATGCAGGTCTATGTGTGCGTCAAGCATGTCTCCGATACCGCTGCCAACATCAAGGTTGTCGGCTCGAACGCTTTTGATGAGTCGGTCAAATTTGTTTTAAACCCTTACGACGAGTATGCGGTTGAAGAGGCGATCCAGGTTGTCAAAAAGGCGGGTGGCGAGGCTGTCGTGGTCAGCGTGGGCAAAGCATCGGCCCTTAATTCAATCCGGTCGGCCCTGGCAATGGGCGCCGACCGTGGAATTCTGATCAAGACCGATGATCAGTTTCTTGACAGTTGCGTTGTCAGCCGGGTGCTGAAAGCGGCCATCAGTCAGGATGGCAATCCGGATCTTATCTTCACGGGCAAACACTCGGTGGACAGTGAAGGGATGCAAACCCACTATCGCCTTGCGGCGGCGTTTGAAATGCCGATTGCGGCAGACGTGGTCGCGTTTGGCATTGAAAACGGGCGGGCTACCGTCGAATGCGAGCTCGGCGGCGGTGATCGGGCGGTGATGGAGCTGACCTTGCCGTGTGTGATCGCTGCGACCAAAGGGCTGAACCATCCACGCTACCCAAAACTGCCGGACATACTCAAAGCTAAAAAAAAGGAAGTAAAACGAGTCGACTTCGCCGAGCTGCAGATGCCGCCTGGGACAGCCTGTTCCGAGCTACTGGAGCTGACCCCGGTACCCGATAGAGGCCGGGCTCAAATGCTCCAGGGTTCGACCCGCGAAATGGTGGAAGAGCTGGTGCACCGGCTCAAAGATGAAGAAAAAGTCTTGTGAATAAAGGAGAACACAACATGGCAGATATCGCTGTGCTGATCGAATCAGACGACAGGGGGGTTAAAGCGGCTAATTTCGGGGTCCTCACGGCAGCCCGTACCGGGGGTGGCAACGCGCTCACCGCTTTGGTCCTGAACGGCGGCGGTGATGAATACAAAGACACTTTACAAAAATACGGCGTCGGACATATTATCGACATCGCATTCGACGGTGCCGACCCGAGACTGCATCCGGATTTGCAGGCCCGGGCACTGGTCGATACCATGCAGCAATTTGGTTTGCATACCCTTTTAGGGTTGAGCAGTTCGAGGGGCAAAGACCTGCTGGCGCGGGTAGCAGCGATGCTAGACGCTCCTCTGGCACTGGACTGCGTTGACCTTGACCATGACCAACGCCGGGTCACCAAATCCCATTTCTCCGGCAAAACCATGGCCGCCATCGGACTGAGTGGTGAGTATTTTATCTGCGGCATGCGTCCCAACGCGATTGAGCCCCGGGAGGATCCCTGCAAGGCCGAGGTGATCCTTTATGCGTCCCCTGTAATAGATACCGGGCAGATGAAGATCAAGGAAATCAAAAAAGCCGAGTCGGGGGCCGTCGAACTGACCGAGGCCAACATCATCATCACCGGAGGGCGCCCCATGGAATCGGCTCAGAATTTTTCAATCCTCCACGAATGCGCCGGCGAACTGGGGGCGGCCGTAGGCGCTTCCCGGGCGGCGGTGGATGCGGGCTTTGCGCCCCACAGCATGCAGGTCGGGCAGACGGGTAAGACTGTCAGCCCCAGGCTGTATATTGGCTGCGGCATATCCGGGTCGGTCCAGCATTTTGCCGGAATGAAGACATCAAAAATCATCGTGGCGATCAACACCGACAACGATGCCCCCATTTTCAATAAATGCAACTACGGCATCGTGGGAGATCTGTTCGAAGTGGTGCCGGTGCTGACCGAAGTGCTCCGGGAAGCCACTCCCGCGGGAATTGAAGATTGAAGATTGAAAATTAAAGATTTGTGGGGGTCGCGTTGCTCCGTCCCTTTACGGATTGTTTTTTTATAATTGATAGAATTCCTTATATATTCAATCTTCCATCGAAAATTTTCAATCAGTTTCTTACAATATGTTGTTAGAAAAAATTACCTAAGCGTCTAGTAACGGTAAAAAATAAGGAGCCAAAATGCGTGATCAAGCACGGGTCGTTATTATCGGCGGAGGGATTTTCGGAACCAGCGTGGCATATCATCTGGCCCAATCAGGCTGCACGGACATCGTGCTGGTGGACAAGGGCGAGTTGACCAGCGGTACAACATTTCATTCCGTGGGGCTGGTTTCCCAGTTTCGAACATCACCTTCCCTGATGCGTATAATGAACTATACCATTCAGCTTTTCAACCGGTTGAAAGAGGATGTCGGCGATGCGCTCGATTGGCGCACAGTCGGCAGCCTGCGGCTTGCTTCCAGCAAAGATCGCCTGAAGGCCCTGCAGCGTGAAGTCAGCCGGGCGCGGGCCATCGGTATCCGGGCCGAAATCATATCAGCCGCAGAAGCGCTTAAAATCGCACCATTTATATCCGATGAGAACCTTTATGGGGCGGTATATGTACCGGATGACGGTCATATCGATCCCAGTTCGATTACATATGAACTGGCACGACAGGCCAAGAAGCTGGGCGCTGAAGTGTGCACCGGCGTTCGAGTCACCGGCCTTGACGTTTCTTCGTCCGGCGAAATCACCCGAGTGATCACTGATCAGGGAAACATCCGCACCGAGTGTGTGGTCAACGCAGCCGGCGAGTGGGCGCCGCGAATCGGTGAGATGGTAGGCGTTCACATCCCCATGGTGCCGTTGATGCATCAATATTTAACAACCAAACCCATACCGGGGCATGAATTGCCCCATAACACACCGGTGGTCCGCGATCCGGATAATTTGTTTTACTGCCGGGAGGATACCGGGGCCTTTTTGATCGGCGCCTTTGAATCCAATCCCAAAGCCTGGTCCGTGGAAGGGGTGCCCTGGGCGTTTAACCAGGAGCTGCTCAGCTCGGAGTGGGAACTGTTTGAGCCGGTGCTGGAATCCGCCATGGAACGGATTCCCATCCTGGCCGAAGCCGAAGCGGTGGAACTGGTCAATGGTCCGGATGCCTTTACCCCGGACGGTCATTATGTCCTGGGCCCTGTACCAGGACTTCGCGGTTTTTTTGTTGCGGCCGGCGGCTCCATCAATGGTATTGCCGGAGCTGGGGGTGTGGGTAAGGTTATCGCCGAATGGATACTGTCAGGAGCGCCTTCCATCGACACCCATGAGATGAATGTCAGACGCTTCGGTCCCCATTTGAAAAATCTTGACTATCTGACCGAACATTGCCGGGAAGTGTATCGGTATTATTACCGCATGCGTTATCCCAACGATGAAAACGAATGGGGACGTCCCTTGCGTACCAGCCCTTTTTATCCTCGCCTGCAGGAGCTGGGTGCGGTTTTTGGCGAGAAAAACGGTTGGGAACGCGTCAATTACCTGAATCCGGATCATCCATGGCGACAGGCCGGTGCCGATCAAAAAAACTGGGGCTGGAACCGCCCCGATTTTTTTGATCATGTGGCCCGGGAAGTAAAAGCGGCACGGGAGAAAGTCGCGGTCATCGATATGACCTCCTTTGGAAAAATTGAAGTCAGCGGACCCGGCGCCCTGGCGCTTCTGCAAAAACTGGCCGCCAGCAATCTTGAAAAGCCGGTCGGCAGCATCACCTATACCCAGTTTCTAAATGCACAGGGCGGAATTGAAAGTGACGTGACGGTTACGCGTATGGGCCAGGACCGGTTCAGGATTATCTCCGGCACTTCTTTTTGTGTCCAACGACCTGGGGTGGATCACCATGCATCTGCCCGGGGACGGGTCGATTCAGGTGTCTGATGTCACCGAAGAATTCGGATGCCTTGCTCTATGCGGCCCCGATGCCCGACAAGTGCTTGAATCCATCACCGATGATGATGTCTCCAATAAGGCGTTTGCCTATATGACTGCCCGATACATTGAGATAGACGGCGTCACGATCTGGGCCCAGCGGATTAGTTACACAGGCGAGCTGGGCTGGGAGCTCTATGTCGGCGTCGATGATTGCTTGAAGGTATGGGATGCGGTGATGCGCGCCAGTCAGAACTTTGGGATTCAGACCATCGGCTATAAGGCATTGGACAGCCTGCGAATCGAGAAGGGATTTTTGTACTGGAGCGGCGATATTACCCCGGACGACAATCCGTATGCGGCCGGCCTGGGATTTTGCGTGGATCTTGACAAGGGCGATTTCATCGGAAGGGAAGCCCTGCTGAAAATTAAGGCGGCGGGAGTGTCGCCCAGGTTGTGTGCACTCACACTGGATGCGGGTTTTGGTCTTTTTGGGGGAGAATCGGTCTATGCAGACGGACGGTTGATCGACCGCATCCGCAGCGCAGCTTACGGACATAGCATCGGAAAGGATATCGCCTTGATTTATCTACCAGTGGACTTGGCCCAGCCGGGTAACGAAGTAGAAGTCGAGGTGATGGGTGAGTGCATCAAAGCCATAGTGGCAGAGATTCCCTTGGTGGATCCGCATAAAGAGCGGGTACGTTCGTAGAGATCAAGCTTTCTTTCATCCTGTAATTCATTCACGCTATTTCACCCCGGCTTTACAGACGCGATTCAGCATGTTACCATTTCTAATTCTACAGATGTAATCAACTTTTGCGGTTATTTACTGTGTGTGAAAAGCTATGCTAAACATGCTGAGTAATTTATGGTGGTAGCGTAAAAAGTCTGACTATTTCAAAAGCGTCATTCTGGCGAAAGCCAGAATCCAGTTATTCAAGAATTTTCTGGATGCCGGATCCATCATCCTGGTCCCGGATCAAGTCCGGGATGACGGATCCGGGATCGGCATGACGAATTCGGACTTTTTACGGAAGCGTTTATTATAACATTTCCAAAAAAGCAGGACGGAACCTTCAAGTAACTAGCAAAACCTGAATGATAGCGGGAGATGAATGGAACACAACACCTGTGCTGAAATCAATCTGGATAATCTGGTTTATAACCTTCGCGGGATTCAACAAAAGACTCATCCGGCTCAAGTGATTGCAGTAGTAAAAGCGGATGCATACGGCCACGGGGTCGTGCCGGTGACGAGACGCTTGATCGATGAAGGTGTAAAACTTTTTGCGGTGGCGCAGTTTCAGGAGGCTATGGAACTGCGTGAGAGCGGAATCGATCAACCGATTTTAATTTTCGGAAGGATCTTTCCCGATGAAATTCCACAGGCCATCAGATCCGACTTCAGGATAACTCTGTTCGGTATAGAAGATATCAATTGGATTGAAAAAGCCGGTCAGGATCTGCCGGCCCGTGTGCATGTGAATGTGGAAACCGGGATGGGACGGCTCGGCGTGATTCTTGATCGTGAGCCGGATTTTTTCGACCGCCTGATTGGATCCAAGGCATGTGCCTGGGAAGGATTGTACAGTCACTTTTCCACTTCCGATGAAAAAGACCAAACCTATGCCCGGACTCAATTGACCCGGTTTAAATCAATCCTTGCGCAACTGGAGAAAAAGGGCCAGAGACCGTCGCTGGTGAACATGGCCAACAGCGGTGCCATACTCGACCTACCGGACAGCTATTTTGATGCCTGTCGCCCCGGGATCATATTATACGGCCACTACCCGTCAACCGAGACATCCCGATCTATCCCACTGAGGCAGGTCATGACGCTTAAATCCTTTGTGGCTCACATCCGCAAACTGCCTGCCGGCCATCCGGTCAGTTACGGCAGGCGCTGGACCACCCGGAATTCGACCCGGCTTGCCGTATTGCCCCTCGGCTATGCCGACGGTATTCGCCGCCACCTGACCAACTGCGGTGAAGTGCTGATTAAGGGTAAACGTTATCCGCTGGTGGGTACCGTCACTATGGACCATGTTATGGTAGACGTTGGAAACGATCCGATCCAACCCGGAGACGAAGTCATTATCTGGGGCGGATCATCCCGGGGCGCCATTCAAGCCATGGAGGTCGCGGAGAAAATCGGAACTATTCCCTACGAGTTAACCTGCGGGGTTTCAAGACGGGTCAAGCGCATGTATTGTTGAGAGTTTCACGGCGCTTTTTCAACTTCCATAATCGATTCTTCGATGATATCCAGGGCGGTGTTCATTTCATCCCGGGTGATCGTCAGCGCCGGCGTCAGGTTCAGGATATTGCCCATGGTCAGTTTAAAGCTCAGTCCCCTGGAAAGGGCGGCATACATGACCGCTTCGGCTTCTTCTATTGCCCGCTCCCGGGTGGCGTGATCTTTGACCAGTTCAATTCCCAGAAAAAGACCGATGCCGCGCACGTCGCCGATCAGCGGATGGCGGTCCATCATCTTTTCCAGGCGCTTTAAAGCAAAGTCTCCAACCGTACGAGCATTGTCTGCTAACCGGTGTTTTTCCACATAGTCAATGGTGGCCAGGGCGGCAGCGCATGCCACCGGACTCTTCTCGTGCGTATAATGGCCCAGAGCTCGTTCTTCGGCAACATCCAGCGATTCCCGGGCAATTAAGGCTGCCAGTGGGAAAATACCCCCACCCAGCCCTTTGCCGATGACCACCATGTCCGGCAGCACACCAAAGTTTTCAAAGGTAAACATTTCACCGGTGCGCCCCAGAGCATGGGGAATCTCATCAAAGATCAGCAGGGCACCGTGACGATCGCAGGCCCGGCGAATAGACTGCCAGTATTCGGGTTTGGGAATATAAGGCGTGCTGCGAACGGGTTCGGCAATCACCGCTGCGATATCGCCTTCTTTCTCGAGAATGTATTCGACGTAATTTGCGCATGTCAGGTCGCAGCCGCCGCGGCTGTGGCATCCGAAAACGCAGCGGTATTCGTCCGGGGGTGGGGCATGTTCGGTCCCCGGCAGCAAAGGTCCCATGTTCTGGCGAAAAATTGCTTCTCCGCCGATGGAGATGGTGTCCAGCGTTGCCCCGTGAAACGCATCCCACATGGATATCGTTTTATGCCGGCCGGTGGCCAACCGGGCCAGCTTGACGGCAATACCCACTGCCTCGGCTCCGCCTGGGCAAAAGAGCACTTTGTTCAGGTCACCGGGAGCGATTTCGGTCAACTTTCTGGCCAGATCAACAGCCACGCGGTTGGTGTAGCGGCGGGTGCAGAAAGGCAGGTCATCTAGTTGGCGCTTTATAGCTGCGATAACATCCGGATTGCCGAATCCGACCTGATGCACATTGTTGCCGTGAAAATCCATATACCGCCGTCCCTGGAGGTCTTCGATATAGATGCCTTCACATTTGCTCAATGCATTCAGGCAAGGCGTTGACAGGGACTGCTTTAGAAAAAATCGGTTATCTTCTTCCAAAATCGCCCGGCTTTCGGCGTTGAGATGCTTTTTTTGCCATTCGGTGCGTCGGGGAGAAATGTTGATGTCGCCTTCTGAGCGGTGAAGTTTGTCCATCGCCTGTGGTCTCCTTAATAATTGGTGCCGGGGAAGTAATTATTACCGAGCATATAAATTCTGTAACCTGATCCGGATATTTAAGATTAGTAACCGGTTTAATTGAACCACAAAGACCACAAAGAACACAAAGGAAAAAAAGAAATAATGACAACATCTTTTTGTCCTTCTCGCCCTTGTGGTGAAAATAATACAACAAAAAACACGAAATGAAATATTGAGTCCCGAAATTACTCCGGTTTCGTTCCCAATGGGGTGAGTATCATATGCGCAACTTGAATCAATAAGTCAAAGTAATAATTCTCATGTAAAAGTTAAACTGTAGTTATAATACGGATAACATTTTATCCCTTGATTTGTTAGACGGCTCTCATTACAGGTAGTTTTTATCCGCAATTTGGATTACACACGAATATGTGTTTCAATCAAACTTAGAAATCCTGGTCCTCTGGATCCGGATTCTTAACTTATCAACCGGGAGGGATACGGATGCCCAACGATACGAATGACAGGCAAAAGCGCATGCAAAGGGAACAGGGAGACATAAATACCACCGCCAACCGGAAAAAATACTGGGAAAAAAATCTTTCCGACGTGGCCCGCGAAATTTTTGATCGGGACAATAAATACTTTTTACACCAGGCCCTGTCTACGCCGGTGCTCAATGTGATCTCTCGTGCTTACGGTGCCCATATTGAAGATGTGGATGGAAACCGTTACATCGATATGCACGGCAACGGTGTACACAATGCCGGTTTTAACAATCCTGAAATTATCAAAGCGGTGAAAAAACAGCTGGATGAACAAATGTCTTTCTGTCCGCGACGCTACACCAATGAAGCGGCGGTGAACCTTGCCCAGAAGCTGGCGGAAATCGCCCCCGGCGAGCTTTGCAAATCGCTGTATTGCCCCGGTGGTTCCGAGGCTATTGAAATGGCGATCACTTTGGCCCGGCAGGTTACCGGGCATTTCAAGACTATATCCTTTTGGGATTCTTTTCATGGAGCCGGATTTGCCGCTGCAAGTATCGGCGGTGAAGAGCACTTCAAGGGGGGCATGGGGCCGATGATGCCAGGGGCGCTGCATGTTGAATTTCCCAATTACTATCGCAATCCGTGGGGTTTTGAAACCCAGGAAGATGTGGATGCTGAATGTCTACGGCAGATCGAACTGGTGCTGGAAAGAGAGCCGGGGGTTGCCGCTGTCATCGGTGAACCGATCTCCGCCACACCGGTGGTGCCCAGCCGAAACTACTGGGAAGGCGTTAAGCAGCTCTGTGAAAAATACGGCGCTTTGCTGATTTTCGACGAAATCATCGAAGGATTCGGGCGAACCGGTAAAATGTTCGCCAGTGAGCATTTTGTGACTCCCGACGTTCTTGTACTGGGCAAGTCCATGGGGGGCGGGCTGGTCCCGTTTGCCGGGATCGTCACCAGCCAGCGGTATGACATGTGCCCCGACCGATCTATCGGCCACTACACTCACGAGAAAAACGCGCTATGTGCGGCGGCAGCCCTTGCAGAGATAGCGTATATCGAAAAGAACGATCTCGTTGAGCATGCTGCCATGCTGGGAACCTATACCATCGAGCGCTTGAATGATCTTAAATCCCGTCATCCACTTATCGGCAACATCGCCGGTGTCGGGCTGCACCTGGGAATCGATCTGGTCAAAGACCGCAAGACCAGGGCACGGGCTGTGGATGAAGCTGAGGTGGTCATGTACAAATGCATGGAAAAAGGCCTGGCTTTTAAAACCATTGAGGGCAACATCCTAACCCTGCGACCGGCGCTGGTTATTACAACCGAAGAGATGGACCACGCGCTGGATATCCTCGATGAAGCCATTGGCGAGGTGGAGCGGGGTGGATTATATTAGCCCGAATTATCAGCAAGAGTGATACATGCTGCTTCAAAATTAACCACAAAAATTTCGGATTAAATCAGTCATGCCCATACCGGCGATTAAATCAACGAAACGGTGGCAGCCCCGCTATACTGTTCTGATTCTAATGTGGCTGGTTTACGGTTGTTTTTATCTGAACAAACTCAATCTGGCGCCTGTTATCCCGCTGATAATTAATGATCTGAATATTTCACATGCGCGAATCGGATTTATAAGCGCCTTTTTTTTTGCCTTCTATTCGTGTTCACAATTTCTGTGGGGGTATTTAAGTGATGTCTACGGACCGCGCAGGATCGTTACAATTGGCGGAGGACTGTCGGCTCTGGCCAACTGTTTTTTTGGCGCAGGCTCCGGCCTGTTCCATCTGGCCGGAGCCCAGAGTCTGAACGGTTTTGGTCAGGGTGCGGGCTGGGGGGCAAGCGTTCAACTTTTAAATAACTGGTTCAGCAGGTCCGAAAAAGGCCGGGTGCTGGGAATATATGCCACCTCTGTTTCAATCTTTACCCTGTTTGCATACGGCCTGGCTGCTTACATCGGCAATGCCTTCGGCTGGCGGGCTGTTTTCCGTATATTGCCGGCAGTCCTGGGAATTGTCCTGCTGATCTACTGGATATTTGTCCGAGATTATCCTTCGGCAGCAAACAGAAAGAAATATCCGTCTGGCTATACCAAATCGAATGCGGTCCGTTTTCCCATCAGGAATCGATTTGCAACTATTTTCTCGAATAAAAATTACTGCTTGGCATGCACAGCCTTCGCCGGCTTAACCTTTATCAGTTACACCAACTTGGTGTGGATTCCGACCTTTCTCCATGAAAGTTACAGTCTGAGCCTATACAAAGCTGGCCTGCTTGCCGGGCTCTATCCGGCCATAGGAATTCTCGCCCGTCCCTTGGGCGGCCATCTTTCTGACGTAACGTTCGGCGGACTGCGGAAGCCGTTGATGTTAATCGGGTTTTGGAGCATGTTATTGTCAACGCTTGGCCTTGCTGCAATAACTGATTTGCGGTGGGTAATCGTTTTGATCGTCATCGTAGGGATATTCGACCAGCTCGTCGTCACTCTGTTCTTTGCCTTTTTGCTGGATATTTTGCCGGAGGAGGTTACCGCAACTGGGGCAAGTACGATGAATGCACTGGGGCATATAGGCAGCACAAGCGCGGTTTTCTGCGCTGGCTTACTGGTGGATCTTTTTTATTCGTTCCGACCCGTTTTCCTGACGCTGAGTTTTGTCGCCTGCACGGGATTGGTGGCCGTTTGGTTTATCCGGGAAAAAAGATCGTCGGGCCATCTGAATCCCTGAGACCATCGCGCAACAGGGCACGTGTAACGGCCAGTCTCAAAAATGAAATCATGACGCTTGTCCTGGTTCAAATATTGGGGATTAGGTGCCACCTAGCCAGAACCTGATACAGATAGGATATCCATGACCGGAATCGCATTGGCAATTGTACTGAGTGCCGGATTTCTGCACGCCGGCTGGAACTTTCTGCTCAAAAAAAGCAGCCGTAAGATTGTTTTCACCTGGTGGTTTTTGCTGGCGGCCCTGATTCTGTATTTGCCGATGTTTCTGTACTTCTGGCCACACACAAACATTTCCGGGAGCGGTTGGCGTTTCGTGCTGGCCACGGGGCTGATTCACGGATTCTATTTCTGGTTTATAGGCGGTGCCTATGAACGCGGCGACCTCTCTTTGGTTTACCCGCTGTCACGCGGATTCGGGCCGATGCTGGTGCCTGTTCTGGCCGTTATCTTGTTAAATGAGCGGCTGTCTGTTGGCGGCGTTTTCGGCATTAGTGCGGTAATTGCCGGAATTTTTATCATCCATCTACGTTCTTTTTCGCGATCGGGAATTGCTGAACCCTTTCGGGCGCTGCGCGGCGGCGCCTCGCTGTGGGCGCTATTGACCGGCACAACCATCGCTGCTTACTCGCTGGTGGACAAAGTCGGTGTTAACCTGGTTCATCCGCCGGTATACATCTACTTAATGCTTCTGATTGCCTGGCTTTTTATTTCGCCTTACGTGTTCATCAAAGGGCGCGGCGCCTTGACCGCCGAACTTCGCATCAATTTCCGCATTATCGTGCTGGTCGGTTTTTTATGCCTTTTCACCTATATGCTGGTTCTTTTTGCGATGCAGATGAGCAAAATCAGCTATGTGGTTGCGGCGCGTGAGGTCAGCATTATTTTTTCGACCTACTATGGCATTTTCCGCTTAAAAGAAAAACACGGAAAGCAAAAGTTCGTCGGGGCGGTACTGATCGCCTTCGGGGTTATTCTGATCGGTATCAGCCGTTAGGTAATGAAATGCATAACCTTTTTTCATGATTACAATAATAATTATTAATTTGACTTATATTTATTAATTTTACATTTAAGGTGCTTAATTGTGATTTCTTTGCATTTTATGGCCAAACATTAATGCCACAAGACACCAAGACTCAAAGATGAATATTAACCAAGGGTTTCGCTTTGTGTCTTGGTGCCTTGTATGGCAATCTATTCTCCGCCTCAGACGGATCCGCGCCATGCTTTTAGAAAAATACCTGGAGGGAATACGATCGATCCGATACTGTTGATACTGCTAGGCGCCGGTGCTTATGTCGGTTGGAATATCGGGGCTAACGATACGGCCAACTGTATCGGTACCTCTGTGGGATGCGGGCTCCTCTCGTTTAAGAGGGCTGTCTTCCTGGTTGCCGTCTTTACCATTCTGGGGGCAATGCTGCAGGGTCAGTATGTCATGAAAACCATCGGCAAGGGAATCGTCAGAGAGGATTTAAATTACACCGCCATCATCGTTGCACTTCTGTGTTCCGGATTTTTTGTTACACTGGCCACCTTCTTCAAGATCCCCACTTCCACTTCCCAGGCCGTGGTCGGGGGCGTTTTCGGCATCGGTCTTGCCGTCGGGGCCGATATCAATTATTCAAAGTTTGCCATCATCGCCGAAAGCTGGCTGATCTGTCCTGTGCTGGTGATGGTCCTGGCCTTTGTCTTATCCCATTTGCTGAACTATATCGTCAGGAAAGTTGCCTTAAGTACACTGCTCATCCAAAATACTATCGGTTGGATGGCCATCATTTCCGCCTGTTATGTGGCTTACGGCACGGGGGCCAACAATGCCGGCAACGCCGTGGGACCCATAGCCAATCTGGGAATTATCGATCCCACGCTGCTGCTGCTGATCGGCGGCATTGCGATTGCGGTGGGGGCGATCACATACGGAAAAAAAGTTGCCCAAACCGTGGGAAAGGGCATTACACCGTTGGATATACCCGCGGCATTTGTGGCCCAGTTTTCCTCGGCCTTCGGTCTGCATCTTTTTTCGGTCCTGGGAATACCGGTATCGACATCTTCGGCCATTGTAGGGGCCGTGGTGGGGGTTGGTCTGGTAAAGGGTGCCAAGGCGATCAGTAAAAAGACCGTTATTACGATTCTTTTCGGATGGATATTGACTCCCTGCTCAGCGGCGGTGTCATCATTTGTGCTGTACAAGGCCCTCGTGATGCTGACGGGCTAAAGGCATTTGAGTCAAAAATAGAAAACCTGGTTCTCTGGGCCAGGTCAGCGGCAACTGAATTTTCCGAGGATATGTGCCGTGGAGTGATGGAATACTGGAATGTTGGAAAAATGGGTTCTTGAGGATGAGATCTTTTTTGGATACAATTTCTAAATCAGAGATTAGGATCAAGATAATTTCTGTTTTTTTAAACCCAATATTCCCTGGCCCAGACCGATTATACAAAGTGTTCGTTTTGCTAAGGGATGTCAAATATTCAACAAGAATCGGAAAGTCATAGGTTTAGTTGCACCAGGGCGGGCCATTATTCCACCATTCCATCATTCCATTCGATTGTGTGCTTGTTTAATAGTCGGCAATATTGTAGGTAACAAAAAAGAGTCAGGTTCTTTAATACCGTTTTTTCCAAGGAGAGATAATGATCTTTTTCAAAAAGGAAAAAGAAGTCATCAAAATGATTTCCGAGTATCTGGATGAAGTTGAAAACTGTATGAAAACCGCAGAGCAAACGGTTCAGTCGTATCTGACCGCGACCGTAAAAGAAGCCAAGCACCTGGCACGCAAGGTCCGCCAGATGGAAACCCAGGCTGATGTCATCCGGTACTCGATACGGGACAAATTGTATTTGGGCGCGTACATGCCGCTGGTGCGGGAGGATATTTACAAGCTGGTTGAAAGTATCGACAAAGTGGCCAACGCGGCCGAGGCGTGTTGTGATTTCTTTCTGAATCAGCGCCCGCAAATACCGGTCGAACTCAAGTCTCAGTTTTCCACCGTAAGTCAGGAAGCACTCGAGATAATCGTTCCCCTTAAAAAGGCTGTGCTGTGTTTTCTAAACGGTGAATGCCCTCTTGAGGAAGCCCGGCAGTACACCCAGCAGGTCGGTTTGATGGAATCGGATGTGGACAAGAGCGAGTGGGACCTGACCAAAGCCATCTTCATCTCCAACTTGGATTACAGCCATAAAATCCATTTGCGGCTCTGTCTTGACACGATTGTCGAGGTCTCGGATCGAGCTGAAGATGCAGCCGATCAGCTGGAGTTGACCTTTTTGAAAAAAATGGTCTGACACTAACCTAAGTAAGGCCATGGATTAACGGATCGTTGAGGTGCGACATTGCACCGAATGCGGTGTTTGTAAAACGTTTGGCACTGTTGATGCGAAAAATAAAGCCTTGTGATTCACCCGCAGGTAGATTGATCTGGCCCACAATGCCGCAATTGACTCATCTTTTGGTATCAGAGGGAAAACATTTGCCAAGCAGGCTTGCCGCAGATCGTCGGACGATTTAATAAATTACCACAAATTATGGAAAGTATAAATTTTATTAATTTGACTTATACTTGTAAACGACTTTATTAATGAATTCCGTTTAGAAATTTTGCTGTCATATAGTATATGCGGAATAGAGAGGTAGACAAGCGTGTTTGCCTTCCGCCAAACCATAGGGATAAATAGTATCCGCTGTTTTATTAACCAAGAGCTAAGGAGGTGTACAATGAAATTCAAACTGTTTACCACCGCAACCATTGTGCTCGTTCTGGTATTCGGCGTTGTCGGCAGCGAGCTGCTGGCTGCCGATTCGATCAGTGCTTACCTGGGATTCTCACGGGAGGTCAATGAAGCCTTATCAAAGAGAATTCAAGAGAAGACAGGGATCGAGGTCAAGGGCATCACTTTGTCCTGGGGAGAAATCTGTGCCAGAATTGCGACAGAGTATCCCAGGTTCAATGCCGATATGATTTTGTCCGTGGGTGCTGCCGAGGCGATCAATGGCGCTCGGAAGGGATACTTCGAAGCCTATAAATCACCTGCCTGGGATGACATTGATGACACGTTCAAATCCCCGGATGGAACCTATTACGCTCTGGGCACCTTTTCGTTTCTTTTGGTGGGTAATAAGGAAAAACTCGCCGAAAAAGGGTATGGAATGCCGATGAGCTATAAAGAGCTTCTGGATCCCAAGTGGAAAGGACAAATCGTTGCCCCCTCACCCAGGACTTCGGGAACGGCTTTCATGATCAATTATTCTTTTCTCCAGCTTTACGGTCAAAAAGAGGGATGGAAGTATCTAGAGGCTCTGGACAAGAACATGGCCTTTTACACAAAGAGCGGCAATGCGCCCACCGACCTTGTGGGAAGAGGCGAGTATCTGCTGGGGCTCACTGCGGATGAGAACGTTCTGAAAAGGATTAACGACGGCTATCCGCTGCAGTGGGTGATCCCGGCCGAGGGAATCGGATACGAGGGCAACTACTGCACGATCCTGAAGGGAACCAAGAAGCTTGCGCTGGCCAAAAAAATTATGGATTATCTCGGCACCAAAGATGCCAGCGAGTTTCTGGCTTCTATGGGATATATTCCACCGCGCCCGGGAATTCCCAGCGCACTGTACGGTGCTGCCAAACCTAAATTCATTAAGGTGGATCACGCCTGGGCGGTTAAAAATAAGAAAAAAGTCGTCAAACAATGGAAGAGTAAATTCATGATGAAGGAGACGGCCAAGGCCAAAAAAGTCGGTGATGAAAAGGAAAGAAAGGCTGCCGAACAAGAAAAGAAACAATAAAGAGGAATTAAAAGATGGCAGAAGTGGCAGCAGGCAGAATATACCATAGAAGTTTGTGGTATAAAATCAGGGCATTTTTCAATGCACATCTGGTGCGAATATTTGCCGGCGGCCTATTTGCCCTTCTTGCCATCTTCCTCCTGTTGCCGATCGGGTATGTTCTGGTCAAAAGCTTTTGGGGGGATGACGGTTTTACATTCGACTTTTATGTCGAGTTTTTCAGCTATAACTTTTATTACTGGTCCCTTTTCAACACCCTTATCCTGGGTTTTGCCGTGATGATCATATTGCTGATCGTCGGCTTCTGTTTTGCGTATTTGACGACACGCGGTCCCTTGTGGCTGAGAAAACCGTTGAAAATTTGTGCCTTGCTCCCCCTGGCGGCTCCGCCGTATATCTTTTCCATTTCATTGATCACCCTTCTTGGTCGTAACGGATTGATTAACAATTTACTGAACCTGGATTTTAATATTTACAGCTGGACCGGTGTTATCTCGGCCCAGTGCCTGGCGTTTCTTCCGCTGTCGTTTATGATGATTGAAAATGTCCTAAACTCCCTGAATCCCAGCCTGGAAGAAACGGCCAGCGACATGGGGGCACGTGAGGCCCGGATAGTTCGCTCCATTACCATTCCGCTGGCAGCTCCCGGCCTGTTAAAAGCAGCCCTGCTGGTGTTTGTGATGACCATCGCCGAGTTCGGCAATCCCGCAATCCTGGGCGGCAGAACGCCATTTTTAGCCGTGGACACCTATCTGGCAATTACCGGTGAAGGCGACTTCAATATGGCCAGCGTCCTTTCAGTGGTTCTGATCACACCCTGTGTGCTCATATTCATTTTACATAACTATGTGCTGAAGGGAAGGGGGTATGCTACGATCACCGGCAAAGGCATGGCCGCCGAACCCAAGCCCATGGATCCGGTCATCAAGATTCCGTTTATGATCATCAGCATACCCGTGGCCGCGATGGTGCTGATGAGCTTCGGGGTTCTTCTGCTGGGATCATTTGTCAAGATTGTGGGTGTGGACAACACCTTTGTTATTGATCATGTCTTGAATACCCAGTCCAACATCGCAATCTGGAACAGCATCAAGGTTTCTCTGGGTGCCGGTCTGGTTGGTGCCGTCGTCGGGACCTTGCTGGCCTATGTGATTATGCGCGGGAAATTTCGCGGCAGGCAGATAATGGAGATGGTTGCGCTGTCCGGTTTCGCGCTTCCCGGCACAGTTATTGGCGTGGGGTATATCATGGCGTTCAACCGCCCGCCGTTTTTACTCACCGGAACCATCTGGATCATTATTTTAAACTGTGTGTTTCGATTCCTGGCTGTCGGCGTTGAAGCCGGAATCAGCAAGCTGCACCAGATCAGTGTCGAAATCGAAGAGGCGTCGGCCGATCTGGGCGCGGATTTTATAACTATATTTTTTAAGGTGGTTCTGCCGATCATGTTTTCGGCGTTTGTGGCAGGATTTATCTACACATTTATGACAACCATGATGTCATTGAGCTCGGTGATTTTTCTGGTAACCCCGGGCTTTGATCTGGCATCTGTATATATTTATCTGACGGCCCAGCTCGGAGAATTGGGCTTGGCTTCGGCCACTACGATGAAAGTTATCGCCATTGTTGCCATTTCACTGGGCATCCTCCAAATTATTGCTAAAAAGACCGGACTTGATGTCAGCACGAAGCAAGGAGCATAATTACATGGAAGCAACAAAAACACCCATGTTGGAATTAAGGGATGTATTTAAAAGCTTTGGTGAAGTGGAAGTGCTCAAAGGCATTTCTGCCAAGATCAACAAGGGCGAATTGCTGACTTTTGTAGGGCCGAGCGGATGCGGCAAGACCACTCTTTTGAGAATAATTGGCGGTTTTACCACGCCGACTTCCGGCAAAATCATACTTGATGGAGAAGACATAGGCAGGCTGCCACCCAATATGCGGGATACCGGAATGGTCTTTCAAAGCTACGCCCTCTTCCCTCACATGAATGTAGCCAAAAACATTGGCTTTAGTCTGAAATTACAGAAATGGTCTAAGGAAAAGATTGGTACACGTGTAGAAGAGCTTCTCTCCCTCGTTCACATGGGAGGTCTGGGTGATCGAACTATTGACCGCATCAGCGGCGGACAGCAGCAACGGGTGGCGTTAGCCCGGGCGTTGGCGCTGGAACCCAAGGTGCTGCTTCTGGACGAGCCGCTTTCCAATCTGGATGCCAACCTTCGGGTTGTTATGCGAGAGGAAATTCGAAATATTCAGGAACGCATAGGCATTACCACTATATTCGTCACTCACGACCAGTACGAAGCCATGAGTATTTCCGATCGGCTACTGGTGCTCCACGATGGGGTTATCCAACAAATCGGTTCTCCGGTTGACATCTATGAACAACCCGCCAACGAGTTCATTGCGGGCTTTGTCGGATATGTGAACTTCTTGGAAGGAACCGTTGATGCCATTGATGAGGAGACGAATACTTCTTACATTTCCACAGCGTACGGTAATCTCGAATTAGACCATAGCCAAAAAGAAATAAAGGCTGGAGATGAGATTCTGCTGGTCATTCGGCCGGAGTCCGTTTCGCTTTCTCCGTCACATGGAACTGAACGACAGAATACTTTCCACGGCACGGTGGAAAGCCAGATGTATGCCGGCAACCTTGCTAAGTATACTGTGAAATTTGGAAATCAAGAGATGGTAGTTGATCATTACAATCCTATGGGTTCCGAAATATTCAGAAGAAATGACAAGGTAAAAGTCACGGTTCCCCGTGCTCTGCACGTATTGAAAAAATAAGCTGCATCAAATCTCAATGACCCCATCCTCTGTCGAACCTGGATGCCAACCAACGGGTCGTGATGCGCAAGGAAATTAGAAACGTTCAGGAGCGGATCGGCGTTACCACTGGATGACGCATCTCATTGTTTTTTCTTGACATGTCCTGGGCATCAAATATATCAATTTTAAGTATAGTATCCATATTTAAGAAATAAATTTAATTCAGCACGAACATAAACAAAAGGAGGGTGTGTTATGAAAAAACTAGGATTATTTTTTATTTGTAGCTTGGTATCCTTATTTCTTTTAATCGGAGCTGCCGCCGCAAAGGAAAGGGTGGTTGTTTACACATCCCTGGAAACTGAAGAGACTGTCGATTATCTGAAAGTTGCTAAAAAAGAGTTGTCGGATCTCGACATCCAGGCGATCCGTTTATCCACCGGGGAGCTTGGGGCCCGCATGCTGGCAGAAAGAGACAACCCCCAGGCTGACTGCATCTGGGGCTGGGCCGTAACGAATATGTCGGAGTTTATTCCTAAAGGTATGCTGGTACCCTATAAACCAAAAGGCTGGGATAAGATCCCCGCTAATTTTAAAGAACCTAACGGCTACTGGACGGCTATCGATTTATATGCCGCTGCTCTGGTTCCGAACACTAGAGTTTTGGAACAGAAAAACTTACCGATGCCAAAAGGCTGGAATGACCTTTTGAATCCGGTTTATAAGGATATGCTGATTATGCCCAACCCCGCAAGTTCCGGTACAGGGTTTTTGCAGGTTGCCAGCCTTCTGGTTTTGCTGGATCCGGATTACAAGAACAAGCCGGTAGAACAGAATAAAGCCTGGGATTTTCTTAAAAAGCTGGACAAAAATATGGGCCAATACATCAAAAGCGGATCAAAACCGGCAAAACTGACTGCCGCCGGTGAATATGCAATCGGCTGCTCTTTTGCTTTCGTGTATTCTTCATTAAAGAAAAAGGGTTCTCCGGTTGCGCTGGTCATGCCTGAAGAAGGTGCCGGATTTGAACTTGAAGCCAATGCGCTGTTAAAAGGTGCCAAGCATGAAGCTGCCGCCAAGAAATTTTTAGACTGGGCCATCAGCAAGCAAGCCATGGAAGAATATGCTAAATTTAAGCTGGGTGTTACCTATCCAGGTATTTCAGGGCCTAAAGATTTGCCTGCTTTGGAAACCATTAAACTGGCGCCGATGGATTTCCCCTGGCAGTCTAAAAACCGCGCAAAAATTCTGGAAGTGTGGCAAGGTCATTTCTTAAAATAATAATTATTTGAATAACCCCTCAACAAACTTCATAAATCCTCTCCAGAGGATTTATGAAGTTTTGTCTTTCAAAGGGACATCTTCATGGAAACCACGTCCAAACAACTTATTTTAGAAAACATCAGTAAACATTTTGGTTCGTTAGTTGCGGTTCAGGATGTTAATCTTGTGATCGAACCCGGTGAGTTTATATGTTTTTTAGGCCCAAGCGGATGTGGCAAAACCACTCTTTTGAGGATCATTACCGGATTTGAGCAGCAGACAACCGGCGATGTCATTTATGATGAAAAAATCATCAATGATGTTATTCCGCAAAAAAGAGATTTTGGAATAGTTTTTCAGTCTTATGCCTTGTTTCCCAATATGACGGTACACCAGAATATTGCATTTGGTTTAAAAATGCGCAAAATGCCTAGAAACCTGATTGATGAAAGAGTCAGTGAAATCCTCCAGCTTGTGGGGCTGACTGAATGGGAGAGACATTATCCTTCACAACTTAGCGGTGGGCAGCAGCAAAGAGTGGCTTTGGGGCGGGCGCTTGCCATTAAACCGAATGTTTTGCTGCTGGATGAACCCTTAAGTGCGCTGGATGCAAAAATACGGGTGCGCCTTAGAATCGTTATTAAAAAGTTGCAGGAAGAACTTGGTATTACAATGATTTATGTAACCCATGACCAAGAAGAAGCGCTGGCGCTGGCGGATCGGGTTGCTATCATGCGAGACGGTGAGATAAGACAGATCGGTTCGCCCTGGGAAATTTATAAAGAACCCAAAACAAGTTTTATTGCCGAATTTGTCGGAACCTCCAATTTTATCACCGGAAAGAAAAAAAATGGAAAAGTCCAATTCGGACGGCTGGAACTGGCGGTTTCAAACCTCGAAGACACTGACAGCGAAACGGTTCACCTTGCGATTCGACCCGAAAATATTGAATTATTGGATGAGACCCTACCCGCTGAAAACTATTTGTCTTCCAACATTGTAGAAGTTGAAGCGGAGGTAATCAATTTTCTCGGTGCGATAGTAAGAGTTACATTTACTCTTGAAGAAGAAGAAATGATAGTGGACATTTCGGAAAAAGAGTTTGAAAAAATCAGTTTGAAAAGAAAGGATAAATTTAAGCTCTATTTCCCGCCGGATACGTTCCACGTGTACTCGGAGCTATTTAGAAAACTTATCTAGAAAAAAGCAAAAAATATGAATACTACGTCACCCGCAGATGCCATGATCACACAATACCAGGTGTCAGCCACCCGGATGGAAATTGATAGATTCATTGTTCCCACTGTCACCATTTTTATCGGACTGCTTCTGTGCTTTTTTATGCTATTCCCCTTGTCGGCGATCCTAAAGTTGAGTTTTTTCAAAGACGGCGAATTTGGTTTGGCTAATTTTACGCTTGCTAATTTTCAAAAATATTTTACCACTTCATACACCGTAAGTGCACTCTGGCATAGCCTGTATGTATCGATTGCCACCACAATAATTGTCACCATTATTATTTTCTTTTATGCCTATGCCATGACCCGAACGACGATCTCCGGAAAGACCTTTTTCCGGAATGTCATCATGATGCCGCTTATCGCCCCATCTATAGTTCAAGCCCTGGCATTGATTTATTTATTCGGCCGCAATGGACTGATTACTGCCCATCTTTTGAAGGTCGATTGGAATATTTACGGAGCCACCGGTATTATTGTCTCCGAGGTTTTGTATTGTTTACCCCATGCCTTTGTGATCTTATATACCACCCTTTCGGCGGTGGATATCCGGCTGGATGAGGCTGCGGAAAGTTTAGGCGCAACACCCTTTAAAGTGTTTACCCGCATAACGATTCCATCATGCAAATATGGAATCTTCAGTGCCGCCGCATTAACCTTCAATCTGACCATTACCGATTTCGGCAATCCGGTGGTCATCGGTGCAGATTATAATGTGCTGGCCACCGAAATTTATGCCCAGGTAACCAATCTCTACCGCTTTGACCTGGGGGCGACCATCAGCATTATTCTGCTCGTTCCCTCTATAATGGCGTTTATGTTAAATTATTATATTTCCCGCAAAACATTCTCAATGATCAGCGGGGCTGCCAGGCCGGTCATTCCGCCATCCCGGCCATTAAAAAAGATATCTTACACGATCTATTGCAGCCTGGTAACTTTCGCAATCTTTATGGTATTTGCCACCGTCATCATCGGCTCTTTTATTAAAACTTGGCCATATGACTGGTCACTGACCTTTGCACATTACAATTTTCCATCCATCGGGGGTTATTCAGCCATTTGGACAAGCGTATGGGTTTCTTTGATTGTCGGTATCGCCGGTGCCTTTATCACTCTGGTAGCCGGCTATATTATGGAAACGCGCAAGCCTTTCTTTAAGCAAAGCATTTATCTTTTATCGGTCATGCCTGCTGCCATCCCCGGTCTGGTCATGGGACTGGGCTATATCCTGGCCTTCAACAAACCCTATTATTTTTTCTATGGAACCCCCTGGATCATCGTCATCAATATTGTCATCTGTAATTTTACCCTTGGTATCCTTTCCAGCATTTCCAATTTGAGAAATATCGATCCCTCCATCGAGGAAGCCTCGATCAGTTTAGGCGGTGATACCTTTCGTACGTTTTTTAGAATCATTTTTCCGTTGTCCAGGGTCGCTTTCTTTCAAAATTTCGTCTACTTTTTTATGCGGTCCATGACCACCATTAGTGCTGTCATCTTTTTGGTCTCCGCCACCGTCCACCTGGCAGCTATCGAAATCATCATGTTGGACAATGACGGGTGGACCGCAAGTGCCAATGCCATGTGTACCTGTATTATTGTGATCGTGCTGATCATGCTGGGTATTTTACAAATTGTGGCCAAAAAGACAGGCAGGCGGCCGGAAGGACTGGTGGCGGAAGTTTAAAGAGCTAGAGGCTTTTCGCCCAAATTGGAATGGCAGGATAATGATCCATTGTCAGTTACGGCGTCTGCTTCTCGGCGGGTTCAATCAGCACCACATCCCAGAGCCTCACAAAACGCTGTTTCAAGTTTTTTGCCAAATATACCATGAATCCCTTGTCCCGTTCACCGGCAGCGGAGCCTGCATATTTATAGCCCGGTTTGCGGTGAACCGCCGCAGCAAGTCTTCTTCCGGTCTGCGAGTCGACTATTTCTATTTCCAATGCAGAAGAATCAATGTTAATACTGTTTGCTGTTTCAGCCGAGGGCACCTGATTCACAGAATCCCCTTGCGGTATAATGGCGATATAAGATTTTGGTCCGGGATTGATCGGGGCCAGCTGCGTTATTGCGACACGCATCCGCATGACTCCGGGGCCCGGTGAATCAGTAAATTGGATGGTTCCGGAAAGTTCTTCTAATAGCGTTTTATGGAAAATATCCGCCAATTCAGACAAATCAGCGGTCTGAATACCATGGTATGTCGCATCTTGCTTGAAGAAAAATATCACGTGTTCGAGAATTAGTTTTGTATAGACGTTAAAGTTTACAGATTCGTCGCGGTATCCCCAATCTACCGGGTTCGTGTAGTCGGAGACATCCGAACCCCTTTGCAGGTGGTAATAATCGGAAAGAAAACCGCTTTGGCTCATCTTTTTTTGACCGCTGCATCCGGTTATCAGTGCAAGTATCAGGCCGAGGCTGATCAAAACGCTATTTACAGATTTGGATTTCATGACGGCTCCTTTAGTTGCGGTAATTTAAGTGTTTTCAGAATGCGATTGATATTAACGAAGAAAATTATCCGGATTATGTTTTTGAATGATATAAAATTAACCAAATTGTAATATATATTCCATCATCATTTTCTTTTTTGTTTACGATCATTTGAGGCAAAATCTCCGGCTGACCAGCTGAAGAATCACCCGGACATCACCCGGTCTCGCGACACGTATATCACGTTTTAATCAAACAGAGAAATCATGGTCCTCTGGGCCAGTCGAAGATCCCGGCGTCGGGGCTCAGAGGCAACTGGCTATGCCGTAGACAAAAGTCTTGGGGCGATGGAATACGGGAATGTTGGAATAGTGGGTTCATAAGGATGAGATCTTTTTTAGATCAATATTCTAAATAAGGGGGTAAAATCAAGATAATTTCCGGTTTTATACCCAATATTCCTTCATTCCATTGTTCCATTATTCCAATTGTGAGCGAAGCGAACTAAATCATATCTTGTAATAGATTTCAGATTTCAGGCGTTTAGAAGAAAGGAAGACGAATAATGAGCAAACAAAAAATCGGTGTTTTACATCCCGGCATGATGGGGATTTGTGTTGCAGCTACCGTTCAAAATAGCGGACATGAGGTGTTCTGGATCTCCGAAGGGCGCAGTTCGCAAACACGGCAGCGAGCAGAGAAATTCAATCTTTCCGATGCCGGCACACTGGCGGCCCTGTGTGAAACATGTTCGGTCATCATCAGCGTTTGCCCGCCCCACGTCGCGGAAGAAATGGCAGAGCGGGTGCTGGCTCACTCGTTTCAGGGGGTTTACCTGGATGTCAACGCAATTTCGCCCCAACGGACGATCCGTATCGGGCAATCCATGACCGAGGCCGGGAAGGATTTTGTCGACGGAGGTATTATCGGTTTGCCGGTGTGGGAACGGGGAAAGACATGGCTGTATCTATCTGGTGATAAGGCGCAGAAAGTAGCGGCTTTATGCTCGGGAGGTCCGCTGGAGACCAGAGTCGTCGGCGATAAAATCGGCAAGGCCTCGGCGTTGAAAATGTGCTATGCCGCCTATACAAAGGGAACGACCGCCCTGTTGTGTGGAATTTTAGCCACGGCCGAAGTATTGGGGGTACGCGGTGAGTTGGAGACTCAATGGTCGCGAGACTGGCCCAACTTTGGCGAGCAGGCGGGAGAAAGAGTTCGGAATGTCACCGCCAAAGCCTGGCGATTCTCTGGAGAGATGGCTGAAATAGCGGCCACTTTTCGCGGGGCAGGGCTACCGGGCGAGTTCCACGCCGCGGCAGAGATGATTTATCAAAGGATTGCGGGATTCAAGGATGCCTTTGAAACGCCTGCTTTAGAGGAAGTGCTCGAAAAGTTGGTTCAAAAATAACTACAAAAAAAGGGCTTACAGTCCTCATAAAGAGATATAGTCAATAGTTGTGTATGAAGAAATTAGGCGGCAATCCGTTTTTCTTCGACACCATTGACAAATTTAACTCCTCTAATTACTTCTGCCAGGCGTTGCGGATGGTGAAGTCG
>Ga0126326_1000154_pt1 | contig 34741 bp, 25 predicted proteins | sample InaspJWI67metaG_FD_94485 | JGI IMG/M metagenome (GOLD analysis project Ga0126326, IMG submission 94485) | Marine gutless worms symbiont microbial communities from Oahu, Hawaii - Inanidrilus sp. 1 OAHU.JWI-67 metaG | ecosystem: Host-associated > Annelida > Digestive system > Unclassified | place... | reverse complement strand
TTATCCTGGTTCATGGGTGGTGTATCCTTTCCTTTTTAGTGTGGCCGGTTGACTGCTGCTAACAATCTACCGGTGGATACACCGCCTTTTCCTTTAAACACAACTTTTAAATATAACTCGGCGAGCACCCCTGTGCGCAATGACATCATCGCCATGAAGGTAACCATCGGTGAAGACAAACCGGCACCTGGGATGTTGGTTGTCGCCTCGATTGTTGATACAGCTTCCTACCCTGTTAGCGGCTGGGTGGGTCATGGTGTTGCCGATGAGTGGGTTCTTGTTGATACCAATAATTTTTACAATAAGGACACAGGCGAGAACTTAGAGCTGATAGGTGGTGAAGCTATCAGGCTCATACTGGTCGGAGGCTTAAAGGGGTCTGTCGAGAATCAGGATACCGTCCCTGACCCTGAGGCGACAGCCGGAATTCAAGCTTTAGCGGTTGCAGCCAGTATGCCGGACACCGGCTCGGCCGGTGTTCCAACCTCCCGGGATAGCTCAGGCGGTGGAGGTGGTGGCGGCTGTTTTATTGGCGCAGCGGATTTTGGATCCGAAGCGGATTTTCCGGTGCTGTTTATTCCTTCTCTTTTGGTACTGTTCGGTATTGCTCTCCTTTTGTCTGGAGCCTATATGTGCAATCATCTCCTCAGACCTCCCTTGCAAATACCCTTTCGATGGCTTCGCTAGATCCATCCTTTACACCGTTGTGCACTTTTGATACCCCAGTATAACCCTATAACGAAACTTATATTATATAATGATTGAATTCGGTCTTTTAATCTGCTATACTCCGAAACTAAAACCAAAAGAGGCAGATTATGTTACCACTAATCAGAAACGAGGAATATTTATTTTCAATTCCAAAGTTTAACATTACAAAAGACGATTTAAATGATTTTACCCATGAGCTCAAAGGGTTTCACGAAGTGTTCAGTGACTGTTTTCATCGCAGTGAATCCCGCGGCCATTTTTTTCGATACATGATCGGCCAATTGAGTGAGATTGAAAGAAAATCTATTGAACCGATTGCCCTTAATGTAAAAGATGGCAATGTGCGTCCCATGCAACGCTTTATAAGTGATGCCGAATGGGATGACGATCAAATATTAAATAAGTATCATAGTCTTGTTAATGAGGATCTTGGTACGGCCAACGGTGTCCTCATTTTTGATGAAGCCGGATTTATTAAAAAAGGTAATGACTCAATTGGTGTTAGTAGACAATACTGCGGCAGCATCGGCAAAGTCGATAACTGCCAGGTTGGAGTTTTTTCGGCCTATGCATCACCTTTTGGCTACGCGTTATTAGACAAGAGACTGTTCGTTCCAGAGAAATGGTTTTCCAACGATTACAGATCTCGGCGTAAGAAGTGTAAATTGCCTGAGAACACAGAATCTAAAACCAAGCCCCAATTGGCTATTGAAATGCTAAACAACATCGTTGAAAAGCAAATCATCCCTTTTAAATATGTGTTGGGCGATACGCTATATGGTTCGAGCGCAGAATTTATAGATGCGGCAGAATCCTGTGTCGGTGTGACCTATTTTGTCGAAGCACCCTCTGATACAAGATGTTCGCTCCAACGACCCATTACCAGAGAAAAACAATTCAAATATAAAGGCAAAATCCGTTCGAAAACGGTTTTAGAAAAGACCGACAAAAAGCCGATTACCGTCAGTACTCTGGCTGAGAACATTAATGATTATTTCTGGTATCGGCGAAAAGTCTCCGAAGGCACAAAGGGCCCTATCGAATATGAATTCACCAAAAGAAGGGTTATCTTATCAGACAATGGCTTGCCGCAAAAAACGGTATGGCTGACTATCCGGCGCACAATTGAAGATCAGCCTGTGTATAAATATTATTTGAGCAATGCTCCAACTAGTGCCCGGCTAAGTCTTTTTATGTGGCTAAGTGGCATGCGATGGGCTATCGAACAGTGCTTTGAGGAAACCAGATCTGAACTAGGCATGGATCACTACGAAGTCCGCAAATACACCGGATGGCACCATCATATGCTAACGTCGATGCTTGCTCACTTTTTCCTCTGGCACCTTAAAATAAGATTGGGGAAAAAAAGCACCATCTATTACTCTATCGCAGCTTAGGGTTCTTTTGGAAATCGTTCTTCCGCTTAGACGCTATGATGTCGACTCTGCCATTGAACTGGTTTTATGGATACAAAAAAAGAATCATGCGCCATATCTGTCGAATCGAAAGAAAAAAGTTAAAGCATCAAATAAATCAGAATAAGTTACGTTGTAGGGTAAACTGAGTAAATCTGTTATTTCCACTTCAGGATCAGGATTGAAATTTACCCAGTTGAACCTCTGAATATTCAACCGAAGTAGAAAAACTTTTGTATAAGTAGACATTTGAAAAGCACTAGTGCAGTATAAGCGTCAGCCCCTTCGCCATGCGTATCTACCGTATAACGACTCATTAAGGTGGATGCTATCCACAACTAGTAAATGATCTTTTTTATTTTTCTCTATCTCGCCTGGTTAATTTACTAGTGGTTATTATAGGAACAGTAAAAATGATAATATTTTGAATTTTAAAGGATATTCGTGCAGAGAGAAACAAGGCAACAACGGTCTTGCCGATTGGTACTAACGGGTGACGCCTGGGAGTTCGTTCCGTGATAATAATGTATTATCTATGATATTCGATAGACGATTTATGATAATAAAAATGCAATGGACGCCTTGCTCAGGATAACTAACAGAAAAACTCACACTATGAAATTTTTTTCCCTATTATGGTAAATGTTTTACACAATTTCAACCTGTATTCTCACCTTCTTTTCAAACAAAATGGCATATAATTAACATAATTACAATACGTTAAAAAAATATCCAATATTGGCTTACTAATTGCAGCCCCCACATATTAAGCAAGTTGATTTATCCTTTCTTGATATTCAGGTATTTTTCCCTTCAGATTCAGTTATTATCGGTAATCACGCACCCGGACGGATTCCGATTTAGACATTTAAAAGAATTATAATGTACCGGAGAGATGATATCAAAATGGCAGAAGTGAATCCCGACGCTGAAACCTTAAAATCTCCGAATTTGACGAGAAAGACCGATTCGGTTAATAGTAAAACCCGGCGAACCCCGTGGACTGCTTATAAAGCTATGATGGTTTTACATGATATTTTCATTATTCTGCTGGCGTTTGGTCTGGTAGTCATTTTCAGCAGAAATGGTTATAAGGCTGCTGAGAGCATCTATCAGTACTTATCGCTTTTTGCCATTTGCATTATTACCATAGCATTTTACTCAACCCAAAATCTCTACAATTACCATCTCATTCACTCGCGAAGATACCATTTAATCGGCCAGGTGAAATCCGCCGGCTTGAGTTTGCTGACACTGGGTCTGATCATCGGCATATATTATGGAACTAAGTTTTTATCCGATCCTATTCTCATCTCCCTTCTGATAGTATTTGCGGTATTTGCAATTCTTTTAAGTAGACATTTCGGGGATAACATCCTTTATCTTTTGAGAGCATTAGGAATCAGTGTATTGATTCTCGGCATCGACGGGCTGACAAGCACAGAGGAAGTGCCACTCATTTTCGTAAACTGGCGGGCTATAGTTTTAACATTCGCGATTGCTACAGGTATATTGTTTGTCAGCCGCTTTTTTCTGGTTCACCTTGTTTTCAGCACTTGGATGAAGCGGCGCTTCCGCCGGAAGGTGGTGATTATTGGATCCAATGAGGCGGCCAAAAATATTGGCAGACATATTGTAAAGACCGATGCACCCTTCTGGATTGTGGGGGTGCTCGGGGTAACCGATGCGGAGATATTTTTGGATATCGGGATTGAAAAATGTTTTCTGGGGAATCTGAACAGGCTGCCGGATGTAGTGCACGAAGAAAAAATTAGTGAAATTATCATCACAGACGAAAATATCGAAAAACGAACGCTTGTTTCCTTGTTGGATTACTGTACTTCAAAAGGAGTAAATGCGTGGTTTCCTCCCAAACTCATGCCGATTATCGACGTAAAATTGTACATTGACAACTTCTGCGGTATTCCCCTGATAAGGCTTTGCAGCCAGAAACACAGCTGGTTGTTCAACAAAATGAAACATGGGATCGATGCGTTGATTACCCTTCCCGGCTTTCTGACACATCTGCCCGTATTTATGGCGGTTGCTTCAGCAATCAAGCTGGATTCAAGGGGTCCGGTATTTTACAAGGCCAAAGCGATTGGCCGAAACGGCATGCCATTCAGCATGTTCAAGTTCCGTTCCATGCATGTGCATAAGGATCACGAAATTCACAAGCAGTACGTTAGCAGGCTGATCAAGGGTGAAATCGGGAAGAAAGAAAATGGCGGCAAACCGTTGAAGATCACCAACGACTCCCGTGTGACCCGGGTGGGTAAAATCTTGCGTAAAACCAGTCTGGATGAACTGCCCCAGCTAATAAACGTATTGAAAGGGGAAATGAGCCTGGTTGGCCCGAGGCCGTGTCTTCAGTACGAGTATGAAATTTACAAGGAATGGTACAAAAAGCGCACTACCGTTCGGCCTGGGATCACCGGCCTTTGGCAGGTTACGGGGCGCAGTGAGGTATCGTTTGAGGATATGATCCTGCTGGATCTTTATTATGTATACAATCGAAGTTTGATGATGGATTTCAGTATCTTGTATGAGACCATCTTTGCCGTTATTGCGAAAAAAGGGGCATATTGAAATAGTTGGGTTTGCATACCGATCTTCGAGTTTATCGCAATTGGTGGTTGTGGAACGGATTCGAAATATTGAAACTGGAAAGGCAGGATTCAAAATAATCCTGCCTTTTCATTTTTCCTTAGGCGATTTGGATTATCTGGTTTATTTTCGGAAAGCCAGAATAATACCTATTAAGGACTACAGGGCCAAACAGTCAGATGCTCAAAAGCGTTGATACAACAAGAACCAAGATTACTGGTCACTTTTACAGACAGACCAACCCGCGAAACGGATTTAACCAGCAAAACCGACCAACCTATATTCACTTGTTCTTGCGCCAGCGGGAATGGGTGATTCCGAATTTCTTGATTTTATAATTCAGCGCGCGGGGCGTAATCCCCAGCCTTTGGGCGGCCTCTTTCTGGATCCAGAGGCTTTCCTCCAGCGCTTCCAGAATCGTTTCTTTTTCCTTTTCAGCCAGGGATTCGGCCGGTTTTGTGGGATTTCCTTCTTTTATAGCCACTGACTTGTGCAGCTCAGGCAGGATGATATTGTGCAGTTGAACGATTTGTGAATTCTCAAGAATCGCAGCCCGCTCGATGGTGTTGGCCAATTGGCGAATATTGCCGGGCCGGGAGTAATTCTGAAACGCCTCGAGAACATTCGGGGCAAAGCCGTCGATTTTTTTCCTCAAATTGCGGCAGATTTTTTCCAAAAGATGACGGGACAACGGCTCGATACATTCATGGCGTTCCCGCAGGGGCGGCAGGTGCACCCGCAGAACATTCAAGCGATAATAAAGATCCTCTCTAAATTTTCTCTCCATCACCTGGACTTCCGGTTTACGGTTGGTGGCGGCAATAATCCGAACATCCGAATAAATGGTTTTGTTGCCACCGACCCGCTCAAATGATTTTTCTTCCAGCACCCGCAGAAGCTTCGCCTGTAGCGTGGCCGTCATCTCACAGATTTCATCCAGAAAGACGGTACCATCTTTGGCCTGCTCGAGTCGGCCGATCCGCGTTTTATTTGCACCGGTAAACGAACCCTTTTCGTGGCCGAATAGTTCGCTTTCGAGCAGGGTTTCCGGAAGGTTGGCACAATTGATATTGATGAACGGTTTTGTTTTGCGGATGCTGTTATAGTGCACGGCGCCGGAGAGAAAGCTTTTGCCGGTCCCTGTTTCTCCGGTGATTAATATTGTGGAGTCTGTTTGCGAAAACTTTTTCAGGGTCGAGATCATGCGTTTCATCGCCAGGCTGAAAGCAATGATACGATCAAAATCATAGATGATATCCTGTTTGCGTTTGAGATAATCAATTTCGTTTTTCAGGTGCCGGTTCTCGAGACCCCGCTCAATCGAAAGCAGGATTTTTGCCCTGGTAAAAGGCTTAATCAGGAAATCAAAGGCACCTTCTTTGACGGCCCTGACGATCAAAGCGGCATCCTCGGACTCACTAATGCCGATCACCGGTGTGTGCGGATTTATTTGCTTGATCTGTTGCAAAAGGCTGAAGCTGTTAAATTCTTCCAGCTGGAAATTCAACAAAATAAGTTCATAGTCTTCTCTTTTTAAATGGCCGGTAATGCTTTTGCTGGCCGGTAAAAAGGTGAGCAGGTGATCCTCATGCAATTTTTCTTTAAGTTCATCCCAGCTGTTCAGGTTATCTTCAATGACAAGTATCTTCGACACAACAACTCCGATTCTATAATATTGCCACCGGCGTAGCCAACGCTCGCCTTGCTCGCTCGCGGCCATGAAAGCCCGATCCGAATGGCGCGCTCGGCGATGGCCGGCAGAAGCTCGCAGGGATCACTTGAATTTTTTTTATTTTAGATTGCAGTGGTACAAAAATAATGTACAATTATAGTAAATTTCAGAAGATTTATCAATGAATTAGGGAATCGATCCAGGGAAAAGACAAGGATGAGTGAAATGTCGCGCAGCGGATCCGGCGCATTACAAAGACCGGAAATTATGGCACCGGCGGGCAGCAAGGCTTCCTTTCTGGCAGCAGTTGCGGCCGGAGCGGATGCGATCTACTGCGGCTTGAAAAGCTATTCTGCACGAATGGCGGCTAAAAATTTTACTATCGAGCAGCTTGCCGCCCTAACCCGGCTGGCCCATGCACACGCCACGAAAGTGTATGTTACACTCAATTCCATGTTAAGAACCGGCGAGCTGACCCATGCCGGCAGGTTGTTGGAGGAACTGCAGCACAATGTCAAACCGGATGCCATTATCATCCAGGATCTGGCTCTGCTCGAGCTTGCCGGACGGATTGGTTTTTCGGGCGAGATTTATCTGTCGACGCTTGCCAACGCGACCGATGGTGCCGCGCTGAAGCTGATTGGGGATCTAAACGGTATTGCCCGCGTGGTCTTGCCCCGGGAGTTGAACATTGATGAAGTAAAGGCCATTGCGAGGGTCTGCCCGAATGACCTGGCTCTGGAGGTCTTCATTCACGGCGCCCTGTGCTATGCAGTTTCAGGAAGGTGTTACTGGAGCAGTTTCCTGGGAGGCAGAAGCGGTCTCAGGGGTAGATGTGTTCAACCCTGTCGGCGCTTGTTCGAACAGAGCCGCCAGTCACGTCGTTTTTTTTCATGCCAGGATCTTTCCCTGGATGTTTTGGTTAAGGTTCTGCTTTCCGTTCCGCAGATAAAAGGCTGGAAAATAGAAGGCCGCAAGAAAGGTCCGCATTATGTATATTACACTGTTAAGGCCTATCAGATTCTAAAAAACCTGGAAGATAATCCCGAAAAAAGATCGGTTAGCAAAAAAGCGGCCTTAGGTCTCCTGGCGCAGGCCCTGGGCAGAACCGCAACACACTACAATTTCTTACCCCAGAGACCACAAACACCGATCAACGTGATTGGACAGACCGGGTCCGGGTTGTTTGTCGGTAAAATAAGAGGATCGAGAAACAAGCCCTACGTGATTTGCCGCATGGAACTGCTGGCCGGTGCTGTCCTGCGAATCGGATACGAAGATGAATCCTGGCACGCTGTTCAGCGGGTGGGTAAATATATCCCTCCAGAAGGCCGCTTTCATATAAAGGCCTCTTCCAATCGCATGCCTGCTGCTGGAACACCGGTATTTCTCACGGACAGAAGAGAAAAAGCCCTGAAAAATATGCTGACCGAATTGGATCGAGAGCTGGAAAAGGTCGAAAAAACACACCCGCTGCCATCAAAATTTTTTCTGCATCTGCCGGAATGCACCCCCGGAAAATGCAAGCCTGCAGAGATTTATGTACACCGGCGATTCAACAAGAGCGGCAAACAGGTTCCCGTGGGGCTGTGGCTATCCGAGGAGACACTGAAAACAACCCCCCAGCGGTTGATTTCGCATGTCCGCTGGTGGCTACCGCCGGTTGGCTGGCCGGCAGAGGAAAAAGCGTTTAACCGACTCCTTGAGCGCGCTATGGGAAAAGGCGGCCGCCATTTTGTGTTGAACACCCCATGGCAGATCGCGTCATTTCACGATCGAAAAAACCTGGTGCTCTGGGCCGGGCCATTTTGTAATATCGCCAATCCCTTGGCGATTAAAACCATTGCTGGTATAGGATTTTCAGGTGCCATTGTCAGCCCCGAGCTGAAACAATCTGATTTTCTTGCCTTGCCACAACATAGCCCCTTGCCGCTGGGTATCGTGATCAGCGGCAGCTGGCCGCTGTGTATTTCACGTACCATTTCAGATGACATACAGCAAAACAAGCCATTTAGCAGTCCGAAAGGCGAACAGGCTTGGGTTGTAAAATACGACTCGGTCTACTGGGTCTTTCCCAATTGGAAGTTGGATCTCACGGCGAAAATGGATAAATTGAAAAGGGCCGGGTACCAGATGTTTGTACACCTGCTCGAACCCATACCCGCTGCAGTGAAGCTGAAGAAAAGACCCGGGCTCTGGAATTGGGAGATCGGGTTGAAATAATGGCGATGTTTGGCGAGTTTCGGGTTGCGAGTTTGAAATCAAACCCTCAACCCGAAACCCGCAACTCGCAACTCGCAACTCGTAACCCGCAACTCGTATTTTTTTATGAAACGTATCGATATCACAGCAGATATTAGGAGTGGACCTGAGAATACTAATGACACCCTGGGGCGCGACAAGGCTGCTGTGCTTTTTCTGTTCGCTTTTGCCTTTCGGATTATCTATATCATCCAGTCTGCCGATAATCCATTGTTCGGATTACCGATAGTGGATGCGCACGTGTATGCCGAATGGGCCGGACGCATGGCTCAGGGGGAATGGCTCTGGGACTATGTGGAAAATTACCTGCCGATTTATCCGGCGTTTCTGGCCCTGCAACAAATTGTATTCGGCAGCAGTCCGCTGGTTACCAAAATAATTCAGAGCTTTATGGGATCGCTGTCGGCCGTTATGCTGGCCCAGGTGGCAGCCCGGACCTGGAACCGTAACATTGGGCTGATCACCGGTTACCTGGTCGCAACATACTGGATTTTGGTGGTCTTTGAAGCCGAAAAATTTGCCGAGAGCTTCAGCATATTCTTTCAGAGTCTGACGCTCTGGCTATTGATTCAATACGCCCATCGCCTGCGGGGTATCATCGCCGCCGGATTCGCATTTGCTTTGTCGGCCGGTGTGCGGGCCAACCTGTTTCTCGTGCTGCCCTTTATTCTAGGCTGGCTCCTGTGGCGGGAATGGCCGCTGCGGGCATCGGCAATTAAAAAGGCGATTTCCTTCTGCCTTGGTACGCTGTTGATTATCGGCCCGATCGTCATACGCAATTATCAGATTACGGGTGCGCCCCTGTTGCGGGCGCTGAGCACCTGGAATCTATATACCGGTATTTCACCGGAATTTGAAGGACTGCATCCACCCACCGGTATTCTCTATGATAAATACATGAACTTGCCGCTTGCGGCCGGTCTGCGATCGGAGGTGGAGATCGAACGGTTCTGGACAGATAAGGCCTTAGAAGCCGCTGGTCAAGATCCGCTTAAAACCTTGACCAACTTTTTGAGACGCCTTGTCATCTTTAGCAATGCCCGCGAATGGAGCCAGGAAATCGATGTGTATATTTACCGCGGTTATTCCGGTTTTCTCTCTTTGCCCTGGATCGGATTCTGGTTGATCGGCCCTTTCAGCCTTCTGGGGTTTTGTTTCCTGCGCCGCGTCACAAAAAATCAGTGGCTGGTTATCGGTTATACGGCTGTGGGATTTTTGTCGATTATTCCTTTTAAAGGATCCGATCGCTACCGGCTGCCCACCGCTGCACTGCTTACTATTTTTGCCGCATTGGCCATATGGCAGATCTATCTTTTAATCCAAAACGCAGACAAGCAGAAGATTTTCAGGAGCCTAGCAGTACTGGGCGCTTTTTGCGCGCTCTGCTGGCCGGACTGGCAAAACCTTGCAGAGCGCAAGACCGCACGGCACCATTTTTACATCGGCCTTCACTACGAATCCATCGGGAAGCTGGACAAAGCCGTTTCGCAATATGAAATCTCCATGAAGGATTTTCCCTGGGACCCGGATTCACCTTACCGTATCGGTCGCATTTTAAGGGGCCAAGGTCAGCCGGGTCGAGGGCTGGTATTTTTGAGAGAAGCCCTTCGCCGAGAACCGCACTTTCCAGAGGCGATGAATGAAATCGCACGGATCTATCTGGCCGCAGATCTGATCGAAGCTGCTGATCTCAAAGCCCGCGACAGCCTGAAACTGAATCCGATTGAAATAAATACGTTGCTGTTGCTGGCCGACATTCGGCAGCGCCAGGGAAATATTGACAAGGAAATAGAATACTTAAACAGAGCAGCCATTGAGGCCAGAGATTCGGAGTCGGCCATCATTCTGGCGGACCGTCTCGTAGAGATGGGCAATTTCGAATATGCCGCTGGGCTTTACGACCGGATCATGCATTCGCGTAAAACCAATCGCTACTTACGAGTTCAGGCCGCCATGCTGGCGGGTACCCTGGCTACCAGGCATTTAAAAAATGCAGAGATGGCGCGTAGGTATTGGCTTGCAGTCTCGAGAAAATTTCGGGACTTTACTTTTTTTGCGCAGCAGGCCGATTACATGCTGGGAGTATTGGATGAAAATACGTTTCGAAAGCACATGCAGCGGTCCAATCAATGGCAGATTGCCGCAGCCTATATGATCGGCCTGAAAAACTGGTTCAACGGGGATCTGCCAAAAGCGGAGAGAGAATTTCAACGGTGCCTGGCCGATCTTCGCGATTTAGAGGCCAAACCCGATACGATACCTCAAAAATGGGCCTGGGAAGACCTGCAGCGAATCCGTTCGGGGCCATCGCCTGTTTCGAGCAATTAGGCCCTTAATAACTTCATATCGTCAATCTTCAATCTTCAATTCCGGTTTATCCGGGTTAGGCAATTCCAAATGAGGAGCATCAAATGACCCATTTATCCTTTTATTTTGATTCGATTGAGGCAAGATTAAAAACCGGGCCGGATATGTGTGACATTACGACCGAACTCAGGCGGCTGATCGATAAATCGGAAATAACCGACGGCCATCTTTCCGCGACCATGGTGGGTTCGACCGGCTCGCTGACAACCATTGAATACGAGCCAGGTGTCATCGAAGACCTGAAGGAGGCAATCAACCGGCTGGCACCCGTGGGCATCGAATACGCCCATGAAAAAGCCTGGCACGACGGTAACGGGCACAGTCACGTTCAGGCTGCCCTGCTAGGACCGTCACTGGATTTGCCGATCCGCCGCGGGAAGCTAAAATTGGGGACTTGGCAGCAGGCAGTGGCCATCAACCACGACAATCGGCCGCGGAGAAGAACGATCGAAGTCACTATTTTTGGTTTAAAAGCATAGATGCTTTTAAATCAAAAATAATTTCCAAGCATCAAATCTCAAATTCCAAAAAATAAAAAACCGCAGAGACGATATTTGAGATAGCGTTTTCTGCGTTTTTATAATTTAAGAATTGAGGATTTGAAAAAGTTTGATATTTGGGTTTTGTTATTTGGAATTTCTGATGACTATCAGCGTTATCTTTTCCGGCGCAGGCGCTCAATTGCCAAACGCAGACTGATCTGCATCCGTTTGATTGCCTCGGCCAGCAGACCGATTTCATCTTTCGACGGAATGTTTATCTGCATATTCAGATCCCCCAAGCTCATGCGTTCGGCGACATCGGTTAATTTCATGATCGGCGTGACAATGGCCCGGGCGGATATCCATGCTATCAACGAGACGATGACAATCGTTGCAATCAGCAGTATCAATGCAAAATCCTGAACCCGTTTCAGGGGCTCGAATACTTCAGCATCCGCCTGCTGAAGGGCAATCGCCCAACCACGTTTGATTTTGCGGACATGACCGTAAAAAGCCTTGCCTTCATTGTTGTTAAAATGGGTGGTGTGGGTGGTCCAGTTCCCTCTCTTAAACGATTTTATCAACGGATGGCGGTTCAGGTTTCTCTCTTTGACGACAACCTGCTTTGCCTGGTGAGCGACCACCTTTCCTTTTTCATCGATCAGAAAAGCATAACCCGTTTTCCCTTTTTTCCAGCGGGCAACATTCTTGGAAATTTCGTCGATGGTCATGGCTGCGGCCAATACTCCGATTAACTGGCTGCCCCTGTTGATGGGAACCGCCAGGACCAGCGACGGTTTCTTAGACGTTTTTCCGATGAGGGTCTGCCAGGACAGCTTATTGCCCTTGATGATGTCTTTGTAGTACCGACGGTCGGAATAATCTTTGAGAGGGACGTCATCGCTTCGTGCAATGTTGCGTCCATCAAGACCAACCGTAAATACGAGATATGTGAATGGAAATTTTTTATGAATGTCTTTTAAAATCCGTTCCTGCTCCTGGCGGTTCATCGACTGGATGGCCGGATGCTCTGCGGCTGATTGCAATGCCCAAACATTTTTTTCAATCCAGTTGTCGACCTGATTGCCCAGGTCTTGTGCGGTCAGGGTGAATAGCCGTTCCGTATCATCGCGTATACGGCTGGCGGATTCTTTGTATGTGATGCTCCAGAGGATTATCAGCGGCAACAAGCTGACGATTAACATGACGAAGCTAATTTTCCAAAAGATGCCAAAACGCACTTTCCGTTTTCCCAGACCCGGGATATAATCCTGCTGCACAGGCGGTTTTTCCGTGGTCTTGGGCGGGGCAACACGATCGGCCGCCGGTTTGAGTGTCGCCGGTTTTAGCGGCTGCGCCGGTGTGGGTTGCGGCTTAGTGACGATGATAATATTTTCACAAGCCCTGCACTTCAGGCGGGCTTTTTCGCCTTTAATTTGATTTTCATCCACCTTGTAGATTTTTCTGCAATTATCGCAGGTAACCTGCATCATCTCATCAATTCCTTGGCCAATAGCTGTTTTTATAAAATAGAAGTTTAATTGTCACCCCTGCTGCTTTTTTATCAGCTCGAGCATTGCTTTCTTAAATTGCACGCTACTGTCTTCATCGGGAATTTCCAGCGAAAGCATGCTGATGAATTCGGCCGCCTGGCTTTTGGGTATCTCACTGACAGACAGGTTCATTTCGACTGCAACGTCATCGATCAGTATTTCGGCCATTGGGCCAACGGCCTGTGAGAGGTTGATCTTCAAAGCCGTCATGAAATCCTTATCCAGGAATGGAATGTCGGTCTGGATCAATTCAACCAGTTTTAATTCCAAGAGTTTTGACAGGGTAGTATTTATTCTGGCGTGGTCCATTCCCACCTCGTTTGCAATCTGATCCAGTTCTTTGGTTTCATCGATGGCAATGAGTAAACGAATCATATCGGCATTCAAACGGATTTCATTACTATTGATTTGGGTAATTTTTCGGAAAAATATTTTAGGTTGATCCGGTGAAAAGAAATCCATTGGATTGCCTAGTCGGTTTTCTATAGATCGATTCGGCCGTGCAAAATTGTTGATTATTATCAGTTAAAACAGGTAAATAGGTTACTTGGAAACGCCTTTAAAGTCAAGGGAAAAATCTCTTTGCCGCAAAAGGGCTGCTGATGTTTTTGCGAAGATGCCCCTGTCACCTATGGTTTGGCAATGGATTGCAAACATCCGCCCGATATAATCAGACACGGACAACAACCTATGGCATAATTAATCCATCGGGCTTGTCTCCCGGTTTGAAGCATTGCGGGGAGTTTACGGGTTAACTAAAATGTGATACCAGCAACGCAGGCGGGCGGGATGCATCGACGTATTACAGGCCCAGAGGAGCTGCATCGGCATGCTAAACTGTGGCGCGATCACTTTAGTCACTTCCAAATTTTTCTGCTTAAATTTATGTGTCATCGCATGAATGAATGCAAGTACCACGTTAATTGTCAGGGGTAACCATGGAAAGTAATTACCGGATCGTGCTGGCCGATGACCATGTCATATTTCGCAGGGGGATGAAACGCCTGATTGACGAAGACCCGGATCTGGAGGTCGCCGGAGAGGCCAGCGACGGTATTGAGCTGATTAATCTGCTGGATACGTTTGAGCCGGAAATGGTCATCCTGGATATCTCTATGCCGGGTATGGGCGGCATTGGGGTAACCCGTGAAATCAGAAGGCACCATCCCCGGGTAAAGGTCCTGATACTCACCATGCACAAGAATACCGAATATCTATATACCGCCATCGCCACGGGTGCGCACGGCTACCTGCTGAAAGAGGATTCCGACATCGAGCTGCTCGAAGCTATTCGGACCATACGGGCCGGTAAAAATTATATCACCGGCAAGCTCACCGGTGAACTGGCAAGTGATGTTTCCAAAATTGTGAAGGATAAAGGACGGCTGCCCCAAAAACCTTTGACCAGCCGTGAAAGGCAGGTGCTGCAATTGATCGCGGAGGGTAAGCTAAACCGGGAGATTGCCTTAATTTTGGACATCAGCGTCAGGACCGTAGAAAACCACCGGGCCAAGGTAATGAAAAAGTTGAATTTATCCAAGACAGCCGACCTAGTGAGATATGCGATTCAACAGGGGATCACGGATGTGACACTGTAGAAATAACCTTGAAAATTTACGATTCCTTTTTATCCAGCTCTTTTTTTAATTTTTTCTCCATTTCAGCGAATAAGTTCTTTTTCTTCGCAGCCTGGGCCGCCTGAATCGATTCCACCTTCTGGGTCAATTCCTTCTTGCTGTTTTGAAATTTTTTAAGCTCATCCTCCAGGGTAGTTTCTTTTTCAGCACTCGGAATATCTTCTATTTTCAAATGGTCTTTGATAAAAAGCCGGGTACCAAAAGCTCCCGCCACCCGTTCAATGACCTCGAATTCCTGGAGTTTTTTACAGATATAATTGCCCTTTTCCAGGGAAAGCGAGAGCAGACCGCAGACATCGTCTACCGAAGGCTGGGTCGAGTTCCGGTGTTCGCAGACACGAATGGCGGCGACAAAAAGATGAGCGCTGGAATACAGATCGTCTTTCTTCATGCGTATCCTTTATACTTCCGTTTTGGGCCAAATTTCACTCACGTTCCGTTCACCTTACTGCGCCGGCGCCTTCAGCGGGGTGGACACTCAGCATCAAGACGTCGGCAGCACAAAAGAGGATTATGAAACTTGAGTAAATGCTTGACATAAAACCGGAGGAAGAGTAGCATCTACAATTTATTTGTCAAGCCGGAAGTGAGGCGATTGTCCTATCGGTCGGTATCATTCTAAATCGATCATCCGGTATCAACCACTATGAATCAACCCTCAACCATCGGATTCCAGCAGATAATCACAAAGGGGGAACTATGACTGAAATAATTGATATAAACGCGAGAGAAATACTTGATTCCAGAGGTAATCCCACTGTCGAGGTTGATGTCGCTCTGGCCTGCGGTGCGATCGGGCGAGCTGCAGTGCCCTCCGGCGCTTCCACCGGAAAACGTGAGGCACTGGAACTGCGGGATAAGCGCGCAAAGAGATACGGCGGCAAAGGCGTCAGAAAGGCGGTTTCCAATGTACTTAAAGAAATTGCGCCTTCAATGCTCGGCATGGACGCTGCTGATCAAAGAACATTGGATGAACACATGATTGAACTGGATGGCACTTCCAATAAATCGAAACTGGGTGCAAATGCCCTTCTCGGTGTTTCGATGGCCGCTGCCAGAGCGGCTGCCAATGCCTTTGGTTTGCCCCTTTTCAGATATCTCGGTGGCATCAATGCCCGGTATCTGCCGCTGCCTATGATGAATATCATCAATGGCGGAGCACATGCTGCCAACAGCCTGGATATTCAGGAGTTCATGATATTGCCGGCCGGTGCAAAGAACTTTTCTCAGGCGGTTCAAATGGGTGCTGAAACATTTCATGCCCTGAAAAAATTGCTGAAAAATGAGGGCCTCAGTACCGGGGTCGGCGATGAAGGCGGTTTTGCTCCGGATCTGAATGCGAATGAAGATGCCATCAAATTCATCATGCAGGCCATCGAAGCTGCGGGTTATAAACCCGGCCGGGATATCGGAATTGCCCTGGATGCCGCCGCCAGCGAATTTTACAAAGGCGGCAAGTACGGGCTACTGTCGGAAAACAAAAAGCTTTCCTCGACAGAAATGATTGATTATTATGAGGATCTCATCGACAGATATCCGATTCTGTCCATCGAAGATGGACTTGCCGAGCAGGATTGGAAGGGATGGCGGCAGATGACCGACCGGTTGGAAGGATCCATTCAAATCGTCGGCGATGATATTTTCGTTACCAATCCTAAAATTTTGAGCAAAGGCATTGAAGAGGGTATTGCCAACTCCATCCTAATAAAACTAAACCAGATCGGAACCGTATCTGAAACCCTGGATGCAATCACGATGGCCAACCATGCAGGTTACACCACGGTTATTTCCCACAGATCCGGGGAAACGGAAGATGCATTTATTGCTGATCTGGTGGTGGGTATAAACGGTGGACAGATCAAGACCGGGTCCATGTCACGCAGTGACCGGGTCGCCAAATATAATCAACTTCTCAGAATCGAACAGAAATTGGGGCAGGGAGCGAGGTTTTCAGACGAAATTTTTTAAGGACTTAGCAATCACTGCTTTAATTGTCAGGCTCCATCTTACAATCGTTTTCCGATTATCAAAACAGGATTAAGCGAGATCCAACATGCACCCAATATCGAAGCTCACAAACGGACTGATTGTTTTCCTGCTTACCTTTGCGCTCTTTGTTGCTGCAACGGATGCTTATGTCCCCCACGGCCTCCATTTGCTGGAATTGATGACAAAGGAGATGGGCACGACCGATAGTTTGCAGGTCTCTCAAAAACTCATCGTCCGTGCGGGCGAACTGGAAGGGGAGGAGTCGATCGAGCTGACCGAAACTTTGATGTACCTTTTCCCGGATGGCTTTCGCTCGGAGATATCCTCCCTGAACGCGGAAAGAATTCACGTCGTCTTCAAAGGAAAGTCTGTGACGATCATCGATAAGAAGGTGGTTGCAGAATCCGAAAATGAATTTGACCGTTACAAAGATATATTTCTCTATAATTCCCGTGCGCTGCTTGAAATCAGATTGCCGCAGCTCGGAGTGGATCCGTCCATTTCAAGTGTGGGCAGGTTTCAAGGCCGAATCGGATATATCCTTGGGGCCCAGTATCCGGATGAATCGACTGCCCAGATATGGCTGGATAGAAATACCTTCAAACCTTTTCGCTGGCTGGTGACGCCCGGTGCATTTGAAGATTCGGCGGCCATGCTTGAAATCCGGTTTTACGGATGGCGCCAGGTTGGCAGTATCTGGTATCCTGTGCGCATAGAGTTTTACCAAAGCGATCGGCTGGTCCGTATCATTCAGGTTGAAAAACTACAGATCAATCCAACCTTGTCCGGTAAACTGTTTGATATCCGACGACTGAAATTGAAGTATCCCAAAAGTGGCCAACTTGTGCCGGATCAACCGGATACCGGAGAGCAGAGCGAGGTGCAGCAGACTTTGGAGAGATTTCAAAAAATATTTGAATAGAGGACGGAAATGGCGAAAGAAACAAAATTTATTTTTACTACAGGTGGTGTACTGTCTTCACTTGGCAAGGGTTTGGCCTCAGCTGCCATCGGGGCGCTTCTTGAAAGCCGCGGGCTCACGGTAACAATTCAGAAGCTGGATCCTTACATCAACGTTGATCCGGGAACCATGAATCCTTTTCAACACGGAGAAGTGTTTGTCACGGATGATGGCGCGGAGACCGATCTGGATCTTGGTCACTATGAACGCTTTACCAGTGCCAAATTGGGCAAGGACAACAATTTCACCACCGGCAAAATATATCATTCAGTGATCATGAAAGAACGAAGGGGGGATTATCTCGGGGGTACGGTTCAGGTAATTCCGCATATCACCGAAGAGATCAAACACAGCATCCGACAGGTGGCCGATGGCGTTGATGTGGTTATCGTTGAAATCGGCGGAACTATCGGCGATATTGAAAGCCTGCCGTTTCTAGAGGCCATTCGACAGTTTAGAACTGATGCGGGTAAAGATAATGTCATTTACATCCATTTAACATTGGTACCTTACATTGGCACGGCCGGAGAGCTGAAAACAAAGCCGACCCAGCACAGCGTGAAGGAACTGCGCAGCATCGGCATTCAACCGGATATACTCCTTTGCCGCACCGACCGATTCCTGTCTAAAAATATCAAAGCCAAAATCGCATTATTCTGCAACGTGGGGCGGGATGCGGTTATCACTGCCAAAGACGTGGATTGCATTTACGAGGTGCCTCTGGTTTTCCACCAGGAGGGTTTGGATGCTAAAATCGTAGAGTTGCTGAATATCTGGACCCGAGCGCCGCAGCTTGATGCATGGAAAGAGTTTGTGCAAAAGTATAAAGCGCCCAAAAATTCGGTTACAATCGCCATTGTCGGCAAATACGTGGATCTGACAGAATCCTACAAATCTCTTAACGAAGCGCTTTATCACGGAGGAGTCGCCAACGACAGCAGGGTGAACCTGACCTTCGTCGACTCGGAAGAAGTAGATGACGGCACCTGCAGCCATCATCTGACCGATGCAGACGGTATTCTGGTGCCGGGCGGTTTCGGTACCCGTGGAATTGAGGGCAAAATCTGCGCAGCCAATTATGCGCGGGTCAATAAAGTGCCCTATTTCGGAATATGTCTCGGGATGCAAATAGCCGTGATCGAGTTTGCACGCAATGTTGCCGATCTAAAAGGTGCCAACAGCTCTGAATTCGATACAACCACCCCTTATCCTGTAATTTATCTGATGACTGAATGGTATAACGACCAAACCGGAAAGGTTGAAAAGCGTGATGTCGACTCAGCCAAAGGCGCCACTATGCGCCTTGGAGCGTATCCGTGTCGTATCGAAAATGACACGAATGCATATGAGGCTTATCAACAGGAGAATATCAGTGAACGTCATCGCCATCGGTATGAGTTCAACAACGAGTTCAAGAACAGGTTGGAGGAGAGCGGCCTGGTTATCAGTGGAATGTCTCCGTCCGCAGATCTGGTCGAGATTACAGAATTAAAGGATCATCCCTGGTTTCTCGGCTGCCAGTTTCATCCGGAATTCAAATCTCGACCCATGAAACCGCATCCACTTTTTCGGGATTTTATCAATGCATCTCTAGTGTACAAAAAATCCAAAGCTTAAAAAAGATTCTGGTATTAAAAATTAAGGAACATGGGAACAGAATGGACCTGAAAATAGTTCAACAAAGATTATTAGTCCGGGAGAGATGGCCGATTCGAATCTTGCCGCGAGTGTGATATGTATCGCGCCTGGACTGCGGCGAGCCCGACCGAGCCTAAAGCGCCTCCGCAAATAAGGGATCTGAAACAACAATTTGGAAACAATCTAGAAGTCATCCCCACAAAATACACTGTACCACTTTCCCACCCGTTTCCAATCGGACCGGCGCTCTTTGGGTGACCGCCTTTCCACCCCCTTGCGGCGTTCAACACCACCGCTGAGAAAATAATCAAGACTGTATGTATTGCGCCGGTCTTCTCCCGAACGGCGATCCAGGAGAGCGCGCCGGCGTCTCCCGGAGAAAGGATCCCGCGGCCTTTTGTCAATTTTAGAATTTGGCATAGGTTGGTACCCGGTCATCGGTCTTACTTTCATGAGCGGTTAGACAAGGTATCATGATCGGTCTAATTTCCTAGGTAGTTGTTATTATAAGGAAATACTTTTGGCCTGTCAAATGGTATATGGTTGAGCCCGTTGAGCCCGTTGAGCCGGTTGAGCCGGGTGGGCCGGTTGGGTCGGTTAACCGGCTTGCCCGTTGGCCGGTTAGTCCGTTTGCCGATTGCCGATTGAGCCGACCGATCACTTCCTTTTAAAAATCCAATGTGAAATCCCCGCCTTGCAGGGTTTGACTCACTGGTCCGTTGAGTCCATTTCGTTGAAGTCTACTGGTGGCGATTCCATCGGTGGACACGGAAAGATTCTACTGATTCAAGGTACCGGCAATGATTGGATGATGAGATAATCGGGAATGAGGTAACTAGAGCGCTGGCAGTATTTATATCCGTAATCGTGACAACGTGGCCAATTGATTCTGGATGCCGCCTTCGCGAGCATGAGGCTGGATGAGCATGACCATCATTCCCGCACCGTTTTCTAGGGACGGGGATCTTCGCTTCGGCAAGCAGCGGGATGAACTGCGGCGGGAATTAGGGAAATAGCTTTCAACCATTCAAACGGCCCAACCGGCTCAACCGGCAAAACTGGCTCACGCAGCCTTCGACACGATGAACTCCCCGATTTTTTCCGCCGATAAACCGAATAGTTCATCCATTGCCACGAGTTCAAGATAGTCTTGTTGCCAGGGGACACTGCTTTCCTGAACGATGTTTTTGATACGCTCAAATTTTTCGCCCAGCGCTTTCACTTTGATCGCCAGCGGGACATTGTCTTTAAAATCGATATTCAGCAGCAGCAGATGCTCTATGATGTTTGGCGTTTCAGGATTGGTGGAGATGATCGGAATGACGACGATACGGCGGCCATCTTTGCGCCCTTTTCCAATGTAGACATTGCCCTCTCGGGTGATAATCTTTTTTGTCCCCTTCAACTTCGCATCTGTTTCGACCCGGGAGGGAATCGGCTTCAGCACGCCTTCTTTGACTTCGACTTCGATGGTTGTTTCATCCGTGGGCTCACCGAGTATGTTCAGATTGCCGATTCTGTAACGGATGGCCCCTTTAATCTCGGAGATGATCTCCTGCAGGTTTTTCAATACGATAATATTGCTGGTGGTCAGCTGGGCGACGGGAAAATTGTGAGCCGCCAGGGCCTCGAACAGCAGCCCGTCAACTTTTTCACTGATTCGGCTGGTGCCGACCGTCACCGTTTTGGCCTGGTGCTTGATGGCATCGATCGGGCGGGCCATGGCATTAATAGACTGTCCGAGGCATTGGAACATGTGGTTGAGCATGTTCAGCGGTGTGCCTTTGTTGCCGAAATCGAGCTCGAAATCCATTACAGGCAAGCGTCCGGCCAAATATTTCAGCAGGAGCGTCAGATCGGCGGCGGCTTCTATGCCCATGATCGCCGGGAAACGGTGCCTGGCTTTCTTGCGCCTGAACGCATTGAAAAACCTGATTATTTTCTCTTTGAAATTCTTTTCGAGGATGATTTCGTATATATCCAATCCCCGGGCAGTAAACTCATCGATCGATTTCTGGATGGATTGCTGGAATTTAAACAGAAATCGCGAACCTTCATTTATGGCCAGCGCAGCGTAGTAACCCCAGATGTGGCCGACCAATGTGTTTAGAATCGGAGCCAGGTGTTCGCTGACCGCCGGTACATGGAACACATCTTCGGCATAGGTGTCAAAGCGAGCTTCGCCTTCATCAGCGATGACGACCGGGGTGGCCTTGTGCGCTTTGAAGATGGCCGTATCCTTGATAATATCGCCGATCACCGTCCCACGAGTACCGGCGGCGCAAACGATAATCAGTGGTTCCGATGAAAGATCGATGTGCTTTTTGTCTTCCACAAAATCGGAAGATATGGTCTTGTAACACAACTCGCTTAACTTTATGCGGATTTCGTCTGCCGAGGCTTTATTAGGGCCGCTGCCGACCGCCGCCCAGAAAGTCTTTTGAGTGGCAAGCCGCCGGGCGGACCTTCCGATAGTTTCATGCATTTGCAGCACGCTGCGCATGTGCGCCGGCATTTCGAGCAGCCGTTTGATCTCTTCGGTTGCGAAATTTTCATCTCTGCGCTTTTTTAAAACCGCCATGTACAGGTTCAGCAGGGCGCCGGCCACGATCTGTGAATAAAAAGCCTTGGTCGATGCCACCGACATTTCTATATCCCGGCCGCTGCTGGTGTACATGACGCCGTCGACTTTGAAGGTGATATCCGAATCGCGCCGGTTCACGATGGCAAGGGTGTGTGCGCCGCGCTCTTTCACCATGTCTACGGTGCGATTCGTATCGGTCGTGGTGCCGGACTGGCTGATGGCGATTACCAGCGCATCCGCCATACTGCACGCATCATCGTGTTCATTCAACGTAAAACCGCTCATTTCCGACGCTTTCAGGGCGCTGATCTGGATTGTCGGGTCATTCAGATAATAGCTGAGGATATCGGCACATGCCAGTGCCGCCACCCCGGCCGTGCCCTGGCCTACAAAATAGATGCGCCGGATCGCAGGCTGCCCCGAGCCGCTTGTCAGGGCTTTTTGAATGCTTTCGGGCATCGCCGTTTCATCAAGAACGACTTCATAGAGCGACTTTTTCCGTGCCTTTATCTTCCAGCGATTCAGAAGGGTATTCTCCACCGACTGCGGCGATTCGGATATTTCCTTTAAAAAATAGTGCGGAAAGTCCTGGCGATCGATATCCCGGGAGGTTATGGCAGTGCTTTTAATTGCATCCGTGTCCAGTTCCAGCGGCGTCCCATCGTAATACGATGCCTGGATTCCGTCCAGGCCGCCCGTGGTATCCTGGTCGAGAATAAAGACTTGCCCTTGCGTATCACCGTGCAGGCCGGGAACAATCTTTTCACCGTCCATTTTTAGAAAATTCGATGTTTCTTCGACAAAACCATAAACTTCAGAAGTCGGCATGTAGTGATCGGCTGCAAGACCGATAAAAAGCGATTGGCCGCTGCCTTTCTGGGCCAGAAAGAGTTTTCCCGGCGCCAGGTCGGTATGCATGCAAATCGCGTGGGAACCTTCGAAATCATTTACCGCCAGCCGGAAGGCGTCTTCCACTGTTTGGCCCTGCCGGTAGTATTTTTCAATCTGAAGCGGAATAATTTTTGTGTCAGTGGTAATATCTTTGTGAAAACGTATGCCGTTATCTTCATGTCGGGCTTTCAACTCCAGGTAGTTGTCGATGTCGCCGTTTAAGCACACATGGATGATTCCGCCTTGATTGCTTCGATCGCCCTGCTGGTGGTTGTCCACCGGATGACAATTGGCTTCCGTGATGGCGCCTACCGACGCCCAGCGAGTGTGCGACGACACCGTATGATAAACGTGGGGCAAGGACGCAATAACCTGCAGTATCGCGTCTTGTTTTATCTGCTGTCTCAAAAAGTGGATATTATCGCCGAGTCTGCCGATCTCGGCTGCGATTTTATAGGTAAACGAGAGGGCCACCAGGTTCTGCCCTCCGCTGACGCCACTCTCACTGATATGGATGTTCCCATTAACCAGCACCTCTCCCGCCGATCGCTCCTGAAGCTGCTGCAAAAGTCCGATGCCGGAAAGGGTATTCTGCAAATCCTGATAAGCAGCCATGTTCAGGATGAACATCAGCGACAGGCCGGCCGAATCACGACCCCTGACCTCCAGGCGATCGATGCTGTTTAGTACGGTATTAATATTCTTGAAAATTGTGAGCCGGGCCCGGGAAATGCGGTCCGTTCGGTCGCCGGTACCCAGGAGATCTTCAATTTTTGAAACATTTTCCAATACTTCCGTGGAGAGGCACCATGCAAGGTCTTTTATGTCTTCAAGTCGACGCGACAGCATATCGGCTGTGTCGGTCGCCAGGTGCCCCATGTTTTCCGACAGTATCCGGGCCTCATCGGCGATGAAATTGTCGAGACTGGCGCTGAGGGTTTTGATGACGGCCTGAGTTTGAAGGCTATCGAAAACTGCGTAAAATAAATCATTGCCCTTCAGCGCGCGGGCTGCAGCCAGCACCTTGCCGATCTGCTCGTCTCCGCCCAGATAATCACGGGACAAGTTTAATTTTTTTGCGGAACACGCCGTAAAACTTTGAGCGGCTATTCTCTTGACGGTTTGCTGCAGTCTGCTCGCATCGAGCACGCTGCCCGCCGTCTTTTTATGTTTGAATGCCACAAGACCCGCAAGGCCGCAAAAGAGGGTGGTATTTCGGCAAGGGAAAAAAACGAGTGATCCCCCCGGTACCAAAGACAAATGTTTGCCGATATATACCTTTGCCTGCAGAAGGCAAGACATATCAAAAATTGAATTTCGCACACGATCAACAAGCGCGATGTAATATTTTTTCAATGATTTCATTTTTTTTAAGCCTCTAAGTCTTGTTGGCAGTACTTTTAGTTCACTTTAATCACCTCAAACTTTTCAGTTAAAAAAAATACGTCACCCTATTATTGAATGCATTTACTCAGGAGCGGCGTTCTCTTTGGCCAGGATTCGGCAGACGATCTCGATGTCTTCCGGCCGGTCTACGAAAGCGCTGCTATAATCGGTGACCACAACGTGAACCGGTACATCGTTTTCCAGCAGACGCAGCTGTTCCAGTTTTTCCATTTTTTCGAGATGGCTGGGACCCAACGCCACGAATTTCTTGAGTGCCGCCATTCGGAAGGCATACATCCCGATATGAAGATACACCGTATTGACGACACCTTTCTGTGGGTAGGGGATGACCGATCGCGAGAAATACAACACGCGCCCGCTTTTAGAAAAGGTGACGCTGGCTTCATCGTAATTTTCGGCTTGGGCCGGGTCGGCTTTTCTGACCAATGTCGTTACCTGGGTATCAGGCACTGCAAAAGGCTGCAGCAGTTCGGTCAGCATCTTTGGCTGCAAGACGGGTTCGTCGCCCTGGATGTTGACAACTACGGTGTCATCCGGGATTTGAAGCAATTGGGCAGCCTCCAGAACACGATCGGTGCCGCTGGGGTGATCGCTGCGGGTCATCAAAACCGGAACATCAAGATCCCTGGCCGCAGAAAATATGCGCTGGTCATCGGTGGCCAGCACAACTTTATGCAGGTCTCTGCAACGGCAAGCTCGATGATAGACATGCCAGAACATGGGTTTTCCCAGAATTTCGGCCAGTGGTTTACCGGGAAAACGAGCTGAGGCGTATCTGGCCGGGATGATGCCGTAACTTTTGGGCAGCTTTTTCATAATTTCAATCCAAGATTGCCGGACGAAGGTTATCGAATATTATCGCAGAGCAGTTCCCGGTTTGACCTTACCGTCCAAGGTTGCCAATGTGGTCTCCTGCTTGTCAACCGCTGCCAGCAGCATGCCGTTGGACAGGATACCCATTATTTTTGCAGGCTTTAGATTGGCTACGACGATAATTTGTTTGCCTACCAGTTCTTCCGGTGGATAGCTGGCTGCGATACCGGCCACAATCGTTCTTTTTTGGCCCAGATCGATCTGCAGTTTGAGCAATTTTTTCGCTCTGGGAACCGCTTCGGCCTTCACCACGGTCGCAACCCGCAGGTCGACCTTGGCAAATTCCTCGATGGTGATTTCGGGTTTGCCGGTTTCCTTGCCTGCCGGTGACTCAGATGCTGCGGGCGCACGGGAGGCGTTTTTGCCCGCATTGATGCGCGGAAACAGGCTGATGGTTTTCAGCAGCTGTGTTCCCGGCGGGATGCTGCGCCATTTTTTCAGTTTGTCGAGTTTGTAAAATGTCGCTTCCGGATTCAGGCCAAGATGTTTTTGCATCGTCTCGGCACTGTTCGGCATAACGGGATAGATCAAACCGGCGACTACGCGAAGCCCTTCCAGCAGGTTGTAAATAACGGCTTCTAGTTGCTTCCGGCTCGAAGGCTTCTTTGCCAGTTCCCAGGGCGCCATGACATCGATGTACTTATTCATCCGGCCTATGAACTCCCAGATGGCCAACAACGCTCGGTTAAAGCCGAATTGGGACATTTCCTTTTCATACTCGGCAATGGCTTTCATGGCGTCGGATTCGAGCCCCGGCGCCAGCTCCACCTCGATCTGGGGATCTACTTCAGGGACGATGCCCTTGAGATATTTATGGGCCATGGTCAGTGTCCTGGAAAACAGATTGCCGAGGTCGTTGGCCAGATCGGAATTGATGCGCTGAACCAGGGCCGCTTCCGAAAAGCTGGAATCGAGACCGAAAGACATATCCCGGGTCAGGAAGAATCGAAATGCATCCAGACCGTAAATATTCTTCAGCTCCAGGGGCTCGACAACATTGCCGAGGCTTTTGGACATCTTGCTTTGCTCCACGTTCCAGTAGCCGTGGACATTCAGATTTTTATAAATGTCGATACCGGCCGCTTTCAGCATGATCGGCCAATATATGCCATGGGGCTTGAGAATATCTTTGGCAACAATATGCTGGGCCACGGGCCAGAATCTTTTAAACAGTTCGCCATCCGGATATCCCAGCGCTGAAACATAATTCACCAGTGCATCGAACCAGACATAGGTCACATAGTTCTCATCGAAAGGCAATGTGATGCCCCACTTCAAGCGGGATTTCGGGCGGGAGATGCAAAGGTCTTCGAGCGGCTCGCGCAAAAACGCCAGGACCTCATTTTTATAGCGCTCCGGCCGTATAAAGTCCGGATTGGTTTTGATGTGGTCGATCAACCAATCCTGGTAGCGACTCATTTTAAAAAAATAGTTGGATTCTTTGATGACTTCGGGCACGGTTTCATGATCCGGGCATTTGCCGTCGACCAGCTCGCGTTCCGTATAAAACCTTTCGCATCCGAAGCAGTATTTGCCTTCATATTCGCTGAAATATATATCGCCGGCATCATATATGGTTTGCAGGATATGTTCCACCACCGCCATGTGGGCCGGATCTGTAGTGCGGATAAATTGACTGTAGCGGACATTTAACTCCGGCCAGAGGCTCCTGAAAAGGTCACTAATCCGATCCACATAGGTTCGAGGGCTCATATTTTCCTTCTTGGCGGCACGCACGATTTTGTCACCGTGTTCGTCTGTTCCGGTCAGAAAATATGCGTCCATACCGCACATCAGGTGAAATCGCGTGATAACATCCGCTACTATAGTTGTATACGCATGCCCTATGTGGGGTCGTGCATTCACATAATAGATCGGGGTAGTAATGTAGAAAGATTCTGACATGTTAGCTCCTATGCATTTTTCAGACAATATTTGAAAAATGTGGCTCCTTCAGAGCTTAAAATCACATTCCGGGTTGGACTGACTGTTGCGTGTTTTGTGTTACGGGTCTTAAAGAGGATGGTTTTCTTTTTTAAACTCGCAACACGCAACTCGTGACTCGTAACATCGTCATTTAAGGTAAAAACAAAAAAACTGTCTGAGTCCAACTAATCGACCTCCTGCAAGATATCATCCAGGCCCGCATCGAATTCTGTGCCGCCTTCCAGGCGTACCGTAACCTGCATGGCCAGCACATTGTGGCGGATCACCTTTCCCTCACCCGCCGGGGTTTTCACCATTTTTCCGGTTTTCGGGAACCTTTCTCTGATTTCTTTATAGATACCGTATTCATATGTCAGGCAGCACATCAGCCGTCCACACTGGCCGGAAATTTTTGTCGGGTTTAATGACAGGTTTTGTTCCTTGGCCATGCGGATGGAAACCGGTCCGAATTTTTCCAGAAAGGAAGAACAACAGGTTTCACGGCCGCATCGGCCGATGCCGCCGCACATCTTGGCTTGGTTACGAATACCCACTTGCCGCATTTCGATCCTGACGCCGAATTCCTTGACCAGCATCTTAACCAGCTGTCGGAAATCAACCCGGCCTTCGGATGTGAAAAAGAAGATGTATTTACTGCCGTCAAACGATTTATTAACCGAAAAAAGGTTCATTTCGAGGCCGAGCTGCTTGATGCAATTGAGACAGAACTTATGAGCCCTTTTTTCATCGTCAATGTTTTTTTGCAGCTGCTGAAAGTCTTTTGGGCTGGCCAGGCGATGAACTTTTTTCAACGACTTGTCATTTTTTTTATTCTCCAGGGGAACCGGCGGCACTGCTACCGTTCCGAAACCGAGTCCCTGTTCGGTCTGGACAATTACTGCATCTCCCCGATGCAACACAAACGCGCCACAGTCAAAATCATAGACCTTGCCGGCCGGTTTGAATCGGATACCAACTACTTTTTTCATGGGTGTTCAACTCACGTGAAATATCACATTTTCATTTTTTCAGATATTGACCCTTTATCACAGTCTTTTGCCAGCCGCAACATCATCACTTCCAGGGATAGTCTTAAATTACTGTTGGCCCTGATATCTTTCTGCGCAGCCTGTATGGTTTCAATTTTGGATAGCAAAGACCGGGTCGTTATATTTGAGGTGGCTGCGTGAAGTCTGTCCATCAGATCTGCGTTTATTACTTTTTCAGGATCATATTTGCACACGATCAAATCCCGCAGCCAGGTGATCATCGTCTCCATCGAGTCGCTTAACAGGTCTTTGTTTTTGGCCAGTTGTTCTCCAAATGCCAGCAACATCTTCGGCGGCCGTACCGGCAGGCTTTCGGGCCGATTCAGGCCGCTGGCCGCGATCAGCCAATTCCGCCAGCGGATCCAACCCGATCGGGTCATTTCCAGTGCCCGGCTCTTACTGCCGCTTGCCATGGCCGCAATGACCGGTGTATCTTCAGGATCTATGTTGTTTTCTTCGTTAAGCATCGCCGTAATGGTTTTGGATGTTACCGGAGCGAACCGTATGGACTGGCAGCGCGATACGATCGTCGGGAGCAAGTCCGCTTTTTGTGGGGCCATGAGTATCAGTATCGTCCGGTCCGGAGGCTCTTCGAGCATTTTCAACAGGGCATTGGCCGCTGGCGGATTCATCGTCTGAGCATTTTCGATAATGACGACCCGCAGTTTTGCCTCATAGGGTTTCATGGCAAGGGTGTCACAGAGTGCACGAATTTGGGCAATTCGGATAAAGGGGCCGGACGGCTCAATGTGAATGACATCCGGGTGGTTGCCTGACAGGATCTTCCGGCATGACCGGCACACACTGCACGGTTCGGTTGTGATTGGTTGATCAATCGGACTCAAGCGATCCCGCTGAATATTCCCGTCTCCCTCTGGCGCTTGTCCGAAACAGTTGCAGGCCATTGCAAACACCATGGCGGCGCTTTTTTTACCAACACCTTCGATTCCGGTGAACAACAGGGCGTGGGGAATGGTTTGCTTTTTAAGAAAGGTCGATAATATCCGTACGGGTCGTTCTTGATCTATAATGGATTCAAAACTGGACACAGACTCACTGACCGTAATCTACACGATCTCTCAACTCTTTCCCGGATTTAAAAAACGGAAGTTTTTTGGGTTTTATGATGACCTTGTCTCCGGTTTTTGGGTTTCTACCGGTATAGGCTTTGTATTTTTTTACATAAAAGCTGCAAAGGCCGCGAATTTCGACTCGATCGCCCCGCGCCATGGCATCCGCCATGCTTTCAAAAAATATTTGAATCACCCTGGCGGCTTCAGATTTCGAGATGGTGGCATCGTTTTTAAGCGCGGAAATCAGCTCCAATTTGTTCATACAACCTCCTCATCACTTGAAATTTGGACGTTGTTCAGTTTGATATATATAGAACAAATATTAATAAAAAGTCAAGCAGTTATGTCAATATTTTGGGCAGGGCTTCAATATCATTTTCATCTACATCAACCCCGGCATGCTGTCCCAGAGCTTCAATATTGACGATCACCCGCCCCTTGCCGCGGTAACGAACGAATGTTCCTGTAACTCCGGCAAACGGACCGGAAACCACCACTACTCGATCGCCTTTTCTCAGCCGGGAGCCGGTGGTGACCTGGTGGTCACTGGTTACCATGATTTTCAATGAATCGATCGTTTCGTCCGGCACGGGGACCGGTCCGTCTTTTGTCCCGATCAATCGCACCGCACCGGCAGTCTTGACGATTTCCAGATGTCGATACGGATTCAAATCGGATTTTACAAACACGTAGCCTGGAAATAAGGGCACATGGATCATCATCCGCCGATCGCGGCGTTTGCTTTTGACCTTAATTTTCGGCAGGTACACCTCGATGTCTTTTTTAAACAGGCCTTCATGCACAACATTTTCGAATCTGCTCTTGGTGTGCAGAACATACCAGGCAAAGGGGAGATCCTGATGCATCATCTGAAGTTTATCCGCTCCTATAATATAGATTTCGGTTATAGTTCAGCCACTAAATCATGTTAAGAATAAAGGATGACCTGGTACCTGGTCAATCTTAAAAAAATATGAATTCCTTGATACCGCCGTGAGCCGATGGATTCGATATCCCATCTGATTATCAGAATGTCCCACCGACGCCCCCCAGGCCGGTCAAATTAATCGTAAACTGAATTTTGGTATTTGACGGTTCATCGAGATAACGCACGTCAACAGACCAGCACTGGGCCCGATACAATAAGCTCGCCCCGGCTTTCAACCTTTGGCCGCTGCGAATGTTTTTTTCGTATTCAAATCCGGTGGCAACAGCGGCGGTAATATTCAAAAACACATCGGCTATGATGGTCTCGGTTTCACCGCGCGTAAATCGATATTCAGTATACAGGCGATTATCGCGCTTATCGGTTAAACGCATGCCGATGTTGCCGGATTGGAGGCGCCGGTCGTAGATATCCCATGCGGCATCCGCGTCCATTAAAATATACCGACTCAGCCACAGATCGAGATCGGCAACTATGGGAGAAAAGGGTCGTTTTTCATCTCCCGGGAGCAGATTTTCCCGGCGGGCTTCATTGATATCGTAGCTTTGCGACAGCTTGAAGCGGCCGATCTGCCGGTATTGATGCGGCACACGCGCCTCTCGGCTGTTTTGCGCAGCCGATGGCTGGGGTGAACGTGCCATAATAAAGTTGGTAATGGAATAGGTTACCAGGTTAGCGGGCGCGATACGGTCGATGGCGTCGAAATGCGGCAGGTTCGTCTGATCGACTTTGGGAATGTAGTTATACGCTATTTGCGGTTTGATCGTATGTTTAATCCGGTCGATAGTTGCACCGCCGACATTAAAAATGCGAGAAATGTCCGATGTCAGATCAGCGCTAAAATCATACAGCTCGCGGTTGAAGCGGCTGTCTTGAGCTCCGGTGGATTTCTCCGGGTTGTAAGACCACAGAGTCCCGCGCAGACCGACGGAAGGCTCGATCATGAAATAATTTTTAAGCGACAGCGGTACATAAAATCGCGGGTGAATATCCAACCGCTGACCGCGATCACCGTCCTTTCTGTAAAAATAATTGTAGCTGGAATCCAGATTTGCAAAAAACAGGCTGGAAAAAATCCGTTGCTTGGTAGCCGCAAAACCGATAAAAGGCAGCCGCTGCAGGGTGTCGTTTGTAGCGCTGAAGCGCCGTTGGATGACGTCGTCAAACCAGCGAAAATCGACGTCCAGGTTAAACTGGGACCAGACTCGATGAAAATCGAGTCGATTCAATCGTACCGGATCGGTGTAGTCATCCAACTGGCGGCCGAAGGTCGTTCTCAAATATTTTTCGGTGTCGTCGTAACCCGAGTAGCCCTCTTTAAATTCAATCAGGTAATCCTGGTCACTGACGAGATCAAATTCGAGTCTCGAAAAAAAATCCAGCGGAACGGGTTGATAATGCCCGGTTCGGAACCAGTATCGATCCTTGTTGGGGCGCAGAAAGTCATTATCCGTGTATCCCCATTTCAGGCTTGAATCACCGGTGCCGTCGTCTATCTTGCGGTCATTGAGATAATCCATCATCCAGGCACCGCGCGATGCCTCACTTAGATAATAGCGGTATTGCCCACCGAACTTATGCCCGCGCTCGCTCATGAAGTTATAATAGAACGTGGCGTCCGAGCTTTCATTGATCGCCCAGAACAGCGGCTGATTGATATAGTATCCCCAGCGGTCGGAAGCGCCGATTTCAGGAATCAGTAAACCGGATTGGCGTTTGGTTTTGGTCGGAAATACAAAATAGGGAACATATATAAAAGGCACATCGCGCGCCTGCATCGTCGCTCCCTTGACATAGCCGTAGCCTTCCAAGGTAATTTTAATGTTTTTACCATGTATTTTCCAGTCCGGAACGTCACCGTCACAAGTCGTTACGCTTGCATTTTCGATCACATAGGTGTTGCCCTCCAGTTTTTCAATTTTTTCGCCGCTGACATGAAAATTATTTTGACGTAGGTACATATAACCATCGTGAAGCTTACCGGTCTGGTTTTCCAGATTCAGTTCAATGCTGCTGCTGGTTAAGATATCATCACCGGATGCAATACTGACATTACCCCGGGCAAAAGCCGTTTTCGTCCGGCTGTCGAGTCGGATATAATCTGCCCGCAGCGTGTTGTTACCCTTATTAATAACGACATTACCCTCTGCAACATATTGCAACTTTCTTTCGTCATATTGCAGCCTGTCGGCATCGATGATCCAGGGTTGTTCGCCCTCGTCCTTAGTGACAGCATCCAGCCGATCCTTGAAATCCTGAGCTGCCGCATAGAAGGGTCCAACTATTGCGAGCACGCAAGCCGCAATCAGAAATCCGAATATGGATGACCGTATCGAACGGGCAATCAATGCGCGAAAGCGAACACAATCAGTGCCTTCATATTTGATAATGGAGGAAAATAGTATCATGTGTCGGGTAAAATGGCGATAGAATGATAACTTATTGAACATCATTGAAATTTGAAGTATAAAAGCCAACTTGCTTGAAAAAGTCAAGAAATGCTTGAAAGGCGATGTTCGATATTCGCTGCACGCGATCCGAAGACATCAAGTTTTGAGGCCGGTCCAGGTGACGTGGAGCGCTTGACTCGCCCTTTATGATATGCGATGGACGATGTGCGGTACTGGATAGCGAAGTTTGATATTCGATATCGACAATCTTGAAACTGTGAATTCTTCACTTAGGGTAACCAACTTAAAAATATTATACCAAAATCTATGAATATTCTATTGACCAACGACGACGGAATCTATTTCGAGGGCCTATGGGCTCTTTATCAACGATTTTCTGAACATCATAAAATTACAGTAGTCGCACCGGATCGCGAGCGCAGCGCAGTAGGTCACGGTATCACCCTGAACGAACCGATACGTGCAACACATGTGGTTGTCAACGGCGGCTATTCGGGTTATGCCGTCAGTGGAACACCGGCAGACTGTGTAAAACTGGGAATGCTGGAACTGCTTGATTCAAAACCCGATATGGTCATTGCGGGCATCAACCCGGGCGCCAATGTCGGAATCGATATAAATTATTCGGGTACGGTTGCTGCCGCTAAAGAAGCCGCTTTATACGGCGTAGCGGCGATGGCCGTTTCCATGCAAGGACATCAGACGAACCACTACGATGATGCCGCACGGTTTGTTTTGAAGCTGACGGAAAAAGTATTTGCAAATGCCCTGCCGTCGGGTACATTTTTAAATGTCAATTTGCCGAATAAGAACATTAAACGCACCGCCGGCATCCGGATGAGTCAGCAAGGCCTTCCGCTGCCTTTCGAATATTTCGATCGACGGCTGGATCCCCGCAATCGCACATACTATTGGCAGGGCAGTGAAACCCAGAAGTTTGAAAAAAATCCCGACATCGACGGAACCGCACTGGCAGGTGATTTTATCACGATAACCCCGATAAGGTGTGATATGACGGATTATAATGTTCTTGAAGAGCTGAAAAAATGGGATTTTGACGGTTGGGATTTATAGGCGTCCGGGGTGCGAGTGTGAGGTTGCCGGTTCCGGGTTCCGGGTTACGGATTTCGGATTCGAGTTGTGTTTTATTTTTTTTGTGAGCATCACATTTTACAAGTCACTTATCGTGCATCCTCGAAAGGAAGACGGTGAATTAAACATGAAGCATGCGTTCGTCGGTAATCTGAAGGCAGGTGCTAGCGTCGATGATATCTTCGTTTTGGCCGAGAAAAACATGGCCCAGAAACGCGACGGTGCGAACTATCTCAACATTACTCTGGCCGACAAGACCGGGCATGTAAAAGGGGTGGTCTGGGATAATGTCGATCATATCGTCCACAACGTCAGTTCCGGTGATTTTGTTCGCGTCAAAGGCAGCATTTCCGAGTACAGGGGTGCGCTGCAGATAGTCGTGAAAGACATGACAGCCTGCTCACCGGATGATGTGGTCCCCGCAGACTTTTTACCGGCCACAACGCGGGATGTGGAGAAAATGTTTGCCCGTCTTACCGAAGTCACCGCATCCATTGAAGATCCTTTTTTAAAGCGGCTCTTCGAACTGTTCTGGCAGGATGACACGTTTGCAGTCCGATTCAAAAAAGCCCCGGCTGCCAAAAAAATGCACCATGCTTATCTTGGCGGATTACTGGAACATACCCTCTCGATGGTGCTGCTGGCCGACAGAATCGCCGGCCATTACAGCGGATTGGATCGGGATCTTTTAATTGCAGGCGCTGTTCTGCATGATATCGGCAAGGTCGACGAGTTTGAATTCAGCACACGGATTGAATATTCAGATGAAGGCCGGCTGGTCAGTCATATCGTAATCGCCATTCAGATGCTGGAAGAGAAGCTCAGGGAAATTGACGCTTATCCCCGGAAAAGAGCCGATCTATTGAAGCACATGATCGTCAGTCATCATGGCGCCCGTGAGCTCGGCTCTCCCGAACCGCCAAAAACAATTGAGGCCGTATTGCTCCATTTTATCGATGAGATTGACTCGAAGGTTAATGGCATCCGTGAATTTATGGCATCGGACGATTCCGAAGAAAACTGGACTGCTTACCACCGCCTACTGGAAAGACATTTTTATAAAGGTTAGTTAAATTCAGTAATTTCCGGTTAGGAAATTGCATAAAAAAGTTGTAAAATCATGAGGTTAAGTTCATTTTTTGCTTGACAATTAAGAGCCCATATGTGGCGCGCCCTATAATATTAACAATTATTA
>Ga0126326_1000153_pt1 | contig 34752 bp, 31 predicted proteins | sample InaspJWI67metaG_FD_94485 | JGI IMG/M metagenome (GOLD analysis project Ga0126326, IMG submission 94485) | Marine gutless worms symbiont microbial communities from Oahu, Hawaii - Inanidrilus sp. 1 OAHU.JWI-67 metaG | ecosystem: Host-associated > Annelida > Digestive system > Unclassified | place... | reverse complement strand
ATCTTGTATTATTCGGTCGGATATTTCACGGCGTCCTATTTAACCTTGGCAAAAGCGGCGTCCATTAGTTCAGTTAAATATTGGTATTAAATTTAAAAGTTTCTAATAACCTGATACTGGAACGAAATGAAAAACCCCGCCTCTCTATAGAGAATTGGGGTATAATATCAAAAAGTCATGGCCACCTCATTTTTCGGTTTAGCACATAATGTATACGCTTGAATTGTTATCATAAATTTCTGTTAATCGTCAAGAATTTGAGTATGATAATCCAATTTCGTTACCATATCGCTACATCGATGAATGTAAGGTCTTCATAATTTAATCCATTAAATTTTATCTGTGATACCTCTAGCGATATTTTTAGGATATTGATCTGTGTTATATTTCGTGGAGTTTAGAGGTAAAATTTTTCAGCTTTAAATAATATCAGCAAACCCAAATCTACCTTTTTCAGCAAACTAGCCAACTGTATTGATCCATTTATTTATTTTTAGTAAATTCTTAGGACACGGGGATATATTTCGTATCTCCCAATTAATAATTGTATCCTCCGTCACCCCTAAAATTTTTGCTAATTCTTTTAGCTGTAATCCTGAGTCTATGCGGTTCCTTCTGAGTTTATCACCAAAGGTCAAAAGATTTTTTGGATACTATTTATTGAAAATATATTTGTGAATTGGTAGGGTTAAACGATAGACTCCAGAGGTAAGATATGATGCTGAATTGTTATACTGTCCCACATGGATGCCCCTGCGGATATTTCTCCGATCCCAAGCATGAATGCCGCTGCAGCTTTCACCAGATCCACCGCTACCGGTCCAAAATATCAGGGCCTTTAATGGACCACATCGACATCCACGTCGAGGTGCCGGCAGTTCCTTATAAGGATTTGATGGCCGAATACACGGCCGAATCATCGGCCGCTATAAAGCAACGGGTCGCCGCAGCGTGCAATCCGACCGGTTCAAACGCACGAAAATATACTGCAATGCCCAGATGGGCAGCCGCCACATAAGAAAACACTGCCGCATCGACGACGCCTCTCACGACCTGCTCGAAGCCGCCATTGACAAGCTCGGCCTTTCCGCCCGCGCCTACAACCGCATCCTGAAAATTGCCCGCACCATCGCCGACCTGCAGGCAAAATCGACGATTGACGTCGAGCACGTGTCTGAAGCGATCCAGTATCGGACGCTGGATCGCGGCAAGGGGTTTGCATAGAAGTGGGTAATGCTATCTTATCGCAAATTAACGGTAAGTTGAACTTACAGCAGTCTTTTCCGACCCCTGCATCCCAAATTATCATGTCTAATAATCGATTCAGTACTTATACAGCGTAGATAACACTGTCCTTTTTAGTTACAAAAAGCGGACTTTCCAGGAATCCTCCATATTGTCGTGTTGATATGCCCAGGAAGGCGGGGTAAATGTAATTGATTGATTTTTCAAGTAGATATGATAAAATAAGGGTCGGATTTATAACAGGAATGCAGAGACGGAAATCGTGGAATTCAGGCGATGACTAATGGGCTTTTGGATAACAAGAAAGGTCTAAATGATTCTTAAGTCCAGTAAAAGGTCGTTTAAAGCTCGACAGACATGATGCGTCATGGAAAGCATACAGCGAGGATCACGAACGAGGAGGAAAGAAAAGCCAGGTTATTGAGTGCCTGGAGAAATTTTCCAAATTCAATGCCATTTGGAGCGATCTGTTTGCTCGCTCTGTTCTTCATCTCCTTGCCATTCCTCACTGGCCTTCTTCCCATCGTTCGCTTTACGCAGGAACAGATCGACGTTCAGGTCGGCACTGATCTTGTGCAGGTAACCGGGTTTTACCGATATCGCAATCCCGTGCCGCTTCCCATACCCAAGGCTTGTCGGTTCCGCTTCCCGCCAGTGACAAAGAGTCCACACCGATCAATGTCTCCGTCACGCAATTGTATCCCACGCAAAAACCGATTCCGCTCCGTTTTCTCCTGGGGCGATACCGTTGTAACCTGGTGTTCGCCGCCGGTGAAGAGATCGTTCTTCGAGTCACTTACGAACAGTATGCACCCGCCCGCCAGGCACGCTATATTTTGACTACGACCCAACCGTGGAGACGGCCGCTGCACTACGGTCTTTACCGGCTGTTTCCGCAGAAGGTAGCGATCACCGAATCGAACTACCCGCTCAAAGCCTTGTCCCTAGGTGTCGTTGGTTTTCAACGAAATGACTTCATGCCGCCCAACGACTGGCAGTTTGCATGGGAGGTGCTGCCTCAATGAAACCGCTTTACCTGATTGCGTATGTCGTGATTTTCGTCCTGGTGACCGTTCAGCCGTTGCTGGCTAATCAAGCTCCCGGGCCTAATATGATGCTGGCTGAAATCCTGATGTTTCCGGTCATGATCGTTTGCTCCACCATCGGCGGCGCCTATGCTGTTATGCGGCATGGCAAAGCCAGGCGGGGGCAGCCGCTTCTGATTGTGGTAGCAGTCCTCGTCATAGTGCTGTCTGGCGCTCATGCCTTCTACTCGCTGCTGGTTGCATTTCTGTTTGGCATCATCGCTGCTGCAAGAAGCTTACGAATGATTGGCTGGGGGCTGCAGGCCAGCTTCGCCTCCCCACGGCCGGCGCACCTGCAAAAGGTGAGGGCATGGCGGCTGGTGTCAGCCGGTATCCTGCTGATGGCATCAGCCGTCTTTTTGGTCGGCATGGCGCTTGCTTTCGTTGATTACAGGCGGTCGACAACTTGGCATGAAAACCGCCGAATGGAGGACTTCAAAGGGCTTCTGACCTATCAGATGGCCTTGGCCCAGGGGAAAATACCCCTAACCGATTCGCCGACCAGGGCAGGGATGACAGCGGAGGAATCCGAGGAGGCACGCAGTCATTTTATTTTCGGGCAGTACCAGCACATTCGCTATGAATCGGACGACGATGGACAGCACTTTACGATCTATATGCTGCCGGACCGTCCCTTTCCTATTTTCCCGTATAACTACCTGACCTCACTGCCATCGTATCGAGCCGATGAGACCGGGCAGATCCGCATGATCCGCGTCCACAATACTGATACGTTGTGTCCGGCGGATGCTCAGGTGGTATGGCGAGTGAATCCCACCTTCGACGCCTTGATTGCACGCCTGAAGGACGAGGATTGGAATGTCGTCAAGAACACCATTTGGATATTGGGGGCGATGCAAGATCCTCGAGCAGTGGAACCGCTGATTGCAGTTCTCGGGGATCATCCCCACGATACAGATTTTTATGTTCGCAGAACGATTGTCGCGACCTTGGGGATATTCAAAGATGACCGAGTGATCCAGCCGTTAATCCGTTCTTTGCAGGATAGCGTCCGTTCGGTTCGACAAACGGCAGCACGTGCTCTGCAGACGCAGCAAGACCTTCGCTCCATTGGACCCCTCATTGAGCTCTTGCAGCACGAAGAGCCGGATATTCGTCGGGAATCTTTGCAGGTGTTGAAAAACCTCGCCGAAACAAACTTCGGCCTCAGCAGCGATTTAGCCGAGAGCCGGTTGGGGCAGGACCATCTCAAGTGGCAACAGTGGTGGGAGAACAATCGATCGCATCCTGAGAACTACCCGCACCATCGCCGACCTGCAAGCAAAATCGATGATTAATAGGAGGTCGCTCCATCCGTCCGACCGCCATTCTGGTTGAGATGATCAAATAATGGAAAGCAGAAATAATTTTCCGGATAGCAGTTTAAATCCTGCCAGGGCAATAACATCGCGTATCTCTTTGCAGGTTTTATTAAATAGCATCCAACGCTGTTTACACTACATTATTCTACCTTATATTGGTGTATTGGCAATTCCCGCGGAACTTCATTCTTAAAACCCATCCAAAAAGAGAAACACAGCTATGAGACACCATCGAAATCCAGGGCGGACACTGCGCCGTGTTGATCCGTATAGAATACCAGATAAAAAACGAATTAAGCGCTCGATACATTTGGCGATTGCCGGGTTGGCTCTTTGTACCGCGCTGATTTTTACAGTCAATCATTCGATCAGCGCAAAAACTGAAGTGCTCCCCATTTTCGATACGCACGTGCATTACAGCCGGGACGCCTGGCGCGTTTATTCGCCAAAGGATATTATCGGTAAAATGGAAAGCGCCAATGTCCCGCGCGCGCTGGTTTCCAGTTCGCCAGATGAGGGCACGCGCATGCTATATGCGCAAGACCCGGATCGCATCGTACCCTTTTTGAGGCCCTACCACGGTAATGTGAACTCGGGAAACTGGTACGACAATGACGATATTCTTTCCTATTTCGATCAGCGGTTGAAGACACCGGTTTATCAGGGGATCGGCGAATTTCATCTGCACTTCGACGGAAATGCCGATGCACCGGTTGTCCGTCAGACCGCGCGCCTTGCAGTATCTAAGGGTTTTTACCTTCATGTTCATTCCAATGCCCGGGCCGTGCGCACTATATTCAGCAATGAGCCCGAGGTTAAAATTCTCTGGGCCCATGCCGGGATGGTCGAGCCGCCGGAGGTGGTCGCGGAGATGATGGATCGCTATGAAAACCTTTGGACCGACATTTCCATCCGGGAGTACGATATTGCGCCCCAAGGTAAACTGGACCCGGCGTGGCGCAAACTTTTCTTAAAACATCCGGACCGCATCACGGTCGGCAGCGACACCTGGGTAACCTCACGCTGGGATGAGTACGAACAGGTTCTCGAATATGATCGACACTGGCTCAAACAACTGCCCCGGGATGTGGCCGAAAAAATAGCCTATCGCAATGCCGTAAGTCTTTTCGGCAGTGGGCCCCACACGCATCTCGAGCAATAGAAGGGTATGACAGCAGCAGGACCACGTCATCCATATAGCTAATTGTTTGGAATAAATAGATTTAATTACTTAATAATATTATTGAATTACCAAGCACCAAAAAACAAATCTCAAACAAATAACAATATCCGAAATTCAAAACAGATAAATTAAAGTCAGAAATCCAATAAGTGGTAGTAATGTTACGGTCATTGGATTTTGTGATTTTGAAATTGTTTGTAATTTGAGTATTGCAATTTGGGATTTTAGTGTCACTTCCTGTAAAGTAATTCGCTTCAATCCGAATCAGTTAGAGTTGACTTTGACGTTTCAATGATGAATTCAGTAGACATCCTATCTCGAAATCTGTAGAGAAACAGAACTGGTCGCCTCGCTCACTATTGGAATGTGGCTTACCAACGCGGGCGGCCACAAAAAACACTATATTTCTAAAAAGTTGTAGAAATTCCGAGGCGTATAATTAGAATGAGCATCTTCGTGATCTTTGAGTCAATGCTGCATTCGTCAAGCTCAGAAAAATCCTTTGCATAAATAAGAAATGGAAAAGGAAGATATGAAATTGTCGCACCTTCCGAGGCAGTGCAAGGCTGCGGCTTTGAAATATCGGCAACTAGAGTTGGAAATCAATCACACTATTTCATCCATCTGCAGCCCTTTTTGCCGGCCATGTAAAGGTGACTGCTGTAAGGCGGAGATTTGTGTAGAATCGGTCAGTAGTTACTGGCTGCGCCTGGTGCGGGCAGTCGGAGATCATAAACCGGTGCAATTCGATGAAATCCGGGGATGGCTGGCACCAAACGGCTGTCGGATATCTGCCGGCCGCCCGCCGCTGTGCTACGAATTTTTGTGTGATAAAATCTTCGAGAACTCCCCCCCGGGATCTTTTTCCCGATCTTTAAAAGATATATCTAGATTGCTTTCAATGGCCAGTAAAAATGCATTGGGCAATCGCCATCTGGTATCGCTGTCATCAAAAGCGATTTCAACCAGGCTCAATTGTAAGAAGCTTGAAGCCAGAATAGCCGCTGCAGCTGAATCATTCAAACGGTATAAGAAAGATTTGATCTGCGCACCAACCACACGATAACTTTTGCAACCGAAACTTCATTAAATTTACAATCTGTAAGGAGGAAAAATGATTCACGTCATCGCCAGTATTGAGTTGAACGAAGATTGCAAAAAAGAATTTCTGGAAATTTTCCGCCGCAATGTACCCAATGTAAAAGCCGAAGAAGGATGTCTGGCATATGAACCTACAGTTGATATAGATTCGGGCGTGCCAATCCAGGAAGAAATACGGGATAATGTCGTCACCATCATTGAATCCTGGGAAAGCCTCGACCACTTGCACCGGCATCTTGAAATGCCCCACATGACTGCCTATCGCGAAGCGGTCAAAGACCTTTTTAAAGGCGTCAGCCTTCAGGTATTAGAACCGGCCGGATAATGGATTAAAGCATAAGCACCTCAAGTTAGGGGCTTTGTCCTATAAGTGCTAAGTTTTATTACGCTGGGGGCTGAGGGAGGTTTTTTGAAAATAAATGAACACCCGCCTGCCATGCATAGTGTGTTGGTTTGGTGTAAGCGTGGATATATAAATCAAATAATTAAATTTGCCTCATACCGTTTTAAGGCATTGCGGGCAGGTCGAACATCGAACGTCCAACATCGAATTTTGAATAAGAAAGGCTGCTCAAAAAATCCAATATTCTCTCCGAGGCGCAGGAATAGATATGGAAATCGTCATCACGAACCAGGTAGACAAAATCGCTTTTGAAGATCCGATATCTATGTGATTCGAAAAGACAGTGTTCTGACCCGGGTCGAGGAGTAGAGCAGGGTGGTCGGCGGCGAAGAGAGTAGGGCCCTAACGAGATAATAGATAGTCCTTGCCTATTCGACGATGGGCTTAATGGTGAGGGACCCGATCTTCGCCATGGCGGCGCTTAACTTTTCGAACATGGCTTCATCACGATAAATACCGATAATCGCGCCGCCGGAGCCGGCGAATTTAGCGCTGGCGCCGCACTCTCGTGCGGTCTCGACCATCTTGATTTGCCAGGCCGGCAGATTATAGATACTGCGGCGAGTGTCAAAATTTTCGTCGATCAATGCAGACAGTTGCTGTGAATCGCGGTTGAGCAGTGACGTTCGGCCCTGGTCTGCCAGCAGGGCAAAGTGCTGCATGGCATTGACAACCAGAGATTCACCACATTCATAACGACCGCGAATATCGTTGTGAAACGCCTCGGTCGGCTCGCTTAGCGCGTTGTGATACGAAACATAAATAGGGGGCAGCAGGGAGGGTTCCATCCGCTCGTAGGCGTAACAGGTGAATCCATCAACCACTCGCTCGACACGCTGGTCAAAATCCATATAGACCATGCTTTCATAACACTGTATTACACGGTCCTGCAAACCGGCCGAGATGCCGAGTTCGTCTGTTTCCACGGACAGAACCAGGGTCGGTTGCACCTCGAGCGGAATTTTTACTTCGTAAAATTCCATCAAACACCGCAGGGTGGCAACAATAATAGAGCTGGAACCGGCCAGTCCGACCTGGCGCGGAATATTCGTTTCATAGCGCACAGAGAAATTGCGGTCGTGGAGCTTTAGCCCCTTTGCCTGGCAATATTCGACAAAGCGTTTGATGGTCGCCTTGATGAGGCGGATGCCGCCATAATAGCCATGTAACTGCACGTCGCGGGCCAGATCATAAATGGACCGGAAGCGGGCGCGATCATTTTCGGCCAGTACGATATCCACCGAATCCCACTCGTACAGTACGACCGTAGCCTGGAAGTTGCGTAGGATGACGGAGATCGTTTTGCCGTTGTATCCGTCGGATGGATTGCCAAGCAGGCCGGCACGGGCAAATGCTTGTTTACGAATGATGATCATCGAGCAAATTCTCCAAATATTGTCGCAGCGAAGGGCCGCATTTTTTGTCCGCCAGCGCGAATTCGACAAACGCGCGAAAATAAGAGTCAAAGTTACCCACGTCATAGCGAATTTCATTGCGGTGCAGGCGCACACCGTAGACTTTCCCGCCGCCCTGAATCACCAGGCGAATCGCATCGGTAAGCTGAAGTTCGCCGCCCTTGCCCGGTTGGATTTGCTGAAGGGCCTCAAAGATGCTCGGTGCAAAAACATATCGCGCCGCGATCACCAGATTGCTGGGCGCCTCTTCAATGGCGGGCTTCTCGACCACATCCGCCAGTTCAAAGGATTCGCCGTCGCCTTTAGGCTCGGCAACACCATAAAGATGAACCTTGCTCGAGGGCACCTCACCAAATGCAATGACCGCTTCGGCCTCTTTTTGGACAAAACAGGCGGTCATGCGCCGCAGGACGTCACTCTGGGCATTTATTCCGATAATGGAATCGCCCAGCGCAACTGCAAACGGTTGATGGCCGATAAAAGGCTGGGCGCAGGAGACGGCATGCCCCAGTCCCAGCTGCTGGCGCTGGCGGGTATAGAAATACTGCGTTTGGGCCCGCTCGAAGCTTAGTTCAGCCAGCAGATCTTCTTTGCCGGTTTCACGCAGGATCTGAATCAGTTCGCTGTTCAGATCAAAATGGTTCTCGATGGATGTTTTCCCCGGACCGGTGATGAATAAAATGCGTTGCATCCCGACGCGGGTCAATTCTTCCACCACATACTGTACCACCGGCTTGCGGCCCACCGGCAACATTTCTTTGGGTTGAGATTTGGTGGCCGGCAAAAGCCGTGAGCCAAGACCGGCCACCGGCACCACTGCAATGTTGATCTCCATATCTAGGATCCCGTTCTGTCTATATTCACAAGCGATATTCTATCTGGCCTGAATTTATTTTGCCATTTCCGACACACTGCCTGAAATCTCATCGACTCGAGCAAGAAAATTGCGGTGATAAAATCGCTACCCAGGTCGATATCACTCAATCTATAACTTGTCAATTTTAGGTTTCGAACATATTCTCAAGTCATGGCTCCACTTCTCAGGTTATTTTAAAAGTTACCGATTTTACCTGGATTCTTTTTCGCCACGCGCCCTTTGTGATAACCCAATCTATATTCCTTGGTAATTTACCCTTTTTCCAACCTGTTAGCAATTACGGCCGTAGACGAATAGTCTTACAGGGTTTGGTTTCGTACCTGAACCTAACCGCGGAAAATCAATCGTAAAACTCTATTACTGTTGAACTTTCCTGCGGCAAGCCACGGGGTATCCATGAATGATACATTCTATCCTAAAGCAGTCCCGCTAACTAAAGCGGGACGGGGAATTAAAACCGGCAGATTTCGCAGTCTCCACCCCACATTCATTGTATCTGTGCCTGCCCCATGAAATCTTTTTTCTTTTATTTCATCGGGGTAATCTGCCTGCCCAGTGAAATTCGAAGACCATTTCACCGGGGCCTGCCCTGTGAAATGACTGCCCAATGAAATGCCTGCCCAATGAAATGCGAAACCTATTTCATCGGGGCGAAGCCTATTTCTCTGCAGCGAAATCTGTGGATTAAAGATGAGGCCATTCCAAGCAAAAAAACGGAATATACCTGGGGGAAAGACCCTCTATACAATTGAGAAGATCAGAAAAAAACTTTTACATCTCCGGAATTGACGGACATAACAAAAAATACCAAACGCAACCGGTTATGGGGGTTACAAATGAAAAGAACATCGATGATATTTACGGGAACGATCGGGCTGATAATTTTTACGATATCACCAAGTGCTTTGGCCCAAGACAAAGTCGTTACGATTGAATTGCCGGAAAGCGGCCATTTACTTGTTTTCCCGATGTCTCCGGCAGAGATCGCAGCCAGCAAGGCAGTTGAAGCCAAGCAGGCCTCTGAAAAAAAGCCCCTGCGCCATAAATCCAACCCAAAGCTCAAAGCTGTCGAAACGGCGGACGATCACGTGGTGTATTTTCCGATGACAGCCGGAGATGTCGCTGCCGAAAGGACTGAAAAAGCCCGCAAAGCCAAATTAAAACGCGACCGCCCTGCAAAGCCGAAGAAGAATACTGTGGCATTTGAACTTCCGGAATCCGGCAATCTAATTCAATTTCCGGCAGCCGGCAGCACCGTGGCTGAAGACCCCGCTGCCTACTCCGCCGGAAAATCAGAAGACAGCCGGCGCAACTAATCCCGACTTTTTGAGTATATTCCAGTGCACTTTCCCGGTATGTCATCCATCCTCTGCGCCCGGTTGACATGTCGCGAGCCATCATCACTTTCTAAAAAAGAGGGAATAAAATCGATTGGCAGGATCTCTACCTCTATGGACGGGGATATCTATATTTCGAAGATCATGGAAACACTCGATGTCGCTTTTGATGAAGAAAAAGCCGACGGCTGCTAAATTTCAAAAACTGATCCGGCGCCATATCCAATATTTATACAACGTTGCATTGCGATATACCGCAAATCGTTATGACGCGGAAGAGATTGTCCAGGAGACCCTTCTCGTTGCTTTCAACAATTTCAGGCAACTGAAGGACGAGGCAAAAATCAAAGGCTGGCTGTTTACGATATTGCGCAACATTTACCTGAAAAGCGTTAAAAGCAGCAAAAAATTTAGTTCCAGTGAATATGATGATGGTCGAGATTATCTGGATGTGCTGGAGACGGCTGTGGAGCAGATAGATCTGCAGGCAGCGTATGAAAAAAAAGTTGAATCCGAGCAGGTGCAGACCATTTTGAGCAAACTGCCGGAAAAATACAAATCCCCGCTGATTCTCTACTACATGGAGGATATGTCCTACCAGCAGATCGGTGATACACTGGGGCTGCCGATCGGAACGGTAATGTCAAGGCTGTCCCGGGGAAAGCAGGTGTTTAAAAAGGAAATTCTGAGGCAGCATCTGAAAGAATCATCGCAAACCAACATCGTCAGTCTGCAAGACAAAAGAAAGGAAGGGTAAGTATAAAAATGGACTGCCGGGATTTGAAAAACTGGGTTGCCAGCAAAGATCTCTTCGATGAACGCGTCTTCGCTGATGCCGAAAGGCATCTCGAACACTGTGAAAAGTGCCGCCGTATCCATACCTTGGATGCGCTGATTGAAGACAGCCTAAGAAATGGATTACAGCCCGAAGCGGTCCCGCGGGGACTTGTCAACAGAATCGAAACAGAGCTTTTCGCAGATACAAAAGAAAGGGGGTGGTCGCCTGCACGCTGGTTCAAGACCGTGCCGGCCCTGGCGGTGGCTGCGCTCATATTCATCATCGTGCTTCAGCCGTTTTCCGGACAAATCAAAAGTCTGGATCAAATGGGCACCTATGCGCTTGCAAACCACCTGATCGGTGAAACGCAAATGGCGGTTAACACGACCGACGCCGGCACAGCCGCCAGATGGTTTACGCAGCAGCTTGGCTATACGGTGAAGGTTCCCGATCTGCGCTCTCACGGTCTCACCTTGCTGGGAGGTCGGCTGTGCTCGCTGGGTGAAAAAAAAGCTGCTTTCCTTTTCTGCCGCAAAAACGGAAAGAAGGTCTCGCTGTTCATTGTGACGGCCGATGCCCTGGGATTTCAAATGGTCGATCGGCGCATCTATGGCATCCAGGAAAAAGAACACGACATCAAGATCTGGAAGGACGGTAAAATGGTTCGTGTCACGGTCGAGCAGTCCGTATGATGAGATTTCCGCACGTCGCCGACCCGATTCTACCGGATGATCCTGTGATTAGAACTTTCGTTTTATTAACGCCACCATTCTCAGACTGCCACATGCAACCGGCCGGTCTGCCATAGGGCAACGGCGCTGTAAACCCTGGCCCAGTAATTGGCTTTTTCCTGCGCCGGATACTTAAAAAAATCCTGCGTCCAGTTATAAGACGGATTCTGATACAGGTCACGGAAAATACCTGCGATATGCTTGGGCTGCCAATTGGCCCGGATGAAGAAGTCGTACACAAAGCCGATCATATTTTGCGGCTGAAGCGCCGAGGGATTGGGGTGTTCGAGAATATGTCTGGTCCAATCCGGGATGTTGGACTCTTTTCGGGCGTAAACCAGGGCCATTCCTTGCGAGATATCGCTTTGATTATCATAATCCTGGTGGAAGGCATACAGTTCGGATCTTTTGTACTCCGCAACGAAGTCAATCAGGGTTTCATTGGAACAGGGGATGTAGCCAGTGAACCTTTGGGCATGCACCGCTGCTTTTTCCAGATCCCACATGCAATCCAGGATTGCATCCAAATCACCTTCTTCGTGAGCGTTGCGCCCATCGAAATATGTGCCGATAACGTCCACCAGGGGTGGCTGGTGATATTTGCCGTATTTTTCCTGGTTCTTCTTGTGCAGACTGAAGGGGCTGCGAATGGAGCGCATGAAGGGCGATCCTTCGCTCCAGGTGTTGTCGAGGTTGATACAGCGCTCGATGCTGTCGGAAATCGTGACCGGTAATAATCCCTTTGACACGTTATTGCGAAAGGCTTCCATCGCCAGCAGGGCAATGTATTCCGCGATCTTGCCCAGGCCGCTGAAAACTCGCGCCGCATCGAGGGATATGCCGTACCTGCGCCGGATGTCATTCTGATCGATGTAATTGCAGGCCTTGACGAGATCTTCTTCCAGATAACCGATTCTCATGAGTTCGTCGGTGGCCCGGTAACCGAGGACGTTTTGAAACAGGAAGTGTCCACCGGAAGGGGTGTAGTCCAGAAGATACGGCAAGCCGCGGGATCGGAGCAGGTCCTCGATAAACCGGCAGACAGGCAATATCTGCTCGAAATATCCTTTTTGGGTCTGTTTGTCGGAATACAAGAGATGATTTTCCTCTCCCAAAAAGATCTCGAAATCAAAAGGCATGAGCACGGATTGAGATCTTGCTCCAATAATGGGAAGATGAACCTGCAGACCTCTTTGAAGGGTGCAGGTTTCAAGCTGATCAACCGGAGCGGCCAGCACTGGAAATGAAGGATCATATCCCTCATCACTGAGCTCATTGCCCGCCGCAATGAGATAATCATAATATTGGTAACTATTTTTCAGGCGGGTCAAGACCCGGCCATAATATTCTTGGGGCGTCATGATTCCCTCCTATTCGTTTTCCTCATGTCTTGTGTTATACTCCTGCCTTTTCAAGTGAAAGCTGCGTCTTTGCGCAAAAGCGTGGCGACGCCGAGATTACTTTCCGCTGCCTGCATCCGGCCTGTTATCCGGCAGCAAGTGATGCGTAAATCCTTTTCGGATGAGATACTCCCAGGACTGAACAACTTCCGGCGGCAACTCATGTGGGGTCTGATATCCCAGTTCAGGATACTTCAATATGCGTTCCACATCCCCCACCATCTCGCTGATAATCCCTAAAAGCCCAATGACGTTGGAAACCTCTTCGGGAAAAGAAAACTGCGGACAGGCGGTATAAAAACCAACTCCCGACCACTGGATCGGAACGGTCAGTCGAACCCTCAGAATCGTGTTGGGCTTGGTGACGAAGGTGACTGTTCGAGCAGCGGGCAGCAAATACCGTGTATAGCGGATATTCTCACCAATATTGGTTGCTCTGTCCTCAAAGACAATTTGTGCAGGATCGACCCCGAGGGCCACCGCCCTTTCGTTGAAAACATGCGCTTCGGGCTTATCCCACAAATGACGAGTCCAGTTTCCCGAGTTGCCGCTGAGGACGAGCTTGCCTGCCACCCCATCCTTCAAAAGGGAACAGGCGTAATCGCATATTCTTAGATCGTAGGAACAGCAAACGACAATAGCATCGGAGAGAGCACAGCTGTTAAAGGAGCAAAAATAGTCCCAAATCCGTGCTGCGTTTTTAATGGTTTCAGATGTCATCAGTTGCCTATGTAGTTTATCTCGTATATTCAATGACGCATTTTTTCGATAAAATCTACGGAAGTTAATCTTGAAAGTGACTAAAGGTGAAAGCTATGTGTCACCGTAATTACGATTAGAAGCACGAGGTAATCGACCGCGGGCAATTAGCGAATCGGCTGGCTGGATTATTTAGAATTTTTCTCACAAAAACCTTCCCGAAGGTAGCGGCCGGCAACCCAACCCTTTACCCCTTTGTATTCTATATAGCACCATCGCGGTCGTTCTTTCTTAATTTTATTTTTTTCTGCCTCCGTAAGGCTGGTAAACTCCTGGAAGGTCAATCCACCTACACATTTGAGGTTTTTTATACATTGCCCGTCAGATGGAATTTCCCCTATTTTCTTGGATTTATAGTTTGGCTCCTGCCGAATGTTTAGCACATCTTCTGTTTCAACTCCGTGCACTTGCCAATGATCCGGTCCGTCAGCCTCAGACAAAGCATTTTGGGTGATAAGAAGCAATGACAGGACCAGGATACTACGTAAGCACATACTCATTCTTCCCCTCAAAGATTTCATCCGACCGAACTCGAGTCCGATGTAAGGAACCAAACGCCTGGCAGAAAAAACAGCCCTAGTCAAAATAGCGCCGTGGCTCCACAGATCGATGGACCCAATGGATCAGGGTTCCTCGCATGCATTTGCGACAACGACCGCCTATAGGGTTTAAGTCACTCCAGCCTTTCGCAGGCCTTCAAGATAGTGCTGCATGTCATCAACATCAGCGATGAGGTGCGTTGATCGTACAAAATTTATCGAAAAGTCCGCACGTTGTGTGTACAACTGCTCCAGGGTATGTTGAGCCTCCTCCAGCCTTCCGAGATGACCCAGCGTTGATATAAGCACTGCATATCGCGACCACTGGAAGTTGGGTTGTTGCAACGCCTTCTTGGCCCACTGGATCGCCTCCTCATAGTTGCGCATGAAAAGATGTGAATCTGCCATCCGGACAAGGAATGACCCCATGTTTGGATCCCGTGGACTCAGTCTGATTGCCGTCTCCAGATGCTGAAGCGCCTGTTGTGCTCTCCCGCTAAAAACTAACGCAGCACCAACACCGTAATGTCCCCATGCAAGGCTTGGATTCAAATCGAGAGCGGTTTCGAGCTCCGAAATAGCCTGTTCATGCTCCCGTCTCGCATAGTGAACTCGACCCAAAGTGCAGTGAGCACCCGCATCCTCGACATCCAGCTCGACGGCCGTGCGCGCGGCCACCAGTGCCTCCTCGCGGTCTTTTTCGGACGAATCCGAATGGCCGTAGACCAAAGTAAAGTAATAAGCCTCAGCCAATCCTGAATACGCTGCCCCCAAGCCCGGATCGAGCTTCACGGCATGGCGAAAGAGCCGCTTTGCTTCCTCGAGATCCTCTTTAGTGTAGTGATAGAGGTGCCACAGACCGCGCTGATACAGATCCCACGCATCAAGATTCTCTGGCCGCTTGGCCTTCGCCCGCTCCCTTTCCGCCTTACCGAGTTCGGGCTCAACAGCGCCCACAATCGTCTCGGCAATTTCATCCTGCACGGCAAAGACATCTTGATACTCTCTGTCGTAGCGGTTTGCCCAAACATGTTTTCCGACGTTGCCATCGATGAGCTGAGCCGTAACCCTGATCCGGTTTCCCGCCTTTCGAACGCTACCTTCTAGAACGTACTTTACGCCGAGGTCCTTGGCCACCGCACGTACGTCTACGGAGCGGCCCTTGTATGCGAATGTCGATTGGCGGGCAATAACGAAGAACCACCGGATTTTCGAGAGCGCGGTGATGATATATTCCGTCACACCATCAGCGAAGTACTCCTGGTCCGGGTCGCCGCTCATGTTCTCGAACGGAAGGACGGCAATGGAAGGCTTTTCCGCGAATCGTTCATCGGACTTTTCTTTAGATTTGCTCTCCAGCACTAATAAGCGATGCGCCCTGACAGTTTCAGCGATGTTCTTTACCGACAATTCACCGAGGAACTCATATGTAAAGGGTAATTTTTTTCCGACCGCCATTTTTGCAGATTCGGATATGCAGATCCCGCCTGGATCGGCGAGGCTCTCCAATCGGGCCGTTACATTGACACCGTCTCCATAGATACGTTCTCCGTCAACAAGTACATCCCCAAGATTGATTCCGATACGGAACAACATTTTGCGATGCTCGGCGACTTCCGCATTACGGATTGAAAGCTCTCGCTGTATGGCCACAGCGCACTGCAGCGCTTCCACAACACTAACAAACTCTGCCAGTATATTATCCCCCGGAGAATCGACCACCCGCCCTCTATGTTGCTGTATGAGGGAGGTCATCACTTCGCGAAAAGCCTTAAGGGTTCGGACGGTTGCCTCCTCATCCTCACCCATGAGACGACTATAGCCTTGAACATCAGCACTTAAGATAGCTGTGAGCTTACGTTCCATGTAACCATCCTCTTGAGTCCTGTTGTTGCGCGTTACACCGGATCAACATAGAAAAGAATGATTCCTATCTCACACCGACCGTTTTGGTGGACCGAAATACCGATTCGTTTGAGAGCGATAGGTCCGGTAGGCGTCGCCAAAAATTCGTTCGAGGAGCTGTTCTTCCAAGGGAAGGTACATTCGAAAACCGATCCAGAACAGGGCAGCCAGCAGCAGCACCATTGCCGATGTGCGAAGCAGGGCGATGCCTATCAAAACAAGGGTCCAACCCACGTTCTGAGGGTTCCGGCTCCACCGATAGATTCCTCCGGTAATCAATCGGTTCGTATTCATACCTGGCAAACGCTTCAGAGAGCGGAAGGACGCCATGGCTGCAAAGCACACGATCGCTCCGATTAAAAGGCAGAGGATCCCGCCACCGACAGAGAGTGGTCGTGGCAGTGGGAAAGACCAGGTAGAATCCGCCGCCGCGATCAAAATAAGACCGAAATGAAGCGTGTACAACACCCATATTCCGGCAATTGTCATGAGGGTCGGTCTGTGGCGCGTTCGATATTCGGCCCGGAGTCTATAACCGCACCAAGCCCCCAATGCCATAAGAACTGCGGATCCTACTGCGAATAGCCATAGTGTCACCATGCGTCCCGGTGCAACGGAGATTTCAAATTAAAAAAAAATATAGCGTTTGCGTCAAGCCATCAACGTCATGATGGTCCGGAAAATGTTGTAAAAACACCGGTATCGGAACGTTATTATGACAAACGCTATAGCATGTGGCAGAATGAAAACCGACTGATATCATTGCCAGATTTGGAGATCAGAACAAAGCTGTCCGGTGTGTTTATTTTCCGCCGGCCAAGTCTATAAATGTACCGGTTGCATAAGAAGCTTCATCCGAAAGTAACCATAATATGGCATTCGCAACCTCCTCAACTTGACCTCCGCGCCTCATCGGAATGAATTCCTTGATACGATCGACTCTGTTCGGCTCACCGCCACTGGCATGAATATCGGTATAAATAAAGGCTGGTCGCACGGCGTTGACACGAATTCCTTCAGCCGCTACTTCTTGCGCCAGGCCGATGGTCAGGGTGTCAATGGCTCCTTTGGATGCAGCATAATCTACATATTCACCGGCAGATCCCAGGCGTGAAGCCGCCGAAGACACGTTGACGATGCTGCCGCCTTTGCCCCCGTGTTTGGTTGACATACGCCGCACGGTTTCCTTGGCACATAAAAAATAACCGGTAATGTTAGTCGAAAATGTTCGGTTTAAGCGGGCAGCGTCCATTTCCTCGACTCTCATCTGGGTTTCCAGAATGCCGGCATTATTGACCAGTGCGGTGACGGTCCCCAGTTGCTCATCTACTGTTTTAAACAAACCAACGACATCTTTTTCCAAAGATACATCAGCCGCGACTGCGATGGCACGCCTCCCGCTGGATTCAATATCATGGATGACAGCATTGGCAGCCGGTTGATTTTGCAGATAGTTCACACAGACAGCGTAGCCGCGTTTTGCAGCGAGACGGGCAGTGGCAGCTCCAATACCACGGCTTCCACCGGTTATGACGATAACTTTTTTCATACCCATCCCTGTATTCGATCTATTATGATATCAATAACCGACTTGACGATTGTGAGCCAAGATCCCTATAAAATTCAGAATCTGTCTTGCTGCAAATAGTGATGTAAGATTGGCGACATCATTTTCGGGCACCACCTCCACAAAATCCATGCCTACCAATTTCCCCTTTTTGGCCAGTCCCCGCAATATATTGAAGAGCTGATAGTAGCTTACCCCGCCAGGCGTTGGGTAACCCACACCGGGTGCAATGGATGGATCAAGTCCATCAGCATCAATGGTTACATAATAATAGGGTGATGTTGGTATACGATTAAGACCCTCTGCCACGCCGTTCTCATGGAGATCTTCAGCTTTGATAAGAAGACTTTTCCGGCAAGCGAGGGCTTCGTCCATTTCCCGTTGACGGGCACTTCCCTGGCCTCGCAAACCGATCTGAACAATTGAAGACACATTTGACAGCTCTGAAGCCCTTCGCATGGGACTGCTGAAGCCGCACCGGACACCATCGCGCTCATCAAGCCAGTCCAGGTGGGCATCTATTTGAACGACGCAAAGATCCTGAAAAGCTTCGTATGCCTTTAACACTGGAATAGATGTTCCGTGGTCCCCCCCGATGACAATAGGAACTGTACTTCGATTCAGAAGTATTTTAATGCTGTTTGTTATGGTTTGCAAATATTTATCAAAGGGTTCCGTCCGATTGATCAGTTCTCCACAATCAACGCATTTGATAGCGTTGCCTCCGAAAAGGTCGCCGTTAAAATCGAAATCAAAATTACCGGTTTTTTCGTACCGCAGCGATTCCTGCCGAATAGTCGCAGGCGCGTTCTTCGAACTGTAAGATTGTTTATTCAGATAAGGAGACTCATACGGAACGCCAATAATCGCAAAATCCGCATCCAATGACCGCAGTTCGTAGTGCGGTGAAAAGCCTGCAAAAGTGATTGGAACAGAAATTAAGTTCTTCAAAATAGACTCCTCATCTTCAACTCAGGAACCCGTATCTGTATGACCATAGGTTGGCGTGCTTAATTCAAACACCAGGATCCAGATGGACCGTATTGTACTCAAGTATCATAGCCTATGATCACGACATCAGCAGCTTCGTCACGCAGGGGGATCAATTTTTGGTAGTTTTCGGAGCTATACCACTGCTGCATGGCTGATGGGTCCGAAAATTCTATAACCACCGTATTATGGTAAGGGTGCTCGCCGGTAAAAACTATTACACGCTTGCCCCGAAAAATGATTTTCGCCTCAAACGGGGCCAAAGAGACCTGGACTCCTTTTACGTATTTTTCCCACTTCACCGGATCTTTTATCGTAATGTGACCGATGAGATAAGCAGCCATTATTCCCTCCTTGTATTCGAAATTAAGCCTCTGGCTTATAGTCTTGGATCAACGGGTTCACTTTCCAGAGCCAGTACGCCAAAGACACATTCATGAACATATCGAAGCGGTTCTTTTCGAACAAATCGCTCCAATGCTTCAATACCCAACGCAAATTCTCGAAGTGCCAATGAGCGTTTTCTGCCCAAATTCCGCTTTTTTAATCTTTCCATATGGCAGTTGGCTGTATATTCCGGCCCATATATAATTCTGAGATACTCTTTTCCTCTCACCTTAATGGCTGGCTGAATGAGCCCCCTCTTACTCTTGGCAATGAAATCATATGGTTTTACGACCATTCCCTCGCCGCCTTTCCTGGTTAAGCCCTCCCACCATTCAATAGTCTCTTGCTGGTTTTGGGGATCGTTCAAATCAACGATCTTGTAAGGCGTGCTCAACAGGATATCAGAGTCATATGCGCAAAATTCGTCGATGATCTTCATATGCCATGCGTGGTTTTGATCGACATGCACGGATCTATCTGTGGCAAGCACATGAAAAGGCGCAAATTTCAAATCGTCGATCGATTCGACACGCCAACAATAATGACGATAAGCCTGCCGATAATCTTTCACCATCTTGAAGCGGTTTTGGTACCATGTTAAAACCTGTTCAATATCAGCAGGTTGAGCTGAGCTGTGTTCGGGGACTGTATAATCAGTCTCCAGATCGATTCGGTTTGACGCTTTCTCCAAAGCCGATATGGTATCTGAAAGGGCTGCTGTTGCCGCAGCCCCGACAGCCGCATACTGGCTTTTTAACAGTTCCTGGGCTTTGGCCGACCACGGCATCAACTCACAATCGAGGCACACCCACTGTGTCTCGAATTTTTCCCAAAATCCGCTTTTATCCAGTGCATTTCTGACCTTCCCGATCAGGCCTTCCTCTATTGATTTTTCATTAAAAAATCGCCTCCCCGTTCGGGTATAAACAATTCCCGTACCATCATTCTTAATGCCAAAGCGTGTCCTTGCAACATTTTCATCCCGGCAAATAATGGCAATCGCTCTGGATCCCATGTGCTTTTCTTCACACACAATTCGCGTAATGCCTACAGAGCGGTAATAGTCAAATGCTTCAGCCGGGTATTCAAGATAGGCTGCTTCCTTGCTGGTCTCACAGGGAGACATGGTTGGCGGCAAATAAATCAACCATTTCGGATCTGCAGCAAATCGACTCATAACTTCTAACGCGGCCGTCGCATTTTCCTCCCGAATGGTGATATTCTTTCTCAGTCTTGTTGAAACAATTCGTTTTCCAACAACATCATCCGCTTCAAGCAGACTGTCTAATGTTTGCTGGGTGGTAAGTGTTCGGTCGGTTTTATGGTCCGGTAAAAATGGTCTTGCCGGTTTTTCATATGTTCTCATGGCCGATACGGAAACGAATTCCTTTTCCGGATAACGCAAGGCGGTAAGCTTGCCGCCAAATACGCAACCCGTGTCGATATTAACGGTTCTATTCAGCCATTCGGGCTCAGGCACTGGTGTGTGGCCGTATACAACAGTCGCAGGCCCACGATAATCCGCAGCCCAATTGTATCGAACGGGTAAGCCAAATTCATCGGTTTCGCCTGAAGTTTCACCATATAATGCAAATTCACGGACTTTTCCTGATCCTCGGCCTTGCATCTCTTGTGACATGCCGGCATGGGCGACTACCAATTTTCCGCCATCCAGAACATAATGGCTCACCAGACCATTGATGAATGAAATGGCCTCTTCGCGGAACCGTTCTTTGGATTCCCCGGAAATCGTCTCATATTCAGCAAGGGTTTTATCGAGGCCATGAGTTATTTGGACATTCTTGCCCCATAGTTTTCTTAAAAATTTGATATCGTGATTTCCTGGAACACAAAGCGCGTTTCCCGTGCTCATCATATTTCGGACCAATCGCAATGTATCAAGCACACGCGGTCCACGGTCAACAAGATCTCCTAAAAATAAGGCTATCCTTCCTTCAGGATGTCTATAATTGATCTTACCCCAAACTTCGTCTTCGGAATTCAGTTCATCCCGAAGGTAGCCTAAATCGGTAAGCAAAACCTCCAGTTCATCACAACAGCCATGAACATCACCTAAAATATCAAAAGGACCGCTGAGTTCTTTTTTATTATTCCACAGGGGCACGCGTTCAATATCAACTCCATTGGCCGTTTCCTCGGAATCGACTGTGAATATATGCCGAAATCCCTCTCTTTTCAGACTCTTAATGGAACGGCGCATTTGGGAACGCTGCTGGCGTATCACATGGGGTCCGAAATTACGGTCATCCCTTTGTTTGTTCCTCATGCTACAAATTCTTTCCGACAAATTGAAAACCACCGCCACCGGCAGACAGTGGTATTCGCGTGCAATGGATACAAGTGGCTTTCGGGCTTCGCGCTGAACATTGGTAGCATCCACTACGGTCAACCGACCCAGAGCCAATCTTTTGCGAATGATAGTATGCAGCAGATCAAATGCCTCAGCGGTTACCGTCTGATCGTTCTCATCATCAGATACCAAGGCACGGCAGTTATCAGAAGAAACGATCTCGGTTGGCAGAAAGTATTTTGAGGCAAATGTTGATTTCCCTGATCCTGAAGGACCAATCAAAACAACCAGGGATAGATCTGGTATTTTAATCTGCACGCCTAAAAACTCCCATTTGTGTCGGAGAACCGAGTGATGAAATTTCAGGACCAATCGCGAAAAAAGCTACAGGATAATTAAATTTTCCGGCAAGCTGCTCAGACCAACTTCGAAATTCATCACGCGTCCATTCAAACCTGTGGTCACGATGGCGCATGGCACCCTCGGGCAAATTGTCCCACATGGCATTGTATTCCCTGTTGGGTGTCGTCAAGATAATGGTTTTTGGCCGAGCACATTCGAACAACACCCGTTCAAAGGCCGCCAAGCGGGGCGGATCCAAATGCTCAATGACTTCCATCACAACAGCGGCATCATAATCAAAAAAGCGTTTGTCCTTGTACATCAATGAGCCATGAAATAATGAAATCTTATCTTTCACTCTCATGGGCAACCGATCCAGGCCCAGCTTTTTATGGGCGATTTCAAGCGAACGGATGGAAACATCCATTCCGGCTATTCTGGCAATTGACTTTTCTTTAACCAGTTCTTTTAATAGCTTTCCTTCTCCACAGCCAAGGTCAATGATGGTCTTGGCATTGGCATCTATAATTTTAGAGATAACCGCTTTTATCCGTTGCTCATTCAGACTTAAGGGTTTTTCGAGTGATACTTCAAGGTCATCAATTTCAGAATAATTGTCCATGCTGTTCGCCGGATTATCGGCTATTAAACGTGCCAGCGCCTGTCTGGCCAAACTGATTCTGTGTTTTAAATATCGCTTTGCAATGATTTCCTTTTTCGGGTGCTGCGCCAGCCATCCCTCGCCTTTGGTCAAAAGGTTTTCCAATTCCGCCTCTCCCACGTAATAGTGTTTATTGTTATCCAGAACAGGTATAAGAACATAGAGATGCGTCAATAGATCTTTCAACGTAGATTCTTTTTTTAGCTCCACAGTATAGTAGACACTATCGCCCCACTCTTTAAAAGTACGATCAAGTGTGTGCGGTGTTGCACTGACCTGATAACCCAACGGTTCGAGCAGGTCATTAAGAAACGGCTGCCCTCCGCGACAAGGAAGCACTGACAGCTGCACTCGCAATGGGAGGACTGCGTTCACAAGTTCAGGCTTGGCCTTGCACTGGCCCTGCATCGCCGACCCGAAAACTTTGGCAATGGCGACACTCAAAAAGGACGATGCAACGTAAGGCCGGTCGTTGACGTATTGGTCAAGTGGCGCACTGCCGGCTCTGCCAGCTTTTCCTCGAACCATTCTAACAGGATCAATATCCAGCAGCAGGGACGCAGTACAACTATTGTAGGTGGCCTCGGGATAAAAAACATAGGCCTTTCCGAAACTTAATTTAATCTCCTGGCAGCGCGCAGGATTTTTATGGAGCAGATACCCTAATTCAGTAGCAGGGCTTTTTTCGTTCACAATGGATAATAACATGAAGTTTCCCGCATTTTAAATACCACCCCGGTTGGAGCGGCTGGCTTGCATTTAACCTGAGTTTGGATCTTCTTTGACCCGCACCGTTTGAATACAACCGATAAAATATCCATCCTTTACAATCGGTGTAAGGGTAACGAGTATGGTTTCTCCGTAGGGTTGCGCTTCATAATGGAAAGGCGCTATCCTTCCTTTTCGGAAATCCTGCAGCATTGAATCAAGTTTTTTGTTGGAATCTGGCTTTTTATGATGTGAATGGACATCTTGGCCGATGTAGCCGGGTTTGCGGTCCAAGATTTCAGCGGCTTGTTTATTATAATATAGAAGGGTTCCCTGTGTATCGATAATTGTCGCCGCTACATTCATATATTCCATTGCAAGGATTATAAGATTTTCAAGTTTTTCTTTATCTTTCTCTTCTTTTATTTTTGTATATCTACTTCCCACGTGAGATACCTCCAGGTTTTAAAAACCCTTTGCTACGAAGGCGTTGTTACATTACTTGCAATATTTTATATAATAGCACTAAACCTATAATTGATAATGGAATCGATGAGTAAAATCCAGCCCCAACTCCTTTTGGTTTTCGGTTTTCTTTGAAATAGCCTATCGTGTGTACAATACCCTGGGATACGCCAATTATTGAACTGGTAAATATTCCTAAGTAGAGACCTGCTCTATTTCCGGCGACAAGCAAAGCCAGTGTCCCAAAATTTACAGTTGAAATCAATCCTGCAACAAACAGATATTTTTTCTTGGTAATATTAACAGGACCAACTTTTAAATCGAAAATACTTTGTGATATTTCTTCAAAAGTATGCAAAACAACAAGCCAGATGAATAATATATAGAAGTATAGCAATGGTTCGTATTTCAGCATCTGTTATTGTCCTGTTTTCTTGCCTATTTAACTTTGAGGCATGTTTGTGGATCAGCCATGCAAATCATTAACCAGTTCATTAGCGGCAGGTGAAGCTATCGATCGGTATTTATTCTATTTTATCATGTTTTTGTAAATTGTGCTTGCCACAAGGAAGTTGAATATTATCTGGAGTTAAGGGATGGTATTATTTCATTCGGCATACCTACTTTGGCTTTGATTCGGATCAATCGCCGCTATTTACTAATGTCGACATCCGTCCTGTTTGGCATTGTACTTAGAGCCATGAGTCTGTCAATCCGCTCCATATCTCCAAGATCAATGTTAAAATCGATCTTCAACCGCGTTCGATACTCTTCTTCACTATTTATCTCCCGTTCCTCACGGCGCCCACCTGTTGTCGCGATCAGCCGGTTATTCGACAGCGTGATCCGCCCTTTCTTAGTCGCCAGCGAGCATATTGCATTCTGTGTGAAGTGAGACTCTGGAGATGTCTGATGAAAGTGGCACATAGAACTGAATTCAGCAAGGCGGCGAGGTGTCAGTGAAAAAAAGTATTGTGTTTCCCAATCAGATTCTCGCTGTCGTTGAAGCATCTTATCAGCACCCGATGCCGCAAGGCGATATGAACTGTAATGCTGTACATTCTGTTCCTCGGTGTCAAGCGGAAGCGGTTCCAGAAACGAATCACCGAATCCTACGTCTGCAACCATACGCTCCTCCAGCTTGACCAGCAGAATCAGATGATCGAACTCAGGGCCTGGATGAGCGCCTTTAAACACTCGACCTGACAACATAACCACTGTAAATCCAAGCTGCTCGAGCAGCCACCCGAACAGTCCGTTGAGTTCGTAGCAGAAGCCACCGCGTCGACGTCCCACTATCTTTTCATATAAAGACGGAAGGGAGAGTTCAATCGGGTAGCCGAGAAGGATGTCGAGATTCTCAAAAGGCACTGAGTACATGTGCGCCCGATGGAGTTTCCGAAGTGTCTGAATTCCAGGTTCGAGCGACCCGCTGTACCCGATTCGGTCGAGATACGCATCTTTTTCCATTCCTTTCACAGTTGATATTAACGCCATCTAACCCTTATCCACTGCAGTTAGGGCAATTTGTTTTAATTCATGCGTGATTAACAATTAAGCCTGATCTAAATTCCAAACCGGAGTTGCCATCATGCTTTATCCTTCAACAGCGCGTTTTTGGAAACTGCCGGCATACACATTTTCCTGAACGACCCATCTATATTTCCAGCCAATTGGGGGATGACCGCAGTTTGGGCGCAGACATCTGATCCGCCTGAAGCGGGCTAGCCTTTGATCAAGCAGGACTTCCACCGCAAACTTGTTTTCAAGCTCCGTGTCAGAGAAAGTTCTAAAATCAACCGCTGATTAACGGTTTTTCTTGGATCGTTTTTTACTTTCAATACGAGCTTCACGGAACTGAGCTCGAATCCTGCCACTGGATACCGCCATTACGATTGATTGGACTGCACCGATTTCATCGTTGGTCAGCCCTTGTTCTTTGGCGACGCCAAAGTAATGCTCCATTCAGGGATAGCAGCCAACCGCCATGGCCGACGCGAGGTGAATCATAAGCGTTGTCTTGGGTTCCAGGATGTCATTATAGCGCGCCGAATCATAAAACTCATTGTAAGCCTTCAATTGTTTTTCAGGTAACATATCCTATCCCTTCTTTTGCCTATTGTGGGAGGGGCGCTCAGCGATAGGCGTCCCTGCCCCGCTATCAATTTCGATCTACCCTCGTTCAACTGCATACATCCTATAAACATCCGATATTTTTTGATGATATTACAACAGCATTCCGTCAAATGAATTCGATGGTGCTTCTGTTATATTTGAGGTCTTTTTATCTCGAATCGATCCCTGATGGTTGCGTACATATTACCCCAAAGACGCCCAATAGGATCCAGAGTCACGCTGTCGACTTGACCGTTTCTGAGAATCTCTTGATGAATGTGGATGAAACAAACCTTGCCCATTATCAGGTTTCCCGCCATTGGCTCAGAGCCCAATGAAATAATCTGTTGTTTTTTACACTCAAAATTCACTAGTGATTCAGCAACGCGGGGCGGTTTAACAATGGTTGACGGATTTGCGGTGACTTCACCGACAACAAACTCACTGTCGCCCGAAGGATATGGGGCACTTGTTCGATTCATTTTTTCTGCCAGGCTGTGGCTTACAACATTTACGACAAACTCACCTGTTTCTCTGATGTTCACAAGCGTGTCTTTCTGGCTTGAATTTTCAGTGAGCAGTGGAGAGAAACACAGTATCGGCGGATTAACACTGGCAACTGTAAAGAACGAAAATGGAGCGAGATTCAGATTTTCTTTAGAATCGACAGTCGATACCCATGCAATCGGCCGGGGCATTACGGTTCCAATAAGAAGCTTATATGTCTGCTGTATTGACAAACTTTCGGGATTTATTTCCATGGGTCGATACGCTCCTGAAATCCACCGATAATAATGACAAAAGATATTGTCCGGCATTAGCTGCGGTCCGGCTCGACGTCAACTGCCTGCGTTGGTTGAGCAAGTTCTTCAAATTGATCGCTTTCACTCGTCAATTGCGCGCCTGCCTTCCTCCAGTTGATCAGTCCCCTGATTGCCATGGATAGGAGTATCACATACAGCAGCGAAATGAATTTGACGTCCTTGACAAAGTAGAGCCAGATCCCTATTAGGTCAACGACGATCCAGTAGATCCAGCTCTCAATGTGTTTGCGGGCCATTAACCACATCGCAACCAGGCTCATGACGGTCGTCAACGCGTCGATGTATGGATATGAGGCCGCCTCGGGGAACACATCCGGCGCCCAATCGTGAACACGACTCATTATCGAACCGAGAGCCGCAGAAAGCGCTGCGGTCACAATCACGTACACGATCACCGCCCTCCCAGAGCTGTAATTTACGTCCGTGATGGTATTTTTCTCCATTCGCGCCTTGGCCCAAAACCACCAACCGTAAACGCATGCCCCGAGATAATAAAATTGCTCCAATGCATCTGAGTATAAGCGGATCTGATAGAAAAGCACCATGTAGAGCAGGACAGACACGATCCCCACCGGCCAGGTAAGCACGTTGCGTTTTGAAATCAGCCAGACCGACCACAAGTAAAGCACGGTTCCGACGAACTCGATGTAGCTCATCGAGTAGCCAATAATCGTGAAGAAGACCGTGTTAACGCTGAGAAGATTGATCATGGCACAGATTCTTCGAAAAGTTCGATTAAGTTCATGTATTTTTTAAAGCGGCTTAGCATCCAACGCACGCGTGAGATCCTCTCCTCGAGTTTTCCACGCAGCATGACGAACGGCACTTTACGTTCATTCAGGTCGCTTATCACCTGTCGCTGAAACGCTGCCCGGTTTACCTCACCCGATCGATCCCAGGTGTCTTCGTATGGAATATCAATGTCGCAGACGAACACGATGTCGTAGCGCTTGACTGCTCTGTCGGCCAGTGCAGCCAGGCGCGGTTTCAGGCTGCCGTGGTAGTAACGTGCAAAGGTTGCGGTAGTGATTGCGTTCGTGTCGGTGAAGAGATAGCGATTCGACTTTTCAAGCAGCGAGTCCTCTCGCTCAATATGTCTCTCTGCAATCTCGACGAGCTGTTCTTGATCAAGACGGCGATTGACCTGGTATCTTTCCCAGTACTCGCGACCGTACTCCGGCATCCACTGAGTGTCGAACTCCCGGGCCAGACACTCGGCCAGCGTGGTCTTACCGGTGCTGGGCGCACCAAGCAAGACCACGTTAACGATTAAATCTCTGTAAACAAGCGGGTGAACACATTTTCGATACACGAATGGATCACTGCGCACCTCGCTTGCCGAGATGGGAACACGCTCACGTGCCTCATCCACCCGGCGATCAAGCGCTCCGAGTGCTCTGCTCATATGTTCGCCATAAGGCTCACTGGAGTAAAAGTGGGACACGCTATCCACGCCGAGGGAATCGATCACGTACCGCTCATGAGCCCGCATCAATTCCGGCGTATACCCGACCTCCGTGGGGCCGTCCCAAGCTTCAATCACCTGCACGGTGGGGTACAAAGAACGAATCCATCCTGAACGGACAGCAAGCGGCACACTCGTGGTATTCGGCGAGTCGTAAATAATAACGGCCATCTGGTCCATTTCGGACAGTCCGGTCTCGATTACCAGTTGGTGACCACGGTGAAGGGGTGCGAATTTGCCAAGCGTTAGCCCTTTTTGAACCTTAGCCAAACCTCCTCCCGATTATTATTCTCCCTGCCTCGCCAACGCTGTGGTTCATCGGTGTGCATTCTTTTGTTGGTCCAACATTAGGTATCTTGCAGTGAGCCAGTCACGACGCAGTTCTTTAATGGTTTTCTCCAAAATTATGGCACAGGTTTTGGGCAAAGTCCAGACTCTGTCAGATGGAGGCAAAGTCGCACAGTGAATTAGTCGCAAGGCATGCCGGTAGGAAATCCGCCTTGATGGGAAAAGCCTTGAGGTTGTGTCTTGAAAATAAAAAGTTGTTAGTTTAACCATTTTTTCTAGCGGATTGATATTTCCTACCAATATAGCGGTAGATTGAATTACACGGTCGACTGCTCTATAACTTATGCTATTAGATATATAATTGATTAACGTCACTTTTAAATGCAATTTTGAATTAATCAGATTAACGAGAATAAAATCATACGCGTCTCTATTTATTCGAACTTCATCGAATGAAAAAATTCAGTCTGATATATTCCCTATTATTAATGGGCTTTACCGCAATCGTCGCCCAGGTGATCCTGATTCGAGAACTGTTGACCTCCTTTTCCGGAAATGAACTTATTATTGGGATTTTTTTTGCCAATTGGCTGCTGTTAGAAGATCTAGGAAGCTTTGGTGCCGGCCGGTGGGCGCCAAAAGCCAGGTCCGGAACACCCTATTATGCCTTTTTGCAATTGTTTCTCGCTTCTGCGTTCCCGCTCGTGATCCTTCTCACCCGTATCGTCAAACATCTTCTCGGTATCATTCCGGGTCAGGGGATCAACGTGCTCACCATTTTTTATGTCTCATTTTTCTTACTGGCCCCATTGGGATTAGCCGATGGAGCCCAGTTTAGTTTCGGATGTCGAATGTTTGCGGAAAGCAGGCAAAGAAATGCTGCTTCGATTGGAAGGGTGTATATTTATGAAGCCATTGGAAGCCTTGTGGGCGGCATCGTTGGAACCTATATTTGTCTTCAACACCTAAATTCCTTTCAAACAGCTATTGCGCTGGCACTCTTAAATATCCTCTCGGCATTGCTGTTGCTCGTATTTGTATCAACTAAACCAGGGAGCACTCAGCCCCAGAAACGCAAAACTGCTTTCTACACGTCTCATTTCACCATCAAGATTGCCGCTGTAGCCCTGCTTCTTATTTGTGTGCTTGCCGTTCCATTAGGTGGGATTGACGCTTTGCATACCAACTCGGTGAAAGCCCAGTGGCGCCATTATAATGTGCTTGATTCTCGCAATTCCATTTACGGCAATGTAACAGCATTGCAGCGTATGGAACAGCTGAACATTATAGCCAATGGGGTGCCTGTTTCAACAATCCCAACCCCAGATATTGCCTTTATTGAAGAATTTGTTCATCTTGCGCTGCTTTCGCAACCCAATCCCCAAAAGGTATTACTGGTCGGAGGCGGTATTGGCGGAATTTTAAAAGAAATCCTGAAACATCCTATCCAAAATGTCAACTATGCTGAATTAGATCCGTTGATCATCCGCACGGCCCGACAGCATGCCCCTTCATATACAGAATCCAATTTGAATGATCCCAAAGTCAATATTCATTATGCGGATGGTCGCTATTTAATACGAACCAGTGACGAGCGCTATGATGTGATCTTCATTAATCTTCCCGATCCCTCCACCTTGGAAATCAATCGCTTTTATACCCTCGAATTTTACCATATGAGCAAGAAGCGTTTGAAATCAGATGGTATATTATGTTTTCTTCTTCCCGGAAGCATGACGTATTTGAGCGGGGAATTGATCGATTTAAATGCAAACATCCTCCAAACCACAAAACACGTTTTTCCTTACCTTAGCATTATTCCCGGCGAAACCAACCTCGTTCTGGCTTCATCAGATGAATCTGTCATAAAAAATTCTGCGGATATTCTGATTCAGAGAATGCGTGAGCGTTCGCTACAAACTCGGTTGCTTTCCGATTTTCATATTCGCTATAAATTCGATCAAAAGCGCCGTAACTGGTACGATAACGAAATTAGAAAAGCCGGTGAGATGTCGCTGAATCGGGATTTTAATCCGTCAGCTCTTTACTATGATCTTGTGTTTTGGAATTCAATCCATTCACCGGGTATTGCCGGTATATTTCACAAATTGCAGTGTCTGCGGTTCAGTTATGTCGTCATCCCAACCGCTATGTTGTTTGGCATCCTGCTGTTGCTTCAGCGATATCGTTTAACATGGCATAAGTCCTTTATCATTTTGCCCATTATTGCAACCGGCTTTGCCGGAATGGGCGTAGACATCGTACTGGTGTTAGCGTTTCAATCATTATACGGCTATATTTATCACTGGATCGGATTGCTTATTGCCGCGTTCATGGTGGGTTTAACCTTGGGTGGCATGTGGATGACGCGTCGGTTAAATGTGGTACCGCAAGAAGATGTAATAGACGATCACAAAATATTTTTGAAACTCGAACTGTGCATCGTCCTTTATACCATGATGCTTATCAGTGTATTATATCTCCTGAATCGGCTTCAGGAATATGCTTTTATCTTTGCGACAGCTCAATACATATTACTTCTTTTAAATAGTCTGTGTGGTTTTTTTGTGGGTGCGGAATTTCCGTTGGCCAACAAGTTATACCTGAAACATACGCGCAAATATACCGAATCAGCTGGGAGGCTTTATGCCGCTGATCTTATCGGGTCATGGGTCGGGGCATTATTTGTTACGATCATCTTTGTCCCTCTGTTTGGCATTTTCAATACCTGTCTCCTTATTTTAATTATTAATTTTTTCAGCTTGCTCGTATTTGTTTTTGCGAAGCGCTGACAAATCAATGCCAGATGCCGGCAATAGGATATCCGCAGAACTTACACTTTCCATAGACCACGTTATATTCACGCACGAAATATTGGATTCGATGAATAATCTTCTTTTTACAATTGGGACAAAATGTGCTGTTAAGCTCATGTCCGGGGACGTTGCCGAGGGTCACATAGTGAAGGCCTTCCTCGGTGGCAATTTCATATGCTCTCTCTAAGGTTTCGATGGGCGTAGGGGGCAGATTCAACATTTTATAGTTGGGATGAAACCGCGAAAAGTGCAGGGGAGTATCTTCTCCCAGATGTTTCAGGATCCATCGGCACATCTGGCGTACCTCGTTGTAATCATCATTAAGAGTGGGAATCATAAGGTTTACGACTTCTAAGTGTTTCCCGGCGTTGCGGATATTGACCAGCGTTTTGAGGACAGGATCCAATCGGGAAGAGCATATTTTGCGATAAAATGTATCGGTAAATGCCTTCAGATCAACCGTGACGGCATTCATATGTTCCAAAAGGGTCAAAAGCGGTGCTTTGTTGATTAAGCCGTTGGTGTGATATAGTACTCCCAACCCTCTTTCTTTCCCTAATTTGGCGATATCAAACATGTACTCGTAAAACACGGTCGGTTCATTATAGGTGAAGGAAAGTGATTCACATCGAAAATACTCGGCTCCGTTGACAATATTATTTGGCTGTGCCTCGTAATAAGTCAACTCCTCCAAGCTGCGTTGGGAAAGATGCCAGTTGTGGCAAAATTGGCAACGATTGTTGCAACTTGCGGTGCCGGTGCAGAAAATCCGGGACCCTGGCCACATATGGTAGCAAGGTTCCTTTTCAATGGGGTCGACTTGCAGCGCAGAAGGCTTGCCATAGATAATGGTGTAATAGGTGCCATCGCGGTTTTCACGATTGCGGCAAAACCCCCTGTGACCACTTTTGACTATACATTTTCGATAGCATAACTGGCATTGGATCCGATTTCCATTCAATTTCCGGTAAAACCGTGCTTCATGCATCCCTTGGGTAGATTCCTTATCAAATGCGAATAAATTGGAACCCGAGCAAAGAGTCGCCCCCATCCCTAAAAGGGCCTTTATCCCGAATTTACAAAATTCTCTACGTTTTAATTTCTTTTTGAACATGACCGTTTTCATCTCCTGGAATCTCTTTATCCTACTGAAAATATATAGCTTTTTAGAGGATATCAAAGTGACCCATTCCAATGAGGGTGAAGCCGCTAAGATCTTTCATCTATTTTTTGGGATAAATAATAAATTCTGTTTTCTCAGAAGAAATTGAGAGATGTAAGGAATCGCATGGATTTGGACAGCAGGAAGATCTTTATAAATGGGAATTTGCCTCTGAGTTGTCATAGGTTCTCAAAAAGCGAATTATAAGTCAAGCTGCAAAGAGAGCATCCATGCAGGATTTTAGCAACATTTTTTGCATGGGCTTGAATTTGTTACAGGATCGGGTGCTGAAATGATCGACACCTTCTTTTGAAATGATAAGTCTTAATCGTTTAATTTTCCTATCAAAATGGGCTGTCTAAGGGTTCACGAAGAAATAAATCCACAATTTTAGGCGTTGAGGCGCCCGTCGGGCAAGGCGCGAAAACTCAGGAATATCGAGATATTCCGAGTTTTCGTAACGCAGCCAGACGGGATGCATCAACATATAAGATGCTTAGAGGAGATGCATCGGCGCATAAAATGTGAATTTATTTTTGAGTGAGCCCTAAGCTCAATTTATTGCTATAAGTTATATTCTTTCTCACTTTTCAGGTGCTTTTTATCGTATTATATTATTCAGATTAAATATTTCCGATCCGGAGCCGGAGAGAATTAAGATTCCTTCTGGATCGTGCGATGAATTGTTCGGTTTCTCTGATAAATTTGGATTCCCATCGATGGAGGCGGTTTTGGGTGGGAAATCACATTTTTATTCAGGGATAATTTGAGGTTTTGAAATATAAGGAAACGACAACTATGAGACTAGGAATCGATTTCGGAACAACCCGCACCGTAGTCGCAGCAGTGGAAAACGGGAATTATCCCGTCTGCACCTTCTCTTGGAAGGGGGAGCTCAAAGAGTATATTCCGAGCCTTGTTACCGTGCAAAACGGGGTCCTGCAATTTGGCTGGGATGCGGCTAATTGGCACAAGGACCCCGAAACGCACTTACTGCGCTCGTTGAAACGCCTGATCGGTCGGCTCCGGCCGGATGATCCTGTGGAGATCGCCCCGGGTTACTCAACCTCTGCGGTGGATCTCCTTACACTATTTCTTTCCCACGTAAAGAAGATGATTACCCAGCATAGCAACTTCACCTTAGACAAGAGGCAGCCGGTCGAGGTTATGGTTGCGACCCCGGCTAATGCCAGCAGCAACCAGCGCTACATCACCATGGAGGCATTCCGGAGGGCCGGCTTCAATGTGATGGGTATGATGAACGAATCTTCCACCGCCGCAGTAGAGTTGGTGCACCGCTACCTCAGAAATATTGGATCAAGAAGTCCCAAAAAATACGTTGTTGTCTACGACCTGGGCGGCGGAACCTTCGACACCTCGGTCGTTGGGATTGCAGGACGCAGCTATGATGTGATCACCTACGAGGGGATTGCACGGCTGGGTGGGGACGATTTCGACGAAGTCATTCTTGACCAGGTTCTCCAGGAAGTGGGACGCTCACCGGAGAGCTTAAGCCGTAGGGAGGAGGCCTGGCTGCTTGAAGAGTGCCGAGAGCGAAAAGAGGGTCTGAAGCCTAATACGCGCAAGATGATGCTGGACCTTGGCCCGGTTCTTGGAGAGGAGCGAACGGCAGTACTTAAGACAAATAGGATCTATGAGGGCTGCAATGAATTGATCCAACGCACCGTGGATTCGGTTTACGCAGTGATCCGCAAGCTCCGCGGAACAGGGATCGATCCCGAGGATAGCCCGAGCCTTGCGGCCGTCTATCTGGTGGGCGGTTCGGTAGCCTTCCCGCCGGTATCCCGAAGGCTGCGGGAGGTTTACGGTCGCAAGGTGAAAACCTCGCCCTTCCCTTATGCAGCCACCGCGATCGGCCTTGCCATAACCGCGGATCCCATGACAGATGTACGCATCCGCGAATCGGTCTCCCGCAACTTTGGTGTCTGGCGAGAATATGAGCATGGTCAGGACAAGGTTTTCGATCCGATATTCCGAAAAGACACTCGGTTGGATTCGGAAGAGGGTTGGCAAAAGGCAATTCGGATTTACCGCCCGGTTCACAATGTCGGTCATTTGCGTTACTTGGAGTGCAACTCGCTTGGGGCTGAAGGCGAGCCCCAGGATGATATCGTCATATCACAGGAAGTCTATTTTCCTTATGACCCCGAGTTGGAAGAGCATAAAGATCTCGCGAGGGTTTCAGTCGAAAAGAGACCTGACCTCGCCCGGCAAGAGGTACGCGAGACTTACTCGTACGATACCCATGGGATGGTTCGGGTGGAGATTGAGAACCGTACCGGGGGCTATCGGCGAGTTTTTATCCTCGGGCAGCGACCGGAATCAACCTAAGGGATTGCTCAAAATTAGCTTGGCAGATTAGAAGAGGGAAGGTGGAATCAAAATAAAACTGAGCCCTCATCCTGATGCATCTTCTTATCCAGGTGCGGGTCTGAGTTATATTTAAAAGTTGTGTTTAAAGGAAAAGGCGGTGTATCCACCGGTAGATTGTTAGCAGCAGTCAACCGGCCACACTAAAAAGGAAAGGATACACCACCCATGAACCAGGAT
>Ga0126326_1000152_pt1 | contig 34846 bp, 26 predicted proteins | sample InaspJWI67metaG_FD_94485 | JGI IMG/M metagenome (GOLD analysis project Ga0126326, IMG submission 94485) | Marine gutless worms symbiont microbial communities from Oahu, Hawaii - Inanidrilus sp. 1 OAHU.JWI-67 metaG | ecosystem: Host-associated > Annelida > Digestive system > Unclassified | place... | reverse complement strand
TATCCTGGTTCATGGGTGGTGTATCCTTTCCTTTTTAGTGTGGCCGGTTGACTGCTGCTAACAATCTACCGGTGGATACACCGCCTTTTCCTTTAAACACAACTTTTAAATATAACTCTCCCTATGATCTTGAGAAGCACCGGATAGATGTGCATAGTGTTTCCGCACGCAAGCCCTTGTTTATGGACGAGAGCGCCCATGACTGGCGGTTAATTCGGCTAGGTCGAATCCTGGGCTGGACCGGAGTTGCTTTAAAAACCTGCAAAACCCAGACCGGCGCTCTTTTAAGCCTCTGCTGGGCCAAAGCGCACGGGATGACGCTCATGGTGCAGGACCTGACCAATCCTATGCTGGCTCAGATTCCTCACCTGCTGCTAACTGCTCATGCAGGTACGATTATGGGGGTGGAAACTAATGCTATGCAATTCTATCCGGAGGCCTCTTTTGCTGAAGCAAAGGTTCACCCGGGGATATATCGCCGGAAGAAGGGCATGGTTGATCTATCAACGATAAAAGGACCGGGATTTGGGTATCGTATGGACGAAATAAATAGAAAGCTCCCTCCGGTCAGTTCTCAATAAAAGATGGTGTTATGAGTCACGAGCTGCGTGTTGCGAGTTTAAAAAGGAAACCATCCTTTTTAAGACCAGTAACCTGTAACGCGAAACACCCAACGGTCAGTTTGTGCCTTGGTGTCTTTGTGGCAATCTGTTCTCAGTTTAGGCGGATCCAAATCAGGATTAAATAGTAAAGGTTGAGATGAATAAATTAGGTGCGATCGTCAGAGATCACTATAGAAAGCTGCTGGCTATCCTCATGTTTCTTTTAATATGGCAGCTCGTCGTAATGATATTTGGTATTAAAGAGTTTATTCTGCCGTCTCCGATCACCACTTTCTCCTATCTTCTCATCCCGGAATTAGCCTCCCAGTATGATTGGTTTAAACATATTGGAACCACTCTGGTTGAAATATTACTAGGCTTTGCCGTAACCGCCATTGTGGGGATTCTGGTGGCGGTTGTGATGACCTGGTCACGTTTTTTCGGACAAATCATCAGACCGATCATCACGCTCTTCTACTCCTTGCCCAAAATTGCATTAGCCCCTCTTTTTCTGCTTTGGTTCGGATATGGCATAATTCCCAATGTCATGATCGCATTTCTGGTTGCTTTCTTTCCCATTGTTATCAATACGGCAGTTGGCTTAAACGCCGTTGACGAAGACTTGTTGGACCTGGTGCGCTATCTACACGCCAGCAAGTGGCAGATTTTAGTTAAAATACGGCTCCCGAATGCACTGCCTTTTATCTTTTCGGGTTTTAAAATCAGCGCCACGCTCTGTGTCGTCGGCGCCATAGTCGGAGAATTTATCGCTTCGTTTCAGGGGCTTGGTTTTGTACTGAAAAGCGCTCAGGGGCTCATGGACACACCGCCGATGTTTGCCAGTCTGATTCTCATTTCGGTACTGGGTTTATCACTTTTTGGATTTATATCTCTTTTAGAACAATGGGTCATGCCGTGGCAAAAAAGCAAAAAAAATCATTAATGAAAGAAATTTGATGGAAAAAATCTATGAAATTTTGAAGAGAAACTACCAGACACCACTTGTGATTCTGATTCTTCTTTTGATTTGGCAGTTCTCGGTCATGATTTTCAGTATTCGTGAGTTTATCCTGCCTTCACCTTTGTCAACGCTTGAACATATTTTTCTGACGCAGCCGGATGCCAATTACAATTGGCCGGTGCACATTCGCGCCACAATATATGAGGTGATCGTCAGCTTTTTGATTACCAGCTGTGTCGGAATTGCCATTGCTATCATCATGACCTGGTCGAAACTCATGAATGATTTGATGCTGCCGGTCTTTGTTTTTATTAATTCTCTTCCGACCATAGCGGTAGCACCTATTATAACTCTATGGTTCGGATACGGCCTCTTTACCAATGTTTTTATCGCGTTTCTTATATCCTTTTTCCCGGTTGTGATCAATGTGGCGGTCGGACTTAATGAGATAGATGAAGACCTGCTGGATTTGGTACGCTATCTTCATGCATCTAAATGGCAGATATTCATAAAAATTAGGATACCGAATTCACTTCCCTATCTATTTACGGGATTGAAGATCTGCTCAACCATGTGCGTGGTCGGTGCGATTGTTGGTGAGTTTATCGCTTCAGACCGGGGCTTGGGATACATCATTATTAACTCCCAGTTCACTATGGATACGCCGCCTATTTTTGGGTCGCTCATTATGATTTCGGTGATTGGCGTCGTTCTTGCTTGGCTGGTCTCTTATGTCGAAAAAATTTCGATGCCCTGGTATCAGTCTCAATCGCTTCAAGTTTAATCCAGGTGATGTGCCGGGGCTACTTATGTAACATCAATAGCAAAAGCTGTAAAAAGGATTTACAAGACAAGGATTCATTGTTCAGTGTCCACAAACTCAACTTGCGTTTCAAAACTTTGAAAGGAGGAAGTTATGAAAGGGAAACTGGTCGTATTTTTTATGATTTTGACGGTATTGACGGTAATGTCAGGAGTGAATGCAGCGGCCGTCGACAAGGTCGATTTTCAATTGAATTGGAAAATCTCCGGCGCCCATGCCGCCTATTTTGTTGCCTTGAAAAAGGGATGGTTTACAGAAGAAGGACTGGATGTGAATATTATTCTGGGACAGGGATCGGGCTACACGGTAAAAGTTCTAGATGCGGGCAAAGCCCATATCGGCATCGCCGATGCGCCGGTCCCTATCAAAGGAATTGCCCAGGGGGCGGATATCAAAATCGTCGGCATAATTTTTGATAAACATCCGAATAGTATGTTCTTCTGGAAGGACAGTGGCATCAAAAAGCCGCAAGACATTGCCGGAAGAACGGTCGCTGTTCCGGCCGCCGACGGCCACAAGGTGATGTGGCCGGCGTTCGCAAAACAGATCGGCGTAGATCCGGGCAGTGTAAAGTTTATCAATATTGAACCGGCAGCCAAGGTTGCTTCTCTGGCGACCAAAAAAGCGGATGCCGTTTTTGAGCTGTATACCGGCAAGCCTTTTATGGAAAAAGCGATTCCTGCGGAAAAACTCGGTAATTTTCTGTGGTCGGATTACGGATTCAATGCGTACGCGCATTCTCTAGTTGTTCGCAATGATGTCATTGCCAAAAATCCGGCCATGGTAAAGAAATTTTTGCGGGCTGCATACAGAGGATGGGATTTTACCGTCAAAGATCCCGAGGGGGCGATTGCAATCCTGTCTGAATATCACCCCATCAATCAAACCGATTTTGTTGCCAACCTGAAACTGATGCTGGAGTTCTTCAAAACCGACCGCTATCGTCAGCATGGTATCGGCTATATCGATCCCGGCAAAATGGCGGATACCATCAACATTGTGGATAAATATTTGGGCGTCAAGGTCAATTTTAAGCCGGAAGACGCTTACACTTCCGAGTTTTTACCAGATCCACCTTTTAAACTTCAGGACTAGAGTACTATAACTGAGATGTAAATGGGAGTTCGGGAGAAAATCCAATCTTCCACTCTCCCATTTACGGGGTCTTTATGAATTAAAGTGGATAAAATGGTAAACAAACAGTTTATAAAAAGAAAGAGCGACATGCGGCGCAAGCGCCTGCGCTGCGCGAGCGATACCGTGATCCGGTATCTGGTAGCCTGAATCTGGCATCAAACATCTAATAAAGAAAATCTTAGTTGATAGACCAACCCTGAATAATGGATGATTATTTCGACAACCATAAGTAACTAATGAGGATATCTTGTGGAAAAGGGAAAACCGCTGCTTTCAATCCGAAAATTAAGGAAAGTCTTCAAAACACGAGAAGGTGAAATAGAGGCGCTGGGGAATGTAAGTTTTAACGTACATCCCGGCGAGTTTGTTTCCATCGTGGGGCCATCCGGCTGTGGGAAAACGACGGTGCTTAAAATTGTGGCCGGACTTATTACTAAAAGTTCGGGGGAGATTGAAGTAGATGAAAAGCAGTTTGATCCCACCAGAGAAGTCGGTTTCGTTTTTCAAACAGCTTCGCTTCTGCAGTGGCGCAAAGTTCTTGATAATGTACTGCTGCCGATTGAAATTCTAAAAAGCGATCGCGGTTCCATGGAAAAGAAGGCCAAGGAGCTGCTCGAGCTTGTCGGCCTGCGAGATTTTATGGACAGTTACCCCAATGAGCTTTCGGGCGGGATGCAGCAGAGGGTTTCGATAGCACGGGCCCTTATTCATGATCCCAAGCTTCTTCTCATGGATGAACCTTTCGGGGCGTTGGACGCGATCACCAGGGAACGCATGAATCTGGAACTTCTCCGTATCTGGACCGAGTCCCGAAAAACCGTTATTTTTGTGACCCATGATATCAATGAAGCCCTCTTTCTTTCAGATCGCGTTATCGTGCTTTCGGCCAGGCCTTCGGTAATGGTTCAGGCATTGGACATCCATCTTCCGAGACCCCGCACTTTGGAAGTCAGAGCTTTGACGGAGTTTGGCAATTACTTTTTACAAATATATAATTCGTTGGAACTAAAAGAATAATATCGGGCACAATGGTTACGGCATTGATTCCGCTCCATTAGGGTCGTTATTTAAATATAAATTCACCGCCCGCTACGCTCGAGACACAGAGAACGCAGAGATGTTTGTTTTTTTGCTTTCCGCTGAAACTCTGGAAAGCAAAAATCAGCATGTCCTTCGGACAACTCTATTAGCCGTTAATGAGCATGAATGGATAAGAATCCCAAATTTTAGTCAATACCAGATGGTATCTTCCATGATCATCCGCCAAAAGCGGTAGCATTTTTATGTTTTCCGGCGTCTCAGCGGATAACATATATATTCTTACCTTTGCGCTCTTTGCGCCTTTGCGGTGAATAATATTATATAGTAGAATTCTATTGTCCAATTATTTACTTACACATTAATAAGTCTAAAAGATAAAATATGACCAAAAAGATTACTATCACACATGTTGACTCTGAGTTTGAACGAGAACAGTTGATCAGACCATTCGGTTTTAAGGGTATTTATCAGAATGAATTCTGGGTAAGCGCTGCGCTGCTGGAAAGTTCGTCGGGCATACGACACGCCGGCATTATGACACAATGCCTTGCATGGAGCGATATCGATGCATTTCTTGCCCATACCGAAACGGCCGGCAATATGCTGTTGCACATGTCACTCGAATACGCCCTGCAAAAGATAAAAGGAATTAAGTTTACCACGCCGGTTGATTTGCAGGAAGCAATTCTGGATGATGTATTTGAATACGGAAAAAGAATTACCGGTAGAAATGATCTACGATTGACATTTTCCTTGAGTTCTATGGTAGCCCTCGACAATGCGGCCTGGAAAATTTATGCAGAAGAAAACAATGCCAAGAAATTTGATGAAATCATACCGGCTGAATATAAAGAGGCATTGTCTTTCAGGCACACCAAAGTTGCTGCGATTCCCCTTATGGCATACAACATTCCTCTTGAAGAAATTGAACAATCCATCAAGGACGGCTATTTTTTTATGAAGATAAAGATTGGCCGCCCCGGTACGCAGGAAGAGATGCTCGAAGGAGACATGCAGCGGATAGAGTCTATACACAAACTTATCGGCCACATGGAGACGCCTTATACGGATAATAGCAAGATCCCGTATTATTTTGACGCGAACGGAAGATATGAAAAGAAAGAGACGCTTGAAAAGCTGTTGGACCACGCCAAGAAAGTCGGCATGTTTGACCAGATCGCGCTGATTGAGGAACCATTTCCGGAGGAAGCGGATATTTATGTTGGAGATCTGGGTGCTCGGTTGGCCGCTGATGAAAGTGCGCATTGCGCAGAAGATGTTAAGAAAAGGATTGAAATGGGCTATGGCGCGATTGCGCTGAAATCCGGTGCCAAAACTTTTAGCATGACCCTAAAAATGGCGAGCGTTGCCCATGATCAAGGTATCCCCTGTTTTCTGGCAGATCTGACCTGCACTCCCACCATCGTTGACTGGAACAAGAATGTGGCGGCGCGTTTAGCCCCGATGCCGGGTTTAAAAGATATGGGCCTTTTGGAATCGAACGGGCATCAGAATTACAAATACTGGGATGACTTAGTCAGTTATCATCCACATCCCGATGGCTCATGGATAAACCAGAAAGACGGGGTCTATCATCTGGATAAGGATTTTTATGAAAAATCTGGCGGTGTATTGAAGTCCTCCGAACATTATTTGAAACTTTTCAATACTTGATCCGTGTCTGTGCAAGTGGTGTCAAACCTTGTGTGAATTAAAGCTGTAATCAGTTTTAAACATCAGTTTCAAACATCGGCAAATGGAATTTTGATATTTCCATATATTCACCATTCAAGATTTGACATCTTTTCCTTAGAGAAAGTACCTAATGGTATACTTCTTCATGACCCTAATAACCTTCTGGAAGGAACTGGAAAACGCTTTGGTCATGTTAAAATCAAAAATATTATTGAATCAAAGAGTCCTCATATCAGGCAGCTCATTAAAAAAATAATTGCTGAGAGAAAAAAAGTTGCTATGAAGCTTACAATTATTACTGGGGCATCGAGTGGGATTGGTGAGGCGGTTGCGCACCGCTTGGGTACCGATGGGCACAGAGTAGTTTTGGTCGCGCGGACTCGTTCCAAGCTTGAAGAAGTCGCTAATGAAATCGGTGAGAACGCTTTGATTGAAGCGTGCGATGCCAGCGATGGCAATGCTGTGATAGCAATCGCTGAGCGAGTGCTTCGGGACCATGGTGTTCCTGAAGTAATCGTTAATTCTGCCGGCGCAGGAGAGTGGAAATTTATCGAAGACACGCCCCCAGAAGAGGCGGTGACGATGATGAAAGCACCCTATTTTGCCGCTTTCAACATTACACACGCATTTATGCGTAATATGATCGAGCAGCGCAAAGGGGTAATCATTCACGTCGGATCTCCAGTATCCATTTTTACTTGGCCGTCCTGCACCGGCTATGCAGCAGCACGATGGGCCTTGCGAGGGCTGCATGAATCACTCTGCGATGATTTACGCGGCACAGGCGTCCGCAGCTGTCATGTGGTCTTCGGCAAGGTATCGAGCCCATATTTTGCCCATAATCCGAATACGGAAGAGAAGCTCCCTGGGATAGCCAAGACTGTGCCCACCATATCGACAGAAGAATGCGCGAAGGTTATAGCACGAGCATCTCAGCGACCACGGCGGCGTATCGTACACCCCTTTATGTTGCGGATGTACTGCTGGAGTTATGCGGTGTTTCCGTGGTTCACACGGTGGTTGTTACGATCGACGGGTACAAAGCGCCAGATTTAAGAATAGAAGCGTAAATGGTGTCAAATCTTGAATTGTGAATTAACATTGTAATCAGTTTTAAACATCGGCAAATGGATTTTTGATATCTTCATATATTCACTATTCAAGATTTGACACCTTTTCTTTACTCAATCGTATGTCGGCATCAGCTTCCGACTTCGGTCTAAGAGCTAGGGGCTTCCCCCTTCGGGCTACGACCCCACAAGACGACGGGACAAGGCAGCTCAACATATCGAGGCATCGATTAAGTGGGATTTATTTCCATCCTGATAATGAAAGCAAGTTTTACTGTCAGTATTTATTTTTTGACGTGGGATTGAACATTTAGACCAATTCGGCCATAGATCACCGCTCTGCCCGGCGCTGGTTTTCTTCGTATAACTCTGAAACGATATCTAAGTTGGACTATTCCCGTTAGCCGTAGCTCAGGGAACCCTCCAAAAAGAAGTTTCGATGGCGTCGCGTCCCCGGCGCCTAGTCCCACCTTCCATAGCCCGTCCACTGTAACTGAAGTTGATCGAGTGGGTTATCGGATCGATATCTAACTTGTGGGCAAATCGCCAAACCCGAATTGTCTGACGGCTGGCACGGATGAGTGTGATGCGTTTTAGTATTTTCTTCTTCTGGTCTAAAAAGTTGGCTCGCACGTGAAAATTGTTGACCATGCTAAACGATCTAGACAAGTGGGGCGCAAGTTCGACTGAACCTTTCAATTCAAATGCATCCAAATGATTATTGTAGATAAAATCGACGATGATATTGACATCCTCCCAGCGCCCTTCGTGTGGACCCCCTTCCAGTAAATCGACATTGTCTACCTGGGTTGCAATAGCTCCCTCAGGGGGAACCTGATCTAGCTGACAGCTGGAACCCGCTGCTATTGAAAGGAATAATGCCAGGCTCAAAAGCCAGATTCGTCCAATAGTGGTTGATTTCATTTATCGTACCTCATGTTTCTACCGTATTTCATGTTACCATCCCCGTCAAGCAGCTTCCGTATCCAATCGGTCCAGAGCCAGTTTATCAACTTCGTCACTCTATCTGAGCCCTAAGGTCCAAACATAGTGTTTAAATGCATTTAACTATGGTTGACCGCCGACGCCATACTCGATGACCCAGGCATCAGCCTGTGCCTCACTGACATCATGCAGCCAGGTATAATCGATGAGCTTGATTGAATCCCGGTATGTGGCGTAGGTGGTGTCAAACCTTGAATTGCGAATTAACATTGCAATCAGTTTTAAACATCAGTTTCAAACATCGGCAAGTGGAATTATGATATTTCCATATATTCACTATTCAAGCTTTACCCCTTTTTTCTCTTTTTAAAATGAATTATTTTAACAATCTTTTTCTTATTGACAGTTGCCGTAACATAGGCCTAAATGTACGAATTGCCTAGAAGTGGTTTCAAAACCCCATCTAAAGCCCAAATACGGCGTTGCAAGTTTCTTCGAAATGCTCACATACGACCGCGTATGCTGTGATTTCTCATCAACTCGCGCCTTGTCTTTGGACGCGAACCGAGGTTTTGAAACCACTTCTAAAATATCTGCAACTAAACTCCCACTTGTCTGTTCAACCTTAATCCGAATCCCCGAGGTTAATCGTGACACAGAAACTCAGATCCGCCAGCCTCGAGCGTATAGCGCTCGAAATGACGTCCAGCCTAAATCTTCAGGAAGTTCTCTCAACCATTGCCCAGGGGCTCGTCGACGAGTTGGAAGCCGCCTTCGCCCGCATTTGGCTGCTCAGAAATGGCGACCTCTGCAGCGAGTGCCACAAGTCAGATCAGTGCCTCGATCGTGAGCGCTGTTTACACCTTAGAGCCAGCGCCGGAATATACGAAAACCTCAACGGCGAATTTCGCCGCTACCCTTACGGGGCGCCAATCATCGGTCGAATAATTCAAAGCGAGGAGCCGCTTTTTACAAACGACTTGATGGAGCATGCGAAATTTCAGAATAAACGGTGGATCAGAGACAACGGATTTCAATCCTACGTTGGTCACCCGCTGGTCTTTCGCGGCGAGCAACTGGGCGCTCTAGTGATGTTTAGCAAACGTGAGATGTCTCAGTATGAATTCGAACGCGTGGCCGGTTTTGCCAACCAGGCAGCTATCGCAATCAAGAATGCCCAGCTATTTGAAGAAGTCAAGCAACTGAAAGACAAGCTGCAGGCCGAGTGCGCCTACCTGCAGCAGGAGATCAGGCACGGTCACAATTTTGAAGAAATCATCGGTCAGAGCGAAATATTCCAATGCGAACTGCGCAAAGTGCGGCAGGTGGCGCCCACCGATGCCACCGTGCTCATCCTCGGGGAAACGGGCACCGGCAAGGAGCTGATCGCCAGAGAGATTCACAGCACCAGCCCCCGCGCAGAGCGGCCATTGGTCAAAGTCGACTGTTCGTCACTATCGCCGACGCTGATCGAAAGCGAACTGTTCGGCCATGAGAAAGGAGCCTTTACCGGGGCTCTCAATCGTAAAACCGGCCGATTTGAGCTGGCTGATGGCGGTACCCTATTCCTGGATGAAATCGGAGATTTGCCGCTCGATATTCAGGCCAAACTGCTCAGAGTTCTGCAGGAGGGTAGATTTGAGCGGGTCGGTGGAATTCAGACCATCAGGGTCGATGTCAGGATCATTGCAGCCACCAATCGCGATTTGGAAAAGGCAATTGCAGCCGGCGATTTTCGCGAAGACCTGTATTACCGGCTGAATGTATTTCCGATACGCATGCCTGCGCTTCGGGAGCGCAAAGAAGATATTTCACGGCTGGCAGGACACTTTGCCCGGAAGTACAGCGCCAAATATGGCAAAACTTTAGATGCTATTCCCAAAGAGCTGATGAATTCCCTCAAGGCCTATTCCTGGCCCGGCAACGTCCGCGAGCTTGAGAACATCTTTGAAAGAGCGGTCATTGTCTCCCAACACAGCACGCTGGAACTTGACGGATTCTATGACAGGAGCTTTTCAAATCACTTAACAACACGCGGCTCGCATACCCTTTTCGAAGTGGAGCGAACTTACATCTTGCGCGTCCTTGAAGACTCCAACTGGATTATCGAGGGCCGAAATGGTGCCGCCACCCACCTGGGTCTGAAACCCGGCACCCTCAGATCTCGCATGAAAAAGCTTGGTATCACAAGACCCGGGAAATCCTGAAAAATAATTCAATTCTGCTGGCTACCACATTATCTCCCACGAAATTTCGCGGCTCCCCGTGATATTTCACGGCTTCCTCAAATTATCTAGCATATCTTTTGAATTGATGTAGCTTCTTAACTGACTGTAATCATGGCGTTTATTATGCCAACAAAGTCTTTATTATCTGTTGGCATACACATTGCGGTAGATAAATCTTATTGCAAATACAGTAAATCGAGAGCTTTCTTTGCTAAAAAAGGAAAATAAGGAAAATGATGAAATTCGAAAGCTTAATTTTAAGGCCATGCCTTGGTGCTTGATATAATTTTGATTTTTTATTTACTACTCAAGGCTAGGCCTCACCTCTCCACACGTCAAATTGGAGAATCGCGGAATCCTACCTATCGCATGATAACGCAAATGGACGCGTGGACTGCTTTATCTTTAATAGCAATCATAATCCCTGATCAAAATGAATCACAAAATTTACACAATTGGCCATTTTCGATTCATCCGCTCCGGAAAAGCAACTTCTTATCTATAATAAAGGAAAAAGACAGTGAACAAAATCAAGCAGAGTAATAACCAAAAAAGGAGCTTAAAAATGAAATGCAAAATATTCCTTGTAATGGCCCTAACAATGGTCTTCGTTTTCCCCTTTATCGGTATTTGGGAAACTCGGTTAGCATTGGCCAAAACCCCATATGAGCTGTTTCTTCGTGACGACGGCTCATTTGATGAAAACAACCCACAAGATCTTCTCGATTTAGCACCTTCATTGACAGCGCTACCTGATCCCATGAATCCCCCGGATGTAGATGCTGATGGAAACCCTGGATTAACAATTGTGAAGGATCCAGACTTTTCTGATCCGAAGCATTTTCAAGAGTGGGCATCCGACCCGCTACCCGAAGAACTATGTATCTCTGGGTTTTCGCGAGTGCATTTATTCACTGCGCCCAAGGATTTCATTACCGATCCGGTTGGTACTGTTTCCATTGTTGTCCTGGACCGTGATCCTGACGGATATGATTCTTTAGTAGGTCAAGCAGCTCTCGTCTTGGACCCCTGGAGTTTTAGTGGCGAATGGGAAGAAAAACTCTTATACTTTTTTCCCAAGGAAACAGAGATAGACCCAGAGACTGGCTCCCCATTCTATCGACTTCTTGCAGGCCACCAAATCGTTCTCCAAGTGGTCGTTGGGGCTACCTTATCGAGTCAGGATATATGGTTTACGTACGATTCAAGCGATTATCCTTCTAAGCTATACTTTGACTCAAGTGGCTGTGAAGATATTCAACCGCAAGACTATCTGACGAGTGAAACCGACCCCGTCTTTACCGCGAGCGCTGCTTCTGGGGTCACAAGTGCCGGCAGTGGCTCGATAATCACCTCTGCGGAGAGGTCGAAGTTAGCTGGGATTGAGGCCGGTGCCGATGTAACTGATGCTGAAAATGTGGCTGCCGCTGGGGCGGTTATGAGTGAAGCCGATCCTGTCTTTACCGCGAGCGCTGCTTCTGGGGTCACAAGTGCCGGCAGTGGCTCGATAATCACCTCTGCGGAGAGGTCAAAGTTAGCTGGGATTGAGGCCGGTGCCGATGTAACTGATGCTGAAAATGTAGTTGCCGCTGGGGCGGTTGTGGATAGTGACTTTAGCTCAAACGGCCTTATGAGTAGAACAGGCGCAGGGGTCTATGCAGTAGTACCGGATAATAGCAGCAACTGGAATACGGCATATGGTTGGGGAAATCATTCGACTGCCGGATATTCAACAGGCGCTCATACAGTGGATACCGATACACATGGCACCGATTCATGGACAGATGGGCCCGGACAAGTTACAACAAACTTCAACGTCGGCATCGGGACTATATCACCGACAGCAAACCTGGATGTCGCCGGTGATTTGCATCTGACAGGCGGCAGCAGATCATTCAGGGGAGCAAACTGGGTATCCAATGCAGAAGGTAATATTTCTAACTTCGGGCCGTCAGATATAGGATTCTATGGTGCTGCAGGTTCTGATTTACATCTGGTGACTGATGGGACTGACAGGATGATACTTAAAGATGGCAATGTTGGCATCGGCACGTCGAGTCCAGTCAGGGACCTTCATGTTAAAGGAGCTCTTTCTGATGCTCGTATAGCGATTGACGGTGGCACAGCAAATCTTGTCAGTTTGGATTTTCTGAAGGATGGCATCGATGAATGGGCTTTTTACATGCCACCGAACGCTGATGAATTGAGAATTGTAGAACAAGGGGTAGCCGACGACCGTCTAACAATCAAGAGCGGTGGCAACGTCGGCATCGGCACGACGAGTCCCGGTGTCAAATTAGATGTTGATGGACAAATCCGGGCCAAAGCTGGAGCGCCTAGTGGCCTTCAGACCACTCACGGTTATACTTTCGGTACCGGGGGAGACACCGATGGAGGGATGTTCTCCGATGCGGACAATACACTCAAATTTGCGACAAATGGAGCAACCCAAATGACCATCAGCGGCGGCAACGTCGGCATCGGCACGTCGAGTCCCACAGCACGGGTCGAGGTCTCCTCCAATAGCACTGTAAACAATCAGTACTATGGCCTGACGGACACCAATAGTGGCCATCGCTACTCTACGGGGATCAACTCACTCGGTAAATACTTCCTGTTCCATGAAAACACCAACAAAATACGGCTGGTCGTGGATTCATCGGGCAACGTCGGCATAGGCAAGACGACTCCAAATCACCCTTTAGAGATGGCGAGCGGAGCTCATGTCACTGCAGCCGGAGTTTGGACAAACGCTTCTTCAAGAGAGTACAAAGAGAATATTCATGACCTAACAACAGAAGAGGCCATGACGGCTTTGAAGGATTTAAAGCCGACAAGATTCAACTACAAGGTGGATAAGGAAGACGAATACCTGGGCTTTATTGCGGAAGATGTGCCAGAGTTATTAGCAAGTAAGGAGAGGAAAGGCCTTAGTCCCATGGACATCGTGGCCGTACTTACTAAAGTAGTCCAGGAGCAGCAGAAAAAGATTGAAGAATTAGAGGCACGGATCAACGAAAGGCAATAAATGCATTGTCCCCACGGAGCCAAATTACAAGTTACATGTCATCGGTGACATTGCCTATAGAGCTAACGCATAAACTAAAAATATAAAATAAAAACGGCTTGATAACATAAAATGCAAGTAGTTCCCCCAAGCGTTAGTCACAAAATCTGATAATTTCTCTAATTTAGGAAAATAAATGGTGTCACACCTTGAATTGTGAATTAACATTGTAATCAGTTTTAAACTTCGGCAAATGGAATTTTGGTAACTTCATTTATTCGCTATTCAAGATTTGACAACCTTATTTTCTCGACCGCTTTTTGCCCTGGTTTTATGCATTTTTATCAGCTTAAATTCAATTTTAGGAAAATCAATGCGGAGGAAATATGAAAATACTGATCATTGGAGGACGCGGGACCATAGGTAAAAAGGTTAGCAAGCATTTATCAAAGAAGCATGAAGTCATCGTTGCCGCAAGAAAATCAGGAGATGTTACGGTGGACATGACCGATAGCCGATCGATTGAAGCCATGTTTGAGTCCGTTGGCAATGTTGATGCAGTTGTCTGTATTGCGGGCGAAGCCAAATGGGCAGCCTTTGAGGCCATGACAGAGGAAGATTATTATATCGGTTTAAAAAGCAAACTGATGGGGCAAGTAAACATTGTAAGAATTGGCCGGAAGTTTCTGAAGGACATCGGTTCATTTACACTTACTACAGGAATTCTGGCCGATCACCCCGTGGAATTCACAACCAGCGCTGCCATGGTAAACGGTGGCATTCACAGCTTTGTCAAAGCGGTATCCTTGGAGTTAAAAAGTGGCATTCGGATAAATGTCGTATCGTCGGGTTTAGTTGAAGATGCCGTAGAAAAGTATAAGGCTTATTTCCCTGGCCACAATCCCATACCAATGAATAAAGTTATCAATGGCTATGTAAAAAGTGTTGAAGGGAAAGGAACGGGCGAGATAATTAGAATGTATGACAATTGTTAAATATGATGAACAAATCTGGTTATAAGTTACAAAATCACATATTCATAAATAATATTGATCTGTTTGGTGTAACATTATCAACCATACCTTTGTGCATGCTCACGGAAGCATTTTTGAAAACATATGATGCCGTCGATGGTGCTCACATTTTAAAATCGAAAATACAACTAGTAGATTTCCATAGAATGGAACTCAACTATTCTGCTATAAGGTTACAGAATTAAAAAAGTGCAGTATTGTTTTAAAATACCGGCCCGTTGTATAAATCCAATATTCTCTGGCCCTGATTATTTACTCCTCAAATATTTCTACCCATTTTTGAAAGCGCTGAACCTTGTCCTGCCCGTAAGCTTCCAGAGTTTTACGGATATCAGCGACTGTCTTTTCATTGCCGGACGATCGGCCGTTTTTGGAGAAAAATTTATCTGCATAACAGATAATCTGTTCTTCGATGGTGAGCGGAAGCATTTCCCGCTGCGGAACCGGCAGTTTTTGCTGCTTGATATCTTCGCGTGTGATTCCCACCCCCACGTGCCGCTCGCAGACCAGAGCATGTTTGGCAAGCCCGTGGTTCTCGAGCAACTCCCGGCCCAGGTATCCATGACAGATATAAGGATGCTGCCCGTGGCAGCCCAACTGCGGGGCTCGGGTGCGGAACATGCCGATGTCATGCAGCCGGGCCGCTTCTTGGATAAATTGTTCGTTCGGATTCAAGTGCGCAACCCGCCGGGCAATCGCCAGCGCCTTGCTCGCCACCAGTTCGCCGTGGGAGATGAGGATGTCGTAGGCTTTGGTGTTCGTCTTATAGTACTGCTCTATTATCGCAGTCAGGTTCATAGCTGTCATGATTCAGGGTCCAATGAATGGGCAATGCTACTTAATCGAAGCGATCAGCCTGATCTTTAAGTTTGTTTGACCAGCAAAGCTTCCTCAATAAACCGGTCGATACCGCCGTCGAGCACATCGTTCACACTGCCGATTTCCAGCTTCGTACGATGATCCTTGACCATCTGGTAGGGGTGCAGAACATAAGATCTAATCTGGCTGCCCCAGGCGATATCGTCTTTGCCGTCGTGCATTTCCCGCAGTTTTTCATCCTGTTTGGCTTTTTCGGCCTGATACAGGCGGGCTTTCAAAACCTTCATGGCCATATCTTTGTTGCGGTGCTGTGATTTTTCCTGCTGGCACTGAACGACGATGCCGGTGGGCAGATGGGTAATCCGCACGGCGCTGCTGGTTTTGTTGACGTGCTGTCCTCCAGCGCCGCTGGCTCTGTACGTATCGATGCGCAAATCATTGTCATCTATTTCGATGACGATTTCACTGTCCAGCTCGGGATAGACGAATACAGATGCAAAAGACGTGTGACGTTTGCCGCTGGCATTGAAGGGGGATATTCTCACCAGGCGATGAACCCCAATTTCGCTTTTCAAATAGCCGTAGGCATAGTCGCCGCTGGCCGTGAAGGTGACGCTTTTGATGCCGGCTTCTTCCCCCGGCTGAAAATCGATGATATTGATCTTGTATCCTTTACGTTCCACCCAACGGGCATACATCCGCAAGAGCATATCGGCCCAGTCCTGGGCCTCGGTTCCACCGGCCCCGGCATTGATGGAAACAATGGCGTTGTTTTGGTCGTCACGCCCGTCGAGCATCAAATCCAGAGAGACCTGCCTTATTTCTGCTTCCAGGTCCTGCATCTGCCGGGAGACTTCGTCCAATGTTTTCTCGTCCGACTCTTCTATCGCCAGGTCCAGGAGTATTTCGTTTTCTTCCAGATCGCTTTGCAGTTTCTTGAATCGTTCGATTTGCTCGGATATGCGGGTTCTTTCCTTGAGAATGCCTTTGGTTTCCTCGGGATTGTCCCAGAAACCGTCGGCGGCAATCCGGCCCTCAATTTCTTTCAGCTTGGTTTCTTTGGCAGGCAGGTCAAAGATAGCCCCGCAGCTGTTCAAGTTTCAGATCAAGGTCCTTGATCGATTGCTTCAATTCGGTTGACATTTTATTACCTCCTTATATTTTTACGTAATCTGATTTCCTGAGATCCTTTCCACAGGATGGCTCCCACAACCACGGCCATACAGAAAATGGCGAACACGTCACCGAAGCGTGTATAAAATGTCTGTTCGGTTAAAACAGGTACATGGTCAAATACCGCAGCTTCCTGAAAAAGCGGCGTCGCAGCGAGAATGCGTCCGGCAGGATCGATAAACACGCTGATCCCGGTATTGGCAGATCGAATCAGCGCCCGCCTGTTTTCGACCGCCCTGAAGACGGCTAAGGATAAGTGCTGGTAGGGTGCGCTGCTGCGGCCATACCAGGCATCATTGGTAATAATGATCAGCAACGAGGCGCCATTTTTGACCATGGCTCTGGCTAAATACGGAAAAATTCCTTCATAGCAGATCAGGACTCCCAGTTTGTAATTTTTCCAGGGAATCGTTGCACCGATTTTGCCCCGGCTGAAATCTCCGACCTGGGCAACTATTTTCCCGAGAAAGGGCAACCAGCGCTTGAACGGTACATACTCACCAAAGGGAACCAGATGGGCCTTGTCGTATTTGCCCAACGGCTTTCCTTCAGGATCGACCAAATAGGCACTGTTGTAATAGTCTATGCGACCCGGTTTGCGCGCAAATGAAGGGCTGCCGAATAAAAAGTAGGTGCCCATATCCCGGATCCCCTTGCGCACTTTTGCCGTCAAGGCGGCATTGTGGTTGTAATAAAATGGAAGCGCCGTTTCGGGCCAGATGAAAAGATCCGGGTTTTGATTCCCGGCAGAACGTGACAGCCGCAGATATTTTTCAGCCGTTGCGAGTTGAAATGCAGGATTCCACTTGACGGATTGCTCTATGTTGCCCTGAACAATTACAGATCGCACCTGGGGTGCGGCTTTGGCCAGACGATCGATTGCATTCAATCGCCATTGCCCGTAAGACCATACAAATCCTGACAGGAAAATTGCGGCGGTAATCGAAACGGCAGCAAATCGCCTGGTTATGGTCACCCCTTGCCAGTCATGTTTAGTCAGTCCAAGTATCAGAAAAAAGATAACGGTATTTACGAAAACAATTAGATAAGAAATCCCATACACGCCCAATATATCCGAAATCTGTATGATTTGCAATGTACTGTATTGAGAGTGCCCGATGAACTCCCATGGGAATCCGGTAAATATAAACGAACGCAGGTATTCCACCGAAACCCAGACAACCGGGATCATAATCAGAGCGCGGTCCGGCTTCAGACGCAGATAAGCGACGGTGGCCGTAAAAACGCCGCTGAAAAGGGCGAGTATCGCTGAAAAAAATATAAGCACCGCAATGCATACAGGCCAGGGCAGGTAGCCGTAAGTACGCATCGTGTAAGCCAGCCAGTAAATCAGTGTCAGGTAGTGAATCAGTCCGGCGCTGAATCCGAGCTTGAAGCTTTTCTTTACCCCGCAGTCCCGGATAGCCGCCAGAAGCGGCACAAGGCCGAACCATGCGAGCCAGCTCAACTGGAGGTTGGGAAAGGCTGCGGTCAGCATCAAACCGCTGGATGCTGCCAGAATGATTCGACCCCTGTCTGCTTTAGCGATTTTCATTTTAATCCACAGATTTCGCAGATTACACAGATTAAAATGAATGTGCGGTGGAGATTGCGAAATCTGCCGGGTTTATTTCCCCGCAGCTTGCTGCGTTCGGATAGAATGTATCATGCATGGATACACCGTGGCTTGCTGCAGAGAAGTTCATTTACATAAAAAACCCCCCAAAGGCGGGGGTGTGGACGGTTTAGCCTTGTGCCTGTTGTCGCTGCAATTTTAGCATTCTCGGATTGGCTGTCAACAGAATTCTCCACATACGGCTTGCTGTTCGAATTCTGCCTTTGCTGGGTTTTACGATTATTGCTGTAATGAGCGGGTTGATCTTTCTGGTCCTGCCGGGGATCATTATTGCGTTTTTAATTTCATTTGCCTGCCTTTTCATGATTCCTTTGATGACCGATAAAAAATTGGGTTTATTTGCGGCCATAAAGAAAAGTTATGCGATGGCCATGCGCGGATCCCCAGCCGATCATCTCGTGGTTGTCATCATTTACCTGGGCATGATGGCCATCGGAAGCGCGGTATTTATCGGTGCACTTTTCACCCAACCGCTGGCAACCGTTTTCATCCTGTCGGTCTATGACGAAAAAGTGCAGTAAATGCCATCCGCCGCTCAAAATTTTCGCTCGCAGCGCATCGGCTGTTTTGTCTCACCGCATGGTATCGGCCATGCAGCACGCTTGCCGAGGTATACGCGGCCGGTTTTCCATTCGGGCATATCCCACGTGCCGGTTTCCGGGAATCGGTGCAACTGGCGGTATTCATACAAAAAGAAATGGCCGGCCTGCCGATTGATGAAGATCATTTTTACTACGGCAGCTGGTTGAACCGGCTGCCGCAGCTTTTGGAACTGCCCCGGATGCAGCGCAGCGGGCCGAACGGATCGGAGCAGATCGCAAAATTTATCGGTAAACTGCTGGACAACACAGATGAGAACAGCATAAAATTGGGTAAAACAGTTGAATAGACCCTAACGTTGAATGGATTATTGTCATCAGGCAGTGCCGATATGCGTGAGACGGTTGCTTTTTCTGGGTAGATGCTGGATAAAAGATTCAAGATGCAGGATTCAGGATCAGTCAATACTCGCAACGGCCAAGGTTGATTACTGGATTTTATGCAACTATAGGATAGACGCCAGGAGCGAAAATAATCTTGAAGATCGTTTTGACAAATGATGACGGCATCGATGCGCCCGGGCTGGATAAGCTTTATCAGATCGTGCGCAAGATTGGGGATCCGGTGGTTGTCGCGCCCCAGGCCGCCCAGTCGGGGGTGGGGCATTGCGTAACGACGCATTCACCGATACCGGTTGAACATCTCGGACATAATCGTTACAGCGTGGGCGGTTCTCCGGCGGACTGCGTGCGCGTTGCCTTGAAGCACTTTGCGCCGGATGCCGGCTGGTTGATTGCGGGGATAAATCCCGGCGCGAATCTGGGTTCGGATGTCTATCAATCCGGAACGGTGGCTGCGACTCGAGAAGCAGCGATACTGGGATATCCGGGGATCGCCATATCGCAATACATCGCCAAAGATCAGCAAGTCGACTGGGAGATTACCGAGCATCACGCCGAAGCGATTCTCAAAGAGCTGCTTGCAAAAAAACTTCCTGCCGGCTGCTATTGGAATGTCAATTTGCCCCATCCGCTCGGATATGATTCAGCGCCGGAACATGTTTACTGCGAGTCTGATAACAATCCGCACAAATACAGCTACCACCGCGATGGAAACGATTTCGTCTATCAGGGTACGATTCACGAACGCCCCCGGGATCCAGGCAAAGATGTTGCGGTGTGTTTCGGGGGGGACGTTGCGATTACGCAGTTGATGATTTAGTGGTTGTAAGGGATCCAAGATTCAGGATGCAGGATGCAGGATACAGGATTCAGGATACAGGATTCAGGATGCAGGATACCGGATAACGGATTCCGGATACCAGATACCGGATGTTGGATGCTGGGATTCAGGATGCAGGATTCATGGATAGAGGATGCAAGTAAGATATAGGATACAGGATTCAATCCACAGATTTCGCCCCAGAGAAATAGTCTACGCCCCGATGAAATAGGCTTCGCATTTCATTGGACAAGCATTTCATTGGGCAGGCACTTCACAGGGCAGGGCCCGGTGAAATGGTCTTCGAATTTCATAGGGCAGTCAGATTGCACAGATTACAATGAATGCGCGGTGGAGATTGCGAAATCTGCCGCCATGCGTTCGGCTTGTGGCTTATAGCTCTTAGCCGTTTACCTTGAAACCGGAACTTAATATCTTCCAAAAAATAGCGGGTTTCATATCATGCTTGATTTAAACGAAGGCGATATTCTCACCCGGGTCCGTCGCTACAATCTGATCCGGAAAGAGAGAATGATTTATATCGATGTTCACGAAACGCTTGCCGGCCGCCTGGCCGGAAAGTTCGTGGCTGTGCCGAATTTGATAAACATTGTTGCCAGGCAGGAATACCAGGGTGCGGGCGCGACGGAAAACGAGGCCATGGAGGACTGCCTGGCCAAAATCAGGGATCTGGAGGTTACGGACCTGTTCCCGGAGAAAAAAACCTGATGAGGTCAAGGGGACCAACTGTTTTAATTCGTTTTGCTACGATAGAATAGCGGGCTAATGCACTACATGCGTATAATGTTTCAAGTCAACGTTAACTGCCAAACTGATTCGATTCTTGATTGACGCATCCATACCATAGCGCAACAGGATCGGCTGTCAGATAATGCTAAGATTTCTATACAAAAGAAGTCTGATTAATATTATCCACTAAATGTTTCATCATCAAATCTAAAATGCCCCTTGGTCAACGTGGCTGGTTAAATAAGCCATATCCTCCTGTGTGCCTGCAAAAATCCCAATATTGCCTAAACGAATATTATGAAGTCCTGTTGCCTTTGCTTTTTGATATGCTTCTACCATTTCCGAAACTGTCGGTGATCGAAAATCTTTCATTTTGTACTCAGGGAAGAAAGCGAGGATTGTAAAAGGAATCGCCGGATCCGTGTCGTATAATAATTGTGCAATCATTTCGATTTGATCAGATTCAATCAATCCTGGAATATAAAGAGATAACACTTCCAATACAAAACCACGACGACGAATCTCTTCCGGTAATCTTAAAATATGATCGTTGGCACAACCGGTAAGCCATTTATGCTTTTCAGCGCTAAACGCCTTGATATCCAGCCAGAATGAATCTATACCGGCATCCTTCAAATAATCCAGATTCTGGGGCGTGAGCCCATATCCGTTGGTTTCCAGCAAGACCCAGAGACGCGTGTTACGTTTAATTATAAGCGCGCATTCACCATAAAATTCAGGACAACATACAATATCTCCTCCAGTAAATGCCACGATGTTTCGGACCGGCCCAAATCCCTGCGGACTTAAACTTATGGCATCCGGATCCAAGAGACCGGGGCACAAAGGTGATCTCTTCCCGTGAAGTGTGCAACTTCCACAGCAACGACAGGTGTCGTGGGCGTGCCAAGCGGTTGCTTTTTCTCTTGGCTCAATAAGTGTCACATTTTTTTCGTAATCTTTGGCGATCGTTGCAATTTGGTCCGGTGTGTACCATTCGCCGTCTTTTACCTTACTAAAATGCCAAGAGTGACATTTTCGGCAGGAAAAATTACAACCGGATTGATATATGGAGAGATAATTTTCCGGACGAGATAGATGAATGGATGTCATGAGCCGATAGAGATTCTCACCTTCATGTTTCAAAGTCGCTTGACACGCAAGAAAAGGTTTACCACCAACTCTGACTAGACAGCTTGCCGGTCTTAATCCTTGCTCTTTTAATCTGCAGGTTGTTGCCACATTGATTTCTGACATTTCAAATCAAAATTTATTTGCGTCTTGGCGGATTGGGGTGCGGAAAAAACAGAAGGGAAATTTTTTCAGGGTCTGGAAATAAGTGGCCCCAAGTGACCTTCTCCGACTCTCAACTTTTACCCTTTCAGGTTCATCCCGGTTTCTCTTCTCAAATTTCCCTCAAAGACGAATCTTTTTGTTTCCTTTGAGATTTGTCCCCGGGCATTTTATCGAGCTTCGTTTCCGTATCTCTTGGGGTTAAATTTATGTTAAGCATCTGACTGAAGATGTCAAATGTTAATTATAAAAAATTTATACCGGGTGCGGGAGTCTTTAATCATTCAAAGGGGTTAGGCGTGATTATTTTTTTTATTGCGGGCCAGGCCGGTAATCTCGTCTTTTAATATTCCGATGTAAGGCAGGTTGCGATAGCGCTGGAGAAAATCGAGACCATAACCCACAACGAAATGATCAGGTATTTCGAAACCTTTAAAATCTATTGGAACTGGTACAATTCGGCGGGCGGGTTTGTCCAGCAGCGTACACAGGCGAATGCTGCGCGGCTGTCGTGCCATCAGGTTTCGCAATATGTAGCCGATTGTCATTCCGGTGTCCACGATGCCTTCGATGATAAGCAGATCGCGGCCTTCGATAACACTGTCCAGATCTTTGACGATCCGCACGGCACCACTGGCCTGCTGCTGAGCCTCCGTGTAGCTTAATACGGCGATATAATCCATTTCCAGGGCGATATTCATGTTCCGGATCAGATCGGCCATAAACAGACTGCACCCCTTGAGCACTCCGACCAGCAAGGGAACCGATTCATGGTAAGCATGAGCCACTTCATTGCCCATATCGATAACACGTTGCGCAATGGCTTCCGGCGTGATCAGCACTTTAACAATGTCCGGGTTGATATCTTTCACCGGCCTATTCCTTTTCGAGCATTGAACTGAAATTCAGGGACGGACGCTATTTAGTATTTGATTTGGGTGTTAAACTTTCCGGCTGGATTTCCAGCAGACCGAATTTAGCCATCAGACGGTAGTAATCCCTCTGATAAAATATGCGAATATTAATGTCAGGGTACAGCCGCTTCAGCTTTCGAACCTTGCGATTTTTGCGTGTCACCAGGCTTTGTTTCATTGTGGTAAGCTCAATATAGAGATCCATTTCAGGCAGATAGAAATCCGGTGTAAACGCTTCGATTATATTGCCCTCTGTATCTGTCTCCAGTGCAAACGTACGCGGCTCATATTCATAGGCAATACCGTAAAATTCAAGAAAATTAGCGAATTGCTCCTCGGCATCATGAACAAAGCGTCCGTTACTCTGCCGTTCCTCTGTCTCCGGCAAAAGTTCCGCAACGATCCGATCGCGCGGTATTTCCTGGATCCGGGTTTCGGCAACTGCCGCAAGAATCAGATTGACAGCCCGCCCAATCGAGAGTCGATCCATATTGAGTGTTAAATCGTAAATCGACGGTTCGTTCCAGTTTATTCCGTGCAGATATCTCAGATATCGGATTCGGCGTTTTTCCAGTTCCCTGATTTGACCCCTGGCCTGCCGCGCCGACAGTTTTTCGGTGTGTTGCAGTTGTTTCACTCGCATGTGTCGGGATGCGGTCACTTTTATGTGCAGCGTGCCGATTCGATTCCTGAAAAGACCCTGGGCGGCGCACCCCACCACTACTAGATCCTGCTCCTCAGCAAGTTGGACGAGTAAATCCGCCAGCAGTTTGATAGACGTCTCGATTTCGGGATCCAGTTCGGATGCATTTGCCGGCAGGCCCTTGTCAATTCTTTCAAGGATTGACTCGTCAAGGTCATCTTCACGCCAGAGTCCGGTTAGATACGTTCTATCAACCAACGTAAATCCCAGTTGACCGGCAATACGTGCCGCAATCTCCTCACCGTATGTTCCCGGTTGTCTGGAAATGGTAATTACCGCCATATTATTCACCGATTTTGTACGAATTTTTCATGAAAGTCTCCGTTTGGTGAAATATCCGGGTAAAGTCTTTCTAAAGCCTAGTCAAATAGCCATCGAAAGTCAAGTCAGCCTTAAAGTTACATCCTTTATTGATGGAATCTGTCTTATATAGGAGCTTGGTATTGGTATTATCGTCAGGATTTTATACTGGAAGAGTTAGAACTGGTTGAGCCGCTGGAGGAACTGCAATTAGTTTTGGAATACAGGGAGGTTATTCGAAAATTGATGACTTGGCCTGGAATAGTTTTGATCGGTAAAGGTGAGAATCAGGCGCCATTAATCGGAAGAGGTAGCCAGGTCGGTGCATATCCATCCCTAGAGCACCCCTTCGAGCAAGTTGCCGCCCAATTGAATTCGATTGGCTGAATGTAACCACCACCAAGTGTCGGGTCCCACATTTATCTTTTAATTCTAAAGATCGAAGACGGAAGCCCAATGACATCACACAGACCGATGCGCCAACCTGCTCGATTTGGAAGCCATTGACAGAGCGTCCGGCCATCGTCAGATCTCTCACCGGCGAGAAAGTGGCGCCGCTGTCGCTGCTGTGTCGGACCATCAAGGGAGAGGGATGTTTTTAATTTTTTACGATTTCATCAATTCTGTTGTTTCACTAAAGCGAGGGAGCATTACAGCCCCACCGGGCACATTTTATTCCGATTCACCCAGAGCTTTTCTAATGCGAGTCTACATGTCTTGTTTTTAACCTATCGGCCACTGCAATCGCCTCCGGCCAATCGGGTATCCCGTTGCGGCCGCCGAATTCCCGGCACGACAGCGATGCCACCGCCACGGAAAATTTTACGCAACCGTGAATATCGAATCCTTTTTTTAAAGCCAGGGCAAAAGCCGCGTGAAAATTATCTCCGGCACCGATCGTATCGATTGCCTTTACCTGCGGTGGGACAACATGGTAGAGCTTGTCGTCAACCAGATAGTAGGCCCCGTCCTCACCGTTGGTTACGACCAGACGGCCGTGTACCATTTTTTTTAATTTGAAAATTTTATCCGGAAGGGTTGCGTGGTCGAAATTCAGTTCTGCGGCATTAAGAAACTCGGAAGACGGAATAAAGTAGTCGGCTGCCTGCATCATATCTTCGATTCCATCGCGCCATCTCTCGCAATCGTATACGATGGTCGCATTTCCACAGGACAGGCGCTTTATTTCTCGGACGAGATAGGTGACTTCAGGATCCAGCAGAACCAGTGTCGAGCGGCCGAGAAGTTTTTCCATGGTGGCGTCCACCCGAATTCGCGGCAGTGCATTGCGTTCATAAATAATCGTTCGGGCACCGCTGGCCGCGGTTACGAACAGGTACGCTACCGGAGTCGCTCCGCCTTTTACGATGTCGACATAGCGGGTGCCGACACCGAAATCGGTCAAGCGCTGCAGGCAAAACCGGCCATCCTCGTCGTTACCGAGCTTGCCGACATAGGCAACCTTTCCGCCCAGCTTCGTAATGCAGCAGGATGCCGTGCCGCCCTGCCCCCCGCCTTCGGTCAACCTGAACTCGAGGGGCGCCTTCTGGTTTTCTCCGGGGTATCTCTCTACAACGGCTATGTAATCCAGGCAGCTGCGGCCGATAACCAATACATCGAAATTTTCCATTCTCAAATTCCTTCAGACGTTGCTCGGATGATTGAGATCACTTAAAAATTGTCTGAACCACGGTGGGTTGAAAATGATGATATATACCAGAAACACCGCTGTCACTGGAAAGAAAAAAATAAGCAGGTCGACCAGTAAAATTGACGCTGCAATGATAACCCGGTATGCAAAGCTCATCATAGTACTCCTTACCTCTGCATTTCGTCAACATTTAAACGGATTGAAGTGATGGTAACAATACCCCGCCAGGTCGCCGTAATGTGATTCCGTTTCCGAGATCCATTGTTCGATCATCTGTTTTGAACGCGATGCGTAATCAGCTCCTTGCTCTTCTTCGCGTTTGCATTCCATACAGATCGGTTGATGATCATAGATAGACAAAATCCGCTCGTCTTTTGCTTCCAGGGTTTTGTTGCAGCGCGGACATTCAATCAAGCATGCCAGTTGTTTTTCCCACTTTTCTCTCATGACGATAACTTTCTAAAAGATGGTTGATGGAGTGATGGAGTGATGGATTGAGGAATTTAGGGATTTAGGGATTGAGGAATTAAGATAAGGATAGAATCCGATTTTAAATCCCCAATCCGGACAGGAAAGAATTGAAGATTGACGATTGACGATTGAAGATTTATGGTATCGTTCCCGCAGCGCAGGCGCGTGCGCCGCGTGTCGCTCTGTCTTATCTTCTAAATCGATCGTTCGACCCTGTCCTTAGATCCTGATTCCCTCGAAGGGAGGCTCTCGACAGGTAGCATTCCTGAAAAATTCAATCTGGCTATGGCATAATTTATGTGCGATCATGACGTGATTTCATTAAATAGGGCCTAATGCAGCAAGCCGCAGGGTATTAACCCCGGCAGAATTCGCAATCTCCACCGCACATTCATTGTAATCTGCGAAATCTGTGGATTAAATCCTGTATCCCTGTATCCTGCATCCTGTATCCTGAATCCTGCATCCTGAATCCCAGCATCCGACATCCGGTATCTGGTATCCGGCATCCGGTATCTGGTATCCAGCATCCTGTATCCTGAGTCCCTGTATCCTATATCCTGAATCCTGTATCCCTGCATCATGTATCCTGAATCCCTAAATCCCTAAATCCCTCAATTCCTAAATTCCTGAATCCCACCACACGTGCTTGGGCAGTTATGTGAAATATATATCTGATTTTATAATTGTCGAATTAGGGAAGGTCATGAGGCCAGGCCTCTAAGGACTCGCGAATAAATATGCGTGTTTCGTACGCTTTTACAGGCCGCCTTCCGCCAGCACGGCCCGGTCAGTAGTCTAGGGGTTTGCCTCCGAATCTAGAAATACTACCGGACGAGCAATTCGCGCGGTTCAGCGTAACGGCCTGGGGTCATTTTTATCACCGTCGCCTGTTTCAGCACCTCAACTGCAACACCGGCGGTGATGGCGCGCCGGGTGCCCTGATTGTCGCACCAGATCGGTCTCTCTTTTTCCGGGTCCGACCAGGTTGATTGATAGATTTTGCGGACTGAGATCACGGGCCAAGGCTTTTGTCAAGCCCGCCGCGCCCTTATGAAATTATAGAAAATGGTATAATTTTTTGTGCGAGCTGAGCAAGAGCAGAAGGTTGACTTTTGATTCCGATAATGCTTAACTAGCAAGATGGTTGTAAAGTCCGTATATCGTTAGACCGCAGGGGTAAAACCACAATCCTCATTTCGCTATCGATCTTACCTGCAAAAGCGAGTTCTTATCGATCGATAAACGGACGATCGCGATCATGACCGGGCTGAACTGAAAAAATGAGACGCGATAAGATCTTGAAATGGCAGGATTCGGGTAGTTTTTTCAGACATAGCCTCATCTTAAGATATATTTGTTCGTGTTAACCTTATTGGCTTTAAGAGGAAAGATCTGTGGAATATTATGCAGAAGGAGATGAACGTCGGCCCGATAAGCGCCGATGGATCATTCTTGGCGCAACTGTCGCCTTGTTTATCGCCGTCGGATTCTTTCTTTGGCTGGTGTTTCGCGGCGACGATGCGCCCGAACCGGATCCGTTGAAGGTAACCAAACCATCCCAACCAACTAAATTGCCGCGTATGGCCAACTTACCGCCTCAAGAACCGGCACCCAAACCGATCACCCCCACTTATGCACCGACAGCGCCGCTGCTCGAACAGGTGCGTGAGGCGATGCGAAATGGAATCGATCCGGACGCCGCAGTCGCGCTTGCGAAATCATTGCCGGATGAGCCGGAACGTGCCGACGCAGCGTTTATATTATGGGAGTATGCTGCTGAAGAGGGACATGCTGAGGCTGCATTGATCGTCGGGCGCTACTTTGATCCAACCTACACCGGAGACAGCGGAACCATTATTAAAGATCCTGCGGTTGCCTACGAATGGTATCAGACGGCCTTGGCGGGGGGGCAGCCACCGGCCGAAAATCACCTGTCAGATCTCAAAAAATGGGTCCAGGAAAAGGCGGACCAGGGGTCCGGGGAGGCGCGCGAGTTGTTAAAAGAATGGCTTTAACTCAATAATATTAGAGGGTTTACAATGAAAAACAAGACATTAAGACCCAAGACTAAGGCCGGATTTATTATCGCGTTGATTGTATTTTTTGTCGGTCTGCCGCTTCTTTGGGCGGCAACCACCGCTGCGCAGCAGCGCAAACCACTGCTGATACCCGGAAAGCGAACATTACATCAGAAAGTGATCACGCATCCCGGGACTAAACTATTTGCCACCGCCGGGAATCTAGCCCTGGTACTTGAAGATTGGATCAAACCCTTTACGGTTTTTTACGTTTACCAGCGGGCTTCGGTGGGGGGTGAACCCTGGTTGGAAATCGGGTATTCAAGCACCGAAGGGCCGAACGGCTGGATAAAAGGTTCAAACACTTCGGATTGGAACCAGGCCTTGACCCTTGTTTTTACCGAGAGGACCGGCCGACAGCCGGCGCTTTTTTTCAACAACTTGAAATCGCTTCAAAATGTTGCCGCATCCTCCTCCCCCGGCGATCAGGCTACCGAGCTCAGCGATAAGTTTACGGCGATTCAATCGGGAAACATCTCCCAGCCGACCGGTTTTCCGATTGTAGCAGTTGAACCACCGCAAGAAGCTGTTTACAGCGATCGATTCTATCTCATGCCGATCTTTCAGGCGCTTGAACTTTTTGAGGGTGTTAAATTTCTGGAAGTCGCTTCCATCGATCCGGGCACGGGACAACTTCCGGAGGAAGTGGTGTTGCGCACGGGCATTGTATTTGTAATCGATACCACCATTTCGATGAGACCTTATATCGAGCGCACCCGGGAGGCTGTTCGCAAGATATACGATGCCATCGAAAACGCCGGTCTCTCGGATAGGGTGGCCTTTGGGTTGGTCGCTTTTCGCAATAGCACCCAAAAAACCCCGGGCGTTGAATATGTGGCCAGAGTCCTGTCCGATCTGAGGGACGGGCGCGAACGCAAGGAATTCGAAACTGCCCTGGCTCAGACACAGGAGGCCAAAGTTTCCACCCACTCCTTCAACGAAGACGCCTTTGCAGGTCTGAAGATGACCCTCGAAGATCTCAATTGGACGCCGTACCTTTCCCGGCTTGTATTTCTAATAACCGATGCGGGCGCTATTCGTAACGATGATCCATATTCCTCGACAGGGATGAACGAAGCCGAGGTAGCAGATATGGCCGCAGCCAAAGGGGTAAAGATTTTTGCCCTCCATCTGAAAACACCCTCAGGGAAAAGATTCAAGAACCATGCTTCTGCCGCAGATCAGTACAGAGCCTTGACCGGCCATTCCGATCCCAGGATCGGGGACCTGTATGTTCCAATTGCAGCCGAGCGGACGGCAACCGGTGTGCAGGGATTTGGACAGGTGGTCGAAGGGGTTGCCGGCCAGATGGTGGAACTCGTGCGGGCGACAGGTGCCAGTGAACGGCTGGCAGCGCCGACTCCCGCTGAAACTCAGGATGAAGATGTGGTCAAGGAAGCGGTGCGCAAAGCCGCTGTACTGGGATATGCGATGCAGCTGGATTTTTTGGGTGGCCGCGGCGGCGTAAGAGCGCCGGAGGTCGTCACTGCCTGGGTGTCGGACATGGATTTGACACGACCCGACACGCCCACCTTCAAAGTCAGCGTGCTTTTGACTAAAAATCAGCTCAGCGATCTGAGTCAGCGCCTCAAGGTGATCCTTGACCAGGCTCAGAGAACCAAGAGAACGGGGTCCAAGGATTTTTTCCAGAGCATCCTGGCGGCAGCGGCCCAGACATCGCGCGATCCGCTCCAGTTCAGCCGTAGGCCCAACCAGAATTTGGGTGAGCTGGGTATTCTGGCCGAGTTTCTTGACGATCTGCCTTACCGGAGTAATATCATGCTGCTGACCGAGGAGGATTGGTACCGCTTGAGCGTGGGTGAGCAGCAGGCTATCGTCAACAGTTTGAAGTCAAAGATAAGAAGATATACCCAAATCCACGACGATATAACCAATTGGGCAACTTTCGGGGCATTAGAGCCCGGTGACGCGGTCTATCGGGTGCCGCTGGCCCTTATGCCGTAGCCCGGGCATTTGCTCCACCCGTTAAGATTAAATGGGTCACAAAAAGGCGATGCACCAACGTTGAAGGAGCGCCCTTCTGAATATGAAGAAGATGAGATCTTTGCTGGACGCTGCCCGAGATCCGCTGGCGAAAAACAAATTGACGCGTCCATTTCGGGAAAAGACCAGAATTCAGATTGCCCCGGTTGCCGCTGCGATGGATGAGGTCTTTCGTCTCAAGGAAGTAACGAAAAGCTGGCTCGGAGCGCACGGCTTTACATTGTCGGTGCCGGAACTAATCATCCACCAGGGTGAAAAGGTCGCCCTGGTGGGATTTAGCGGATGCGGCAAGAGTACCTTGCTGGACTTGCTGGCCATGGTGCTGCGACCGGATAAGGCCGGGGAATTCGCGTTTTTTACGCCAAAACAAAAAGGTTTGAACATTATGGAAGCCTGGCAGCGCAAGTCCCTGAACAGCCTGGCCCGTGCGCGCATGATGCACATCGGCTACGTGCTGCAGACCGGTGGCCTATTTCCATTTCTTACTGTTCGTGAGAACATCGCCATAAGCCGGCGGGGGCTGGGACTGCCGCGAAGAGGCACTGTTGAAGGCATCACCAAACGTCTCCATATCGAGCGCCATATAGACAAACTTCCCGGCCAATTGTCGGTTGGGGAGCGGCAGAGAGTAGCCATTGCCAGAGCCATGGCGCATCAGCCTTCAGTGGTCATTGCCGATGAGCCGACGGCCTCCCTTGACCCCATAAACGCTGAGGAAATAATGCAATTGTTTACCACTCTGACCGAAGAGTACGGTGTTACGTTGATTATGGCCACCCATGACTGGGGAAGCCTGGGTGAGCGCGGTTTCAGGCGAGTGAAGTTCGATTTTGAACAGGATTCCGATCATGGCGCTGTGAGAGCCAAAGTGATTGGTTAGACCACTTGGAGAATGATGCACGGGCTTAAAACTCTTATTCGTCTGGCATTGCACGATTACTTCCATGAGCGTTTGCTGTCCGCTTGCGCGGTGATGGGGTTGGCTGCGGTTTTGGCACCCCTGCTGGTGCTATTCGGGGTGAAAAGCGGTATCATCAACACCATGTCGGACCGCTTGATCCAGGATCCCCGCAACAGGGAAGTTTCTCCGGTGGGCAGCGGCCGGTACGGTTCGGACTGGTTTGCAGCTATGGCCAAGCGCTCCGATGTGGCCTTTGTTATTCCGCAGACGCGTTCGATTGCGGCCAGTATGATCCTTTATAAAGAGGATATCAGCAAGCCGCGCACGGTCGTCGTATCCCTTATTCCCACCGCTGAAGATGATCCCTTGCTGACGCAATGGGGCCGCATACCGTCTGAGAAAACCCGGATTGTATTGTCAGAGCCTGCTGCCCGCAAGCTCAATGTGAAATCGGGCCAGAAGGTTATGGGACAGGTGGGGCGTTCGAAAGGCAGTATTAAAGAACACGTCACTGTAAATCTGCAGATCGATGCCGTGCTGCCCCTTGAGGCATTTCCCCGCGAGGCCGCGTTTGTGCGGTTGGCCCTTCTGGAGGCTACCGAAGACTACCGGGATGGTCGCGGCTCCGAGGTTTTCGGCTGGCCTGGCCCGGCGCGCCCGTCCGGGTCCAGAGTTTATCCAAGTTTTCGGCTTTATGCCCGTTCAATCTATGACGTAGCGCAGTTGCGCAACATATTGATGGACAGTGGCCTGGAAGTTTACACCCAAGCTGAAGATATCGAGGTGGTCAAAAGCCTGGATCGATCGTTCAGCCTGATTTTCAGCCTCATCGCCATCGTGGCGGTGCTGGGTTACTTTGCCTCCATGGCCAGCAATGTCTTGGCAAATGTAAACCGCAAAAGCCGTTATCTGGGTATTTCAAGCCTGATAGGATTCTCGACCACCAACATCATCTGGTATCCGGTTGTCCAATCGATAACCACCAGCACTCTTGGTATCCTGACGGCTATTTGTCTGTACTGGATAGTTGAGGGAATGATCAACAGCCTGTTTGCCGATTACCTTGCGGCCGGCGAGTACGTATGTCGGCTATCACTGGTTCATATGCTGATTGCGCTGGGATTGACCTTGGGTCTATCCATTTTGGCCTCGGTTTACGGGGCATTCAGAGTATCAAGGATCGAACCCTCGGAGGTTATCCGTGATGTCTAATTTTGACAAAAGGAGACGGACATCCAATTCAGTTTGGCCGCGCTTGAACTGCAATGAGCAGTCAGATTCAAAGCGCGTTGTTGTTTTACAGCGCCTCTTGGCGGCGACTGTCGGATTGGCTGTTATATTCGGACTTGTTCTAACGGCCGAGCCGCTTCGTGCCCAAGACTGTCCATCGCGGCAACGCGCGTTGGTATCTGCCACTCCCAGCCTGACAGATATGGTCGATCCGAATCCTTCCGACACTGATTTCGAGTTGCCCCTGCCATGTGATGGCAAGTTGATCCTGCGGCATGTCTGCGTTCCGGCTGAGGGATATTTCGGCGATATGCGGATCGATCTGGGCTGTAAAGACTGCGGTCGCCTGAAGCAAAGTTTCATGGAGGGAAAACGAACCGGGGCGGTTTCAGGCCCTTTCACGCTTCAAGATTTACCCGTCGCTTGGCGTATTAAACTTACCGAGCTGGCCGATTCCCAAGACGGGCGCTGCCCTGGGACCGAAGATAAGCTCAACAAGGGCTTTTACTATTTTATCAGTAAATACGAAATTACCAATTTCCAGTGGAAAGCCGTAATGGAGAAGGAATGCCCTCAGATTAGAGGTCGGCTTTCCGCTGATGATCCACGGCCCAAAACCAACCTCACCTGGTTCGAGGCGGTCGAATTCACTCGCAGATACACCGAATGGCTGCTAGAGGAAGCGCCGGATTTCCTACCTAAGTTTTCCAACCACCGCCCCGCTTATTTTAGGCTGCCTACCGAAGCCGAGTGGGAGTATGCGGCCCGCGGCGGCCACCAGGTCATTGAGTCGCAGATCAATGAGGAAGAATTTTTTCCATTAAAGGAAAGACCTATCGGGGACTACGCTGTGTTCAATGAGCAGGAGGCAGCCAAACCGCCTGAAAAATTGGCGTGGATCGGCACCAAATGTCCGAATCCTTTAGGGCTTTTCGATACGGCCGGCAACGCGGCTGAAATGGTTTTGGATCCTTTCAATTTTTCGGTGGGATATAGACAGCACGGCGCTGTGGGCGGGTTTATCATAAAAGGCGGAAGCTACCGCCGCAGCCAAGCTGAAATCATGCCCGGAAGGCGCGAAGAACAGCCTTATTTTCTGGCCGACGGTGCATACCACAGCAAAGACGTGGGCTTTCGGGTTGTTCTGTCCGCTATCCTCACGCCCGGGGATCGCAAAGATATCCTCGATCAACAATGGGCCCAGATCGGGGTCCAGCAATTTGCCAGCCAGACAAATCCCAAATATCCGGGACCCAATGTTGAGATGGATCAAAGCCAGGACCCGATTTCCGAGATCAATCGCCTTCTGGCTGTTACCGGAAACGACACCGAGAAAAAGAACCTTCTCTTTCTGCGGGAGGTTCTCAGGCAGAATCGAATATTGATCGAGGCCCAGAGAGCCGAAACGCTCAAGGGCATTATCCGCAGTGCGCTTTTCACTGCAGAATCCGTCTTGAATTACGGGATAAGACGCAAGGTGGTCTCCCATGAGATCAACAGATTGAAACAGATGAAATCCGAGACGGTGTCTGAGGCGATCGCCCAGTCTTTGGACAGTGCGATCAGCAAGGCACACGAATCGGTGCGCATGCTCGACACGGCTATCGACCAATTTGGTAAATTCTATCTGAACCGCATCAACGAGAGTCAGCGATATCCACTGGAAATTTTCGAGAGTCAGTTGACGCTTGTTTCGCTGGAATTGAGCCTGGGCGATGGTTTCAGCCAGAGCTTGAAAAACAGGCTGGATGTGTTCACGAAACATATTTCTCTGTACAGACGCCAGGCCGGGTATCTGAGTCAGGAGGTAATTCAAAAAGATCTGTTGTCGGCGGCACCGCTACCAGGCGGTTAATACATACAGGCTGTAATCATTCCGAACGTTTCAACAACACACAAGAAAGCATACAAGGAAAAAAGCGATGGATAATAAAAAAATTCTCTATGGATTGTGTTTGGTTTGCTTTCTGGTTGCGGCATGTGTTTCCAAAGAAGAAATTTCCGAGCTTGAAGCTGCCCTCGCCGATGCCCAAGCGAAACTCGAACAAAAAAATAAACGGATAAAAGAACTGGATTCGAGTTTAAAACAAGCGGAAGAATTCAAAAAAGAGATCTCACAGGAAATTTCACAGCTAAAGGTGCGATATGGTGAATTGGAAAAGGCAAAACAGCAATTATCCCAAACTTCTGAGCAATTAAGAAATGAAGTAGTAATAAAAGAAAGTATCGTCCAAAGCAAAGAAGATTTAATAAAGGAAGTCGATGAAGCCAAACGTAATTTAGAAACCAGCCTGCAAGCGCAGATCGGAGATAGGGAATTAAAGATAAAAGAGCAGGAAAAAGCCATTTTAGAGCTGGATCAAATGAAAAACCGGGTTGAAGCAAATCTGCAAGACCTGACGCTGCAGGTAGAACACAAGGAGCAAAAATTAGCCGAACAGGAAAAAATCATTGCCGAGCTGGAACAAACCAAAGGCAAGATCGAAAACGATCTGAGAGAGCAGCAGGCGGTGGTTGACTCTCGGGAGAAAAAGATAGAGGAGCTGAATGCTGCCCTGGCCCAGGTTGAAGAAACAAAAAATCAGACCGAGAATAAATTGAGAGAGCAGCAGGCGG
>Ga0126326_1000151_pt1 | contig 35278 bp, 29 predicted proteins | sample InaspJWI67metaG_FD_94485 | JGI IMG/M metagenome (GOLD analysis project Ga0126326, IMG submission 94485) | Marine gutless worms symbiont microbial communities from Oahu, Hawaii - Inanidrilus sp. 1 OAHU.JWI-67 metaG | ecosystem: Host-associated > Annelida > Digestive system > Unclassified | place... | reverse complement strand
TTAGGATTTTCAATATGCCGATGCCTGTACGCAATCTGATGCGTGCGATCAACCGTTCCAAAATACTTGAAGCCATTCGAACAGCCGGTATGATCTCACGGATAGATATCGCGCGTACCACCGGTTTGAGTCAAGCACTTGTTACGGGACTGTCCGCCGATCTGATCAAAGAGGGCCTGATCATCGAAAAGCAGTCTGGAGAATATGAGGGCGGACGACGACCCATGTTATTGGCTTTGAATCCAGAAGGCGCTTTTGTCGTGGGTGTCAACTTGTCAATCACCGAAATAAGCGTTGTGATTGTCAACTTTGAAGGTACCGTGGTCGCTTCATATGCCCAGTCTCTGGCGCCGATCCATCATTCCGTTTCCGAGATTGCCGATAGCGTGGTGGGGGCGATCCAAGCCTGCATTTGGGAGGCCAACTTTGCCAAAGAGCAGATCTCCGGGGTAGGGATTGGCATTCCGGGACTTGTAGATCACGATTCCGGCAATATTCGCTTTCTACCCAATTATGGCTGGGAAAACGTAAACTTAAAGGAATTGGTTCAGAGCAAGCTTAACCATCCCAGTTATATCGACAACAGCTCAAATACGCTGGCGCTGGCTGAGCAATGGTTTGGAGAAGGCAAAGGCGTAGATAATTTTCTGGTCGTCACCATCGAAAACGGGGTTGGTTTAGGGGTGGTCATAAACGGTCGTATTTGCCGGGGCGAAGAAGGTATCGCCGGTGAATTCGGTCATATCACGATCGATCCGGATGGCCCCGACTGTCGATGTGGTAAGAAAGGATGTGTCGAAGCCTATGCCGGCAATATCGCCATCATGCGGGATGCCAGACAGGCCGCATTAGGTGGGCAATGGGATTGTGAGGATCCTGGTCGTTTTACTTATGAAGACGTGGTCAGGGCGGCCCAAAATGGTACCGATGTTTTGCGCCGACTATTTAACCGTGCCGGCCTTATGTTGGGGGTTGGAATTTCCCATCTGATTACCCTTTTTAATCCGACCAAGATTATCATTACTGGACGAGGTGTGCGGGCGGGGGAGTTAGTTTTCGATGACATGTATTCGACATTGGATAACTATCTTTCGGCCAAATTCGGCCGCCGGACCACTCAGATCATTGTGCAGCAATGGACAGAGCAGGACTGGGCCCGGGGTGCCGGCGCACTGGTTTTACAGGAATTATACAAATCGCCGGTGGGCCAGGTGGCGACCGATCTTTAGACCGATGTCACCCAACCGGTTCCCGATACATTTTAAAATCAACCACTATCATACGATTGGCGTCACCGAATTGATGATGCCTACCTTCGCGTTCAACACTCACATTGAATCTCTAAATTCGTTCACTTGTAAAAGTTACAAGGAGGTAATATGACTGTTTTTTTCCCGGAAGTCCTCTCACCTATCGCTTATGAGGGGGCCGACTCCAAAAATCCTTTGGCTTTTAAATACTACGATTCTGAAAAGATGGTGGCCGGACGAACAATGGCAGATCACCTGCGTTTCGCAGGGGCATACTGGCATACATTCAAAGGCACCGGGCGAGATATTTTTGGATCCGATGTTTACAAACGCCTTTGGGACATAGATGTCGATCCGATGACCAAAGCCGAGTCAACCCTGCAGGCGGCGTTTGAATTCAGTCAAAAGCTGGGGCTGCGTTTTTATTGTTTTCATGACCGAGATATGGCGCCGGAAGGCGACACGTTTGCGGAATCCTGCCGTAACCTTGAAAAAATGGTGGAAATGGCCGGCGAACTGCAAAAGCAGACCGGAATTCGTTTATTGTGGGGAACGGCCAACCTGTTCAACCACCCACGCTATACGCACGGGGCGGCCACCAATCCGGATGCCCATGTATTCGCCTATGCCGCGGCTCAGGTTAAGCACGCGATTTCCGCCACCCATGCACTGGGCGGTGAAAACTACGTGTTTTGGGGTGGAAGGGAAGGTTACGACACCCTGTTAAACACCGATATGCGGCGGGAGCAAGATCAAATGGCCCGTTTTTTCCATATGGCCGTAGACTATGCCCGCCAGATCGGTTTCACCGGCCAGTTTCTGATCGAACCCAAGCCGCAAGAGCCTACCAAGCACCAGTATGATTTTGATGCCGCCACTGTCCTCAATTTTTTACGGCGGTATGATCTGCTGGACCATTTCAAACTGAACATTGAAGCGAACCATGCCACCTTGGCCGGTCATACCTTCGAACATGAACTCAGCGTGGCATCGTGCACCGGCAAGCTTGGCAGTATCGACATCAATCGCGGTGATAACCTGTTGGGTTGGGATACGGACCAATTTCCCACTGATGTGTATCAGGCAACCTATGCCATGCTGGTGGTACTAAACCAGGGCGGGTTGGGCAGCGGGGGATTGAACTTTGATGCCAAATTGCGCAGAGGATCTACCGATTCGCAGGATCTTTTTTATGCCCACATTGGCGGGATGGATACGTTTGCCCGTGGCCTCATAACCGCCCAAAAGATCATTGACGATGAACTGGTGGAGAAATTTATCAATCAGCGGTATGCCAGTTATGACAACGGTTTGGGCAAACGTATTATGACCGGTGAAACCGATTTCAACGAACTCGAAGCCTGGGTTCTTGAAAAAGGTGAACCGCATCCAATCAGCGGGCGCCAGGAATATCTTGAAAATTTAATCAACTCCTATCTGTGATCACTTAATTAAACAGAGAAATCCTGGTCCTCTGGGTCAGGTCGGAGGCAAATGGCTATGCCGTAGACAAAAGTTTTGGGGAGATGGAATACAGGAATGTTGGAATATTGGGCTCATAAGGATGAGATCTTTTTTAGATCAATTTTCTAAATAAGAGGTTAAAATCAAGCTAATTTCCGTTTTTATACCCAATATTCCAATATTCCACAATTCCATCATTCCATTCGACGTCTAGTGGTAAACGCTACCCCTCTGGGGTGAAATCAAAGCCGGGTCCTGGGCCCGGATTCTTTACTTCAGGAAGGTGTGAAACCATGCATCAGGATCAGCTATTCATCGGTATCGACAGTGGAACGCAGGGCACGAAGGTCGTAGTGCTCAGCCGGGATCAAGGGCAAATTATATCATCGGCCAATGCACCCCATCAGATAATAGAAACTCCGCAGGGCGGTCGGGAACAACATCCCGAATGGTGGACCGCCGCCTGCGAACAGGCCATTATAGCGGCCCTTCAGACGGCCGAAGTCGATGGCACTATGGTTAAAGCCATTGCGGTTTCCGGTCAGCAACACGGTCTGGTGGCATTGGACGCCCAAGGCCGTGTGATCCGCCCGGCAAAGCTTTGGTGTGATACCGAAACCGCCCCGCAGTGCCGGATCTTGACCGAACGTGTCGGCGGCGAAGAGGCGGTCGTGAATGCGATCGGCAACCAGATCGCCGCCGGATTCACTGCCTCCAAGGTGGCGTGGTTAAAAGAACAGGAGCCGGAGAATTATGAGCGGCTGCATACCGTTTTGCTGCCTCACGATTATCTGAACTACTGGCTGACCGGCGAGCGTAAAACCGAATACGGTGACGCCTCGGGAACCGCTTATTTTGATGTCCGCCAACGCTGCTGGTCCGCTACCCTCCTAAATGCTATCGATGACAGTGGCCATCTGCAGGCATGCCTTCCTGAAATGATAGCGCCGGTAGAAGCCTGCGGGCTTTTACGTTCTCAACGGGCGTCTGTGTTGGGATTGCCGGAAGGCGTATTGGTGGCTGCCGGAGGTGGAGACAACATGATGGCTGCCATCGGTACCGGAAATGTCCAAGCGGGGGTGCTTACGGCCAGTCTGGGTACCTCCGGCACCATCTATGCTTACAGCGACACGCCGGTGGTGGATAGCCAGGGCGAATTGGCGGTCTTTTGTTCCAGCAGCGGCGGGTGGCTTCCCCTGGTGTGCACCATGAATGTCACCGTCGCTACCGAGTTGATCCGCGATTTGTTGAAGTTTGATCTGAAACAATTTAATGATGAAGTGGCCCTGGCGCCACCTGGCGCTGAGGGTCTTTTGCTGCTGCCTTTTTTCAATGGAGAGCGCACGCCGGCGCTGCCCGAGGCAACCGCCACCTTAAATGGTATGACCTCCTTGAATTTGACACCGGCCAATCTGTGTCGCGCCGCCATGGAAGGGGCTACGTTAGGGTTGCGTTACGGGCTGGATGTGATGCTGCGCAATGGCATCCGCCCCACGGAGATCCGACTTGTAGGTGGCGGCGCTAAAAGTAGTACTTGGCGCCAGTTAGTGGCAGACATTTTTCAGATGCCGGTCGTATCGCCGGTATCGACGGAAGCAGGGGCATTGGGTGCCGCGCTACAGGCCATGTGGTGTTACTGCAACCAGACGGAAGGTGATACGACGCTTGCCGATCTGTGCGCCGACTTTGTGCACCTGGATGAGACCAGACGTGCCCAGCCGCACGGCGAGGCATCGACCTTCTATGCCGATTTGTATCAGCGTTATCTCTCTTTGGACTGCGCCATGCGCCCTTTGAACACCGGCGGCAGGCAGTGATCGTTAAGGGGATACCGTCTCAAGCCAGCTGCTTTAATCCGCTGATATACTATTGACCGCAGGAATTCGGCGATAAAGTTATGTCGAGGTATTTCTGTTGTTGGGTGGTGGTGGCCGGTCAATTGTGAAGGTTAATTGCTGGCCAAGTATGTCTTTAAAATTTCGAACCCGCCTAGAAACGAATGAATAGGGTAAACCCAATTTTCACCAATTTGTTAGTTGGTACGATACCAAACTGCCAGGTTAGATAATTTCTGTGATTCACGGTCGGTTTTTCTGCATGCTGTCTGCTCGCATGTTTATCCCAATCCCTCTTATTCCTCATTATTTCACCGTCAGCGAATAAAACTAACGACAAACCCGAATTTTCTGATTATATTTTGGTATTGTAAATTGGATAGTTTCCCAACCGGGTCATAATTACCGGTTGTCTTCAATATCTATCGAATTCCAGTCAACCCGACTTACTGCCAATATATGACAGAATCGAGTTGTATATAACTTAGACACGACCAAAAACGCTGCGCCTTCTTTCAACTTGCGATTATGTTTCGGATATGATGCGGGACTGTGAAAAAGCTTTGCTGAGGCCAGTAGGAAAGGAAAATACAATGACAGGATCAATTAAACCTATTCCTGACGGATATTCTTCGATAACACCGCACTTGGTCATCCGCGGTGCTGTGGAAGCCATTGATTTTTATAAAAAGGCTTTTGGCGCCGAAGAGATCTATCGGCAGATGACCCCCGACGGGCAGGCTCTCCTGCACGCGACACTGAAATTCGGCGATTCTATGCTGATGCTTTGCGATGAGTTTCCCGAAGGCGACTGCCATGCTCCAAAATCATTGAACGGCACCACCATAACCATTCACCTGTATGTTGATGATGCGGACAGGGTGTATCAGCGTGCGATTGAAGCCGGGTGCACGGCATCAATGCCGATCATGGATGCATTCTGGGGGGATCGCTACGGTAAAGTCACGGATCCATTCGGCCATGTCTGGAGCATTGCCACCCGAATAGCCGAGGTTTCACCGGAAGAAATGGAGCAGGCGGCGGAAGCTTATTTTAAAAAAGCGGAGGATTTCAGTATTTAATTCCCTTATCACGCCTTTTGGCTCGAAAAGGAAAATGCTTTCATAAAGCTAGGCCAGGATTTTCTCAATTGTTTCCAGTTCCGTGTCGTCGAAATCCGGATTGTCCAGGGCTGCGGCGGCACTTTCAATCTGGCTGACCCGGCTCGCTCCGACAAGGGCAGAGGTCATTTGCGGGTGTCGCAGGACCCAGGCAATCGCCATTTGAGCCATGGTTTGTCCACGCGATTGGGCAAGCTGACTGAGTTTAAAGACTCTGTCAGTGCGGTCTTTGCTGACGCGGTCACCCCAGTCGAGCTCGCCCTTCAACTTGCCGGCACGCGAATCGTCCGGGATTTTTTCTAAATACTTGTCGGTCAGGATGCCCTGGCATAGCGCAGAGAATGCAATGCACCCGATGCCCTCGGATGCCAGCACATCCAATAGGCTGTCTTCGATCCACCGGTCAAACATATTATAACGCGGCTGGTGTATGAGGCAGGGCGTGCCAAGGTCTTTCAGGATAACAGCCGCCTGACGGGTTTGCTCAGGATCATAGGTTGAGATACCGGCGTAGAGCGCCCGACCGCTGCGTACTATGAATTCCAGCGCTCCCATGGTCTCTTCCAGCGGTGTCTCCGGATCCGGACGATGGCTGTAGAATATATCCACATAATCCAACCCCATCCGTTTGAGACTCTGGTCGCAGCTGGCGACCAGATACTTGCGCGAACCCCATTCTCCATAGGGACCCGGCCACATGCGATAGCCGGCTTTGGATGAGATAATCAGTTCATCCCGATAGGGCGCCAGGTCCCGGGCAAATATTCGACCGAAGTTATCTTCGGCCGAACCGGGCGGCGGGCCGTAGTTGTTTGCCAGGTCAAAGTGGGTAATTCCTAAATCGAAGGCACGGTGAATCATCCGGCGGGCATTCTCCAAGCTGTCGATGCCGCCAAAATTGTACCAGAGGCCCAGGGAAATAGCGGGCAGTTTCAGACCGCTGCGCCCGCAGCGTCTGTAGACCATGTTACCGTAACGGGTAGCGGCGGGTTGAAAGCACATGGCTGCGTCTCCCATTTAATATTTAGATTTTCATGATCATGCTTTCAGAAACGATGTCTATCTATTCTCTTCGTCAAAGCACACCGCGACTTTGCCGCACTTTCCGCCGGCCATTAGGGCATAGGCTTCATCGGCCCTTTCCAGCGGGAAGCGGTGGGTGACCAGATCCTCGGGATGAATACCCCAGCGCGCAATCCGCTCGACCAGTTCTTCCATGAGCCATATGCTGGTGACCCAGGATCCGTAAATTGTTTTCTGATCGTGGATGATGTCCGGGCTAGGATTAAATGCGACCCCGCCGCCTTCGCCGACAAAAACGATATTGCCCCATTTGCGGGCAGCACGAATGGCGGTAAGCCGGCCTTGATCGCTGCCGCTGGCATCAATGGCGCGTTCAACGCCACTGCCGCCGCTCAGGCGCTTGATTTCCTGAACACTGTCCGGCCCTGCCATGAGCAGATGATCGGCCAATCCCAGTTTTCGGGCAATTTCGACGCGTTCAGCAACAATATCTATTCCAATGAGACTGCTGGCGCCCATGGCCCTTGCCAGCATCAGGGTCGCCAATCCGACCGGGCCAAGTCCGACCACGAGGACGGCGTGATCCCCGCAGATGCCTATTTTCTGAAGACCTTCATACACGGTGCCGAATCCGCAGGCAATTCGGGCGCCATCGGTATATGAAAGCGTGTCCGGCAGCAGAACCAGGTCTTTTTCGTCTGCCAAAAGATAGGGCGCCATACCGCCGTCACGTTGCCAACCATAGGCGGCTCGGTGAGAACTCGTACAGGAGATCATGTAACCTCGCCGGCAATCATTGCAGACCCCGCACCCGGATATGTGATAGACAATAACCCGATCGCCTTTTTCAAATCGCTTCAATCCCGGTCCTTCTGCGAAAATCCGGCCGCAGGGTTCATGCCCGGCGATCACTCCCTGATAGCCTTCGGGACCCTTCCCCAGATGCTCATGGTAAATGGCGCGGATATCACTGCCACAGATAGTTGATGATTTCATTGCGATCAGCACTTGACCATGTCCCGGTACCGGCACGGGAAAGTCCTTAATAACCGCTGTGCTGTTTCCAGGCAGCCAGATCCCTTTCATGGTATCAGCCATCTTTTCCCTCACAGTAGAATTATCATCTAAAGACCGGACGACTTCGCCCATGGACGAATTGAATCAAGGGTACTCTCGGCTTTTGCTCAATTAAGGTATCACGGTGGCGTAATCTCACCATCCAAATCCCAAAGATCTTCCCAATTCTGGTTTTCTTTCCACAAAAATACTTGCCCCTTGATTAGCCGGCAGTTCTTGTCGATACTTTCAATCGCCTGCATGTCATCATCCGTCAGCGGAGCTTCCACGCCGCATCGAAGGTTGCTGAGATAATTTCTTCGATTCGTGGAAAATGGGATGGGTATCTGGCCGCGCTGAATCGCCCATTTTACGCACACCACGGCCGGGTGAACGTTTAATCTTTCAGCTATTGTGATTATTACGGGATCCTCGGTATCAACCGTATCTTCCGGGGTTTTGTCACGTTCGGGGCGGTTGGGCGAGCCGATGGGCGAGTATCCGATGGGGACGATACCATTATCGACAACGAAGTCAAACAGCTCCGGCTGCTGGAAGTGGGGGTGAAGTTCCATTTGATTACAGGCGGGCTTAATATCGGCATCCCGCAAAAGCAGTTTCAGCTTTGGGATCGTCATATTTGATGTTCCGATATGCTTCACCAGACCCATATCCACAAGCTTTTCCATCTGACGCCAAGTTTTCATGAATATATTATGGATGTATGGTTTCGCATCGGGATTGCGCGATGTCACATCACAGCCGGGCGGGTGGAAATTTGGAAACGGCCAGTGAACAAGGTAAAGGTCCAGATAGGCGAGTCTGAGATCCTCGAGCGACTTTTCACACGAGGGAATAACATCATCCTCCCCATGTTTATCGTTCCATAGCTTGGATGTAACCCAAAGATCTTCACGCCGGATACCGCTTCTGATCAGATCCTGCAAAGATCCACCGATCAAGTGTTCGTTGGCATATACCGCAGCACAATCAAAATGTCGGTAGCCTACCGCCGCCGCTCCTTTTACGCTCTCGGCCACAACCTCACCGGATATTTTATCTGAACCAAATGTGCCAAGGCCGATGCATGGTATTTCCGCACCGCTGTCCAATAGTTTCTTCGGGACCAGATCCGGATCTACCCCGTCCCTGTCGATCGTAAACGTGTTTTCATGCGTTGTTTTCATACTATACGGGTGTTACTCCTTTTATGAGGATGATATTGCCATATTTGGCCGTTTCGCCGGTCATGACCACCGCAAATGCCTTTTTGGCACGCTGGTAGAAGGCAAACCGTTCAATTCGCGCCATCGGTGGTGCTGCCGGCTGGTTTTTGCGAATCGCTTTCATATAAGCCTCTTCAACGGTCGGGTCCAGATTGTCTCCTTCCACAGGCGCCATCATGATGAGTGGGCTCTCCACATAGTCGTCCAAGGCGAATAGCGGTAGAATCCCGTCCAGCAAATCCGCAATCTTCAAGCCGTCCGCGCGAAGGACCCTTTGGCCATGGGTTTCACCGGGAAAGTGCGCATCCGCCAGCACAATTTCGTCACCGTGTCCCATTCTATGCAGAATTGCCAGCAGTTCCGGACTTATAAGCGGTGATATCCCAATCAGCATGCGAACCTCCTCTCGCTCTAAAAAATGAGTCAGCGCAGATTTGTCGGGCTGTGCCGTGGCAGGCCCCGATTTTGATCTTCCCTCAAAAATTGCTCAGGCATAGCCATTCGACCCGAACTTCATGCAAAGGACGAAAATCTCCAAAGCTTAAACAAGCGTATTGCCGACCTTTCCGGCGACTCGGGTGGGAATGCCGAGATGCAGGCAGGTCGCCACCAATTCCTGTAAAATGTCGCCGTATCCAATCGTAATATGGTTCGACATGTGGGTCGCCATGCATTGATCGCGGCCATAGCCGGGGATATAAGCGTTGGCAATGGGCCATTCGGCGGTGGTCTTTTCCAAACGGTCCTGGGTTTCCGCTTGGGGCAGTTCAATGACTTCTCCGGTGCCGCAATCCATCCCGATGTCGCCAAATTGCTCATAGAACCTGGCCCAGGTGATGACACCCGGTTTGCATACCCCTGAACAGGTACCGCCTCCCAGCGGGAAATACATGCTTGGCTGGCGGTAGACTTTTGCATTGGCCCATCCGCCAAAGTGGGCCGGCGGAGCGCCGCCGGATATTTCGAACACCCAGATGAATTTACCGTCATATTCACGTCCCCAGCGAATATCGTGCAGGGTGGTCTCCGGCGGCAGGCCTTTGCGTAAGTAGATATCGTGCATTAACACCTGGGCAATACCCGATCCCATATCTCCTTCGTTGAAATGCACGATCGGTTTGCCGGCATTGATTACTTGCCCGGTGTCCGGATCCACAACATCCGGCCGTTCGCCGTTGTTTAACATTCCTTCCGGAAGATCCGATGACGGCACGCAGCGCACTAAACCCAGCTGATAGGGAATGCCGATAGCACTCAGCCCGAAGCGTTGGTATATCCGCGCCGCTGCTGAATACATCTTCATTTGCGACAGTACCTGGGAGTGCACCAACTCTTCGTATTGATCGGCGCCCCAGTTGAACCACACGCCTTTTTCCACCAGCCAATTCAGATGCCCCTGGGCTTCCTCATCCGCAACCAGTTCCATCTCGGCCATCAGGTCCGACTGATTCAACAGCTCGAGCGGCATACCGATCGCACCCAGTTTAGCCGGATTGATGAGCGCATTGAGCATCCCCATGCAGCCCGGATCCAGCTGACCCATGATACGTTTTGTCCGCATGATATCATCGGCAAGCTGCCGGCCGAATTCATTGGCCTCGGGCGAAAGCGTGAGCGTGTTTGCATCAATCAGATGAGAGGTGTCGTGGCGGACCTGTCCGTTTTCACACCAGCTCTTTAACTGCTGCATAAACTGCGCGTCGTCGGCGAAATTATCACTCCACAGGCGTGAATGCTTTACACACAATCGATCCAGAGTACCCGTGTGATTCAGCAAGGCCACCAGCCCCGGCCAGGTGCCGTCAAAATTGGCCAGCAGCAAAATCGGTCCCTTGTGGGTTTGCAGGGGGCCGCACACATGGTGCGAATAAGCCCAGATGCTCAAAACGACCACCACCGGCGCGCCGGGATCGATTTGCGAAAACACCCGGGTGCCCTCGTGTTGTTTGGTAATAAATCCGTGTCCCCGCTGGGAATCAAACTGCGGCAGCACTTGCGTATCAACCCCCAGTTGGTTGAAGGCCGCCTCAACCGCCTTTAACGTTTCCTGCTGCTTCGGCCAGCACACCCGACAGGCCGCATCCCGAAAATCGCCGTTGGAAATAAGATAAAATTTATTACTCATTTTAGCATTCTCACCTTTTTTGATCTAAAATTATAACCTGGACCTTAAGCCAGGTCGGAACTAATATCCCAAACCGTATTGCCTGCCACACGGATGTCAATCATCGCCTATAATTCATCGAATACGCTCACCCGTGGCAGCTTCGAACAGAAATATCTTGGATTCATCCAACTTGATATGAACCGGTTGATCAATCGCACCATCATAGTCCTTGTCTTCCCGAACGGTTAAATCGGTTTCCCCCAGTTTGGCGGTTACGATGGTTTGGTCTCCGGTCAGCTCGACGGAATAGATAACCGCCTTGATCTGGCTATTGCCGTTTTTTACAATCTGCATGTCTTCGGGGCGTATGCCCAATATGACGTTTTCACGCGAACCCTTTCCCACCCCTTTAATGCAGCAGCCGGGCATGACAAAATCACCATCTTCGAGTTCACCGCTGAGAAAATTCATGGTGGGTGAACCGATAAAACCTGCCACAAAAAGGTTGCCGGGATCATTGTAAACGTTTTTTGGTGTGTCGATTTGCTGCAGCACACCCTGCCGCATAATGGCCACTCGCTGGGCGAGGGTCATGGCTTCGATCTGATCGTGGGTCACATAGATGGTGGTTATCCCGAGATCATGCTGCAGATGTTTCAATTCAGCTCGCATTTTCCCGCGCAGTTTGGCATCGAGGTTGGAAAGCGGTTCATCCATGAGAAATACCTTGGGACGCCTTACAATGGCCCGTGCCAGTGCTACCCGCTGGCGCTGACCACCCGACAGCTGTTTCGGGAAGCGGTCCAGAAGTTCCTCGAGCCGCACCAGTTGGGCTGTGTTGAGAATTGCCTCCTGTCGCTGGGCTTTGTCGATGCCGCGCAGCTTCAGGGGGTAGCCGATGTTATCGGCCACAGTCATGTGGGGATAGAGAGCATAACTCTGGAAAACCATGGCGACATCACGATATTTCGGTAATACGTCATTGACGCGACGATCACCGATGTAGATGTCACCCGCGTCAATCGACTCAAGCCCGGCAATCATGCGCAGCGCCGTGGTTTTCCCGCAGCCCGACGGTCCCAATAGAACAAGGAACTCGCCTTCGTTGATTTCAAAATCGACCTGATTGACGGCAACCACATCTCCGAAACGTTTTGAAATGTTTTTCAGTCGAACTTGCATAAGTTAACTTAAAAGTGTCTAAAGTTGAAAGTTTTAAGTGAATTAAAGTATTTAATGGAAATGCCCAATCCGGACAAGCCGGAATTGAAGATTGAAGATTGACGAGTGAAGATTTAAGGTATCGCTTCGCTCTGTCTTTTCTATCTAAATCGATAGCATTCCTAAAATATTCAATCTGGCTGTGGCATAAATCCTTCGCAAACATGATGGGATTTCAATAAATAGGGCCTAAAGTAGTGCCTAAAATTTTGGAATTCTGTCGATTTTATATAAACCGAAGGAGCGACACGCGGCGCAAGCGCCTGCGCTGCGCGAGCGACATCCACAAATCTTCAATTTACAGTCTTCAATTTTCAATTCCAGCTTATCCAAGGATAACAGCGTTTTTACCCCTTGACAGCCCCAATCAGCAACCCACGCGTGATAAACCGCTGCAGGACAACGGTTATCGCCACGACCGGTGTAATCATAATGATGATCACCACCGACATATACCACCACTGCGGGCCGCGGGTGGCGTTCATGGCGGCAATTAAAAGCGGCAACGTTTGCGCATTGGCCGTGGAAAGAAACAAGGCTATCAAATACTCGTTCCAACACAGAATCAATACCAGGAGAAACGTAGCCGCCAGTCCCGGTTTTGACAGCGGCAGTATAATTGTAAAAAAAATGCGATAACGTGAAGCCCCGTCCAGCGCGGCACTTTCTTCAAGATCCATCGGTACGCTTTCAAAAAAATCACGCATCAGCCATACCACAATCGGTAAATTTACGGCGGTATAGGTGATGATCAGGGCAGCATGCGTGTCCAGCAGGCCCACGTTTTGAAAAAGCACATATATGGGAATCACGACCGCCACCGGCGGCAGAATCCGCTGGGAAATCATGAAAAAAGCGATATCATTGTTGTGCAGCGATTTTTTGAACCGCCGCCCCAATGTGGTCAGCATGACGACGTACAGCGCAAGCCCCGACGCAAGGGCAATCTGCCACGCCAATCCAAGCCATACGACGGAAATGATCACAAGGATCAGGGTCCCGATAAACATCAGCACGGAACCCAGCTTCGGGCTGTAGGTGATCCGGGTGAGGGCGTATCCGGCCATGCTGCCGATCATAACGGATATAACCGAACTGGAGATTGAGATCAGCAATGTATTTAAATAAGGCCGCAGTGTATCGTTACCCAGAACGACAAAGATATACTGCCAGGCATGCATCGATGGCTTGAAATCGATCCCCGGCAGATACATCGGTCCGTCGTGCACCTGGATGGGTAGTTTGAAAGATGTGACGATGAGCCAGTACAGCGGAAACAGACATACGAAAGTCCAGAAGCCGAGAATGATGTAAGTCACCGTCTTAGGAATCGGTGCGACCGCATCGATGGATTTGGGTTCAAACAATATTTGATAAATTGATCGCTTTTCACTCATGCGTCTTTCATCCTGTGGCTGGCAAAGTTCACGAAGGACAGCGCGAAAAATACGGAGATGAACAGCAGCATGTAGGCCACGGCGGCCGAACCGCCTAAATCCAGGGTGCGCCAGGCCATAAACGAATGCAGCGTAAGCGACTCCGAGGCAATTCCAGGCCCTCCGTTGGTCAGAACGTTGGGCAAATCGACTATTTTAAAGGCTTCAATCAGCCGGATGAGGGTCAACGTTACACAAACCGGAACAATAGCCGGCCAGGTGATATCGCGAAAAATCTGCCAGCGTGATGCGCCGTCGACTATGGCGGCTTCCACCTGGTCCCGGGGCTGATTCTCCAGGGCCGCCAGCAACACGATAAACATAAACGGCGTCCACTGCCAGGTGTCTCCCAGCATAATCACCCAGCGCGCAGCCCAGGGAATCGTGACCCAGGGGATCGCGCCCCAGCCGAAGAATTCCCAGATCGGCGTAAACGGGCCGATCGTCGTATCGACCAGCATGCGGAAGGTGTAGGCAATGCCGACCGGGGTTACCATCAACGGGAAAAAAAAGACCAACCTGAAAAAGTTGCGTCCGGGAATCCGTTGGGCACACAATAGTGCCAGGCCCAGGCCGATGAGGAACTGGATCAGGACACCGAAAACAACGTAGAAAAGGGTGACCACCAGCGTTCCGGGATAACCTTTTTGATTGATGGTCAGCAGCACCAGCCAGGTGAGCGTGAAAATACCGATGGTTAAAATCAGACGCCCCAATATCCCCAGCACCGATAACCGGCCGCTTCGAAAATACCGCACCAGCCACCATATCAACAGCACCGCCGCGACGGCCAGAATCCCCGTTTCCAAGGCAGTCAGCTCACCGAACACGCCTAAAAAATGAAATTGCTGACTGCCCACAAGCAGCTTTTTATAATTCAACAACCCGATGAATTTCAGGCTGAAGCCACCTTTGACGAACTTGAAGCGCGAAAGGGACAGATAGAGGGACACAATCAGCGGGAATATTGCCAACATCAAAATGACCAAAATGGATGGCAGAATAAATACCCCCGGTGCCCTCATGTCCGCCCACTCGGAAAATGCAGCAAGGCGTTTTTTCATGCACTTCTCCTGAATCGGGTCCGGTCAAACAGCCGGACCCGTTCGGCGAACTATCTTCCCAGCGTTGCGCGATAGGCATTCAATTGTTCTTCACGTCCCAGCTCTTCGGTGATCTCTTCCCACCCGTTTTCGATCTGTTTCATGGCCTGGGCTTTGGTGATTTCACCGGCGAGCATCCGTGCGATGGCGGTGTCGAGCACGATCTGCTGGTAACGCTGATTTTGCGGAATGCGCAGATCCAGCACCATGTTGGGGCTGTTGAGGCTGGCCTTGATGGCACCCAGATAATCTTCGGCCGCCTGGCGGCTCATGCCCGCCTTGATCCAAAGATCCAGGTTTTCAAACTGGGAGACACGATAAGGGTTGAAACCGGTAATACCGATGGTTACGTCCACATTGGCCTGGGCCGGCTGGCTCATGTAAGAAAAGAAATCATAGGCCGCATCTTTCACTTTGGCCTTGGCTGCAGCATTGATGCCGCCCGACCAGCCGCCATAGGCGGCAAAGGGTGCGTGGTTGATGCCGTTGACGGCATGGGGACAGCGGCTGGAATCACACGGCACGAATTCGCCGGTGGCCCGGTCCAGTACTTTTCTGGAACCCGGCAGAATCACTGCGCCGACCTTGTCCTGAACTTTGGATGTTTTCGGATCGATTGCCAGGGTGCCGATATCCCCCCAGTCTACAGTCTGGGCACAGCGACCGCTGGTGAACAGCCCGCGGGTATCACCCACATCCAAATTGATCTCATCCGGCGGCCCATATTTGGTCGTCTCGATGTATACATCCAACGCGGCGCTGAAAGCGTCATTGTTAGCCAGCGGTTTCATGGTATCGAGGTCAAAAAAGGCGCCTTCGGAGGTTCCTTTAGCCTGGATGAAACCGGCGGACACCGACGTGATCATCCAGAATGCCTGGGCATTGCGTTTCTTGGAGATACAGGAACCATAGTCCGGTTTGCCGTCGCCGTTCAAATCCTGGCCGTGAAATTTCTTGGCGATGGCGATATATTCATCCCATGTTGCCGGGGGGCTCATCCCGGCTTTTCGCAACAGGTCCGAACGGTAATAGGCCATCTGAAAATCCCCATCCAGGGTGATGGTGTAGGTTTTTCCGCCGAACTTCATACTGAAATCGCGGAAGAATTCGCCGATATCTTCCAATTGCAGGGCTTTGTCCCCGGCGATGCGCGGACTAAGATCTTCCAGGTAACCAGGCCCGACATAATCCGCCATCCACTGCGGTGCAAAAACCGCTGCATCGATGCTGTTGGTACCCGTGGCCCAGTCGGTCAGCAGCTTGGTATAGAGATCAGAAAAGGGTACCGTGATTACATTAACGGTTGCACCGGTCAATTTTTTAAATTCCGGGGCCCGTCTCTGTAATGGTTCTGCAATTTGGGGTCCGGTGAAAGTCATCACATTGATCGTCACACCGTCATACTTACCAGCCATCGCCTGTCCTGCAATCAACGGCAAGGACAAAGACAACAAACCGGCGATAATGACTGTTAAAACTGTCTTTGCATACAAGTTCTTTAACTGTTTCATCGCGTCCTCCTGTTTGGTTAGGACTAATAAATAGCTTACAAAAGAACGTACTGCCCACGTTTGGAAGCATGCATCGTCGATGCGAAACGCGTGTCAGCTGTCACTGTTAATGAAAAATGAATACAGAGAAAAAAGAGAGGTTGTTCTAATCAACACATGAGGGTTTCTTCTCAGCCAGCGTTATTCAACGAATTGTGTTTTTGGTTTTACGCCAACAGTTCTCACGTCATATCTAAAACATATCCATGCAGGTGACTGAATAATTATCGATGCGCAGTATTCACCGCTTCGGATGATAGGAGAAGTTGCTCACTTCGGACAGCAGCGCTCCAAAAAGTTCGAATACACGCCGCATCAGCAGCCGGGTAAATAACTGCCGGTTGCCGATCTATGAAGACATAGACTTGTTTGCGAAAGAATGTCAAGATTAAATAGAACTTACCGTCCCGCTGCTATGCCCCGCCCGGCTCAGACTAATAATTCTAGCGAAGCTCCACCTCAAACCGACGAGCCGTTCGGCCTTGTCATTTGACCCTGAGGTCCTCGAAGGGAGGCCCTCGAAGGGAGGCTCACGACAGGTTGGGGGCGTAAATATCCAATTGCTTGAGGCGAGTCCCGCCATGCGGCGGGACTGGATGCTTGGTGCTAGATGCTGGATAGATCAAAAAAACATTCCTCTTAAATCCAGTATCTCTCCGAGGCGTAGGCTCTACCCTCCGGCCTGTAGGCCCTACGGGCTGGAAGCGGAGCCGGAGGCCAGAGACCAGTCCCTCCCTGGCGGGATATCTTTTCGCACCTGGCAACAAGTTCGATACCAAAACCCTGGCCCAGACCGATATAACGTGCCAACCGTGTCAGGATTTTGGTCCCGATAAAAGGCCATGTACCTGCATATGAACAATTCACCGCGACTGGACGGGCTTGACCTAAATTTTAAGATCTTGGCTAATAAAGACACCTAGTAATTTTTCAATTTCTTGAAACGACCATACGCTTCTTGCCAGTCTTCTGTGCTGCTGGGTTCAAACTCCTGCTGCTCAATAGAAGCTGCTAGGACCTGACGGCCAGCTTCAATATCCGGCAGGTGGCCGGTGGCAATGACCTGAAGCAATATATTTCCGAGAGCCGTAGCCTCCACCGGACCGGTTATGACCAGGCGTTGACACACATCAGCTGTAAATTGAGACAGTAGGCCGTTTTGGCTGCCGCCGCCGACAATTCGGATGACGTCCAATTGTCTTCCCATTACAGATTCAAGATCCTCCAGGGTTTTGCGGTAATTAAACGCCAGACTTTCCAGACAGCAGCGCACGACAGCACCCACACCGTCGGGTTCCGGTTGACCGGTCCGGCGACAGAAGCTGCCAATCGCTTCGTTCATATCCGTTGGGTTAAGGAAATCAGGCGAATCTGGATCGACCAGACATTGGAAAGGTTCAGCCTGTTCACCTAAAGCCAACAGCTCTTGCCATGTATAGTCGCTGCCTTTCCTTCGCCACTGGCGCCGGCTTTCCTGAAGCAGCCACAGCCCGGTCAAAATTTTTAACAGGTTTATTTTATTGTCGATGCCGCCTTCATTGGTAAAATTAAGTGCCAATGTTTGATCGTTGATAATCGGCTCGGGTATTTCCACGCCCATCAGGCTCCACGTTCCACTGCTGATATAAACACTCTGATAGTCCAGGCCGGGAATAGCCGCTATGGCGTTGGATGTATCATGGCCGGCGGGGGTGATGACATGTACAGGTTGACTCAGATCGGTATCTTCTATCAATTGCTGCGGTAACTGCCCCAGTATTGTGCCCGGGAAAACCACCGAGGGAGCAAGGCCGGTGGGAATCTCCAACTCGGTCAGAACCTGCGTCGCCCAGTATCGCCGGCGAATATCGTACATCTGAGTGGTTGTGGCGATCGTAAATTCTGTTGCTTGGCGGCCGGTCAGCCAGTAGTGGAAAAGATCCGGCATCATCAGCAGGGTATGGGCCATTTCCAGCTGAGGATCGTTTTTTTGGGCCATACTGAAAAGTTGAAAGAGGGTGTTAAACTGTATGAGCTGATTGCCGGTTTGCTTGAAAATTTGCTCGCGCGACATTTTTTGGAATGCGCTTTCCATGATACCGTCTGTGCGAGAATCCCGGTAATGGTAAGGATTGCCCACCAGATTGCCCCGGCTGTCCAAAAGGGCAAAATCCACACCCCAGGTGTCCACACCGATCCCCAGCAGAGGACTGCCGTGTTGCTGTGCATAACGGGCAATTCCCGCTTTGATCTCCGTCCACAGCCGCAAAACATCCCAGTGCTGATGGCCCCTGATCGTGACGGGTCCGTTGGGAAAGCGATGAAGTTCATTTAAGCCGATGCGATTACCGTCCCACCGCCCCAGCAATACCCGGCCACTGGCGGCACCTAAATCTACAGCCAGAAAATTAACATGCGATTTCATGCGAATATTTCTCCACAGTCTTGTTTTTCCATTGTCGGGCGAGGTGCGAATTGAAAAAAACCTGTTTTACTCCGAAATTGGGCAGCGCGCATCAGCGGGCAACGAAAACTGTTCATCGTCCCGGCAACCATTAAAGGCACCCGGATCACAACGTTCCGGGCTCGAATGATTTCAACGGCGGACCATTTAACATTTTCTCATTCACAAACACTTCCATGCGAAATCGCCCGATACGCTCCGCCGAGGCAGCATTGTGAGCGGCCTGTTCCAGGGTGGTGTCACCGACGGAAATAACCCCGTAGCCGGCGACCACACAACAACCCTTATGCCAGCGAAGCATATTTAAAATCGGATTATCCGGTGTGTCATTTACTGTCTGAAATATGTCCACCACTCCCAGGCGTGGATTGAGATAAATCGCTTCGGCATCGATCGGCATCACCACGGGATGGTCCCGGGGCGTGTAGGGTATCTCCTGCGGTTTGTCCGCCAACGGATCGATGCCGTAGGTTTCGGATAACGTGGCCGTTGCTTCTGCCGTCGCCATGGGGCTGGTCGTGATCATGCAGGTATTGAAGTGGGTGTTGTTGTAAATCAGCTTGTGCAGGGCGAGTTCAGGGGTGTCGTTTTCATCTTTTGCCAATGAAACCTTATAGAGCGGAAAATCCATTTCATCCGGGACCGCCCCCATGGGACAGTATATCATTTCGTCTGCGGATACTTTCTGACTCATAGACCCCGTGCCATAGGCACTGATGCCGAAGTTATAATTATACCCAAGCCAATAAGCAAAATCAGCGATGGTCGATGCGTCTTCGACCTCGCGTACCTGGAGGTTCTCGACTTCCAGCGGCTGCGGTCTGAAAGGAAACAGTGAATCAATCCCGCTGCGGCGGATATTTTGTTGACATGGACCCAGATCGATGCCCCGGCGCTTCAGGCCCAGTGCGAGCGCGGCGCTGTTTTCAAGGATGCTGAGACGATGCAGGCACTCCTCGAGGGAGGGACCGCAGGCAAAAGGTCCATGACCCCGGACAAGCGTCAGGGGGTCACTGGCAAGGTAGGCAGGGATTCTTTCTTCCATTTCGGTTGAACCCACCGGTTGCTTATAGGTGCCTACTTTTACGCCGCCGATTACAGCAGCCCCGTAAAGATCCACCGGTTGGAATAAAAATTCTTCTCTTCCTTTTGCGTCCGTACCCGTATAATTTATAAATGTTTGTTTTTCTCGCGTATCGAACGTTAGAACCGTGCACATAATCAGGTGGGAATGAAGACAGGCGTTCACCCCGGGGATACTCAATATTTTGCGATGGATGGTAGATTCGGAAGATGCTCGGGCATCCCCCCAACTGACACCTGCGAAACGAATCGGAACAATGTCTCTAACGGTCAGGGCGCCGCATTGGGATCCGGAAGCGGTGATATAAAAAACATCCGGATCATGAGGGTCACGCATGGATAGATTACCACTGTGGGTATTGTTGCCATTCACGCGCATCACGGCCTGGCCCACGGAGGACATTTTTTTATGGATGTCGGTTATATCTGCAAGTTTTGGCATCCAACATTCCAATCGCACGACCTTGAGGCTCTCGACAGGTTGTGAGCGAAGCGAACTAGGCTCTAAGTTGCCGGTACAAAGCTATCCGGCAACAAGTCGAAAATGTCAAGCTTCATTAGTGTTTCCGCCCTGGGAATACCCTTTGGGCTCCACCCCATCGCTTTATAATATTCCAGGTGCATCTGTTCGAATGCCCTGCGGTTGCAATGGACAGCATGGCCTTCGACTTCGATGCTTTGATCGTAGAAACGGTCAGGCAACCAATCATCCTTGCTGCTGAATCCGGCCAGAATATTAAAGACCCGCTCCAGTGTCAGGGTTCTCCATGCCATCCGCTGAAGCTGGCCGGCATCAAGGCTTAGACCGGTAACGGCATTGATGAGATCGGCGAGTTCATCCATGCTGACAGAAATCGAAGCAAACGTGCACACCCCGATGACATCCATCACCGTATTGCTCAGGGCTGCATTTTTCGCGACTACCGCCGATCCCTCGATGCGATCCCCCGGCCATTCGGCATAGCCTGCACAGTATGAACGAATGGCCGAGTATCCATTTTGGAGGTGGCAGCCCCCCCGATTGCTCATCTCATAGGCCAGACCCTGCAGAAATGCTGCGCGTGGATCATAAGCCGGGATTTCCAGTTTTTTGACGCTCATGGATAATTCCGGATGCCCGTAGCGCTGACAGAATCGATAGGAACCCTCAGCCAGGGCTTTGCCGATGCCTTCGGATTTGCCGATCGCATGAACCAATGGAACGAGTATCTCTTTGCGGCCGAACCGCGGCTGACCGTATTCGGACGCAAACTGCTGAGTATCCTTGAGATATTGTTTCTCCTTGGCGCTGTTTTGATCTTGTTTGGAGCGGATGACGCTATCGAGTTCAAAAAGGGCAGCAATACTCGCCCCCAGAGAGATGGTATCCAGTCCGTAACGATTGGCCCAATAATTGGCTTCGGTGATCACCACCAAATCATAGACCGACAGGTTCGCCCCCAGCAGAGCCACGGTCTCAAACTCCGGGCCTTCGCCCTGATCGACCATTCGGCCCTGACCATCTTTGATTTTTGTGACCCGGGTACAGTGCATGGGGCAGTTAAAACAGGCACCCTTGCGGACATCGATGTAATTTTCCCCGGGACCGACGATGGCTGAATGATTTCTCAAGGCTTCACCGGAAATTTTGGCAACGTCCCCGGAATCATGTTTTGTGTCCTGCATATTGTTGTGGACGAGTTCATCGAAGGCATCGACCATACCCAGCAAGCCCAGGGTGCCCATAGAAGGAAGGATGCCGTAATTTCGTTCGCGGCGGGTCATTTTGCCCACATCCAGCTTCATCTTGGCTTTGAATCCTGCGCCCTGCTCATTGCTCAAACGAAGGCTCTGCGGGGCAGCAACCGTTATGGCGCGCGATTTGTCGGGACAGACAACGACGGCCAACAAATTTTTAGATCCCATCACGGCACCCCCGCCGCCGCGGCCCATGGCTCGGCCGCGATCGTTCATGATCGCGGCAATCCTGGATAACTTGCGGCCGGCCTCACCAATGGCCATGCAGCGGGCGCCCCTGGGCGCCTCCTGCAACAGCCGATCGGTTATTTGTTCAACATTCAAGTTTGACAATTCTGTCGCATCCAGGAATTCAACACCTTTGGAAGAGATCTTAAGATAGGTCGGCGCCGCGGATTTGCCGCGTACACGCAGGACGTCGTGCCCGGTTTTTTTAAAGGACACCGCCCAAAATCCGCCGGAGTTGGCACTGCCGACACCGTCGGTTAAAGGAGATTTGAAATTCACATGAATGCGGCCGGAGGCGGGTATGCCGGTGCCCGTAGCCGGTGCGGTTGAAAAGACCAGAATATTGTCCTCTGAAAGGGGATCGACTTCCTGGAAGGCATTTTTATACTTGCCCTGGATCTGAAGGTTGACAAAATGATCGATCAAAAGGGCAATTCCCAATCCTCTGCCACCAAAAACCCGATCGATCAACCCGGGTTCTAGAAGATCTTGTTTATATCCTCTACCTGATAAATCAACCGTCAGGATCCTGCCCATGTATCCTTTCGGAAGATTATCCACACGACTATTCATCAACACGATTCCTTTACGAGCTGGCCTTAAAGTTCCAATGCGCCTGACCATCGCCAGATTGCTTAACCTGCAAGTGTCCCCGCCAGTTTTTATCATCCTGATCCGCAAAATCCTCCCGGAAATGTGCGCCGCGGCTTTCCTCTCTTTTTAAGGCAGCCTGGATAATCAGTGCTGCCACCCGGGCGCCAAATAAAATTTCAGTTTTAGGCTGACCCTCCAGTTGATCGCCTGTATCGGTCTGCAGGATTTTCGTCGAAATTGTTTTAACCGTATTCAATGCATGTTCCAACCCCTGCCGGTTTCGAATGATCCCGGCTTCTTTCCAGAGCGTATGGCTGAGATGGGCCATGAATCTTGACGGGTTTGGTTCGGCTGTTTTTAATGCCGAGGCGAAATTTTCAACCTCGGCGTCTTGGAAAAGTTTCGCGGTCGGCACATTGCCGTTATGCTTGGCCCAGGCCGCAGAGGCCTCACCGGCTCTGGCGCCGAAAACAAGGGTTTCGGTAAGTGCATTGCCGCCCATACGATTGGCACCATGCAGTCCCCCGGTGACCTCACCGGCTGCAAATATTCCCGGTACCGATGTCGCCCCATTGGTGTCAATGCACACACCTCCCATGGTGTGATGGGCCATGGGGGCTACCCGGACCGGCCGGTCAATGGCTCCGTAACGTTCTCCGAGGATAGGGTAGGTGGAGGCGGAAAATGGATCCTCATGCCACTCAAGGCTGGATACCTTGCGAAGATCTAGAAAGACCGCTTCATCCCTTTTGTAGATCTCGGTGAAAAGAGCCTGGGATAGCTGATCTCTAGCGCGTTCGGCGGCCGGGCGTTCCAGGATGTCGTATTTCTTCAAGATATCCTCGCCGCGGGTATTATAAAGCTGCCCATGGTCGGCCAGGCGCGGTGGTATTAAAAAGCCGGGCAGCCCGGGTTCGGCCAGACCCACAGGATAGAACTGAACGAACTCCATATCCTGAAGAACCGCGCCGGCCTTCAAGGCCAGCGCATAGCCGTCACCGAACATTCGCTTGGGATTGTCATGGCGAAGGTACAAGGCACCTGCACCACCGGTACAAAGAATCACTGCCTTTGCACCGATACTCAGGCTTTTGCCCGTCCCTGGGGAGAAAGCTAAAACACCAATAAACCCTTCCAGAGGTTTTAATTCCGCTACCAGTTGGCCGGCAATGAACCGGGTTCCCAGGGTCTCATTTATTGCCAGAAGGCATCGCACAATCTCCTTTCCCAGATACGGCGCCCGTCCCTTGCAGTAAAGGTAGCCACGCTGAAAATCCGCATTAATTCCCCATTTTTTCAACTCCTTCAATCGCTGCGGGGCGTCTTCAACCAAAACTTCGACAAGATCCTGTTGATTGATTCCGCGGCCGGCCTGCAGCGTCCGCTTTAAATGACTATCCGGCGAGCTGCCCGCTTTGGTTGCGGCAAACACACCGGCGCTCAGGATCGTGCACGTCGCTTTTCCGGGTGCCTGTTTGGAGATTACGCAAACATCCAGCCCCTTTTGCCTGGCTGAAATCGCCGCTCTCAAGCCCGCAGCCCCACTTCCGATTATCAGTATATCGCAAAGGAGATGTTCCATGCCTGTTTCCTGAAATTAAGGGTCCTTTGTGGTTGTCAAAATATTTATCCGTAATTCAGGATTGGTCTATCATTTAAGATTCTCTTTTATTAGACGCTTGATGCCAGATTCAGGATACCAGATGCCGGATCACGGTATCGCTATGCTCTTTCTTTTTATTTTAATGACTGCTTGACGGCTGACGTTTAATTCTTTTGCGAGCGCATCTAATTCACTGAGCATTTCAAGATTAAAATCCACATTAACCCTCTGAATTTTAGCTTTATTAAGCGGTTGTCTTACTCGAAATTTGTTAGTAAAATATTCTGAAATATCCTTCCCTTCAGCAGCCATTTCAGATATTTCATCAATTGTTGCGGCTTTTTTTTAGGTGTTTTCTTCATAATTTAACCTTTATGTCAAATCAGATTACCAGTGTCAAATTTCTAAAGCCTCGAAAATGGGGTGTCCTTTTGTTTAATCTGGAAACTCTGGTCCTTGGGCTAGGATCATTACACATCTTTGGCAGCATCCAGCAAAATTTCGGTCGCTTTTTGGGCATGCGCCTCGGTTAGCACCAGGGGCGGCATGAAACGAAAAACATTGCCATAGCGGCCGCACGGAACCATTATAAGTCCCCGATCGAGCATGTGCATGATCATCCGGCCTATTTTGTCGCTGTTCAGCGGCTCCCTGGTTTCCTTGTCTTCGACCATCTCGATACCGATCATCAACCCTTGGCCGCGCACATCGCCCATGACACGGCAGGTTTCGGCGCCCTGCCTCAGCCAGCTTATTATTTTTTCACCCAGCTGGCCGGCTCGCCTTATCAGGGCGCAATCATCGGCGGTCAATATGTCCAGGTTTGCCAAACAGGCGGCTGCCGTGAGCGCGTTTCCGGCAAACGTGTTGGGCTGTGATTGATCGGTTGTCTTTGCAGCCAGATCTTTGCGAATTGAAAGCCCGGCCATGGGCATGTCGCCGCCCATTCCCTTGCCCCACACGAGCATATCCGGCACGACGCCGCTGTGTTCAATGGCCCACATCTTGCCTGTGCGCCCGGCCCCAGCCTGAACTTCATCCGCAACCAGCAAAGCGCCGTGTTTTTCGCAAGCCGCCTTAATCATGGGCAGCCATTCGGGCGGCGGCACCACATAACCGCCTTCGCCCTGCTGCGGCTCGACGATGAGCATCCCCACATCATCCGCCCCGGTGTAAGGCGTATTGAGCACGTAATCGACATATTTGGCACACTGCAACCCGCAACCGGGATATTCCAGGTTGAAGCAACAACGATAACAATAGGCATAGGGTACATGGATAACCCCGGGGATAAAAGGGCCATAGCCTTCGCGATACTGATGGCCGGTGGTCAGCGATCCGCAACCGCACCAAACCCCGTGATAATCTCCGTGAAACGCTGCGATTTGGGTCTTTCCGGTGATTTTGCGCACAAATTTTATGGCGGTCTCCACCGCCCCGCTGCCGCCCTGTGTAAAGTAGCTGATACAATTGTCGCGCAGGTCCTCCGGCATGACCCCGGACACATTGCGGGCCAATTCCGTACGCCGGGTGTTGGAAATATCGCTGGCGTGCATTAGTTTCTCGAGCTGGTCTTGTATGGCCTGCACCACCCGCGGATGCCTGCGCCCTACGGAATTCACGGCGACACCGGCCGTAATATCGATATACACGTTTCCATCCGGGTCTTTGATCGTCGCGCCCATTCCTTCATCGAAAACCAGTGGGAAGCCGCCGCCGCCCCGTGCCATTGATTCATATTTATATGAATCGTCGAGATATTGTTGGCCCTTGGGTCCCGGGACACGCTCGCTGATGATTTTTGGTGCTTCGGCATACGACAGTTTTGCCAATTCTTGTTCGGTTATCATGATCGGCCATCCTTTGCTTTGTTCAGTTTGTTACTATTTTCTTGAAATCACCTCGTGTCTGCGAAGGATTTTTCTAACAACATATTCTCGCTACCAAGACACAAAGACACAAAGTTTAATTATAATAGGCAATAATTGTTTGTGTCTTGGTGCCTTTGTGGCAATTCTTTCCAATTTAACCGGATTTTGATTTAATTTTCAGCGTCTCCTGCAAAAGTCCAGTAGCCGCCAGTGACAGCAGGGCGCTGGCCCCACAGATATAAAACATGTATCGAAAACTGTCCACGGTGTATCGGGCTTGTTCGTGGCCGCCGGCGGTCAGTACGGCACCGATGAGGACTTGAAAGACGGCCGCCCCAATGAATGGGAAGAGGTTGACCAGGCCCACCGAGGTCCCGGCGATCGAAACCGGGAACAGTTCCTTGGATACTGCAGCAACGACCGGTCCCGCTGAACCGCCGGCAAAAAAGAAGCAGAAAAAAAGGACGTACAGAGCAGGCAGGGGCATATTATCTACAAAATAGATCATCAAACCGGACACCGCCAGAAGGCTTATACTGCAGCCGATAAGAACCGGTTTTCTGCCCAGCCGGTTGGCAAGCAGGCTCAGCAAGGGACCGCCGAAGACCAAGGCCAGGGCAAAGGTGGATAAAACACCGCCTGCCGCTGTTTTGCTGAGCCCGTAAACCTGCATGAGATAGGGGCCGCCCCACAATCCGCCGACGGCAAAGGATATTCCGATGACACAAAAGGTCCAGATACTTATGGGGTAGAAACGGCCAGAAAAGACTACCATCTTTACGCCGTTCAGAAGGCTGATCTCCTCATCCGCCGTTTTACGCTCCGGCTCGATCGGCGGCAGGCCGATATCAGATGGACGGTTGCGAACAAACACATAGGCGAGCATCGCCATCAACAGGGTGATTATTCCAACGGCAACCAGCGTCATCCGCCACCCGATGAGGTTACTGATCCATGCCAGCGGGGCACTGGCAGACAGGGCACCGATACCGCCCATGGCCATGAAGACACCGCCCATGATGACGAACTGACGCGTGGAAAACCATTCCGACAGCAGTTTGAAGTTGCAGACGAACACAGTGGAGACGCCAAGGCCGACCAGAACGCGGCCTGCGACAGCCACGCTCAAATTCGGTGCGATACCCATCAGCAGGGATCCGATGCCCGCCACGACGAAAAAGACCGACACGGTTTTGCGGGGTCCCCATGAATCCGCCATCAGACCGGTCGGGAGCTGCATGATGGCGTAAGAGTAAAAGTACGCCGATCCCAGCACGCCCAGCAAGGTCCCGGAGAGACCGAATGAGGATTGGATATCAAGAGCGATGACGGCAGGACACAGTCGATGAAAGAATACAGGATATAACACAGAAAAATAAGCAGGCAGATAAGATATCGGTAAGCGATGATTGGGTCTCCCTTCTAATTTTAACACGCCGCCTATTAATAAAGGTATCAATAGAATTACATTGTAACCATTGCGGGCGGGCATTCGTGGCTGAACTATTACCATAGGGTAGACAGTTTACCAAGCCGCCAGCCCTACCGCTGCAAGATATAGAATACATATCCATAAAAATCGGAATAGGTCCGATACATGTCGATTTCCGTATCCAGCGCGTCGAAAAATGCCCGGGCCTGCCGGTTATCGCGATAGTTGTCGCGGAATAATTTGATCCTATCTTCCAGTGGCTGATAGTAGTCATCCCACCAGGCACTTTCCGGCAGAATAAACCGGTCGATCAAGTGATATCCGCATGCGTCGATGATTCGCAGATTTGTATCGATATCGTTTATCGCGGGGTATTCTTCCTCCCAGAATTTTTGTAGATCACCCGGCGGATTTTCCTTTAGCCAGGTAACTTCGGTAACCGCCAGATATCCCTGCGGTCGAAGGTATTGTTTCCAAGCCTGCAGGCCCTTCTCAAAACCGATGATGTATATGGCGCCTTCAGACCAGATCGCATCGAAAGATTCGGATTCGAAATTCAGCGAGGACATATCACCGTGAACACAGCGAATTTCGGCCGACAGGTCTTTTTTATCAGCATTGGTCCTGAGGGTGTCGAGAAATGGCTGGTGGTTGTCCACCGCGGTAAGGGTGCCATCGGTTAAATCAGCCAGCACCAGCGTCTGCATGCCGACACCGCATCCAACGTCCAAAATATCGGGTTTACCCGGCAGGTTCGCCATCAATTCAAGGGCACGCCGGGTGGAATGTGCATTCCCCGGACCCTGTCTCGGCAGGGTTTCGAAGACTTCGTATATGAAATCATCCATTTTAAATAACCTTTCCCAACGTATGAAAAAGCCGATCCAGATCTTGTTCGGTGTTGTATAAATGAGGGGAGATGCGAATCGATTCTCCCCGGATGCTGACATAGACCTTCTGCTGTGCGAGCAGTTCCGGCAATTCCCGGGCGAATCCACCGGGCTTTGACACACCGATCAGGTGCGGTGCTCTGTCGGCGGACGGTGCGACGTCAAGTCCCATCTGATCTGCGCGCTCAGCAATCGTGTCGGTTTTATGTCTTAACGCAGCGGCGATGTTTTCAACACCCCAATCGAGTATCTGCCTTATTGCAACGGCTGCAATCGGAGCCAGAATAAAATTACTTGCTTCACCGACATCGTAACGTCGGCTCCCCGGTTGATAGGCGTCACGATAGTCAACCAGGCGCATAAAATCTTCAGAACCTTCACGGTTCATCCAGTTTTCTTCCAAAGGTTTACCGTTCTGCCATTTGGGGGCAACATAACAAAATCCGTAGCTGTAAGGACCCAGAAGCCATTTATGCGCCGTTGTGACCAAAAAATCGGGCTGAATGGTTTCTTCTGAAAATGGCATGGCTCCCAAAGATTGCGTCCCATCCACCACTAGTGCCGCCTCAACCCGGCGACACTTCTCGCCAACCCGGTTCAAATCGATAATCGTACCATCAGTCCAATGACAGTTGGGCAGGGCCGCAATCGCAGTATCGGGATCGATCGCCTCCAAGACCGCCGACGTCCAGTTCTGATCTGACGGTCGACGGACGGTTTTAATCCGCGCCCCATTCTCGGCGGCCAATCGCCTCCAGGAATAAACATGGGAGGGAAACTGATCTTCGAGGATAACAATATTCTGCCCCTTTATAGCGGGAAGATTTTTTGCAGCCAGGGCAATGCCGTATGAAACCGCCGGAAGGATGGCCACATCATCCGGGCTGCAGGCAATCAGGTCGGCAAATAAACTGCGATTCTTTTCTAAGGTACTGAAGAAATGAGCCGGCGTAATGGTTGCGGGGTTGGTTTTGGCTTTAACCGCTTCGTTTCCGGCCTCCGCTGCCGCGCGCAACAGCGGCGCGGTATAGGCACAATTCAAATAGGTAACATCCTGTGGGAGATCAAACTTATCGCGCTGGCATGGAATCATGGTTTATCCTCTTTTCTATTGGATAATGTTTTGCGAGCCGGTAGTAATAAACGGCAAGTAATTATAAAAGTCGCACCAAAGACAGCATTCATATCATACTTCGGATAAATAAACAGATTTATACCGGTGGCGCTTCGAATCCTCCGAACAGCGCGAAGACTATCCAGAGCACGACGATTTGTATGATCCAACCGATAATGCACACGCCGACCGCACGCAAGGTGCTTTTATAATCAAGGGCTTGCCTTACTGCGATGATCATAGCGACAAGCATCCAGATCCCGGTTGCGATAAAGATGAACGATCCCAGGACGGGAATGATTCCAAGTATGCGCAACAGGCCCGGAGAACTCGAAAAACCGATGGTGCGCAAGAGTTCACCGTAGTCGGCACGTGTCTGAGGCTCCGGCAATATTTTGGTCCCCACAAAATAGGTGATAAACGCCCAGATAAACCAGGCGACAAGGGCAACCACGGTGCCTATAACAAGTCCGCTTATCCCGGTTGCACTGACACTGCCGATACCGGCAGCGAAACTAGATAGAACAACCACCCCCATGGCCTGGCCAGTGGCCTGCTTATCCGCTTCGACCTCTTCATATAGGTTCACATCCAGCTTGGCGGCCCGAATCATTCGATTTGTGAAACTTGACATTTTCGTTATCCTTTCGGGAAAAATTTTATATTTTTTCGGTTTGGCCCATTCATTTTCATGGTTTCCGACAATTGTCAAAATAAAAGGGCAAAAAAACAGCACCAAAGATTATTCACTACACGGCTGCGTGGAGTTGGGCCAAGCCCGGCGGGAATGCATGCGATAATTATGTATTTCGATCAAGGGGGGTGCCCGATTGGAACGATGGGATGATGGGTTCCGGCTACTGGCCCGGAAGGGTAATGTAGCGTTATTTGTCCGCCAACACAAGATGGTAGAGCAGTAATCGCCGGGATACCGGCGGTTTATTCAGACATGGCCATTTTAATTACGATGGTATGGATAAGCCCTTTGGCTCTAGGCGTTTTCAGGTTAAACAGATTAAAATGAATACCGCCGTCCGCACGCTTTTCAACTGCAAACTTTAAGGTGAATGTGAACGAGCCGAGGTTAAAGACCGGTGGTTCATCGGTAGCGATTTTCAGCTTGGAAACAACCCGTTGAATGGCTTGAACCAGTCCTCGACGGGGATTTTTTGACAATTCAGGTTCACCTGACGGAATCAAGACGAAACTCAAGCTCTGTTTGGTGCCGCTCACCGAGCCGCGATCCGCGGAGCCGAAAAAACCGTTCACCTTGACACTGGTGCTGCGATTTAGCTCCTCTTTGGTATGCACCGACAGGTAAATATCAACCTGCTCAATGATAAGCCTCGGCGGCCCGGTTTCCATCGCCCTTGCTGCCTCAATCTCCTGCTTTATGGCGTTGATGACTTCATCGAGCTCGAACTCGACAATTTCGGCATGGGCTCTTGGGGCGAAAATGATAACAAGCCAGGAAACGAAAATGTTGAGTGCGATGCCATAGATGAACTTACGTGTCGGCTTCATTTTTCAACATTGGGTGGAATATTTTCGCAAATACGATATCGATGGTTATATTTGATCCATATTAATCACAATTGCCGGGAGCTACAAGACATAATACGCTTGGTCCGTAACAACTCGAAAGTCACAATATCATCATCAAATTAAAGACTATTTTTTGTCCCAAGTCAATGCAGTGCGCATTGAATTCTCATACACCGTAAAAAATCCGCCTCAACGTTACATGTGAACCAATTCGACAGCCCAGCCATACATTGATGCGAGACGACTACTTTTCGCATTAAAACAGAAGGATAAAAATATGAAAAATATGCAGGAATCATCCGGTTATCTTGTGGTTGGCGTAAATAGGTTATATTGTGTATGATCCTCTACACCATAGAGGGATCAATATGTTTCAGTCCAGTTACGGATCGATGCAGTCAAAGAATTTGGTATTGATCCTTACTCCGCCGGCGGACAAGGGTATAATTGCCCAGCCTTTGGGGTGGGAAAAATACTGCGATTGACACCCTCTTGCTTTCAGCGGGGAGGTTCGTTATAAAAACATTCTGCGGTAGCATGATGAGAATCCAAAGCGGCTTCATTATTAATCAAATCCACTTATAAGGGGGGCTACAGCATGAAATATAAACTGTTTATCCTGTTCGCCGTTGCCTTCTTTTCGGCCGGCAACTTAATCGGGGCTGACGAAATATCCCCGGTTTTACCATCGGCGCTCATTGCCGAAGCTATATTTGAATTCGAGCCCGTTGTCGATGGGACTCAGGTAACGCATGATTATCTGATCAAAAACAAAGGCGATGGAACACTTGAAATTAAAAAAGTAAATACCGGCTGAGGATGCACGGCTGTCTCTTACCCGAGATGGATCCCTCCCGGCGGTGAGGGAAAAATCACCATAAAAGCCGACACGACAGGATATGGCGGAAAAAAGCTCGATAAACAAATCACCGTGATTACCAATGATCCGCTAAAGCCCAGCATCAACCTGAGCATCATGGGTGCGGTTGAAAAGCTCGTCACCATTCGCCCCAAAAGGGTGCGCTTGAGCGGGCCAGCCGGAGAACCGATCAACGCCTCGGTGGATATTATTCCCGAAAAGAAATATGCCTTTGAAATAGTTGAAGCCAAGGCCAAAAACGGGGAATATATTGCGGTGTCCATCAAAGAGGAACAAAGACCCGGTGGAATCGGCTACGTGTTGACCATTCAAAACCTGAAAAAAGACAGGGGGCGTTATATGGATACGATTGTGTTGAAAACGACCAGCACCATCCGGTCGACCATTCGAATCCGGGTATTTGGCCAGATCATCTAAAAACATTGCCGGCGTGACTGATACCGGAAACCTAAACGCTTTCCTTTCACGAGCCTGCTGTGTTATTGTATCTGAACAGGATTGATTAATGAAAAGCCAAGCAAAAGAAATCGCCGTCTTGCTGGGGCTGGCCGTCGGTCTGGCGTTGTGCGTTAATTATTTCTCCCCCGTCGGCATCGCACTGGTCGGTCAGTGGGATATTTCAAAGGGCGTGATTACGGCCGGCGCTAAAAACGATGCCATCACAGACGATCTTGAAATTGACGACGTGAAAAATGCCAGGCATATTTTCAACTCCGCAGCAGCCCTGTTTGTCGATGCCCGCACGCGTGAAAGCTATGAAGAAGGGCACATCCCGGGTGCGGTGTCTTTTCCCGTAGGCGAGTTCGATATGCGAATCGAGACCTTCATGAACCGGCATTCGCCGGAACAACCGATTGTCACTTACTGTTCAGGCCGAACCTGTGAGGACAGCCATGAGTTGGCCCAGCTTTTTCTGGCGTCCGGTTATTTGAACGTGAGAGTGTTTATCGATGGCTTTCCAGGCTGGGAAGCGGAGGGATATCCGATTGAATAACCGGTTGAAATCCATAATTGCCGACAGCCGAATTGAACTGGCGCTGCGTTGGATTCTGGGCCTGATCTTTATCTATGCCAGCTTCCACAAAATCGCCTCTCCCGCAGAATTTGCAAAAATCATCTACGGATATGACCTGTTCCCGGCAGTTTCGATTAATCTGATCGCCATTATTACGCCTTTCTTAGAGTTGGTCATCGGCCTGGCGCTTATCCTCGGTTTCTATCCCCGGTCGGCCGCCCTCATTATCAATGCCATGCTTATGGTGTTCATCGCCGTATTGTCCATCAATTTGATCCGCGGTCATGAATTCGACTGCGGTTGTTTTTCCGCCGCTAATGCGAATAGTAAAACCTCCGCCGGATTTTCACTTTTCCTGGATTTTCTGTTATTAGCGATGGGGCTGCAGGTGTACTTCTTCAGTCGAGCCAGGCCGAGACGTTTTGTTTTGAAAGGATGATTCTCACATGATTGAAGAGATTCGACCCAATTTTTTTCGGATCGAGATACCCCTGCCCGACAGTCCCCTCAAGAGCCTTAACTCATACGTTATTCGGTCTGCCGAGCGTAATCTGATCGTCGATACGGGCTTAAATCGTGATGAATGCCTGGACGCGATGCAAGCCGGATTGCATGAACTGAAGCTTGATTTGGCTCAAACGGATTTTTTCATTACCCATCTGCATGCCGATCACTTCGGCCTTATCGGCAGATTGGCTGCCGATACCAGCAAAATCTATTTCAACCGACCGGAGACCGAATTGATCGAAGCCTGGGGCGGATGGGAGCCCATGATCGATTACGCCGGGAAAAATGGCTATCCTCTAAACGATCTGCGTGCTGCGCTCGAATCTCATCCGGGCCATAAATTTGCATCCGAGTGGGTCCCCGAAACAAGTGTCGTGGATAATGGAGATGAAATCAGGGTTGGAAAGTACCTGCTTAAATGTGTATTCACACCCGGCCATAGCAAGGGGCACATGTGTTTATATGAACCGAGCCAAAAAATCCTTATTGCCGGCGACCACATTCTGGGCGATATCACCCCCAATATTCAATGTTGGTCGGATACTGACAATCCTTTAAAAAACTATCTGAAAAGTCTTAATAAGGTCCGCCGTTTAGACATCGAATTAACGCTGCCGGCCCACCGCAGGCTCATTAAGAACCCCAACGTCCGCATCGATCAACTGATGGAACATCACCACAAACGGCTGGATGAAGTGGTTTCAATTTTGAACAACGGTTCACAGCACGCCTATCAGGTTGCCTCCCGAATGACCTGGGATCTAAACGCCGAATCCTGGGATGCCTTTCCGCAGGCTCAAAAATGGTTTGCCACCGGAGAGGCCATTGCTCATTTAAGATATCTTGAAGAAGAAGGAACGATAACCCGGGAAGTTAAAAACAAGGTTATCCGGTATGCTTTATCCTGAAGCTGCATAAATTCCTTTACCTGCTTTTTTCAATAGCATCCAGCCGATCTTCAATGTCACGCAGTCTTTTCTCAATGTCGCCTGCAATTTTAACTTTTCCGTTTTTATCAAATCGTACGTAGTAATTCTGGAACCTGTTTTTCCAGTATATCCAAGTTTGGTTTTCCAAAGAAGGGGTTCTATGCGTGGCAGGATAACCAAGAGCGGCCCTTACGCCATTTTTAGTCATTCCGATATATGCCTTTCCCTCCAGAATGCCTTTTTGATCAATTCGAGAAAACTTATTAACAGAAACCTTGGTTGAAGAAGTAATTTGCTTTATATACGATTCAGGGCTCATTCCCATATTTTTTTGACTGTACTCAAACCGGATCACTTTTTGGTCTTCAATGCTGGTAATTATCAGTCCTCCCCGCGGGCCCTTAAGGTTGATCTTGATTGTAACCGCTGTATTGATGGGAATGATCGTATGTCCTTCTCCTGGATCGACATAATTTGCATAACTGGATTGATATACTTCATTTCCGCGTCGATCGACCTTCATCAGCGCGTGGATATTATTCTTGAGATACAGTACCGGCGCGTCTGCCAATAGATTGGAACAAAACAAAAAAAGAACCATAAACAGCGGCAACAGATGAAATTCATATTTGATTTTTGACTGCATTTTGTACTCCTTCCTTTGAATTAGTGTCAGGTCTATTTGTGTTATTGGAAATAGCTTCCAAATTGCTGTCAGAGGCCGGACACGAAAGTTCATTGGCACCATGTTCTGTCTAAAGCACCACTTCTATTGGTTTCTGTGAGAGTTGTTTCCCTCCTGTTATCGTCTAAAACACCCAAACGTGGATACAATTTTAGTTAAGGTTGGGAGCTAAGTCAAGCAACTCCTCGGGTACTATTTAAGGCACATTAAAGAGATATAGTCAATAGTTGTGTATGAAGAAATTAGGCGGCAATCCGTTTTTCTTCGACACCATTGACAAATTTAACTCCTCTAATTACTTCTGCCAGGCGTTGCGGATGGTGAAGTCGA
>Ga0126326_1000150_pt1 | contig 35379 bp, 33 predicted proteins | sample InaspJWI67metaG_FD_94485 | JGI IMG/M metagenome (GOLD analysis project Ga0126326, IMG submission 94485) | Marine gutless worms symbiont microbial communities from Oahu, Hawaii - Inanidrilus sp. 1 OAHU.JWI-67 metaG | ecosystem: Host-associated > Annelida > Digestive system > Unclassified | place... | reverse complement strand
TATCCTGGTTCATGGGTGGTGTATCCTTTCCTTTTTAGTGTGGCCGGTTGACTGCTGCTAACAATCTACCGGTGGATACACCGCCTTTTCCTTTAAACACAACTTTTAAATATAACTCTTATTTTAAAACCTACAGACAAGCAAAAAAGATATGATCTATGATTAAAATAGCCAAACAAATAGAGTTAGACTCCGAAGAAATTATAGCTCAGGCATCGAAGTTTTTCGGTAAAGACGGTGAGGAATTAGAAGAAATAGAACGGAATCCATGCTGTATTTCATTTGAAGGTGGGGGCGGCTATGTGTCCATCTTAATTTCTGATGAAGATAAACGCAGGATGGTAGTTATTGAGACCAGGGAATTTGAGTATCAGGCTAAACAGTTTCTGGCAACACTGTGATCTTTCAAAGTGCTGATATATAGTACCCTGTTCACCGTTCATTTTTCCCACTAGAATCCGATCTCATCCAACCGCCTGATCCGGTCTTCAGCTAACGTCCCCTGCCTTTTCCGCCTCCGTTGTGTATGAACCCATCTGCCGAGCTTAGGGTCTACATCCCAATCGGCCGGCACACTGCAATCCCCGAAGGCTTCTATGTACCGAAGCAGCTTTTCGTAGCTTTCGTTCCATGCAGCCTCATGCTTTTTCCAGGTGAATCCAATATATTATTTTAAAGGTTATTGAGGGTCAAAAGATCTTGTATGACGACCGCGATCGGGACAATTTTTAGAACTATTGGGAGTTGTATTAAAAGAGACCGGCACGTCTTTTTTGCAAGGGATTTGATTTCAAACTGCCCAACATGCATCCGAAAGATCAAGCGTTCCGTAACGCTTCCATAAACTGATTCTTGATATAGACGGGGCTTTTCGGCGGGCGACCGGGGGCTTTGGATGAGTCTGTTTTGGCCACCAGGATCCAGGGGCCGGGTTGGGTGAGGATTTGGGAAAGTGTCGCTTTAAAAGCGTCAAACGTGTCTACCGTCATGGCCTGTTTGAAGCCGGCGCCTCTGGCAATCGCTTCGAAATCGGCCTGCCCGCTGGTGTGGGTCGGCTGCCCGCCGGTAATTTGATACTGCTCGTTGTCCCAGACGATGTGAACGAGATTGGCAGGTGCTTTGGCGGCCGCGGTGGTCAATGAATTCAAATTCATCAAAACAGCCCCATCGCCATCGAGCACGATCACCTTCTTGTCCGGGCGAGCCATGCTCAGGCCGAGGCCGATCGAGGAGGCCATACCCATGGAGTTCCACATGTAAAAATTGCTTCTGCGCTTTGGGGCGGCGGTGAACAGGTCGAATTTGGGATTGCCGCACGACGCGATAATCGGTTCGTCGAAAAGCTGCTCGACCAGGTATCGGGTTGCTTCCAGTCTGTTGATCATTTTTCGTCCTTCCATCCGACCAGGGCGGTGGACAAAATAACCGCAACCGGCTGTTCGACCGTGTAGGCCGTTTTAATCGCGCCGCCTACGATGGTTTCCAGTTCATCTTCACGATCCACAGTATAATGCTGGATTCCAAGTGCCTCCAGAATACGGCGAAGGGCTTTTCCCAAGACGACGTGGCAGGCATTGAACTCCCCCAGCTCACCGCGTTGACTGATCAGCATCAGAAACGGAATCTGGTATGGAATCGCCAGTGAAGCCAGCGCGTTGACACAGTTGCCCAGTCCGGCACTCTGCATCATCAAGGCACCATAGCGACCCCCCAAATATTCACCGGTGATGATGCCGATGCCTTCTTCTTCCCGGGCCAGGGTCGTTAAATGAAAATACGGATCTTGTTCAGCCTCTTTCAAGATCCGACCGATAACCGAATCCGGTATAAATGATATGGAACAAATATCATTGGCTTTCAACAAGGAAACAATTTTGCGGGGCCACTCCAATATCTCCTCCTGCGGTATCAGGTGTTTGGAACATTTTTGGCAATTTATCTAACATGGGGCTCCGTAAGCTGTCAATTGAGAAGGTACCATCCGGATTTATTATCGCAATTGGGTGCGCAGCCGTCGCACAAGCTTATAACATCCAGCATCTGTGTCATGGAACTGCGCTATGGAAGCGCGTTGCGAGAAGATTTTAAAAAATTTTGGAAAAGAATTGAAAGCGAGATTATTTCCAGAGTTAAGGTCCTGCCTTTAGGCAATCAGGAAGCATTATTAGCGGGTGATATTTTAGCTGTTCTGCGGAAAACAGGTCAGCTCATCGGCGTGGAGGATGTTTTGATTGCAGCTACTGCCATTGCCACCAGTCAACCGTAATAACGGGGAATGTCGACCATTTCTCTCGAATCCAGGGACTGAATGTAGAAAATTGGCTCGAATCGGTCTGAAAGGGTAAAGTTATTTCTTCGCGAACCCTAAGCTAATAAACCAATGGCCACAAGGCTGGCAGAGCTGCCAATAACACGATAAAAATCACCAATGTCAAAAGGCCGCCGACCTTCAAGTAGTCAGTGAAACGATAACCACCGGGACCCATTACCAGGATGTTGGCCGGATGAGAGATGGGTGTCGTGAAACTGGCCGAAGCCGCCATGGCGATCGCCATCATGAATCCGTAGGGTGACAGGCCCATGTTGGCGGTGGTGTTCAAAACGATGGGTGCCATAAGAACCACCAGAGCGGCAGTTGGGACGAAGCAGGTGGCCAGAAATGTCAGTCCGATCAGTCCGCCCATGACGGCCTTGGGCCCGTACGGTCCTGCCAAGGCAACCACACCTTCAGCGATCATTTCAGCGGCGCCGGTCTGGTCCAGGGCCGTGCCGAGCGGAAGCATTCCGGCGATCAGAAAAACCGCTTTCCATTCGATGAAGCGGTAAGCTTCTTCCATTGTGAGACACCTTGAGAGAACCATCAGGGCTGCCCCGACGACTGCCGCAATGTAGATCGGCACCCATCCCATCACAACCGGAAAAAGCACGACACCCATGATCAGGGTGGATATCTTCGCTCTTTCCACCCGAGGCTCCTCCTGGGCGGTTTCCGTCAATACAATAAAATCAGGCTCTCTGCCGAGCACATTCAATTTTTCGCGCTGACCGAGAAGCAGCAGGGCATCTCCAAAGCGCAGGGCAACATCCCGCAAATTAGAGGGGATGACTTCTCCGCCGCGCCAAATGGCCAGCACATTCAACCCGTACTTTTCGCGGAAATTAAGTTGGCGCAGGGTTTTTCCAACCAGCGTTGTATACGGGGAAAGTATGGCTTCCACCAATCCCACCTCGCCTGAAACCAGGCTTTGCATATCCGGCCTGGTTCGGCGTTCTATCTCGAGTTCTTCAAGCCCCTTTAAAATTTCGAAATCCGACATCCGCCCTTCGACCACCAATCTGTCCTTGGCCAGCAGCTTTTCATCGGGTTCCGGCATAACGATCGGATTATCTTCGCGTAGAATACCCAGCACGCGACTGCCGAGCGCATCTCCCAGGCGACTTTCCTTCAGGGATTTGCCAATCAACTGCGAATCCGGCGGTACATGCAACAGCATGAGGCGTTCATGTAAGTGGTACACTTCCGACAACTCGGATCGGGTGACATATCGAAACCGATCAAATTCCGGCATGCTTTCCAATTGACTCAATTGTTCATGGTGTCCGGCCAGAAGCAGCATGTCTCCGCGTGCCAGTGGTTCGTCCTGGAAGTTTACCCGTTTCACAGTGTTACCGCGTCGAATTGCAAGTACATTGGCGCCGTAATGTCCGCGAAAGCTCAGAGAATTAAGCGAGCTGCCGACCAGGCGCGAGGTGGTCGGCAAGCCTACTTCGGCCAATTTTACTTCGCGCGAATAGGGCGCTTCAATGTCAAGCGCGTTTTCCTGAATTTCCAGGTGGCGCCAGTTGTTCAGTTCATTCAAAGTTTCGATGCGTCCCTGGATCATCAAGCGATCTCCAGCGCTCAAAACATCGGCAGGACCGGGGGCCATCCGTGTACGATTGCCGCGGGTAATACCTAAAACGTTAAATCCCAGGGCAGAACCGATGCGGCTTTCTGAAAGGGTCTTGTTGATAAGGATTGAATTGTCGGGTATTCGAATGACAAAAAGGCGCTCTTCCAGATCGTATTGACTTTTCCAGTCATTTCCTTTTTGGGTGGAAGCTTCTTTGGCAACATCGCGTTCCGGAAGAAGGTGGCGGCCGAGCAGAACCATAAAAGCGATTCCGGCCAGCATAACGGCCATGCCTATCGGTGTGAAATCAAAAAATGCAAATGTCGGCAAGCCCTCGTCACGCAAAGCATCGCTGACCAGGATATTTGGCGGTGTGCCAATTTGGGTCGTAAGACCGCCGAGTAGCGATCCGTAAGCCAAGGGCAGCAACAATCTTGACGGCGGGCGGCCGGTGTGACGGGCTATATCCATAACCACCGGCAGAAGGAGTGCGGCAACGGCAACGTTGTTCATAATGGCGGACATGACACCGGCGGTGAGCATGATGACGATAATCATCATCGTTTCGCCACCGCCCGCCAGCCTCAAAACGAAACGGCCGATAATATTGGCAACGCCGGTTCGGGTCAGTCCTCCACTGAGGATAAACACTGCCCACACCGTCACGACAGCCGGGTTGCTGAAGCCGGACAATGCTTCCACCGGCTTGACCAATCCCGTCAAAGCGACGCTGCCCAGTGCGAGCAAGGCGGTCACTTCCATTGGTATCCATTCGGTAATCAGCAGTACCACTGAAACAGCCAGTATGAATAAAACCAGAGCGATGTCCGGAGTCACTTTTTACCACCTGTAAAGATTAGATTTTTTGACAGCATGTATATACCAACTTTACAATTATTTACAGTACGAATTGTATTATCGTTGTCAAGGCGACCGGATTTATATAGTCCATGGTTTTACAAAAGTGTGAAAAACAGATTTAGTAACGCAAGCGTAATGCAATTTGAATTGACTCAAAATCCAGTAAAACAAGCTCAAATTATTCATACTTGACCTTCTGATGGATAGGGATCATCTTAACCATAGAATCCCAATCATGAGTGCAACTATGGGTGAAACACGACCGGTTATACGATCGGATCTGGAATTTCTCCCGGTCCAAAAGGATGGTCAAGCAATCATCCTCATCCGCGATCCCCTCGGCCTGGTCAAGGAAGGCCAAGCGGTTAAACCCCATCTTTATGAATTCATGACGCTTCTTGATGGAGCCCACTCCCTTCGAGATCTGCAAATGGAGTTAATGCGCCGGAAGGGCGGCATTCTGATCACTCTAGATGAAGTCGAGCGCATTGTTTCGAATCTGGAAGCGGATTATATGCTGGATTCCGAAAAATTCCAAGCCGCCCGCAGACAAATTGTTGAGACATTCAGTGCCGAGCAGGTGCGCGCCTGTTCTCATTGCGGTCGCAGCTATCCGAAAGATCCGGCTGAATTGCATAATTGGCTGAATCAAATCCTGGAAACGTCCTCATCCGATGTAGCTGTGCCTTCAAACGTTATCGCCCTTGTGGCCCCGCATCTCGATCTGGCCGCCGGTGCCGGGGTTTATGCCACTGCCTACCGGATGCTGCGGCATAACAAGCCTTCCCGGGTGGTTATTATGGGAACCGGTCACCAGGTAAGGGATGGACTCTTCTGCCTGACAAAGAAGGATTTTGAAACCCCGCTGGGAATCACACTCAACGATACACAACTCACAGGCCAATTGCAGCAAGCCGGCGGCGGTATGATCGCCGCTGACGATTTTGCCCATAAAACCGAGCATGCTATAGAATTTCAACTGATTTTTCTCCAACACCTGTTTGCCGAGCGCTCCTTTACGGTGGTTCCAATTCTGTGTGGCTCTTTTTTGACCGGATTGCCGGAATACAGCCGTCAGGCGTTTTTGAAACGGGCAGGTTCTTTTCTGAAAGTCCTCAAAGACTTGATCCAGGACCCGGGGCATCAAACCCTGTTTGTGGCCAGCGTTGATTTTTCACATATTGGGCCTAAATTCGGGCACACTTATGCCGCTGATTTTCTGGAAGGTCAGGCCCAAGCCCACGATCAGGCCCTTTTGAAGTATTTGTGTGACCTGGATGGCGAGGGTTTTTGGCAGGAATCCGCCCGGATCGAGGACCGCTATAATGTCTGCGGGTTTTCCACCCAGGCCACACTGCTGGATATTCTTCCTTCGTGTCGAGGCCGAATTCTCGAATACCGATTGCAACACGAACCGGCCACACAATCGGCTGTCGGCATAGCGGCTGCGATGTTCACAGCCGCCGACCAAACTTAAAAAATGAAAGTTGTTAATAACAAACTAATCTGTGCCTTCCAACCCATGACAACTATTACCCAATGCCTAAAACCCTAATTGAACGTAAACAAAATGGAGTACGAATATAAAAAACCAATAATATTGCCTTTGCTAAGTGACAGGCACGCTGTTTAAAACACTTGTATCAGTGAAATATAAATTGTCAAAAACCCACTCCATTTTGTTTACCCTTTGGACTTCGCTTTCAGCTTCGACCCAACAAGTCGGGAAAGCCGATGACACCCCATCTTCGGAGTTTATCCGCCTCAGGCGAATCGCCAAGGGTTCGCGGTAGTTTACTGTGACTTCGCCCTTGTACGCCTTGAATCTGGGACATCCTTGACTTTCGCTCAAACAGGGTAAAATCCCGCACCAAACAACAAGGGCATTTCCCTTGACTTACTGAACGCTGTCTTGGTAATGAAATCCTGTTTGAGGTAAATATTTAAAATTGAGACCAGCAGATCTTCTGGGTTAACCGGCAGGAGGATCAAAAATGGTTTAATGCTATAAACCCCGTATCTGTTTATTGGAGCGGGGTTTTGAATTATTACTTCTGCCCTGTCCAAATGGGAGCCGACATGCACAGCACCATGACCTCAATTGCCGTCCTGGGAAGCTTGAACGCAGATTTAGTCATCCAGATGGAACGTTACCCGCAGCCCGGAGAAACCGTTGTGGCGCAGTCTTTTGCGCAATTTTCGGGCGGGAAAGGCGCCAATCAAGCCGTGGCCTGCGGAAGATTGGGCGCTACGGTTTCCATGTTTGGCGCTGTAGGCGGTGACATGTTCGCAACCAAACTCCTGCAATCGCTGCAGGAAAGCAATGTCAGAACAGACGATATATTGCACTGCCAGGAAACGTCGACGGGTTTGGCCCACATTTGGGTAGATGCGCGAGGGGAAAACGTTATTGCCATTGTCGCTGGAGCCAATGCACACGTCGACAGCGGTTACGTCGATAAGGTCCTGCCGAAAATAAAAAAAGCTTCATGGCTGCTGCTTCAGTTGGAGATATCGCTGGACGCGATGGATTACCTGCTCGAAAAGCTACCATCGGATGCACCGAAAGTGCTCTTAGATCCTGCACCGGCACAGTCGTTGGATCAGTTGCCGACACAGCGTTTATGGCTGATAACGCCAAATGAACACGAGCTCCAGTTTCTGACCGGGATACCCACTGCAGGGGCGGACGGCATCCAAAAAGCGTGTCGCGTATTACTCGGTAAGACACGGGCAAAGGCCATTTTGTGCAAAGCAGGAAGCCGTGGCGCATATCTCGATGACGGCAGCCGATTTCAGCATTTTCCGGGATACACCGTCCGCAATGTAGACAGCACCGCCGCCGGCGACGCCTTCAATGGTACGCTGGCGGTTGCACTTTCCGAAGGCAAATCGCTCGCAGCGGCTATTCGCCGGGCCAACGCCGCCGGCGCACTGAGTGTCACCCAGCCGGGAGCGCAGAACTCCATGCCTTTTCGTAAAGACCTGGAAAAATTTATTCAAACTCAAAAACCAACCGAAAAGGAAACACCATGAAAAAGAAAGGTGTTCTGAATGCCCAGATAAACAGAATCATTGCCTCATTAGGGCATATGGACCTGTTGGTTGTTGGAGATTGCGGATTGCCGATTCCGCATGCAGTGGAGCGAGTCGATTTGGCGGTCGTGCAGGGTCTGCCTGCTTTTGCACCGGTTGTTGAAGCCGTTGCCGAGGAACTCGTAGTCCAAAAGATTTACGTGGCCGAAGAGATTCAAAACCGAAATGCTGAGACTTTCAGCTTTCTGGAGCGTATATTCGAGAACATCCCTGTCGAAAAGATCCCCCATGAAACCTTCAAAGCGAGGATGGTCCACGCGAAGGCTGTAATTCGCACCGGAGAAGCCACCCCTTATGCGAATGTCATGTTAGAGTGCGGCGTCGCCTTTTGAAAGCGAGCGGTCAAATGGAACAAGCACCATTGGCTGATTTACGTAATATCAGCAAACGGTTCGGAGGTGTTGTCGCCCTGGACAAAGTAAACCTTGTTATCCGATCCGGGGAAGTCATCGGTTTGGTCGGTGACAATGGTGCCGGAAAGTCGACCCTCATCAAAGTGCTATCCGGAGCCTATTCACCCGATCGCGGTGAGATCTTATTCGAGGGAAATACCGCTGATATACGCAACCCCCGGTCAGCCAAAGAGCTTGGCATCGAAACGGTTTATCAGGATCTGGCGTTGGTCGATACGTTGGATGTGCCTGGCAACATATTCTTGGGAAGGGAAATCATCAAGTTCGGTTTCGGGCCCCTGCGGGTGTTGGACAAATCGCGGATGGCCTTGAAAGCTAAGAGTATTTTAAAGAGCCTGGGTATATCTCTGCAGGCCTTGCGGTCCGAAGTCGGTTTGCTCTCCGGCGGACAGCGTCAAAGTGTGGCTATCAGCCGTGCGATTTTTACCGAACCCAAATTGGTAATTTTGGATGAACCCACCGCTGCGTTAGCCGTGCGGGAAGTTGAACATGTGCTGGATCTCGTGCACAACCTTCGCGAGCAACAAATTGGACTGGTCTTCATCAGTCATGTTCTTCAGGAGGTTTTTAGCGTTGCCGATCGTATAGTCGTATTGCGAAAGGGAAAGAAAGTAGCTGACCTTGTCACACAAGAAACGTCGCTGGATGCCGTTGTGAACTTCATGGTCGGACAGATAGGGGATGACGACAGCTATGCCTGAACGCTGGCGGACATGGGCACTGGACTATGGTATTTATGCGGTTTTTATTTTACTGCTAGCGGTGCTTTGGCAGTTAAGCCCCTATTTTTTAACGGCTTCAAACCTTCTGAACATCGGCTCCCAGGTATCAATGATCGCCGTGGTGGCCATCGGAATGACCATGGTCATTCTTATGGCGGAGATCGACTTGTCGGTAGGTTCCGTTGCAGCCCTAGCCGGTGCCATAACAGCGGGATTGATTCACTCGGAGCCTAATGGGTGGCCCGTCTGGCTGTGGTTGACAATTTCGATATCCGCCGGGATGGCGGTTGGATTTTCAGCCGGTTTGGTTAACGGGTTATTTATCGTTTGGGGCGGCATTCCCTCCTTTATTGTCACCCTGGGAGCACTGTCGATCGGGCGAGGGTTGGTGTTGCTCTATACCGGCGGTCGTCCCATTTTCGGCTTCGGCGACGCCTTTGCCAATATCAGCTGGGGGCATGTCGGTCCGGTACCGCTGCCGATCGTAATCATGCTGTGTCTGTATCTGCTGGCGTGGCTGTTTTTGCGGGATACGCAGCTGGGCCGCTATATATATGCCATCGGAGCGAACAAAGAAGCTGTAGATCTGGCCGGTATCAACTACCGCGTGATCAAAGTCGGCATTTTCGCTCTGGCCGGCACGTTCTCGGGTTTAGCTGGCATTATGCTCGCGTCCCGCCTGGATTCGGCTCAGCCAACAGCTGCAATCGGTTGGGAACTCGATGTGATCGCTGCGGTGGTGCTGGGAGGCGCAAGTCTTTACGGCGGGCGGGGCAGTGTGGCCAAAACCCTTGTAGGGGCTTTTATTCTGCAGCTGATCTCAAACGGTCTCAACTTGCTGGAAGTTCAGGCCTATTGGCAACAAATTGCCAAAGGTTCTATCATTCTGATTGCCCTTTTAATCGAACGAATTTTAAGAGGAAGGAGGTGAGCCAAGAATTATTAACGGATTGAACACGTTAAAGCAATAACCGGTTGTCACCTGAGAAGGGAGGGTAAAATGAAATTATTATCACTAAGATCCTTTATTATTTTCACGGCGGCTTTGGCCATGTTGGCGGCTCCCTTTGGATTGACCGATGCGATGGCGGAAGAAAGGGCCATGAAATTCGGCCTGTCGCTTTCCACATTGAACAATCCCTTTTTTGTTACGGTCAAAGATGGCGCTCAGAAGGAAGCCGACCTCTTGAACGTCGATTTGATCGTCACGGATGCTCAAAATCGTTTGGACAAGCAGATCTCGGATATTGAAGACTTGATACAGAAAAAGGTGGATGCCCTTTTAATCAATCCCACCGACAGCGCCGGCATAGCGACGGTAGTTAAAAGAGCGAACAAGGCCGGCATTGCGGTGTTTGCAATTGACCGCGGCATCGATGTCGGTACGGGAGCACAGGTGATCGCTCAGATCGCCTCGGACAACGTATTTGGAGGAAAACTTCAAGCTCGATTTCTCGCCAAGGTTTTAGGGGGAAAGGGCAATGTCGTGGAACTTGAAGGAATTCCCGGAGCGTCTGCTGCCATCGATCGTAAGGCAGGCTTTGAAGATGAGCTGGCCAACGTTGCGCCGGGCATCAAAATTATCACCAGTCAGGAAGCAGGTTTTGACCAGGCCAAAGGGCTTGATGTCATGCAAAACATCATTCAGGCCAATCCGGGCAGGATTGATGCCGTTGTTGCAGCCAACGATTCCATGGCTCTGGGTGCTATCCAAGCGATTCAACAAGCCAATGCCAAGCGACCGGATGGCAGCCGTATTATCGTCGTGGGATTTGACGCGATTGACCAGGCCCTGGAACAGATCCGCAAAGGCCACATGGACGCGACCATCGCCCAACAGCCGGCGCTCATGGGGCAGTTGGGGGTGGGTTGCGGAAGACTCAACACCATTAGTCCCTTGCTTTACAGTCAGTTGAAGAATGCGCAAGCTTTCCCGGTTCCGGTTAAAACCATCACTGAAAAAGATCTGTAATCAGACTTGTAAACAACATACAAAGAGAGAGATGATGCAGCACTTTTGTGCATCACCTCTCTCTAATTTCCGGTCGCCGGTCTTTGAGAAATCAAAAAATGGTTTTATTTTATACACATAATCAAATAGGATGTGCCTGTCGGGTACCGAACCCAGTATCTGATAAAATCTTATTTGATGGGGTGTTAATGAGAAAGTGTGAGCAGCTTGAATGTGTGGCGTTAATTTTAATAATTAAGGCCGAAAGCATGGGTAAGTTTGTATTTAATTCGCTTTTAAAATTGGTTTTAATCGTTTTTTCATTTTTTGTATTCGCAACCGTTAATACAACCGTTTCTTATGCTGCTGAATTGACTCTGGCGTGGGATGCCAACACGGAGTCCGATCTTAAAGGCTATGTTGTATACTACGGCAGCGGCAGCAGAAACTATGATCACAGTATCGATGTGGGCAATGTTACCACTTACACGATCCTGGACCTGGCCGAGGGTCAAACCTATTATCTTGCGGCGACAGCCTACGACACCGGTCTTAATGAAAGCGCATATTCTGAAGAGATTTCATACACGATCCCTATTTCAGCCCAATCATACAGCATCACCGCCGCGGCCGGCAGCAACGGTCAGATAGCGCCCTCAGGCACGATCAGCGTCAGGGAGGGCGACAGCCGCGATTTTACAATTATCCCCGACAGCGGCTATGACATCGCCGATGTCCGGGTTGACGGCCAGTCGGTGGGAGCCTTATCAACCTACACTTTCAGCAATGTCAGTTCAGATCACAGCATTGCTGCAACCTTTGTCGCCCAGGTTGTCAGCTACAGCATCACCGCCACGGCCGGCAGCTACGGTCAGATAGCGCCCTCGGGCACGATCAGCGTCACGGAGGGCGACAGCCGCGATTTTATGATAATCCCCGACAGCGGCTATGCCATCGCCGATGTCCGGGTCGACGGCCAGTCGGTGGGAGCGCTATCATCCTACACATTCAGCAACGTCACCGCAGATCATAGCATCGTGACGACTTTTGTCGGTGTTAACGTAAACCGGGCGCCTGATCCACCGGATTTGTTGTATCCGCAAGACGCCGCCGGTGATGCATCGATGACCCCGCTCCTGGAGCTTTCTGGATATTCAGATCCCGATCCGGGAGACGCTCATGGCGCGACCCGGTGGCAAGTCGCAGCCGATAGCAGCTTTAATCAGCTTATTCTCGACATTACTTGCGATGCGGTCAGCTTGAACGGCTGTTTGATGAATTTGTTCGTGGGGCAGGGGACCCTAAGCGGTGTTCGGTTGTATTTCTGGCGGGCCAAAGTCAAAGATGACCGCCAGATCGATTCAAAATGGTCCGACTGGTCGGACCCGTATCATTTTACCACCGGGGTCCCGGCGTATGTCGACGGCAATGATAACGGCGTGCCGGACGATATCGAGCCGCTATTTTCCGATTTTGACGATGACGGCAATAATGACAACGACCAACCATTAATGCGCGTATTCGAGCACAGCAGCAGCGGCGTACTGGCCGGCATCAAGGCCATCGAGGGCGTTGATCATATAGATTATTTTTCACATATCGATCCGAGTGGTATGCCGGAATATAATAAACCGGACCATTTGCCCTATGGCATGATGAATTTCAAGTTGCGAGTCAATGAGGTTGGCGGAACTGCCAGAATAGAAATAATTTTTTCGGCAGTCGTTGACAATCAGGCCGGTTGGTATAAATTCGATCCGCTAAACGGCTGGTATAAATTTCCTGTCGCCAGCGAATCCGGAAAATACTACCTTGAAATCAGCGACGGCGGTGATGGCGATATCGACGGGGTGGCCAATGGTATCATTGTGGACCCCATTGGGATTGCATCTACCGGCGATTCCAGTGCGGATACTTCGTTGAACTCTGCGAGCGGGGGCGGTGGATGTTTTATTCACACAAGCACAGCCGGCCGCAATGGATATCTTTGGCTGATTGTGATTTTGGCAGGTGCCCTTTTTATATGCAGCATGCCAAGGTTCGTTAAAAAGTCAGGCGAAATTGATTGAAACTGATTTCAATTGTTTAGAAGTAGTTTTTCCGATTATTGCCGGACCATATCCTTCAGGACTTCAAAGCTTCCATGGCCAATTTCGCCGCACCGATCAGCGTCGTTTCGCCCAGCTGAACGAATCTGTAGTTTTCCAGCATACGCTGTTTATAGCCCGTGTATGCGCTGCTGGCCCCGCCGCCGACATGATATATGTCTTTTGATAAATCTACTTGTTTTTGCCATTCGGAAAGACTATCGATCTGAAAGGAGACGATCCCGTGGCTCAGAGCCAGCAGAATATCCTCGCGTGTGGAATTTAATGTGAGCCGCGTAAAGGAGCCGCTTTTACGCTTGATCCGGTGCCGGTCTCCCGCCAAAAAAGGGTGAAATCTAGCCCCGGGCAGACTGCCTTGTGATAATACTTTTCTTAGATAGTCTGCATAAAATGTCTTCTTTGTCATTTCTCTGCAAAAATTGATCCGGAACCATTCCAGGGAGGCGCCGCCGGCTCCGACCGTTCGCATCGCCAACCATCTTCCCGGATAGGCGTGCGTTCGCAAGAGGTGATTTTTAGAAACGATTGGTTTGTCCAGGCACAGAACCAGTATTTCAACCGTGCCGGATGTATTCATTATGTCGCCCGAATCGACAGCTCCGGCACCTACGGCCGCACAGGTCGTGTCATTGGCCCCAATGACGACGGGAATTTTTTTTCGCAGCCCCAGATTCCTGGCGGTTTTATCGATTAATTCCCCGGCTATCGTGGGAGACAGTATGACTTCAGGCAGTTTGTTCTTTTCTATTTCCAAAAGTTGCAGGAGTCGATCATCCCAGTCGCTATAGCCGACCGTGTCGTATAATCCCGTAAAGGAAGCATTTGAAGGATCGATGACAAACCGTCCGGTGAAGCGATTCAAAAAAAAGGTTACCGCGTGCCCGAAGTAAACATCCGGTTTAAGATAAATTTCCGGCATGTGGTCTCGCAGCCAGAGCAGACTGGTTACCGAGATACCGCCGGGTATCGGCAGGTTCCCGGCAATTTTTAAAAATTTTTCTTCCCCGACTCTATCCAGCGCCCATTGCGCCTGCCGGTAACTGCGACGATCCAGATGTAGAATGATCGGGTGCAGGGGGTCTCCAGCCGTATCCATGGGCAGTAGCGAAGGGCAAAGTGTGGAAAACGTGACGGCTTTTACCCGTTTTTTTTGTTTTAGGCCCCTGCAGGCTTGAACCAGTGCATCCCAAAGAACTTCAGCGTCAATTTCCACCCGTTCCTTGGACTTTACTTGGGGTGAGTAGTGAATCTGTTGTCTTTCGACGACGGACATCTGCGCATCAATGATACAGGCCCGCAGCGATTGGGTTCCGACATCTATGGCTAATATGCAATCCATCAGTTAATTTTTGGTTCTTTATTTTTCCAGTATTCCAGGGGATCCACGTGTATAATGACCCGATCGAGTGCTTCGACTTCTTCTAAAAGGCACTGTTCTACTATTTTGGCGATTTTATGCCCTTCAATAACGGACAGACACCCATCAACGACAATATGTATCTCAACCAGCAAAAGCCCCCGGGAGGTTCTGACTCTTAGATCGTGGGTGTCTATCACGCCGGTTACACCCAGAGCGCACTGCTTGATTTTGTTCAGGGTTTCCGGATGCGGGGCAGCATCACTGAGTTCCCGAACGGTACTTCCAAGAACGCTCAGCCCTACTTTGATAATGAAGAAAGACACCAGCAGCGCGGCAAAGGAATCAAGGATGTACCATTTCGGATTTATGAGTGTGCCCAGGACTCCCAGCAGTACCGCAACGGATGAAAGGGCATCTGACCGGTGATGCCAGGCATTGGCGATGAGCAGTTGGCTCTTCGTGCGCCGTCCGACTCGCACTGTGTATCGATACACAGCTTCTTTTAAAGCAATCGAAACAAAGGCGCCGACCAGCGCCAATGCCGATGGATGATACTCGGTTTGACGGTAAATATTCAGCAGTGCTTTGATTCCCAGATAGAGCGCCGTAACCAGCAGTATCAGACCCACGGTGGCGGCAGCAAGGGTTTCGAGGCGGCCATGGCCGAAATGATGTTCCTCATCCGGCGGCTTGCGGCTGGTTTTCAATCCGAACAAAACAACCGCATCGGTAAAAAGATCGGAAACCGAATGGACGGCATCCACGATCAAGGCCTGACTATTTCCGAATATGCCCGACAACAGCTTCAGGACAATCAGAAAACCGTTTATCACTGCGCCGACAAGGGTAACCTTCCAGCCTTGCTTGTCTGATTCGATGATATTCTTTTTCATCTACCGCCGCCAAAAATGCCAGGTGAGTGCTCTTTACGCTGATAAACTGTTGCTGAGAATATAAACAGTTTCGATACTAAATTGCAACATTTGCGTCAAATTCTCGGGCAGTCGATATATCAAAAGAAATTTTAATCCACAGATTCCGCCCCAGAGAAATAAGCTACGCATTTCACAGGGCAGGCAGATTACACCCCAGAGAAATATGCTTCGCCCCGATGAAATAGGCTTCGCATTTCATTGGGCAGGCGTTTCACGGGGCAGGCCCCAGTGAAATGGTCTTCGAATTTCACAGGGCAGGCAGATTAAAATGAATGTGCGGTTCAGATCGACAAATCTGCCAGGTTAAATCTCCCGCAGTTTATTGCGCTAGGATAGCGTGGATCATTCATGGATACCCCGGGGTTTGCCGCGGGGAGGGTCATTTTTGTGAGGAATCAAGGCGCGGGATGGACAAATCGGCGGTGTCGGGTTGACGGATATGGGCAGCGGCTTCAACCAGCGTCTTGTTTCTGCGCTGCTATGATTTCGAGATTCTTGCTGAATTTTAAAAAGGTCTGGCCGAGATGATTTTGCATGAGCAGGGCCAAGGCTTTGCTATCCCGCTTTACCAGGGCAGACATGATCTGCTCGTGCTCGTCTATGGCCGTGCTCCAGAGTGCGTTTTGCAAATTGGACTGGAATCGCACGCGATAAAGCTGGGCGTTGATCCGGGCATGCGTTTCGATCAGAGAGCTGTTGCCACTGGCAGCAACGATTGCCAAATGGATACGCTGATTCAGCTTGAAGTATTCGAGTCGATTTTCGCGGCTGAAAGCCGCCAGCATCTCGTAATGCAGCGCACGAATTTCAGCAATTTCCGCATCGGATGCCTTCTGGCAAGCTAAATTCCCGCCAAGGCTTTCTAAAACCGCCAGCACCTCGAGCTTTTCCCTTACTTCTTCAACAGTTAACTCCGTGACCACCGCTCCCCGGTTGGGGAACAGCCGGATGAGACCTTCGAGTTCCAGCATTTTAAGCGCTTCACGCAGCGGGGTGCGCGAGACGTTGAGTTGTCCGGCCAGGGCGTGTTCGCGTATCCACTCGCCGGGTTTTAAATGGTCTTGAATGATCATATCACGAATTTGGTTGGCCGCCTGCTGTGCCAAAGGAATGGCGGCGATCTCATCGGATTGTTCCGATTTTTTGCGGCTCGTTGGTTTTTCGATATCGGGCGTTTTTTGCAAATCTTTCGATTTGACCATTTTTCATCCAATCACGTCTTGGTTTAAGGTTCAAAATATAATTTTAGATAAATTGCATGCAAAAATCAAATGATTTTTTACCGTGCCTGAGATAATTCAGATGTGTGAGATAAAATAATATAAATATTTAATTATAATTACAGCAATATATAAATTTTAAGAATTATGGCTAAAAAGGTTGACAATTCGTAACAGCTACTATAATAGAATTGCATGCAATATTTTAGAATATCTTGAGGCACTGTGGGGTGAAATCAGTGAGTAAATCTGCTCCTGTTTCACAATTGGTCTAATTGCATGCAATTTTTAGACTTTAGGAGGATATCATGAAAAAAATTTTAGTTGCCGTTGTCGCCATTGTCGTCGTTCTCATCACATCCAATGCCATGGCCATGACAGAAATCGTGCTTGCCATCAGCGCCAAACCCGGATCGACCCAGTACATCACCGCGGAAGAGTTTACACGCCGCGCCAACGAACTGCTCGAGGGCAAGGCCAAAGTGACATTCTATGGCGCATCCCAGTTGGGCAAAGACAAGGATCTGATGCAAAAACTGAAACTCGGCACGGTTCATCTGTCCATGCCTTCTTCCATCATGTCTTCGATCGCCGGCGAAGCGGGGCTGTTCGATATGCCGTTTTTGGTCAAGGACCGGGCTCACTTGAACCGAATCGAGCATAAAATCTTCTGGCCGATGATCGCACCGGCCATTGAGAAAAAAGGATACAAGGTCATCGGCTTCTGGGAAAACGGTATCCGGCACATTACCAACAACGTGCGTCCTATCGATACACCGGCCGATCTCAAGGGGATCAAGATCCGGACCCCCAAGAGCACCTGGCGCGTGAAGATGTTCTCTACCTGGGGATCGAATCCAACGCCGATGGCCTTCTCCGAAGTCTTTGTGGCGCTGCAAACCGGCGTCATTGACGGTCAGGAGAATCCGCTGACGAACATCTCCGCGGCCAAGTTCGACGAAGTGCAGAAGTACCTGTCCATCACCGGGCATGTCTACACGCCTTCCTATCTCACGACGGGCGCAAAACAATGGACCAAACTACCGGCGGATGTCAGGGCCGTCCTGGAGAAGACCGCCCGAGACGTTCAGGGTTGGATGTACGCCATGGGCACCCAGGACGATCTGGCTCTGCGCGCCAAACTCGCTGAGAGAATGCAGGTGAACGTGGCGGATCGCGCCGCATTCGTAGAAGCCAGCAAGCCCATTTACGCCGAATTCGCCAAGCTCATCCCCACTGGAAAGCAAATGATCGACAAGGCCTTGGCGCTCGCAAAGTAACATGCCGGTTCATGCAGCCGGTCCTGATGACAGGCTCGGCTGCAGGTCATGTTTGGCTGGATGTCCGTAATTCTTTGAATTTTTGCGCAATTGATCATGTACACAACTCTGAATCGCTGGTTTGAGCGGCTGCTCGAGGCTGCATCGATCGTGCTTTTAATCAGTCTTGCCGTCGTGGTCGTACTGGCCGTGGTCTTCCGATTTTTGGGCGCATCGCTGATCTGGTACGATGAAGTTGCGTCGGTTCAACTGGCGTGGTTAACCTATTATGGGGCCGCCCTGGCGGCGCTGAAACGGGGACATCTGGGGTTCTCGGGCCTGTTTCTGAACCTGCCGCCAAGAGTGCGGTCGGTCGCTTTCGTGCTCGCCGAGTTGTTTGTCATCGGTTTTTTTTCCGTTATCGGCTGGGGGGGATGGTACCTGCTCGACATCTTTGGAGACGAGACCCTGATCAGCCTGCCCTGGATTCCTTTGAAAATCACCCAATCTGTTATTCCTATCGGCGCTGCTTTGTTTATCGCCGCTGAGATACTCAGCATTCCCGATGCCTGGCACAAAGCCATGGTTGGAATCGACTATGAGAAAGAGGCGATCGACGAAGCCATAGAAGATGCGAGGCAATCCACATGACATTCGCACTGCTGGTTTTGGGATTGTTTGCCCTGGTCCTGATCAATGTTCCCATCGCCGTTGCCCTGGGCGTTGTGGCATTGTTCGGCATGGTGCTGTCGAAAGGAATCGACAGCGTTTTTAACGCCGCGTTGACCATGTTCGACGGGGCCACGAATTTTCCGCTGCTGGCCATTCCCCTGTTCATTCTGGCCGGTGCCCTGATGAATACCACCAGCATCTCGCGGCGGCTCATCAACCTGACCTCCACCCTAATCGGTTTTGTCCGGGGTGGCCTGGCGATGGTCAATGTCGGGGTGTCCATGTTTTTTGCGGAAATATCGGGCTCGGCCGTTGCCGATGTGGCCGCCATCGGATCCGTTCTTATTCCGGCCATGAAACGCCGGGGCTACACGGGAAGACTGTCTGCCGCGGTGACTTCGTCGTCGGCTTCCATTGCCATCATCATTCCGCCGTCGATTGCCATGATCATTTACGGTGCCCTGGCCGATGCGTCCATCGTGCAACTGTTCGTTGCGGGCATCGTTCCCGGTGTACTCGGCGGCCTGGCCATGATGGTATTATGTTACTGGTACGCGGTTCGCTACAACCTGCCTCGGGAAGATGCCTTCGATATCGGCCGCCTGTGGACGGCTTTCAAGCAGGCCGGATGGGCCTTGATGCTGCCGGTGATTATACTGGGCGGTATCTTCGGCGGGATCGTAACTGCCACCGAGGGGGCGGGCCTGGCGGTAGTGGCCTCTTTGTTCATCGGGGGGGTGATTTACCGTGAGCTCAATTGGACCCATCTGCGCAAGGCGATGGTCGAAGGGGTCATGCAGACGGCAGTGGTGATGCTCCTGGTGGCAACATCGGCCGTGCTCGGCCTGTATCTGACTGAGATTCAGCTTCCCCAGAACTTTGCCCGCTGGATCATCGGTATCACCAGCAACAAGTATGCCGTACTGGGATTGTTGAACTGCATGCTTTTCGTGATCGGCATGTTCCTGCACGGCGCTGCGGCAATCATTCTGGTGGTTCCGATAGTAATGCCGCTGATCCATCAGATCGGTGTCGATCCGATTCAGTTTGGACTGATCATGACGCTTAACATCGCCGTCGGGCAGCAGACGCCGCCGGTGGCCAGCGTGCTCGTTACGTCATGCTCGATTGCCAAGACCGACATCTGGGAAACGACCAAGGTCAACCTTCCCTTCATCGTGGTGCTGTTGGGCGTACTCTTACTGGTCACGTACGTCCCGGCCATATCGATAACACTGGTCGAGTTATTTTACCAATGAACCGAAGCATAAGGGGTTGAGTAAGTGATGATCGAAAAGACTGTAATTGCGCTTCTGCTGGGGGACCCGGCAGGCATCGGCCCGGAACTCGTTGCAAAGCTGCTGGCTGATGAGCAGATCAACCAGCAGGCCCATATTTTCCTGGTTGCCGATAAAGATGAGTTTTTAAAAGGACAGCAGATAGCCGGGATTCAGGTACCGTTTACCGAGGCCGGCACCTTTGAAGATGCGCAATTTTCAGATCATCTTCCCGTTCTTTGCGATTATCGCAGCCCGGCAAAAGGCGAATTTACCGAAGCCAAGGCAACGTCGGCCGGCGGGCGTTACTGCCTGGAAACATTGAAAATCGCTTTGGAACTGACGGTGGCCGGAAAGTCGGACGCCATATGCTTTGCGCCGCTCAACAAAGAGGCCCTGCATTTGGCCGGCATGACCCACGATGATGAGATGCACTGGTTTGCCCATCAAATAGGCCATGAAGGCTATTTTTGTGAATTGAATGTGCTCAAAGAATTGTGGACGGCGCGCGTAACATCCCACATCGCCCTGAAGGATGTCAGTGCGATGATTACCCAAAAACGGGTGGCTGATTCCATCGAGCTCGTCCATCGCAGCTTGCGCCAGGCTGCCGTCGAGCATCCGCGAATCGGAGTGGCTGCACTGAATCCCCACGCCGGTGACGGGGGAAACTTCGGACGCGAAGAAATTGACATCATCGCTCCCGCGGTCGAACGAATACGGGCCAAGGGGATCGATGTGGAAGGGCCGTTTTCGTCGGATACGATTTTTCTTAAAGGCTTGGCCGGCGAGTACGATGCCATCGTGACCATGTATCATGACCAGGGCCAAATTGCCATGAAGCTGACCGGTTTTGACCGCGGCGTTACGGTTCTCGGCGGCTTGCCCATTCCGATCGCCACACCGGCGCATGGCACCGCATTTGATATCATGGGCAAGGGCATCGCCAATGTTTCGGCCATGCGTCATGCTTTCGAGCTGGCGTGCCAGATGGGGTTGATGCGCCGTCGACAGTCCTCGTCATAAAGATGTCCGGAAAAAATCGGGCTCATCCGGGGACAAAAACTAATTTCCTGCAAAGCCAGCCCGGTGTGCACATTTACGGTTCTTACCCTATCCGGCGAAACGTCGAGGGCAAAAGCAATCGCCGTTCGCATGAACAATTACCGGGCCGGTGAAAGGAGGCATGGATGCAAATCGGTTTTATCGGCGCCGGTTACATGGGATATGGTATCGCCCTGAATCTTATAAAATCAGGGCATTTACTGCGGGTTATCGCCAACCGCCGACGCGATCGCATTGAAAAGCTTCTCGCGCAGGGGGCGGTCGAAGCACACGATTATGCGGAACTGTTGGCCGGTGTCGAAGCCGTGCTCTCCTGTGTGGGCACGGCTGAACAACTGGAAGAAGTTGTTACCGAGGCTGAACCCCACATCGAAAAAGATACCCTCTGGATCGACTGCACGACCTCACGACCGCAAACAGCGGTGACGCTCTCCAGGCGCTTGAAGCAAAGACAGGTGGATTTTGTGGATGCGCCGGTCACGCGCAGTCCCAAAGACGCCGAAGCCGGACGGCTGGTGTCGCTGGTCGGCGCGGATGCGGCCGTTTTTGAGCGGGCCCGCCCGCTGATTGCGTGCTATTCGGAATCGATCACCCATTTGGGCCCCGTCGGCTCGGGGCTGCTGACCAAATTGCTGAATAATTTTATCACCATGGGCCAGGTGGCCCTGGTCGTCGAAGCCATGAAGGCCGCCGATCGGGCGGGGGTTGACCGCCGGACACTCTATTCGATCCTGATCCAGGGAGCGGCCAATTCCGGCACGCTTCAGAAAATGGTGCCCCCGGCCCTGAACGGCGATTATGGCGGCCATGCATTCAGCCTGGGCAACGGTACAAAAGATGTCCACTACGGCAACGAACTGCTGGCCGATACCGAAACAGGCAAAATGCTGATCGAAGCCCTGGACCGCTATTTCACCCATCAGTTGACAAACTTTTCGGCGGATACCTTGTTAAGCGAGCTGCTGGTCCCGGAATCCTAGAGGTAGAGTTGAGGCGTATGTTTGCGATTATTTGGTCTGAATCACCTGCAAGAAAGCGTCAACCGGTATTTTATGCCCGGACAGTGCAAACATGATGTGATTTCAATAAATAGGTACTATGCTTTTTCCGAGGCTGCGCTCAGAAAAAGGGATTCCTACGGGGCAGAAAAGGCGCAATTTTTAAGTTTAAGCCCAACAGCTGGCAGCGTAGCGGTCAGTCAAATCGAAAAAGAAACTAATGAACGTCGAACATCGAACGTTATCGTCCAACATCGAATACTGTGTTCTGTTTGTCGTGAGCCTCCCTTCGAGAGCCTCAGGATCTAAGGACTGTGTCGAACGGTCATTTTATAAAAAAACTTGGCAAAGTTAATCTACCCTTCGAAAATCTGCTGTCTTTAGATCACGTCTTCAGTTTGAATCGCTTGTTCTAAAATAGATAAAGCGTAGCGCCATCCATATTGGATGTTCGAAGTTGGACGTTCGATGTTCGACGTTCAATCTTTACAGTTTTTCGACCAGGCGGAGTTCCATACTTTGTGACAGGGAGTTGAGGTGCTATATCCTGACACCTGAACACCGATCCGCCTGCGGCAGAAAACCTTCATTCTCTCACAACATGCTGTCAGAAAAAAGGCTCTAAGCGCCTAAATAATCCCCAGATCCTGCTTCTTGATCCATCCGATTTTGCCGGTGGAAAAAAATATTCTGAAGTGGCTTTCATTTTCCTTTTCGATCGTCACTTTGGTGCCGGCGTGCAGCCGGAAAAGCTCGGTGGAATCACTGGAAAGACCCGACCGAATGCTGACCTGCGGCGGCAGGATTATTCCCTGTTTAAACCGGTAGGATTCATAATAGTTGTAGACCGCGGTAAAAGCCAACGTGAGTGACAAAAACAGGATGATAAATGCGCTCGTTTTAAACACCGGCTTTTTAAACAGGAACGCCATAAGCAGGCACAGCCAAAACAAGGCGTTAAGTATAATTGCCGCATATTGAATTGTCTTGGCACTGTAGTGATGTTTCCAGAAAAATAGTATTTTGGCCAGCGGCAGCTCTTTTTCCCCCTTTTCGTCTTTGGTCAAAGAGACGGCATATTCATGATTGAACTTAAGATCCGGATCGTTGGGCGCTAACTTCAGCGCTTTTTCGTACCACTGAACGGCGCGTCCCAGATCATCAATTTTTAAATACGCATTGGCCAGGTTGTAAAAAAGCTTTGCATTTTCCACACCCGAATCGGCGATGCGGCCGAAGGCTTCCACCGCCCGATCATAATCCCCCGATCGGTAGGCAGCAATGCCGTCCAAAAACAGTCTTGCCTTTTCCGCAGCATTGGCAGAGGCCGTCATGAACAGGGCGCACAAAGCAGCTAAAATGAAGCTTTTGAGAACGGTCATTTGGACAAGCTCCTTACTAACTCCCGGGTCTGGGCAAGCAGTTGTTCCCGGCCGGTACGGTCGGTATCTTTACCGCTATACTTGACCGATTCTATAGTTTCGAGCAAACCAACGGCTTGGGAGGCGGTTTCGGCGCCAAAACCTTTAGACAATAATATTTGCTCGGCTTCCGCATTGGTCAGCGATTCACTGACGGTGCCGGCCTTTGAGAGAATCATGGCCGTCACCGCCTTGTGCAGACTGGAGAAATATTCTGCGCCTGCTTCCGTTTTTCCAGCCCTTTTCAGCGCCGTTTGCGATTTTTTAATCATCATTGCGGCCGGATCATCGGTTTTTTTCGTAAGCAGCAGTGTTGTCTGAAATGCAGCAAACAGGCACGCGGGAGCAGCGAGCCACAGGAGAAAACCGATGACGGAGACCGACCGGTAGGCATCGATGGCGTCCATATCTTCTTTGACAGGCAGGATATCCCGCCCGGTGAAGTCCACTTTTTTCTTGAGGGATTCAGCCCTTGATGCAGGCGGTGAATAGACCGCCAGGGTATCGTCGGCTGCGGTGGGCCCCACCACCAGCGATATCGGTTTTGTCTTCCGGGTAATATATTGGGCGCGCGATACATCAAAATAGCTCAATTCAATGGCCGGCAGTGTGAATTCTCCGGCCGATGTCGGAACCAGTGCGGTTCGAAACACCTTTTTACCGGAGTAGCCGTCGGGTCCGAGGCGAACCTCTTCGTGGGGCGTATCGGCATAGGTCTTAAACTCCTGGGGCAACCCTATCGGTGGCGCTTCCGCATCCATGATATTACCGCTGCCGGCAACGGTCACCGCCAGGGTGGCGGAATCGCCCACTTTGCGTTGGGTGTTTTCATGGTCAACGTGGATATCGAATTTGCCCACAAGACCTGAAAACGGGATGGCACCGCTATAGGGCGGGAGGGGTTTTACGCTGACGATTATGGGCTTGGTATGAAAAATCTTCGGAACGGCCTGGGTCCGGGCAAAAAAGGGGTCATTGAAAATAGAGCCGGACGGGTCCCTGCGGCGCTGGTTGGGCCGGACGATACCGCAGCGCAGCGCCGCCGCATCAATGGTTTTTTTCCCGTCCGAGATGGGCACCAGCACATAGGTCACTTCGGTGGTGATATACTGGCGGCCGGAGATAATCGACCGATATGATTTTCGATTCTCTATCTCCTCGGCATGAAATCCTTCAAATTCCGGGGGTTGAAATCGCGCATTGCTGATCCGCACCGCATGGGATAATTTGAATGTATAGATGATCTGTTGCCCCACAAAGGGAGCCTGTTCGGACACTTGGGCCTGTACAAAGACATCGCGGGTATCTTCAGCGGCTGCCGGCTGACCGCTGACCTGAATCTCGATGCGTTTGGTATAGTAAGTCTTGCCGCCGGTTCTGACCGGCAAGCGGGGAATGGTGAGGCGGCCTTTTTTTAAAGCCAGCAGGGTATAGATGTAGCGAACCTCTCTGGTGGTTTGGCCGTTGCGGATTTGGACATTGGTGCTGGTGCTGGTTGAAATGACTTTAAAATCCTGAATGGGCCGAACGTCCACATCGGCTGCAGCACCGCTGACCGCAACTGTCAACTGGATGGATTCCCCGGAGGTCACCCGGTTTCGATCCACAAAAGCCCGGACACCGGCAGCGCTGGCGGTAGCGCCCAGGAACAGGCTTGAAAGCAGACATATGATCAATCGGCGTATGACCATTACCAATCCTTCTCAACGGTTTGTTTGCGATACATCGGCATCATGGCCCGTCCCGGGCGGTCGTCGAGGCGGTTGAGCATTTTTGCGGCAGGCTGGGATTCCCGGTTCGGATCCGGCTTATCCGGCGGCTTAACCGCTGAAGCGGCCTTTTCCGTGTCCTTTTCGTCGCCTGGTTTTGGGTCCGAGCGGGTTTGATTATCCGCAGCATCCATTTCCTGCCCGTATTGCGGCGCGGATGCCGGGTTTTGATTTTGGTCTGCACGGGACTGCTGCCCGGATTGGGACTGTTGTGAATCTTTTTGTATATTTTTATCAGTTTCCTGTTGTCCGGATTCGGATGGCTGATTTTGCTCCCGTTTGTTTTTATGGTCCTTGTCCCGGTCCCCTTGCTGGTTTGGGGGGGACTTTTGCTGCTGCTGGATGATTTTTTTAACAAACTCAAGATTCTGTCTGGCCTGGCCATCGTCGGGGTCGAGTTTTAGCGCCGATTCATAATGCTTAACGGCTTGTTCCATCTGCCCCTTTCTGAAACTGGTATTGCCCAGGTTGTACTGAGTTTTTTGCCTCAGGGATTGATCTTCACCCTTTAAGGCCTGCAGATAGTGCTGATAGGCCGATTCGAAATCACCCGTTTTGTAATAGGCGCTGCCGAGGTTATACAGCAATTCCGGTTTATCCGGATTTTCGAGCTGGGCTTCGATAAATAATTTCAAGGCCCTGTCGTATTGACCTTTTTTGTAAGCTTCGAGTCCATCCTGAGCCGGGCCCGCCTGGGCGGCTGCCGGCAGAAGGGTTAACACCAGCAGGACGCTCAGCATACCGGACCATTTTCTTCCAACCGAAGGGATAAACAAATCCATGAGCACTATAGCGATGGCCAACCCCAGCACCCATTGGTAACGGTCTTCCCAGATCTTTTTGCGGCCGCCGGAAAGGGTAGACGCTTCCATTTTACCTCTGATTTCCTTGGCATAGATCACATCCAGATCCATGTCACCGGCCACGGAGCGCACATAGGTTCCCAGGGTCGACACGGCCATTTTCTTAAGGGTGTTCTCATCGAGCCTTGAAAGAATAATGTTGCCGGCACCATCCTTTTTGAATCCGCCTTCTTTGGACGGTATGGGAACTCCGTCCTGACGGCCGACCCCAATGCTAAACAGCTTTATACCGGCCTTGCGGGCGTCTTCGGCGGCTTTTAAGGGGTCGCCGGCTTCGGTGTTCTCACCATCGGTGATGAGAATGATGGCTTTTTCCGATTTGCTTTTCGAATCGAATCCTGAAATTGCCGTGTAAATCGCAGCCGATAGGTTGGTGCCCCCCACCGGCAGAAAATCAGGCGTAAGGGCGTTGAGGAAAAGGTTGTAGGCATCGTAATCAAGGGTCAGCGGACATTGAAGAAAAGCCGTGCCGGCAAAGGCCACCAGACCGACCCGGTCTCCTTTCAGCATGGTCAACAGGTCATACACCTCCCGCTTGGCCCGGTCCAGCCGTGTCGGTTTGATATCCTGGGCCAACATGCTTTTGGAGCAATCCAGGGCGATGATGATGTCGATTCCTTTGCGTTCGATCTCCTGCCAGGAATAACCGTATTTGGGTCCGGTCATGGCCAGAATCAACCACAGTATCGCCAGCAGCAGCATACATGCCTTTGCGGTGCGAAGCCGGGTAGTAGTCCGAGGGGCGATGATTTCCAGAGATCGGGCCGTCGAAAAATCAAGCAAAATTCCCCTGCGTCGCTTCATTCCATACCAGTAAACCAGCATAAGCAAGGGTATGATCCAGACGAGAAACAAAAATTCGATCCTGAATAGCTTCATGGCACACTCAAAAAACGGGTATTGATCAGGACGATCCATATGCCGAGCAAACCCAGGGCCGGGGCCAGAAACCAGATATACAGCTCGTTGTATTCGGCAAATGTCTTGACCTTGACCTGTGTTCGTTCCATTTCGCCGATGGTATCGTAAATCTGTTGCAGACCATCCAGGTTTTCGGCTCTGAAATAGAGGCCGCCGGTTTTATCGGCAATTTTATTAAGCGTCTCTTCATCGATGTCCACCCGCTGATAAACAGTCCGCTCTCCAAAAACACCTTTCACCCGAAAGGGGACTTTACCCCGGGTGCCGACACCAATGGTGTAAATCTTTACCTTTTTTTGGGCCGCGATTTCAGTGGCTGTTTCCGGGGCGAGTTCTCCGCTGTTGCTGCGGCCGTCGGTTAACAGAATGATGATATTGGATTTGCTTTTAATATCTTCCAGTCGCTTGAGCGAAATCCCGACTGCATCCCCGATGGCCGTGCTTCTGCCGGCTGCGCCTATTTGCAGACGGTCTAGCACAAACCCGATGGCGGCATAATCCCGAGTCAGGGGCAGCTGAGTATAGGCATGCTCGCCGAAGACCACCATGCCGATCCTGTCGCCTTCTCGCTTGGAGATAAAGTCGTGCACCACGCCTTTGACCGCCTCCAAACGGTTGACGATCTTGTTGTTTTTCTTGAAATCCAGAGCAGCCATACTCTCGGATAGGTCCACCGCCAGGATTATGTTGATGCCCTCGGTGAGAATATCGGTCCGGCGCGTGCCCCACTGGGGCCTTGCCATGGCAATGATCATCAAACACAGGGCCGTGAGTTTCAGGGCCGGTATCAGCCATTTCAACTTTAAGGCCACCGGGCGCTTCAGTGCCTTGACCTGGGTCAGACAAGACATACGCATCACCGGACGCATTTCCTTTTTGTGCCGGTAATAGATGGCTGCCGGTATCAAGAAAAAAGTAATAAGCCAAAATGGTGTTGCAAATCGAAACATGATTCAAATGCTTATTCGTCTGCCGTGTTGGTGGACTATGTCGTATATCTAGTGACGCATATATTAATGAAACCAATGAATGCTAAACTTAAAAGTGACTAAAGTTTGAAGTTTTTTAAGTAAGTCCCGCCATGGCGGGATTGAGGACTGCGCTTTCGGCGCGATCTATTGATAAAAAAATAGTTTACCTCAATCTTCCGAGGACTATAGTATCGTTCCACTTTATTTTTCGTAAAAATCGACAGAATTCCGCAATTATAGTCACTTTAGTTCACTTTAGTCACTTCAAACTTTTGGCCATAAGTATTGTGTCATCGTACTTATGTATTGCCTGCGTTTTCTGAAGCTGATGCGGCCCGCGTGGTTTGATCGACCAATCGATATGCAAAATCTAAATCGTCCTGCATCTGCCTTTCCATCGCAGATGCGCCTGCAAATTTTATTGGATCCGATCGGTGAATCAGTTCTTTGAGCTGAATTTGCAGCTCCCGCTCCAGACTCAATCCATCTATGCGAGGTAAAAATTCTTCGGATGTCATCTCCGGTGCCCCTACTGCGTATCGTTCATAGATATAACGGCGGATAACCAACGAGAGCCGGAAATAGAATTCTCTGCCGCCCATGCGGCGGATGTCCGTCAATTGGCCGAGCATCCGTCGGGCGTTGACTTCCGGCGGCAGGGGAGCTGTTTCGGTTTCCATATGACGATGTTTCCTTTTTTTCCGCCACAACCACCACCCGGCTGCTGCAAGACATAATAACAGAACCGCGGCAATAGTAAAAATCATCCAATTCCGAACCAGCGCAACCGGCAAGGGCGGTTTGATATCATGAATATCGGTCATCTCCGGGCTATTCGCTTCCGGTTGTCCATGATGCGGCAGTGGCGCAGCCGTATCGGATGCAGCCGGCTCAACGGCTGCCGCCCCCGAGCCAAAGAGAATCAGACCGATGGTTATGATCCGCAGAAAGGTCATCGTGTGATTATCTTTTTCTTCTCTCCCGATAGCGGAAATACCGCGTCAGTGCATCTGCCGATGATCCGTTGGTAGCAATTTCGATGCAGTCGATATCCAAAGCTTTGAGTGCTTCAAGGGTACGATGATACCCTTGCTGCTTTTGCTTTTCGTACGCTCTGCGGGTTGCCTTGTGGGATGCATCGAAAATCAAACGCTGTCGGCTTTCTAGATCTTCAACGAGAACCAGGCCGGCTTTGGGCAAGCGGAACTCTCCGGGATCGGAAACGAGAATGCCGATCAGCTCGTGCTTTCTGGACACTGATTTCAGGGAGGCGGCTTCTTTGTCGATATCCGAATGCAAAAAATCGGAAATTAAAAAGGAGACGCTCTTTTTTCTGCAAACCCGGCCTAAAAAACTCACGGCCTGGTCGATATCGGTGCCGGTATACGCCGGTTCAAAGGTAAATATTTCTTTAATCACCCGCCACACATGGGACGTGCCTTTTTGGGGCGGGATGTACTTTTCGACCCGATCGGTGAACAATATGGCCCCGACCTTGTCGTTGTTGCGGATGGCGTTAAAGGCCAGAATCGATGCAATTTCGGCAGCGATGTCCCGCTTGATGGCCGCCGTGGTCCCGAAGCGACCGGAGGCGCTCATGTCTACCAGAAGCATGACTATCAGCTCGCGCTCTTCCCGGTAGAGTTTGATAAAGGGTCTTCCCATCCGGGCGGTTACTTTCCAATCGATGCTTTTGACCTCGTCACCGGGGCTGTACTCGCGCACCTCCTCAAATTCAATCCCCGATCCCCTGAAAACGGATTTATATTGCCCGGCCATCAGGGTGTTGACCAGTCGGCCGCTTTTGATGTGTACTTTTTTTATCTTCTTTATGATCTCGGGTGAAAGCATGGTCGCACCGCCCTACGGTACTTCCACGGAATCAAATACCTGGGAGATAATCTGATCCGGTGTGATATCCTCGGCTTCAGCCTCATAGCTCAGGATGATCCGGTGCCGCAGCACCTGGGGAGCGATGGTTTTGACGTCCTGGGGCGTCACATAGGCTCTGGCTTGAAGAAAGGCGTGGGCCCTGGCAGCCAGGCTCAGGAAAATCGTTGCCCGCGGTGAAGCGCCGTACTGGATGTAATCGGCGATATCGATATCGTAATTGTGGGGATTCCGGGTGGCAAAAACAATGTCGACGATATAGTCTTTGAGTTTTTCGTCCATGTAAACGGCATTGATCACCGCGCCGATGGCGTCGATTTTTTCCGGATCCAATACCTGATTTACCGTGTTGGGCGCTTCAAATCCCACCCGCTTCATGATCTCTTTTTCTTCGGTTTTATTCGGATAATCGATCAGAAGCTTGAGCATAAACCGATCCACCTGCGCCTCCGGCAGGGGATAGGTGCCTTCTTGCTCTATGGGGTTTTGGGTGGCCAGGACCAGAAACGGATCCGGGAGCGTAAACGTATTTTCGCCGATGGTGACCTGCCGTTCCTGCATGGCTTCCAGAAGCGCGGACTGGACCTTTGACGGTGCCCGGTTGATTTCGTCGGCCAATATAATGTTGTGAAAAACCGGTCCTTTTTTAATGGCAAAATCGCCGGTTTTGGGCCGATACACCTCGGTTCCGATCAGATCGGCCGGCAATAGATCCGGTGTGAACTGAATTCTTTTGAACTCGGCCTGAACCGTATCGGCCAGCGCCTTTACCGTGCTTGTTTTAGCCAGGCCCGGGACGCCTTCGATCAGAATGTGGCCTTTGGTGAACAGTCCGATGAGCAATCCGTCAATGAGTTCATGCTGACCGACGAGGATTTTTTCAATTTCACTTTTTATACCGTTTATAGTGGGATGTGTTTTTTCGATTTGCTGTTCTAAGTCCATCGGTTTAACGTCGTTGCAATATTGATACCGGAGATAAACACCTAGATTCGAATGAAGCTTTTTGAATGGTTTTTATAATTTTACAGATTTTTAGAATTCTTGGTCTCTTGCCGCATGAATATCAGTACTATTTTGAATCGAACAGAATAAAATAACTCTCATGCAATGTCAAGATGAGGCTTGAAAACCAGGGATATGTCGTTAATTTGGACCCCGCTTTTATATCGGGTCTATTTGAGGGAACTTTAGATTTATGTCATTGAATTATTTGGATAGTTTTGAACTTTTCCGCATGCACCTTACGGCGGGCGGACGGAGACATGTAATGCTTTCAGTGCAGGTGTTCCAGCAATCCCATACTGTTGAGCTCATTTTGGCCGATCCCCAAAATTCGTTCACCAATGCCGAGACTCAGGCCAAGGAGTTGCGTAAAAAGCACGGACGGGAGATAGGATACGTTGTCATTGCCGGCAAGTGAGATCTTTTGGACTCTGTCGAACTGAAGTTGGCAGTACGGACAGGCAACGCAAAAAAAATCGGCACCGGCCTCGTGAGCCCCGTTCAGCTTCTTGGTGGTCAAATCCAGTGACAGCGCATCATTGATTCCCCATATCGGAGATCCGCAGCAATCCAATTTATTGCGCCAGGCGATACTTTGGGCCCCCGTGAGTTCAACGAGTTGATCGAAAGTGGACGGCGTTTCAGGATTGTCGAATTGAATGATTTTACACGGGCGTAAAAGATGGCAGCCATAGTGAGTGGCAATTTTAAGTCCCTTGTAGGTTTTTACAAGCGATTTTTTTATCTTCTCAATGCCGATACTTTGGCTGAATACCTGGAGAAGATGTTTTATTTCCAAGTCACCGTGCCATGTCAGCCCTTCTTTTTCAAGCAGCGCGTTGATTTCTTTTCTCAACGAGGTGTGGGCTGCCATGAGATGATTCACGTGCTTTAGCGTGCCGTAGCAACAATTGCAGAAAGTCATCATATTCAGGCCGTTTTTTTCCGCCAAAGCCAGATTCTTGGCGGAACACAGAACATAGGCCATGAAATTTGAGGTTTTGAGGGGATAGCCGCAGCAGCCTGTCTCCTGAATGTCGACCAATTCGACCCCAAGGCGGTCTAAAACACCATTGGTCGAGGTTTCGTACTGCCTGAGCAGGACAGGTGTTGTGCAACAGCGCTGAACAGAGAATTTCATAACCGTATCTTACTCCCGAGAAGCGGGCAGTCGCCTGAAGCATAAATAAGCCAGATTTTTTATTTCATGGATCACGTCTGTAACCTGCACGCCTTGCGGACAGTAATCCTGGCACTGATAGCAGCCCAAACAATACCATAGCATGTTGGCTTTAAAAATCTGATCGACCAAACCTAATTTGGCTGCGTGGATAATTTGATGGGGCAGCAGGTTCAAATCCTTTACAGGGTCATCGAAATTTTGCACTATCGGACAGGCGTTCGAACAGGTGACACAGCCGTAGCATGACCAATATGATTTGCCTTGATACGAAAAGCTCAACAGTTTATTTAAGGATTTATCCGCGCGATTAAGATTCAGGCCGACATTTTTTGAATCATCGGCGCTGTGGCTTGCGGGCAGTTGACGGTCGTCGGTGAAAACTTTTCTGGCGACATGCACGGGTCTTTCATATTGGTGTTGCGTCAGTTCCTTTTGGTTTAACCCGCGGTAAAGGGAAAAAGGGGAGAGAACCAGCAACTCGGGATATCCTTTTTCAAGCAAAGCCTCCCGAACGGTAAACCACAAATCCTGCAAGTTGATGCCCACCGGGCAGGCAGCTGTGCATCGGGTGCAATTGGTGCACAAGAAAAGACCTTCTTGTATGTTTTTAAGATCCCGTGCACTCAGATTTTTTCCGCTTGCCAGCGCTTTTACCGCAGCTATTTTTTCCGATGGAAGAATATAGGCATTGGGAATTTGCTCGTATACAACACCGACTGAACAATGCGATGTACATATTCCACAATGCGTACAGGCATCCAACTCCATAATTTGGCGCGTTGCGATATTGGCCGGATCCGATGTCTGCCTGTCCATTACGGCATTGGCCAGCAATGTCAACGGACCGACTACAAGGTGAATCATCTTACTGAAAGGCAGATAGGCAAGACCCACAAAACAGGCCAGAAAATGAAGATACCATAGATATGTGGAAAGATCGGATCTATCCAGCTCCAAAGCAAACGGCGTAATGGCTTTTGCAGCGACGTAGCCCATAAAGGCCCACCGTGGATTGGAATGACACTCCGCACAGTTTGAGGCATGTATTTCCTCGCCCAGAGCTATTAGATTGTCGTCAAAAGGCGTTTGATGGTCCGGCAAAACGACGCCGAATTCTGTTACCCAGTAAATCTCCAGGGCTGTCAGTTCCTCTTCATCCAGGTCGGCATAGTCTTCCACCATGCTTTGAAACCAGCCGGCGGAAGAGATATTGATTCCTTCCAGAAATATTCCGGAAAACAAAATAACGGCGAATATCGTCAAAAGGAAGCGATCGGTGGCATCGGTAAAAAGACGCGGCGATTTTATAATAAAGCGACGAGCCACCACCCCGAAAATACCGATGATCACCAGGGCACCAAAAATATTTCGTAAAAAGAGGAAAGGATTGAGGGTGGAGTAGTAGTCGGTAAATAATTCGGCGGTAATCTGACTGTCCAGCGCATGCATCAAAAGCAGCAACGTAAACCCATAGAAAATACATATATGTGTCAACCAGCGCGAAAAGCTTTCCTTGAGGACCTTGCGCTGCAGCAGGATATCCAAAATAAGGACTTTGATCAATGTGAGGATCTTGGCACTGAACAAAACGCCGGCAATGCCTTTCGCAGCCCCGGTGATTCTACGGCGCGTCGGGATTTCGCCTGACCTGTTATCGAGGCTGTACCTGAACCAGGTTGATATTTTATAAAACAGCCCGAATACAAATATGGCGAGGGCGACGTATAGAATGAAATTATAAAACATCCTCGGCACCTCTGGGAAATAAGGATGAACCCGGCACCTTTTTTGCTTACCACAATGTGGCAACTAAAATCAACCCGGTTTTTCATTGTATTTTGCATTTTTAATCATCAATAGACTGCAACAAGATGCGATTCGAAAAACCCATATTTCAGGAAATTGCCTTTATTAGGGGATCTGAAGCGATGGTGGGAGGATTTTTATCCCTGGCAAAATTATGAATTCAGCCTGCAAGACTTAAAGGAAGGTACAACTGAAAGTGGATAACAGCATCCCGCAATGACGCGACCATTGATAAGGGTTTCCATCTTTTATTTAACGCGAGAATTCGCGCGATAAGTAGCAAAAACAGTTATTCAGAGCAAGTGCTCCGGATAAAAATCTTGCGGGTATGGAGATATATGCCACCAAATATATAACACATTGTGGCAATCAAAATAATTTCAAACCGAATCAGCAATCGAAAAATCAATTTTCATGACTCCCGTGTTCAACCTGCTCACGTGAATCTGAGCCTGTCACGAGTATGACCGGCCGCTCCTTTGAGCATCTCTCCAAAAAGACAGAGCTACTTCCTTTCCCCTGATGCGGACTGTAAACTTTGCAACGTGATTTCCCCGATAATATTCTCACCGATCCTGGCGATACCTGAAATTTCCCTGAAATTTTCTAACAATACACGGGTAGTAGAACGGGTGATTATCCGGGTGTGCAGGGGAATTTCGTGGATAAAAAAATCCGCGCTTTTAACTCCGACCAGAAATCCTTTGCTGACGACGGCGGCCGCACTTTTTTTGATTTGCGTGTACCCCCTATGCGCCAGGGCGGTTTGGGCCACGAGTTCAATCAGGACAATCGGATCTACCGAACCGTTTGCAAACAAGGGCCAATGTTCAGCAACCGTCGAGGCCGTCACCGCGGAATCTTGGTCCACCTCAAGAATCTCATCGATAAGCCGCAGGGGGCGGCGATGGGGAATGAGCTCATCGATTTCCACGTTGATCGTATTCATAACCCGGTACATCCTCTTTTTATATCTTCCTGTCAATCATTATCGCCCGGGCGTCATGGAGTCGTGGGTGAATATAGTCATAGCCATGCACCCAACCCGGATAAGTCGGAATTGAAGATTGAAAATAGAAGAATGAAGATTTATGGTATCGCTTGCGCCGCGTATTGCTTTGTCTTTTCTTTACGAATCGAACGTTCGACCCTGTCATTCGATCCTGAGGCTCTCGACAGGTAGTATTCCTAAAATATACAATTTGGCTAAGGAACTGGGCGCCCAAGGCTGCCATACGCTCAAGGATATGACCTTGACACCTATTCGGTCAGTTTGATATTTTTATACGTCAATATTCTTACTGATAATACACATAATACCCGAACCCGATGCATCATTGCTACCGCCGCGCCAATGAAGGGCTTGGGAGCAAAAGAAAAAAATTTGATACTTTAAAGGTTTATGGAAGCAGAAAGGGTCGTCATCACGGGTTTGGGAACCGTAAACGCCGTCGCCAAGGGCATGCCCCAATTCTACAGCGCCTTGAGGAAAGGCGAATGCGGCATCGGCCCGGTAACGGTTTTTGACACAACCGAGTTCAGGACCAAGACCGGCGGGGAGGTTAAAAATTTCAACCCGCAGGATATGATTCCCCGTGAGTTTTCTCTAAAGCGGATGTCGCGCTCGGACCTCATGGCCATGGCGGCGGCTTTGGAAGCTTTAAAAAACGCAGGGCTTCTGCCTGTGCCGGATGACGTGCGGGAGGACACGGGCGTAGTG
>Ga0126326_1000149_pt1 | contig 35632 bp, 31 predicted proteins | sample InaspJWI67metaG_FD_94485 | JGI IMG/M metagenome (GOLD analysis project Ga0126326, IMG submission 94485) | Marine gutless worms symbiont microbial communities from Oahu, Hawaii - Inanidrilus sp. 1 OAHU.JWI-67 metaG | ecosystem: Host-associated > Annelida > Digestive system > Unclassified | place... | reverse complement strand
TCGACTTCACCATCCGCAACGCCTGGCAGAAGTAATTAGAGGAGTTAAATTTGTCAATGGTGTCGAAGAAAAACGGATTGCCGCCTAATTTCTTCATACACAACTATTGACTATATCTCCAAGGTGACATGTTTGCGAGCACCCTTTTTGAAATTTAGAGAAGACAGGTTTACAGGCAATTGATCAATCTGCTGGTCGGATAAATCACCATGAAGCATTACGCCTTCCAATTCAGAGGCGATTTCACCAAGCTGGAATGTTATTAAGAGAATTTCTTCTAATGAATAAAGGCCCGACTGATACGCGGCCGATAATTCTCCAATACTGTGGCCGACTACCACATCCGGCTCATATCCCCATTGTGTCCAAATATCTGACAGACAGATTTGTGAAACGACCGTCAGCAGAGGACTATAGGGACAGCGGTGTTTACCGATCTCATTTTTCCAGATTTCTTCTAAACTTAAATTCAATTTTGAATTTAGAATGGATCCTATTTCAGGCCAGTAATTCGAATGTTGTAGCAGTTTAAAACTACTCTCGCGGTTGCTGGTTCCTTCACCTGAATATAAGAAAATAATCTTTTTCATTTTGCAAACCTCAGCCTAATTCTAAACAGCCTTTAATATCGATTGAGGCAACGAAATTATTCTGCTAGCAAAAATTAGAAAAAAAAACCTCCCATAAAAGGGAGGCAGACATCCATTTGTCTTTAGAGACCTCATGTATCCCTTTCGGGGCTGGACTTAGCACCTTTATGGGAAAGGTTGCTGAGCGGTCATCGGGCCAGGTCCCTCGCGCTGCTCCTCATGATTATTTATATGTAAATTACGATAAGAATTAATAAAGCAAAGTCAACCGTTACAGTCAACTATTGTACTTTTACGAATTTATTATTCATGGAGGAGTTTAATTAAGTCATTGTCATATGCTTAACATATCCGGCGGGAATTGAATTTCAATCGCTTCATCCGGGCAGTCCTGGCGGCATGCCCCGCAGTGCCAGCATTCTTCGGGATACTTAAGGAAGGGCATATCGGTGTTCTCCGGGGCATGCATGTAAATTGCATCCGCCGGACAGATGGAATCACACAGGCCACAGCCGGTACATTTGTCCCTGTCAAAAATCGGTGGCATCTTCTATCCTCCAGGCCAAAGCTCGATTCAAGCACGTGTCCGTATCACCCGTACGTGATCGGCTCAAAAGAACAGGAAAATTCATCTCCTTTTTTACGAACCAATACCAGTCCACACCAGCGGGCGTTATCGGTCTCCGGATAGTCAAGACGATGGTGGTAGGGTTTATTGCGGCTTTCTTGGCGAAAAAGCGCAGTAGTTGCCATCAGCTTGCCCACAGTGAGAATTGACCGTGTTTCGTGGGTACGCATGAGCTCATGAAGATCATTGGCCTTTAGTTGATCCAGGTAGTGTTCGATTCGCGCCAGCTTTTCTAAACCACCAGTCAATGTGCGTTTCGTGCGTCTGGGCCCTACATGCTCCGCCATGATTTTGCGGATGGTATCTTCGATCTGACGGTAGGGATATCCGGATGAGCGCTGCAGCGGCTGCATAAAACGCTCGATCTTTTCGCGGGTCACTGACTTGGCAGCGTCAACAGCTTGATGGAAATTCCTGGCATACGCTGTCGCCGACTTTCCGGCTTTGTAACCGCCGGTGACGGCCCCGTGAACGCAGCGATTGTGGTCGCTGGCATCTCCGCAGGCAAAAAGGCCCGGCAGGGTTGCGGCTGAATCTTTATCAATTTTTATTCCGCTGCCGGTCACCTCAGTGGGACCCGCCTGCATGCCCTCCGACACGGTGATTTCCACCGGCTTGGTCCTCAAGTCTTCCCCGCGCTGCTCGAAATAATCCGGCAGCGTATCCTTATCGTAGCCCAGGGTCGCCATCAGATGCGCCAAGTCCTCCGAGTCCAGATGGCGACAGTCGATGTAGATGGGACCATGCCCTTGGCGAATTTCTTCCAGAGTATAATACACCACATCGTAGCGCGGGGCGCGGTTGCCCATGGGGTGGTGTTTCTCCATGAAATATTCACCCAGGCCATTGAGAAAGCGGCCCCCCATTCCCACCAGGGCGTTGAAGCCCGGCGCTGCAAAACCTTTGGGCAGCAATGTCATGCGCATGTACTCCATGTTGGTGAGGGCCGCACCGGCCCTGAGCGCCATGATCTGCCCGTCACCGGTATCAAAGGGGCAAAGCCAGGTGTTGAACGGATTGATGCGCGGGTTCTCATACAAACGATTGGTATTTCCGGTGGCAATGATGGTGGCCTTGGCCTGAATGACAAAAAAGGATCCGCTGCGGATATGAAAACCGACCCCGCCCACTACTGCGCCATGGTGAGTAATGAGATCCACCATCGAAACCTTGTCAAGGACCTTGCATCCGAGCTTGCGAACAGCCTGTCCCAGGCACGGCTTTAGTTTTTTCCTGTTGAAGTTGATCCAGTAAGGACCGGGTTGACCCATCGAACCGGTTCGGTAAAATGAACCGTCGGGCCGGCTGAGCGGCGTGCCGATACGTGCCATGCGATCGATGGCATCGGCAAGTTCGGCACAATATACGGATTCGATAATGGACAGGTGGCCGGTACCGCGCCCGATCTTCTCCACATAGCTCAGGAAAGCATCCTGGGTATCCCACTTCCGACCTTCATTCAAATACGCCAAAAAATGATCGACACCGCCGCCGATGTCACCGCTGCGGTCGATGTTGCCCTTGTCCGCCACGACAACGGCGGCACCATTTTCAGCCGCCCCCATAGCGGCATTGGTGCTCGCCAGTCCGCCACCGATAACGAGAACGTCGGTCGCTAAATTTACAATTTCCATGGCTTTGTCCCCGGCTAAGGGTTCACGAAGAAATAAATACACAATTTTAGGCGTTGAGGCGCCCAACGGGCAAGGCGCGAAAACGCAGGAATATCAAGATATTCCGAGTTTTCGCAACGCAGCCATACGGGATGCATCGGCGTATTAATTGGCGTGATGCATCGGCGCATAAAAAATGAATTTATTTTTGAGTGAGCCCTAACTGTCCCGGTTTATCAAACTCAGTATATTTCCGGAGTAGATCCTTTCCTTGTCACTTTGCGGAATGTCCAGCTGTGCGATGGATGTAACCGCTTCTTTGATGTCCCCGATGACGTGGGGGTAATCCGAACCCAGAACCAACCGCCCGGCACCGACAAAAGCGTAGGCGCACATCAAGGCCGGTTCAAAAAAACTGACGGTATCATAATAAAACCGTTTGAGATAGTCCCTGGCAGGTCCCGAAATATTTTCCTGGCACTCCGGGTAGGCTTCATAACAATTTTGGACCCGCTCCGCCAGATAAGGTATGGCACCCCCTAAATGCGACACGATGAACTTGAGATTCGGGAACCTGTCCATCACGCCGCCCATAACCAATCGCACGACGGCCACACAAATATCCATCTCGAAGCCGATCATCGGCAGCAGGCGGTAGTCTTTATAGGTCTGCCTGTCCACCGGCGCCCGGGGGTGGATGTGGATCGGCAGATCGTATTCAGACATTTTTTCATAAAAGGGATACAGCAGTCGATCATCCAATCCCATTCCGTTAATGTTGGTCCCGATGCAGGCTCCTTTGAATTTCATTTCCTCGACACAACGCTCAAGCTCTTTGAACGTGCGATCCGGATCGATGAAGGGTAAGGTGGCAAAGGCCATGAAACGGTCGGGGTGATTTTGGCAGATCTCGCCGATTTCGTCATTGACGACCCGGGCCAGGTGTTCACCGATTTCCACCGGAAAGATATCGACACTGGGAGCCGATAAGGTGAGAATCTGCATGTCAAATCCGGCCTGGTCCATGTCCTCCAGACGCTGGTTGATGTCGTTCATGGGAGAGGTGATAGTGACCACCCGGTTTCCGTGCTGAACCAAAATTTGCCTGCCCCATTCATCGGTCTCCACGCTGAGGCCGATGGTCGACCCGTCTTTTTCCAGTTGTTTCAGGAATCTAGTCGGATAGAAATGATTATGGATATCGATTTTCATGTTCATCCCCTTGAGCGTTCATTGCGTTCTCGTTTGAAAAATCGTTGCCTTTGAGCCACAAAGACTCTAAAACCCGAAGGCTCTTAACATTCATATTCATCCTTCGTGTCTTCGTGTCTTTGTGGCTAAACTGATACAGATATTTTTATGTTTTTGCGCGAATCACCGGCTTTAAACCAGCAGACTTTTTTGCGCGTACAATTTGAGTTAGCAGAAACACGGCTTGAAAGGCCAGACCCACTCCCCGGGTTATGATATTGGGGGTAAATACACAGATACCGCTGATGGCCAACAGGATACTTTCCCATCGTCTGAACCTTGTGAGAAGATAGCCTTCGAAGGCACTGCCCACGGACACGGCCCCCAGGGTGACGAAGAAGAAAGTTGTTATGATTTGCAACGAAGAGCCAACCATCAGGATGCCGGGATTAAAAATAAAAGCCCAGGGAACCAGGTACGCCGCAAATCCCAGGCGCATGGCCCGGAACCCTGTCTTAATTGGATGACCGCCTGAGATGCCGGCGGCGATATAGGCATCGACGCACACCGGCGGCGTGATAAAAGAAAGGCAGCCAAAGTAGAACAGGAACATATGGGCTGCAATCGGTTCCACACCGGCTCTTATCAGAGCGGGGGCCAGCAGGACAACCGTTAAAATATAAACGCCCACGGCCGTCATTCCCATGCCCAATATAAATGCGGCGAACCCGGTCATCAATAAGATAAACATCAGATTACCGCCGCTAATTTCAAGCAACTCCGATGTAAATTTGGTTCCGGCGCCGGTCATTTGAATGGCGCCAACCAGAATGCCTATCGACGCACACAGAGGAATGATCGGCATCATACCCCGGGCTGAATCTTCCAGCGCGTTGAGCAACTTTGTGGGCGTTATGCGGCTTTCCTTTTTGAATGAGCTAACCAAAATTAAAGCGGCCAAAGTATATATGATCGATGTCTGCGCCGAATATCGCAAAACTCCCAGAAAGAACAGCAGGAGCGCAAATGGCAGCAGGTATTGCCAGCCGCCCAGAAATGTTTTCTTCAGGGACGGCAGACTTTGCCGGGGCAACCCCTCGAGACCGATTTTGGCCGCCTCCAAATCCACCTGGGCCAGTAAGGTTGTATAATAAGCGATGGCCGGAAGAAAGGCCGCCACGCAGACGCTCCAGTAGGACATCTGCAGAAACTCTGCGATGAGAAACGCCGTGGCGCCCATGACCGGGGGCATGAACATACCGCCAAGGGAGGCGGTGGCTTCCACCGCCCCGGCGTAATTTTTGTCATAGCCGGTCTTTTTCATCAGCGGGATTGTAATCTGCCCGGTGGTGGCGACATTGGCCGCTGTAGAGCCTGATATGGTTCCGAAAAATGTACTGGCAATGACCGCGGCCTTAGCGGCACCGCCCCTAAACGAGCCGGCCGAAGCCAGGGCGAGGTCGCTGAAGAATTGGCTGGCTCCCAGTGCCCGAAGAAATCCTCCGAATATGATAAATCCGGCAACAATGGTGGAGACAATGCCGATGATCATTCCCCAAAAACCTTCAGCACTGAGGTACATCCACCCCAATGCCATGGAATAGGAAAAACCCGTGCTGCGCATAAAACCGGGGAAATAGTTACTGTAAACGGCATAAAAAAAAGAAAATATGATCAATATCGCCAGCGTCCAACCGATGACCCGCCGGGTGGCTTCGATGATAGCCAGAAACAGTAGGGCGGCCACAACCATCTCACTCGGATAGCTGATCAGCCGCCCCTCGGCAACCAGGTTGTTGGCGTTAATGGCGATGTAGGCGCAGCCGACGATGATAACCAGGATCGGCAGAACATCATACCATTTCAGTCGTTCGAGCGACATACCCCGCCTGGGAGGACAGAGAAGGTAGACGAGCGTGCCGATACACGCCGCACTGACGGCTCTGTGGGTTATGGGATAAATGACCAGGCCCAGATAAAAAAATAGGTTGCACAGGTAGGCTAGAGTATACAGCGACCATGTTACGGCGACAATCAGCGCCAGTTTCGATCGCAGATTCCTTTCACCCCAGCGCCTGCCAACTTCGAACGGATCCATCTTTTACCTTACACCCTAATCGGCCTAAAAACTCGTTTTTGTGCAGGATTTATGTGTCTATAACCAAATTTTTACTTTTTGATTAAGGAAGTTAAATAAAATAGATAAATTGCCACAAATCTTCAATCTTCAATCTTCAATCTTAATTTCCGGCTTGGCCGGATTGGGTTAATGTTTTTTCAGCAGCTCGGCCTGTCTTTTCAACAACTTTTCCTGATAAGCTTGTGCTTCCGGCGTCCAGAGGCCCTTTTCCTTGTAATAGCGAATGGCACCGTCATGATAGGGAACCGCCAGGCAAATCGGCTTGTGGTTCACGGACCAATATTTGGCAGAGGGATGGGAATCGGCAAATTCAGCAGTGTTCTCCAAAATAGCCTTGGTCACCCCATAAGTCACATCCGCGTTCGTGTTGTATGCGGTAAACATAGCGCTTTGATAGCTTACCGCATTGGGCACAGCGCTTTTATTGCGAAAGCGCGGGTCGTTGGCCGCAATATCCTGGATGTAATAGCCTTCCATGCGTGCGGCCACAAATTCGGCCTGTTTTTTCGTAAGATTGATAAACTGACATTCGCCTTTGGCCTCGTTTACCTGCATGACCGCGCCGGGCACAACCGGGTAGAGGATGGCGTCAACACGACCTTCGATAAGACCTCTAATGGCTTCTTTGATACTTGAAAACGCCAGGACCGCTTTTAAATCATCAAAAGTCAAACCGGCCGACGCAAGCTGATTGGTAGCCATCTCCGTGAACATCGGATTGGCCTTGAATTTTATGTAAGCGACTTTGCCCTTCAAGTCGGCGATGGAGTTAATGCCCTTATCGGGCGTGGTCCAGAACATAAACATATATTCATGCCCGGCGATAACGGTTCGAACCCGCTGCGGTCCCAACTTGGAATACAACCCGCGTCCCAAAAAGGCATTGAGAATGTCGGCCGCATTGTGATTGGCAAAATCAGCCCTGCCCTGGCTCATCATGGGCAGCCACAGTTTGGGCCCGCCCAACGGCTGAACAATCCAGTTCTCGACGGGCGTATGTTTCTGGACGGCTTTGCCCACACCCACTGCGATCATATGGACCGAGGCCCCTGGGGCCGGTGTGATGACGTTGACATCAGTCGGCCACTCAGCTGCCCATACACCCCTTGCTATAAATAAAGAAACAAGCACCGCCAATGCCGTCAGAATCATTTTTCCCTGATTTTTCAACGCATGTCTTTGTTTCATTTTAAGACCTCCTGTCCTTGATTAGAGTTTATTATCATTTCTCCTTTCAACTGAATTACGAAAGAGCTTAAGGTGAGACCGTTCGGGAATCATGGATGGAAAGATTTCTGTGAAAACACACCGCCCATAACAGCATCTTGTGGACCGTGCGCCAGGCCCGTGACCCCAAACAAACAAATGCACAACGATCTGTCAATCGATATTTATGCTGTATTTATGAAACTTTCAAATAAAGAAATCCGCGTTTATAGCCTTGACACGATCAGGGCTTTAGGACAGACTTATTTTTTAGGCAGATCGTTGCCTTCTAATCTACTTTATTTGGGTCCGGGCAAACAGCCTTCTCACCTTCGATACACTGTTTAATGATCGCGATCCCCGGGAGCCAATATGAAAATTCTTGTTAGGGCGCGGATAAAGTCATCATGCAGCGTCTTACTCCAGGCAGGAATTATGTTGATTTGTATGGTATCGCTTTCCCATGCAGACCCTCTGACTGAACTGCGCGTTAAGCTGCCGTCTCAAATCAACGGCTGGACAGCAGCAAAGGATCGCTTTTTCGACAACAAGACCATATTTAGCTATATTAACGGTGCGGGAGAAGTCTACCGGGCCTATAATCTTCAACAATGTCTTTCGCGCCGCTTTTCGAAACCCAACCAGCCTGCAATTATACTGGATATCTTTGATATGGGATCTGCCCGGGACGCCTTCGGTGTTTTCACCCACGACACTGAAGGTGAAGTTCTGAATGTGGGACAGGATGCCCGCTACCGGCCGGGCTGGCTGAGCTTCTGGCAGCACCGGTTTTTTGTCTCCATTTACATGGAAGAAGAAAGTAGCGCCGCCGAAAAGGCCGTCAAAGAGCTGGGTCGGCAGGTGGCAGCCCGAATCGGAATCAAAGGCCATCGCCCTCGGATCCTGACACAACTGCCACGCAAGGGGATGGAAACAGGCAGCATTCGCTACCTGCACCACCCGGTAGTGCTGAATTACCATTATTATCTGGCCGATGAAAACATCCTAAATCTTACGCCGCACACGGAAGCTGTGCTGGCTGCATACAAGCTCGACCAGGGTCAGGCGCGCCTGTTGATCGTGGCTTATCCGGATTCCCAAACAGCAGAAAAAGCACTGTCCAGCTTTTTACGGCACTATTTGCCGGATGCGGATCCGAGCGGGACAGCCTTGCTCGAAAACGGTCAATGGGCGGCAGCGCTGGCCAACAGGCAGATGCTGGCGATTGTTTTAGAAGCCGACACGCGTTCTCTGGCCGAAACCCTTTTGCAGTCTATCAGATAAAATAAGGGAGAACCGCAAAATGACTACTACCAAACGGGTGATTACCCGCCGTGATTTTATCCGCACCGGATCATACGTAGCTGCGGGCAGCCTGATGGGATGGCCGATGCTGAGCTATGCTGCGCAAAAACGGCCGGAGAAAAGCAGGGTAGTTCTGATCCGGGATGAACATGTTATTGACGGCAGCGGCTCTTTAGATCCGGACCGTCTGGATGTCATGCTGGACCAGGCGGTTACCGCACTGCTCGATGTCGGTGACCCTTTAGCGGCTTGGAAACATCTGGTGCAACCGGATGATACGGTTGGTATCAAAAGCAATGTGTGGGCGCCGCTTCCCACACCGGCAACGCTGGAAAGGGCGCTGATAACACGCCTGGTTGGTTGGTTGGCGCCGGTGTAAGTAAAGAAAACATTGCTGTTGATGATCGCGGGGTGAGAGGCAACCCGGTTTTTGACCAGTCGACGGTTTTGATCAATGTTCGACCCATGCGAACGCACCACTGGTCCGGCCTGGGTACCCTTCTCAAAAATTACATCATGTTTGTGCGGAGTCCCTGGATGTATCACGGCAACGCCTGTGAAAGACTGGGTGCTATCTGGAAGAAATCCTCGGTACGGGGTAAAACGCGCCTGAATATTCTGGTCATGCTGACCCCTCTGTTTCACGGGATAGGCCCCCATCACTTCAGCCGCAGATATCTCTGGCCGTATAACGGGCTGATCGTGAGTCGGGACCCGGTGGCTGCCGATGCCACCGGTGCTCTTATCATCCAGGCCAAGAGAAATGAAAATTTTGGTAAAGTGCGTCCCATCAGCCCGCCACCCCGGCACATTGAAGCTGCCGACGTTAAGTTTGGTCTGGGTCACAGCCATCCGGATCGGATAAAGATAATTCAATTGGGGTGGAAAAAAGATATTTTGATCTAAGTCGGTGATGTATTCAGCAAATGGGGATTGTTGCGTGTTCCGTGTTCCGTGTTACGGGTTACGGGTCTTCAATAGGATAGTTTCCTTTTTTTTAACGCACAAACCGTAACTCGAAACTCGTAACATCATCTTTCAATGTAAAAACAATATTCTGTCTTAGATCGACAACAAATTGTCAATATGAAGTTATTAAGCGCCTAATGTCCCATCAACCAAAAACGTTCGATTGGATATCGACAAGCACTGGAGAGTAAATTATGAATTTCCATCGTCCAATAAACCGCAGAGAGGCCATGCGAAAACTATTTCGAATTTCCGGGTGCCTCGGGTTGGCCGGTACGGCGTCATGGCAGGTTTTAGCGCCCTTAAAGTCATTGGCAGCTAAAGAAAAAAAGGGATATATCGTCGAAGGGATCGGCCAAACAGACGGTTACTCTATCAAAGCCTTGACGCGCAAAGTGTTTGATGCAGCCGGTGGGATACAGCAATTTGTCTCCAAAGGAGACGTCGTCGTGCTCAAACCGAACATCTCCTGGGCCAGGCGTCCTGAACTGGGTGCCACCACCCATCCGGAGGTGCTGGAAGCCGTCATTGAACTCTGCCAGGATGCCGGCGCAAAGCGCGTTCGCATTGCCGATAACACCATCCACGATGCCAGGCGGTGCTTCGCCCTTACAGGGGCCGGGATGGTGGCAAAAAAGACAGGAGCCGACTTGATATACCCGCGATCATCACTGATGCGCAACATGAAACTGCAGGGAAACCGTCTGGATGTATGGCCGGTGTTCGTGCCCCTGGTGGAAGCCGATGTGCTCATAAACATGCCCGTGGCCAAACATCACTCATTGAGCGTATTAACCCTGGGAATGAAAAACTGGATCGGGGGGGCAGATGGCAGCCGGTGGTCCCTTCATCAGGATATCAACCAGAGCATCGTCGATTTGGCGCAATATTTTAAACCCACCGTTACCCTGATCGATGCGATCCGTACCATGACGCGCAATGGGCCGTCCGGTGGAAGCACATCTGATGTTGTAACAAAAAACACGTTGATCCTGAGCAGTGATCCTGTGGCTGCCGATGCCAGAGCGGCGCTGCTTTTCGGCCGCAGACCGGAACAGATCGGTTTTATCCGCCTGGGTCAAAAGTGGGGCCTGGGAACCTATAATTTTCAAAGCCTGGATAGACACAAGGTGACCCTGTGACCGCACGACAGTTGGTTTGGCTGAGAAGAGTATCCCAGATTTTATTTTTGTGTTTTTTTCTTTTCCTTCTGATCGAAAGCCGCCTTCCCCAGGATGTTTATCTTGATTACTCGCTGGCATTCTCCGCCGAGGCCGACTTGCGCCTCGATCGGCCGGTCGATTTTTTCTTTCAGCTCGACCCGCTCGTCGTTCTATCTTCCCTGTTGTCAGGGATTCATTTTATCAAAGGTTTTTTATGGGGACTGGCCGTCCTGGTTCTGACGCTACTGCTCGGCCGGGTGTTTTGCGGTTTTATCTGTCCATTCGGTACCATTCACCATGCTGTCGGATCGGTTAAACCGGCCCAAAAAGGTGCGCGGATGGTGGCGGCCAACCGCAAAACACCCAGTCAAAAAATAAAATACTTCCTGCTCATTTTGCTGCTTGTTTCCGCATTCATCGGTTTTAATCCGACCGGTCTGCTGGATCCCATCGCCCTGCTCTTCCGTTCGCTGGTTCTAGCGATATTACCCGGTCTGGGTGCGGGAATCCGTTCCCTATTCGACGGTATGGCCAACAGCGACTACAACATATTGAAACTGCTCAGCTATGGAGCCGAAGTTGTTGTGTCGCCTGTCTTTGGCTATGATCCCAAAGCATATCAGACTGCCTGGTTTATCGGACTGTTATTTTTGGTGATTCTATTTCTTAACCGAATTCGCCCCCGGTTCTGGTGTCGTGTCCTGTGCCCTCTGGGAGCGCTGCTGGGTATATTTTCCAGGGTCAGCCTGCTCAGACTCGAAAAATATGCCGACAAGTGCACCGATTGCAAACTTTGCATCAGACATTGCCAGGGCGCGGCAACGCCTCAGCCGGGCAGGGATTGGGAAACATCCGAATGTCTTACCTGCTTCAACTGTTTCAACGTCTGTCCGGAAGACGCCCTGACCTTTCGATTCCGGTGGACTAGGGAATTCAATCCCAAACCGGATATCGGCCGACGGGCTGTGCTCGGCGGCCTGCTGGCCGGTTTTTCCCTTCCCCTTTTTGGCCGACTGGATGGACGCCTGGATAAGGTCGCCGATCCACGGCTCATCCGGCCGCCCGGATCGCTGGCGGAGGCCGATTTTCTCGAGCTCTGTCAGCGCTGCGGACTGTGTATGAAAGTGTGCCCCACCAATGCCATCAATCCCACCCTGGCTGAGGCCGGTATGGCCGGGTTCTGGACCCCGCACTTAATCATGACCCAGGGATACTGCGAATTTACCTGTACCTTATGCGGCAGTGTCTGTCCGACCGGTGCCATCGGTGCAATAACGGCTAAAGAGAAAATCGAACGACCCATTAAGATTGGTTCAGCCTACGTGGACAGAGGCCGCTGCCTTCCCTGGTCGGCCAACGCGCCGTGTATCGTATGCCAGGAAGTTTGTCCCACCTCGCCCAAAGCGATTTTTTTAGAGAAAGAAGTCGTCACCGGACCGGATGAAAAAAAGATGACCGTGCAGCTGCCGTTTGTGGATTTGAAAAGATGTGTCGGTTGCGGCATCTGTGAGAATAAATGTCCGGTCAGGGGCCTGCCGGCAATCAGAACGATCGCCGCCGGCGAATCACGGTCTCTGAAAAATCAGATTCTTCTTTAGTATTGGGAATATATCTCATACAGCTCGTCTAAAGGTGCCGGTAATTTCACTGCCGCTGTAGTTGAATGTCAAATTTTGAATACGCCTGCACATTCGTTCCCCGCAATCGCCGCGCGCGGGCATTGCCCCTTATAAGTCGCTTTTTTTTGAATCCTTGTCGACAAAATCCTGCCTGCGGGCGTCTTAACAGACAAATGCATCGCAGTGCTGCCGCTATGAAATTCATTTTGAATTATGAACCTAACTGTGACCGTGGATAATAAGACTGCTGAGCGATTATCCGATGCGCAAATGGTTGTTGAGGCCAGAGCCGGCAACCGCGGCGCTTTTGCCGGGCTTATGGATCGCCATCAATCGCCAGTGTTTCGAATGGTTTTTTACCGTATCCGTTCGCCAATGGATGCCGAAGACCTGACCCAGGAGATTTTTACGCGCGCCTTTACGCGCCTGCGGGGCCTGAAAGACCCTGAGCGGTTTCGCAGCTGGCTGTTTGCCATCGCCGTCAACTGCATCCGCGACTTTCAGCGTAAACAAATGGTGAAGGGTTTATTCGGTTCGCGGTCCGGCACGAATTCCGACGATCCGCTGGCAGGCATCCGGGACGGCGGTTCCAGTCCGCAGGATCTGGTCATGCGACAGGAATTCTGGAAACAGGTCCGAGCATTTTTAGACAAATTGCCGCGAATGGAACGTGAGGTGTTCCTGCTCAGGTTTTGGGATCACCTCGGTCTGCGGGAAATCGCCGAGGTGCTCGGCAAAAGCCAGAGCACGGTAAAAACTCATCTCTACCGGGCTCTGAGCAAGTTTAAACATTCAGCGACCATAGTCCAGCTGCTGCAGGAGGAAGAACGTGAAAACCACCGTTGACAGCCATTTAAGTAAAGATCAAATCGTTCGTGCCTTTCTCGATCAGGCCCAACTGCCGGCCGCTGAAAAGGCGCATCTCGAGCGCTGTTCTCAGTGCCGCAGCCGGGTCGATCAACTGGCACGAGATCTGAAGCGACTGGGTCGGATGGCCGAGCAATATGCGCCATTGCCGCGACGCTCCTTCCATTTGCCGCTGAAAGAAACCCGGCGCCCCCTGCGGCGCTGGACGGTGGTGTTGGCCGCTGCCGCAGCCGCGGCGCTGTGTCTGGCTATCTGGTGGGAGGTCCCGCAGGATAAGCAACCGCTAGTGGCGAATCAAACCGAATCGGATTCTGAAAAAAACGGAGAGCTAATGTCAACGGTTCAGGCCCTTTCCGAGAACGCATTATCCGAAGTGTATATGGACATTGTCGGTGACAGCGATTTGGATATGACCGATGAGTTCATCGATTTTGTCGTTCCGGATTCGGATGTAGAAAATGACTCGGTCGGAAGTAAATTTAAAAACAAAGGAGGAAAACTGTCTTGAAAAAATTAATCTGTGTTATGATATTGTTGATTTTCCCGGCACTGGCCCAGGGCAAAGACTTGCCCCGGGGTAAATGGTGGCAAGATCCGAAGCTGTCTTCCATCATTAAGGTAAGCAAAGAAGAGAAGCAAAAATTGGATGAATTATATACTGAGAGCCGACGCAATCTCATCAAGCTTAAAAGCGCGGTGCAACTGGAACGCTTCGAGTTGGAAGTGCTGATGGAAAAAGATCCGCTGGATGAAGCCATGGTACTGGAGCAGTACCGGAAATTGGATGATGCCCGCGACAGTCTTGGCACCGAACGCTTTCGGTTTCTGTTGGAAGTGCGCAAACTCCTGGGGGCCGAACGGTTCCAGGCCCTCAAGCTTGAATTTCAAAAACATCGCCGTGGTAAAAAAGGGCGACAAAAGGCCGGCCGCTTTAAAGACCGCGGCGAACCCGGACCACCGCAGATAGACTAAGTGCTCGATGTAAGTTATCTATTATTCGATTTAAGTTGATGGTGGCAGTGGCTTCTCTGCCCGCCCCGGCCGCACGAGAGCCATGGCGGGCAGGGATGCCATGTTTATGGATGTTGAGGCCTTAATTCTAAATATTGGATACCCTATCGTTTTTTATATAAAATCTCACGCAAAGACGCAAAGGCGCCAAGTTTATGAATAATAAAAAAATAGAATGATTAAAAATATTTTTTGCGGCTTTGCGTGAAAACCAATTTGAAAAGCCCTCCGAACAACCGCTGGAAATCGCGCCCGTGGTTGTGGTTCCAGCTCGGCTGGCCTCGGCCATGAAACCACAGCGTGAGCCCGGTCGAATGCCCTGGTCGAATGGAGCTCGCCGCGGGCAGGCCACGAGGCAGCGCCGGCCGGCAACCAGTGGATTTTTTCAGGGCGTCTTCAATGTTTGAATGAGCGCTGTCCGGTGAACACCATGGTCACATCCGATTCGTTGCAGGCCTCGATGGACTGGTAATCATTGGCGGAGCCTCCCGGCTGGATGACCGCCGTGACCCCTTCGCGAATGCCCACGTCGATCCCGTCTCGAAACGGGAAAAACGCGTCGCTGACCATGGCCGAGCCGATGAGCCCGCCTTTTTCCCTGGCCACCCGGTAATCGATCTCGGCCCGCTTGTCTTTCTCTTTCATGTCATTGTAAGCAATGCCGTATTCCACAAAACAGTAGCGGTCGGCCAGCTTCCGGTAGGCCTTGTCCCTGGCGATTTCGGCAACGCCCACCCGGTCCTGCTCACCGGTGCCGATGCCCACCGTAACCTCGTCTTTCACATATATGACCGAATTGGAGGTAATTCCGGATTCCACAAGCCAGCCGAAGATCAAATCATCATATTCTTTGTCCGTGGGTTCACGCTCGACGCGATAGGTTTCCCCTTTGTATTCGCATTCCGCCGGCTTTAAATCATCCCTGCTGCGGGTTTGCGGCACGAAGGACCACTGGGCGATGATCCCGCCGTCGATCAGTGATTTGAATTCCACGCAGCGTTGACCCACAAACGTGTTCAACCGTTCGATATTGCCGATCCGAATAATCCTGAGATTTTTCTTCTTGGCAAAAATATCCATCACCCCTTCTTCGAAATCAGGCGCGACCACTACTTCCGCGTATTGATTGCTGATCGCTTCGGCGGTTGCACGATCGACGGCTCTGTTCAGGGCGATACAGCCGCCAAAAGCCGCCACGCGATCGGCCATATTGGCTTTCAGATAGGCGTCCTCAAGGGAATCTGACCGGGCAACTCCGCAGGGATTGTTGTGTTTGACGATAACAACGCTGGGTTTGTCGACAAAGTACCTGAGGATGTTCAGCGAATTGTCCGCATCGGTCAAGTTGGTCTTGCCGGGATGTTTGCCGGATTGCAGCAGCTCGATATCCGAGGCCAGAAACTGGCCCGGCTGGATGGTTTCGGTCTCGCCGAGCACCAGGTTGCCGTTGGCCATTCGATACAGCGCGGCCTCCTGTCCGGGATTTTCACCATATCGCAAACCCTTTTGGACATCATCCACGGTCCAGAGCACTTTATCATAAACAAGGGTTTGTCTTTTGTCTCCATCCACAAAACTGATTTCCATTTGCGGCGGGAAATGGTCCTCCACGATGGTACGGTACATTTTTTTAAGGTCTTGTGCCATGTTTCCTCCTTTTTCAGGATCCTGTATCCTGAATCCTGAATCCTGAATATCAGCCAAAATTGTAAAGACTTTTTGCTTCTTCAACCGTTCTTGCAGCAAAAAAATCCGAAATTGTGCGATCATATACTGCCGTATGCTCAAAAGCCTTGCGAGCCAGTTGAAAGCGGAGCTGCAAAGAAAGTTTACCGTCACTGGCTTTCAGCTCGTCGATGATCATACCGTAATCCGCAGGATCCACCACTGATGCCACCCGGATAAAATTCTTGGCCGAGGCCCTGATCATGCAGGGGCCGCCGATATCGATGTTTCCACGGGCCTGCTCGACCGTAACCTCCGGTTTTGCAATGGTTTCCTTGAACGGATACAGGTTGACGATCACCATGTCGATCGGGACGCTCTGGGTGCGCTGCAAATCGGCCTGATGCGCATCGTTGTATGTCTCGGTGAGCAGTCCCAGGTAAATTTTAAAATCCAGCGTCTTAACCAGACCGCCTTGGGTTTCCGGCTGGCCCGTGTAGTCCGAGACCTGCGTCAGACAGTCTTGGGCCTTTGCGCCCAGAATCTCCTTCACGCGGCCGAAAGTGCCGCCGGTGGAAAAGATTTTTACCTGCGGATTGATTTCAACCAGCGCGGGTACAAAGGTATCCAGCCCGCTTTTGTCGGAAACGCTCATCAGCACATGCCGAACCGTTACAAAATCATCGATTTTTTCAACCACGTTGATGCTCATACTACCTACCCCTTTCCGTCATATTCATTTAAGAAGCGTTTAAAAAATTCCGCCATGAAACGGTGGCGTTTGTCCGCCAGTTTTTTGCCTTCATTGGTCAGCATTCGATTTTTTATTTTTCGCAGTTTCAACCGGTACTCTCTGTATCCGGTATCATTTTCGCTGTAAGGCTGAGTGTCTTCAATCTTGATATCGGGATTGTGCAGCCGGGCCCCGATTTCACCGGCAAACAGAAATGCCCGGGCCACACCCACCGCACCGATCGCATCAAGCTTATCGGCATCGAAGAGCACTTTGGCCTCGATGGTTTCCGGCCGCCGGCGCCCCCGGAATCGATGGGTGCGGATACAATGAACAACATTTTCTCTTTGCGCCTCTGATAAAGGCAATGGCAGGATGATCTCCCGGGCCAACCGCGCCCCCTGGCGGGCGTGGCACACGTCACCGTTGGTCGTATCCTGCTGTGAGCGGCCGATATCGTGCAAAAGAGCGGCAATCCGCACCACATCCAGGTCGGCTTTCTCAGCTTTTCCAATACGGTCGCAGAGACGAAACACCCGCAGAGTATGATCCCAATCGTGACTTCCGCGGGCTCCGTTGAAAATTTCTTTGGCAGTTTCTTTGAGGCGCACAAGCACGTCCGGTGACAGAGATGAATCTATCGGGACTTTCGCGGCATTGTTTGTGTAAACGGTCATGGCTCGGTACGGGCAATCATTATTGTATGGTGAGTCAGGCCCTTAGGACCTTTTTTTGTGACAACATGTTGTAAGAAACCGATTGAATATTTTAGGAATGCTATCGATTTATATAGAAAAGACAGAGCGAAGCGATACCATAAATCTTCAATCTTCAGTCTTCAATCTTCATTTCCGACTTATCCGGATTGGGTTATTGACAAAACTTACCAGTCATACTGTCAATGTCAACCCGGATAACAACGGTATTGCGAACCTTGGCATCCGGGTAGCCGGTTTGATTTGAGCCGTATTGGCGCATGATGATGTCTAGTGCCCGTCGCTTGGCTGCCGACGATTCAACGAATGAGGCTCTACCATGACCGATGACGCTGCGAAATAGCATCCCCCACTCACAGGCCTCAGAACCTTTTCGAACTTCACAATCAATATCGAATTCAAAACATACCTCACGGTTTTCTTTAAGGATATCGAGTTTTTTGCCTGTATTGGCCGAATGAAAATAGAGCGCGTTGTCCTTGTAGCCGAAGCATAACGGAACAATGTAAGGAAGATTCTCGTGGGCCATGGCCAGCCGACATACCTGGGCTTTTGCAATGATCGTTTCGATTTCGGCTCGGTCGGTGATCTCTCTGTCTTTTCGACGCATAATAGTACACCCGCTTTGCAAATTAGCTGAAAGTTAAAGGTTGAAAGCTGAAAACAAAAAAGAAAATTTCATCTCTTCTTTGGGCTTAAAAGCTTGAGTTTATAGATTCGGGATTTAAATCGTCAGTTCGATCAGGCCTCTTAGGGTTCACGAAGAAATAAATTCACAATTTTAAGCGTTGAGGCGCCCGTCAGGCAAGGCGCGAAAACGCAGGAATATCGAGATATTCCGAGTTTTCGCAACGCTGCCAGACGGGATGCATCGGCGCATAAAATGTGAATTTATTTTTGAGTAAGCCCTTAGCCCAACCGGTAGTGTTTCTTAACGTCTTGGCGGATTTTCCAGGTGCATGACATGCCGGCAGGAAAAGTAGCCAGATCGCCTTTACCCATTCCTACCGGCTCGCCACCTTCGGGCGTAACAACGACATCACCTTCGAGGAAATAGCAGGTTTCCGACTCGTCATAACGCCAGGGAAACTCCGAAACTTCCTTGGTCCAGATCGGCCATTCAGTCACACCGATTTCATTCAATTGGTTTTCAGCCGGATTATGAATGACTTTTATTTTGTCCATGGATGCCTCCAGATGATTCAGACCAGGGTGTTTAACCATAAAGGGCAGCGCGCGGATAGTCGTTTATTATTATGATTCAATCTCCAATTCAAGTGACATTTACCGAAAATAAAAATAAAAAACAGATATAATTAAGCAATACACTCAATAAGTGATTGTAATATATTGGTCATTGGATTTTGTAATTTTGATATTGTCTTTCGACCTGGCTCAGGATGGTGAGTCTGTCGAACCATTTGTAATTTGAGTATTGCGATTTGGGATTTTAGGATCACCCCAGATAAAGTAAATTGCTTCAATCCGAATCAGTTAGAATTGACTTTGACGTTACCCTGCCCCGGTGTATCCCCGTCTTTCATATAATCTGCGAATATGGTATAATTTTTTAAAATGATTAATGATACTTAAGGCAGCATCCCTGGAAGCTTAGTGCATATAATAAATCAATGATCTGTAATTTCAAATAGTTTAATTATATATCCGAACGACGTATGCAACAGAACTGTCTGCTCATATCACCACCGGGTGAATTAAATATTTTCCCGCGTGGTATCATGGAGATAGCCAGCTTTCTCAATATAAAAGGCTGTCCCACCTCTGTTTTGCCGCTGGGACATCACATCAAAAACGACTATAAAACAGATGAGGGCGGCTACATATTGGAGGAACTGGATGATAAAGAACTCTGCAGGATTATAGAGGACGTACTTGTAGAGACACAACCAACGGTTGTCGGAATCAGCAATTGCTATACCAAAGACTTTCACAACTGCATCAAAATCATCCAGATGTGCAAGCGCATCCGCCCGCAGGCAATAACGGTGATCGGAGGGCAGCATGCCACTTTCTGCGATCAACAGAGCCTCGAGTGCCCCGAACTGGATGTGGTTGTGCGCGGCGAGGGTGAGTGGACAATGCTCAACCTGCTGCGCGCCATTCAGAACAAAGACCGGTATGATAAGGTCGGCGGTATTTCATTTCGAAAAAACGGCGGTATTCATCGCAACCCGAACCGTTTTCCCGGAAAAATGGAAGACCTCCCACCGGTCGATTACCGGCTTCTGCCACGTGAATTTGTTCAAACCACCCAAATCCACGGCATCTTAAGCCGGGGTTGTGCCTATCATTGTAAATACTGTGTTGAGGAAAAATTCTGGGGTTATCCCCGCTGGTATGGGCTGCAAAAACTAATTGATGAAATGACCGTGCTTCAGAAAGACTACGGAACGCAAATCATCGGGATGGAAGAAAGCATGCTCGATATGCGCTCAAATATCTTTTTCAAGTTTTGTCGTCAAATAAAGGACCATCGTATCGAACTGCCGGAACAATTTTATCTCACTACCCGGATCGACTCCGTCACCGATGAAGGCATCCGGCAGATGCAGGACCTGGAAATCAAATTCCTGTGCACCGGCCTCGAAAACTTTTCCGATCGCGTCCTCATGATGATGAACAAGAAGCAGAATTATGATTCGATCCTGCAGGGTTGTGAAAAACTCAAACAAAAAAATATCTGGGTGAACAGTTACTGGCTGATCGGCCACCCGGGCGATAATTCAACCGAAGCTGAATATACTTATTCGAAGTTTAAGCGATTTTTTGAAAAAGGGCTGCTCAAAAGCGGAAATGCATTTATCTTTGTCCCCTATCCGGGTACCGAATTTTTCATCGAGCCGCATAAATACGGTATCATCATTGGAAGCTATGAATGGAAACGCTGGAAAAGATGGACCGAGGAACCGGTGAGCTGGCTGGAGAATTTTTCGGCGACCGAAATATCACACGCCAGTAAAAAAGCCTGGAAACTGTTGGATGACTATCGCAGACTGAACGGGCATTTATATAAGCACCTGAATTGACGTCGCTGGTGGAAAGTGAGTGTCACCCAAACAATGCGCATCAAACCAATCGCAAACGAGCATCGCGTCTATAGTCTCAACGACACCGTTTTGCTGGCCGTGTTTGAAGAAGGCGGTGTATTGTTTGACAGTAAAAGCCGCCGGTGTCTTGAAATAAACAGTTCCGGCGCCCATATGCTAAATTTCCTGGATGGTCGCATGAACATCGAAGATGTGGTTCACGCAGTGTCGGCAAGATTCAGGGAACCGGAAGACAGGGTAAGAAAGGATCTTGATCTTTTTTTAAAAGAATTGATCGGGAAGGGCTGGGTAAATGTTAGATAGCGACAGTAAAATACGGGGTCGGCAAGAGGTTGTGTTGCGGGAGGAGGAGGACGGCGCATTTCTGTTCGATCCGGATTCGGGTCGACTGTGTTATCTGAACAATGTTGCCATCACCATTTGGAAACTGTGCACACAACCGACAAGAAAGCAGGAAATCGTTCTTAAAATATGCAGCCAATACCCGGAGATTTCCGAAAAGCAGATTTCCGATGATTGTTCGGTATTTCTTGGGGATCTGGATCGATTGGGGTTTTTAGTCTTGAATGATCGTGAGCGGTAGATGGCCTATCCCGATCTTTGTAATCGGGTATTTTAATGCTTCAGAAGTGATACGGGGTATTGGGGGTAGGTTATTCTTTAGCGTGGATCTGTTATCGTGCCTAGATAGAAATGAATAAAACCATGTCGGACAACTCTGAAATAACAACCGAATATCCGTTGCGCTCTATTTGTTTTTACCCGACCGAGTCGTGTAATCTCAGATGCATCCACTGCTGGGTTCATCCTTTTCATGCCCCTGATGCTTACACCTATCAGACCCAAAACCGTAACAATGTAACGGTTGAAACCATGGATAAGGTCGTGCGCGATGCACTGCCATTGGGGCTTGGACATGTGAAACTTACCGGTGGAGAACCTTTATTGAATCCCACCTTTTTCGAATATATGGATTGTTTTTCCAGCTACGGCCTTTCCTTGAGCATCGAAACCAACGGTACGCTGATCACCGACGATGTCGCCAAAAGGCTAACGACATACAACATCCGGCACATCAGCACCAGCCTGGACGGCAGCAACACCCAGGTGCATGAAACAATCCGGCGAGTGAAGGGCAGTTTTCAACGAGTGCTCGACGGCGTGCGTTCTCTGGTTGACAACGGGATCTATCCCCAGATTATCTTCTGCTTGCAGCAGCTTAACGCCCACGATCTTGAAAATACGATTCAACTGGCGTACGGGATGAAAATTCGATCCTTTGAGATAAATCCGGTAGTGATGACCGCCACAAACACGTCTTCTGGAAACCGCTGCCAAAGCCTTACGGTAGAAGAGCTGCTGCGTCTTGAAAAAATGATCGAGGGCGAGTTTGCAGATCGCTATCCGAATATGCACATCGATCTATACATACCGCCGGCCCTGAAAAGCATCAGAGAGCTTGCCCGCCATGCATTCTGCTCCTGTAATATTTTTAATATTTGCGGAATACTTTCCAACGGCGAAGTATCGGTATGCGGTATCGGAAGAAGAAAAAAGCAACTGGTAATGGGTAATGTCAAAGAGAAATCAATTGTCCGGATCTGGCACGAGGGGAAAATTTTCAAAGATATCCGCAATAAAATCCCCCAGCGGATGCAGGGCATTTGCGGCAAGTGCCTTTTCAAGCAGCATTGCCTGGGATTTTGCCGTGCCGATGCACTCTACAGCGGGCACTCCCTGCTGACTCCGAATGATTTATGCGAGGCTGTATATCAAAAAGGGATGTTCCCGGTATCGCGAACAATGAGCCAGTAAAACTTCGAAATAAATTTTGCCAATAATATGAAAGTACTATCAGCCCCGGAAAGAGTTACCCTGAACCTGACCAACCGGTGCAATCTGGACTGCCTGTATTGCGCCGTCTCAACGACCAAAAATGCACCCGGAGATCTTGCGCTTGAACAGTGGAAATCGGTTATTGATGAACTGGCGCGTATAAAAGTGTTTCAGCTGGCGATCTCAGGCGGAGAGCCGTTTCTCTACGGCGACCTTTTATCCATATTGGCGCATATTCACCGGTACCCCTTCAGGATATCAATCAACACCAACGCAACGCTGATGGATGAAAAGGTACTGTCCTATCTTTCCCGATCCAAACGCCTAAATTATATCCAAGTTTCCCTGGACGGCCCTAATGCGGAAGTACACGACCAGATTCGGGGACGAGGTTCATTTAAACAGCTTGTCAGAGGCATCGCTCTTTTGCGCGGTTATGATATTCCGTTCTTTTACTATGTGGTGGTTCACAAGAAAAACCAGCGGCATATCGGTGAGATGGTCTGCTTTGGCCGCAGCACGGGTGCCTCACAGATTGCATTTTCCACCCTCGTGCCCCAGGGAAATGCCTTGGCCCATCTGAAGGAATTGCTGCTGCCTTACGATGATCAGAAACAGGTCGAAAATGAAATGCGTCGGTTGAAGAATAGATATCCGCACTTTGTCGGCGGCACCCTGGTGCAGGCCATCGAGTGGATGGATGCGATAACCCGCATGGCCGGACCGCGAAATACAGCCGGCGGGGTGAACATCGTTACCAGCTGCGGCGGCAGTATATCCGAGTGCGCTATCCGGCCCGACGGCGGGGTCATACCCTGTGACCGTCTGTGGAATTATACGGTGGGTGATGTAAAAAAAGATTCTTTGCAGTCCATCTGGCGTCACGGGCAGGGGTTTAAAAAATTCAGGGAGCGATACCGGCGGCGAATCGATTCCTTTGCAGAGTGTCGCGGCTGTGCCTACACCGACCTGTGCCGGGGGGGATGCCCGGCCACGCCTTACGGCCTGGGCAAAGGCATTGACGGGTGGGATCCGCTTTCCTGCTACAGGGTTTTTGTGGGTGAAAAAGAATGTACGATCCCACAGCAGGATGAATATTATGAACAAGCAGCTGCACATTGACATCGCCGGCGAAAAATTTCAGCTTAATCTGAAATGCCTCGACCGCAGATTTTTACGTACTGCGGCGCAATGGTTCGGCAGCTATAAAAGTCCGTCAACCGGCTGCGCTTGCAAGGTCAATATTTTTGCATACCGCGGCAAACGATTATGTGCCTGGAATCCTGCAGCGATTGGCCGCTTGGAACAAAGGCTGCAGGACATCCACCGGCGGGACCCGTCTTCCAGACAGGACGCTGACCGGGTTGCCCTGGCGCTGGATATTCTGCAGCGCTATGATTCTGAAAGCCCCTTGATGCAATCGGTTCGTGCTTGTTTTGATGGGTGCGCGGAACCGATGTACACTATGGTCGGTGCGGACCTGTTTGTGTACGATAAAGGGTCACGGACAGCCTATTTTCTATTAAGAAAAAGATTTCGCCGCTCGCAGATGCTGGTGGCAGCAATAAACGGCATCATGTTTGTGCTATCATATCTGCTGGCCTGCAGTGGCGGTCTGCTGGTCCACGGCGCCGCGGTTGAACGCAATAACCTGGCGGTTTTGTTTCTCGGGCCTTCCGAGGCCGGCAAGACAACGGTGGCACGGTTATGCCGGCCGGATATTTGCTTTTCGGATGATGGTGTCGTGATCAAAAATGAGGGCGGCCGGTATTATGCCTATCGTTCGCCGTTCAGGCAGATTGCGGAATTCAATCATTACACCGGAATAGAGAAGGGGGAAATTAAAAAAATTTTTCTGCTGGAAAAAGGCATGTCGCAGCGTGTGTCGCCGTTGAAAAGAAATGAATTGATGGGCATGATGCTCACGCACCTGACTCACTTTTTCAAGTACCTGGATCGTGAAGCCGCGGAAAAGGGATTTTATACAATAAAAAAGATACTGGAACAACTGCCGGCTTATCGCCTGCAGTTTTTGAAATCGGAAGAGATCTGGAATCGGCTGGTCGGAAGTTAATCAGGAGGCAAAATGGCGGAGGAAAACGAAAAGAAGAAGAAATATGAACCACCAGTGGTTAAAGAAATTGGCGGGGTTTTCGAGCAGGCCATGGGAGTGTCCCAGTGCACAACCGGAACTGCTTTTACTGTGGGGGCTTGCAACAGGGGAGCCAGCGCCTCTGGAGGTTGTGCGGGCGGAGCATTAGACCAGGCCTGCGCGATGGGCGGAGGTGACAATGCCGGATGTTCCCGGGGCTTTTTCGTCACCGGCGGCGGGTGCACCAATGGAACTGGCGGCGGCTAAACGGGATAGATTGGTTATTGAAACTACTCTTACTCTTCTGACATATCCTGTTTAAGGTGAGTCAATGAAGGCGACCCGAACAAAGAAAGATGGGAAAAAGTATTGGTTTTCCCATTATGTGTCACACGGTTTTCCCATACAAAACCGTTTTTCTCAGTCAATGTTACCGCGAATTCTAAATGATCCGCTATAGAAAGCCCTACCTTTTTTCGATTTGGAAAAAAGGTAAACTCCCAGTGCGTCGGCGCCGGTTTACCGTTTTGAACTAGAAGAATGTCAATATCATCCGTTAGCGCGATCTGTGGAAATACCACAACGCCGTCAAAGTCGCCTGCCCGCTCAATCCGAAATTCAGAGTTTATCTTCAGAGGATATACGGCAGGCTCGCATTTATACAGATCGGCTTCAAACAGTTGCCCCGGTTGGGCCATCAAACACATCTGCCCGAGGTTGGCCGATTTCAGACTGTACACGGTATTGGCAGCCAATTCAGCCAGGTGAGAAGTATTTAGGCCGAAAAACGATTCTCGCAGAAAAGCATAAGGATGCTGCTTCTCAAAACTGACCGGCATGGCCATCAGGGCCAGACTTTGGGGAATGATGATTCCGTCATCTTTTAAAAACCGTTCGCGAGCATCATGGACAACCTCCATGATTCCTTCATCGATTCCGAAACACCCGACGGTCTCTGTGATCAAAACGTCCACCCGCTCTGGAAAATCGACTTCCAACGAGTTGCCCTGCATAAAACGGATACATTCCCAATAGCCGTTTTCATCCGCGGTTTTTCTTGCCGCTTCAATAATCGGTCCCGACTCTATGGCATACACCCTGGATGCGCCGGCTTGGGCGGCAAAATAAGCCAAAATCCCCGTGCCGGTTCCGATATCGGCAACCACGGCACCCCGCTGTACCGTTTCAAAAATAGCCTGCCGAAAGGCCTGCATTCGAACCTGATCTTCAAGCATCATCAAATGGGTGTGCAACGGAAACATGATCACGAACTCATAATGGCATTATTCATGGAGCGAAATTTCGCTTCTAGCTCGCGGCCGTTGTCGAGCATCAGCTGCCGGTCGGTCATTTTCATGGCCGACAGGCGGTGCGATACAATGATGGTGGTCTTTTCGCAGCGGTATTGCTTTAAATTGTGCAATATGGCCGCTTCCTGTTCGACTTCCAGAAAAGAGGTACCTTCGTCCAGAATGAGAATTTCAGGGTCCGATACGATAGCCCTGGCGATAGCCAATCGCTGCCGCTGACCGCCCGAAAGCCGTCGGCCCTTCTCACCGACAATCGTTTCATACCGGTCGGGCAGGGTTTTTATGAAGGCATGAGCTCCGGATAATTCGGCTGCTTTCAGAACCTGCGAATCTGAAAGATCGGCATCTCCATATGTAATGTTGGCGCGAATCGTGTCGTTGAGAATCAGATTCTCCTGGAAGACAATTCCGCACGAAGAGCGCAGATGCGTCAGATTCATCGATAGAATCGATCGACCGTTTACCAGGATATCTCCCGAATCCGGCCGATAGAAACGCAGCAGCAATCGGATCAGGGTCGTTTTGCCGCTGCCGCTCTGTCCGGTCACACCGAACAGACAGCCGCTGTCGATGGCAAACGACACCCCTTTTAAGACTGGGTTGCCGGCAGCATAAGCGAATACGACGCTGTCGAAAGTAATCTTTTTTACCGGCCAATAATTCAACCTGGCCGGCTTTTTGCCGTTGCCTTCGGCCGGGGTGTCCAAAATAGCATAAACGGCCGCCATCCGGGCCAGGTTTTCCCTCAGCAGGCCGTAAATATTGCCGGTGGCATCGACAGTGTTGAAAAAAAGATATGCCGTCCCCAGAAATATGGTCAGGGTCCCGACTGTGAGACGGTCGCCGGAGATCAACCAGCTGCCGTAAATGAGCACCATGCCCAATGCCAGGTATTTTAACATTTGCAGTATCGGTCGGGCAACCAGATAAATTTTATGGCTTTTCAGAGACAGGGCGATGAGCTGATCGAGATGGCTTCGAAAATGGCTCGCAGTCTGTGCTTCGGTGGTTTTGGCCTTGATCAGTTCGATGTTTGAAATCATCTGCTGCAGGAAATTGTAGATCGCCGCATCCTTTCTTTGAATTTCACGAGATATCCGATGCAGCTTTTTTCCTACCCATTGAAAAACAAATATGGAGATAACGGTTGAGATCAGCATGACGGTCCACAGGCCAGCGTTAAAGTATACCAGCAGACCCGTAAAAACCAGCAGTTTAATCGGCTCCAAAACCGCCCGGCCAAAAATTTGATCAAAAATAGTCGAAAAACGGATCCCGTCATCCAGAATCCGGGACATCAGCCGCCCGGTCGGTTGCTGCACCAGTTCAGGCATCGGCAGTCGCAGCAGATGATCGAATATACGGTCCTGAAAGGACCGGTTGATTCGGAGCTGCAAACCGGTAGATAACAGTGACAGGGCATAGGCGACAATGCTTCGAAGAACGAAAAGGATAAAAAGTATGCCAATCACATTACGCGTTAATTGCCAGTTTTGAAGCAAAAATCCCTGATCGATAAGCTTGCGCGAAAGCAGCAGACCGTATAATTCAACCGGTACCAGGGCACAGCCGACGACGCCCAAAAGCATGAAGGGCCGAATGAATGTTCGGCCCTCATTTAATATTCTTCTTAGAAGTTTGAAGGACTTATGCATTTATTGGACTTGGTGGTTTTGCCCTAAGATCACAATATCTTGTGATGTCGACTCCCGGCAGCCCGCATGATCTTTGCAATGTGATGCGTCAGAAGAACCATGGTTTTCCAGAGGCGCATCGGAAAAAACAATATCCGGCTGCAGCGGCTCAGGCGCCCGAATTCACTGGCAAGCACTTCTTTACGGGGAAAGAGATTCTCATAGCAGAAGTACAGCCGCTTTTTGAATCCGCGAATCGAAAGCACGGCCATCAGCGGCGCCAGAAAAGTCAGAGGCGTACTATGGCGGCTAGAATTAAGAAGCATTTTTTCAAATCGCGAAGGAGATGGCGGCAGGTCTGCCGTGCCCGTATTGACAGGCAGTGTCAGGCCGTAATAATCCTGCAGCAGGTACAGGGTGTAGGCGAGCGATTTTTGCTGTTGCAGTCGATCGGCTCTTTCTAGCAGCAAAGCCCAGAGACGTTTATCCGCGCAGGACAGGATGCGATAGATGTCCTCCAGCCAGATGAGTCTCGAAAAGTTATGCTTCATTAAATGCTGGGCTAACAGCAATACATTGTCAGCGTCATCGGGTCGGCGGATCCAGCGATATCCGGACTCCCACGGCGCCGACCGGGCCAAGATATCATCTAATCCAACCGGAAGAAGATGCGATCGGCTGCGGATTCGATCCGTGTTCAGTGGACTGCAGTGAATATCCAGAACCGTTTTACTTTTAACGAAACTGTACGTCCGCCGTTTATTTTGTCGATACCCCAGTTCAACCAGAATCCGCACCAGGCGCCGATGATAGGCCGGTCGCACCAGCAGGTCAAGGTCTTCCATAGGGCGCAGGCCGATATTGGGGTAAACGTGCGTCATCAGTGACGCCCCTTTCAGGGTCATGACCTCTAGCGCTTGCTGTTCAAGTGCCTTCTCCAGGGATTCAAGAGCGGCCATAAAATTAAGGTTGCGGGCGACATTGCCATGATAAAGATCGGCCAGGATCGAGCGGACTTGGGCCGGCAGTTGCCGGTCCCGCATGCTTTGATGGGCAATGCCGGCCATCCCTTCTTTGTGAAAATATTTTACCAGTGCGTTCCAATCCACTTCGATTGAGGGATCCACTTTTCCCTGCAGCAACCGAAGAAGAAATCGTTTTGGGTACTGCGGGGTGCGGCAACCTGCTGTATGAAAATTCTCCAGAAATAATTTTAACTTTAACTTGACAGCACACGGTGTCATATTCCTTCGACTGAGCAATGCATACCCATATTTCATCTTTGATCTGAAACCGGAAGACACGGAGAAAAAACGCCGTCCACGAATGACGGCCACCACCTGGTCCGCAATCCCTGATTCAAGGTCCACCGGCACCGTATCGGCCCGAAACATTGAATCCCCCTTGGTTACGGCACCCCCTTCATGCGACAGCTTTATCAACCGGTGGGCTATCATCCGGTTACCTTCGCCCGGAATCACAAGAATATCTCCGATGTGAACATGCGCTGCCGGCACGCGACGTACAACCAGACGATCACCGGGTTTCAGAAACGGGTACATGGAATAGCCGGTGAATGACATTGTAAAATATTTATCCAACTTCGTGCTCTTTGTGATCTTTGTGGTTTAAAAAAACAGATTCCTGATTCCGGATAGTCCGGATCGGGATTTAGCAGCGCGGATTAGCGGGAGGGCAGATAATTACGAGGGCCAAAAGGGGCTTTTGCGGCAACCGCCTTCGATGCGGAGAGTCGGCGTAATTCGGTGCGCTCAAGGCTCGGAAGAACGATGATGATCCCGACGAAAAACCAGAAAGGTTCCATGATCCGGACAATAATAAAGGTGTTGGCACCAATGGCGTGGAAAAGCAGGCCGGTATAACCTGCCAGAAATCCGATATTTATACCTCGAAAGAAAGGGTCTTTCAAAACCCGCAGGTTTTCGATAGCTATCTTTCCAATCGAATACAGCAGGTAAATAAAGGCTAGCAGCCCGATGATTCCGGTTTCGGCCAGTACTCTCGGAAACTGGGCATCGACAAAACGATATCCGGTAACCCCATGTCCAAGTATCGGTTTTCGAGTCCAGTCAACCACTGCATCTTTCCAGCCTCTGAGTCGGGCGGAAGTGGAAGTATCCAGTCTCACGTCACCGACCTTGATCTGCAGACGGTGCTCCGGTTGATTGACGGTGTAAAGAATTCTGTCCTTGACCTGCAGCGGCAAAAAAAGCGGACTCAATGCCAGCAGAATCAACATTATCCCGACAACGATCACTTTTTTTTCCATCATATAGCCCAGAACCAATAGGGTCGGGATAAAGGCCAGATAGGATGCCCGGGACAGGGTAAACAAAAACGGCGGAATGATGGCAACAATCAGCCCGATCAGCAAGTGCTTCGTCCGGGTATTTTCAGCTCGTGCCAGCATTGCTGCCGCTACGGCCCCCATGAAAAGAAGATATCCACCGAAAGTCTTCGGTTCTCCTATTTCACCTTCAAAAGGTGCGCTCACACGCCTTCCGGCAGGTATCTGCAGCACGCCGATAATACTGGCGATGAAACAGGTCAGCAGCAAACAAAAGACGAACCGTTTAATCTGATCGGCATCCCGCACATGATTGACCATCATAAACAAGATAGCGAAGTATTCGATATACTTTAGAACAAAGAAGAAGCCGGTTTTAGGGTCCACCCGTCCGGCCATGATTCCGAATCCCGTGGCCAGGGTGCAGGCCAGAGAGTAAAACAGGATGGCTTTATTCAAGGGCGTTTTCAGAAACAGACCCAATTCTTTGTTTACCGCGTTCTTTGCAAACCAGCTGAAACCGATCACAACGAGTAAAAAGTCCTCCAGTCTCAGGGTCACGCCCCGGCCGAGGGAACCGCCCGCAGTTTCACCGATGATAATTTCAGGAGATAAAAGCATTGAGAAGATCAGCACATACAGGCCGAGTTCGATTTTCAGAAAGGAAATCGCAAACACGGCCAGGGCCAGTCCACCCCAGATGAGCCTGGATGCCGGCAGTTGGGCTGAAAAATATCCGAGAATGGCGGCAAGTATGAGTGCCGATATGACAAAAATGATGAAACGCACAATTGGTACTCCACCCCGGGCAGCGCCAAATTGCCCGGGTGATACGTCTGTAAAACGGCAGTTATCTGCCGCTGAAAATCGATTTTTTTACATCAAGGTCATCGACTGCCATAACTCCGTCCAGAAAATACCCAGCAGCAGCAGCAGGGCCACTGCCACCGTCAAGGCGATGAAACTGAATTTCCGGCCTTTGCCGCTGGAAAAACTTAATCTTCGAAGGCTTGCTTCGTTAAGATGATTCTGCTTGCCGTTTTCATAACCGTAATAATGCTGTGAGTGGTATCTGAAGTAATCGGGCCCAACCTCCGGTTTAACATTATTCAAAATCACGCCCATGATCTTGGCATCGATGTTATCCAGTGACGATTTGGCCCGTTTAAGCACCCCCCGGGCGATTTTACCAACCGTGTACACCAGAACCACACCATCCACCACCGGCGCAATTTCCGTGGCATCGGCTACCGGTAATATCGGCGGTGCATCGATAAAAACATAATCATATTCTTGCACGGCTTCTTTTAAAAATTTGCGGAAACGTTCCGAGCTTAAAATCTCCGAGGGATTCGGCGGTCGGGTACCGGATGTGATGATATGCAGGTTGTCGAGACCGGGAGTCTTGAGTATGTCATTGATTTCAAAATCTCCCAGCATGATATCCGAAATATTATTCGCGATTTCCGTCCAGTCATAGTTGCCCAGGACATAGTCGGTGAGACCCGGATTTTTGGGAAGGCCGAAATTTTTATAGACCACCGGTTTGCGCAGATCAGCTTCCACCAGCAGGACCTTTTCACCGGCCTGGGCCACACTCAGCGCCAGATTGATAGCATTCAGCGTTTTTCCTTCCTGAACAAAAGAGCTGGTGATGAGAAACGACTTGCCCTTGATCTCGAGACTCATGAATTGGAGATTGGTTCGTAGTGAGCGAAACGCTTCGGATGCCAGAGATTTGGGATCATAGTGGGTAATCAAATCGCGGACCCTTTCTTTTGCAGATGCTTTTTCCGCCACCCGATCCCTTTCTTCTTTTCCAAGATACGGTATTACACCCAGAACCGGGATCTGAAGGGACTCTTCCACATCTTCAATGGTTCCCATCGAGGTGTCGAATACTTCGGCACCAAATGCCAGAACGATACCGAGAATCAATCCCATGACGATACCGGTAACAACGATCATGATCTTGGAAGGCACGTTGAAAGGTTGACTGGGAACTACGGCCGGTCGCATAATCGACACTTCTTCTATTTTGCCGGACTCCTGAATCAAGGTCTCCTGGTACTTGGCTTTGAGCTGCGAATATAAATTCTCCTGAATTGATACTTCTCTTTCGAGTCTGACCAGACGCAGCGCCTTCTCCGGAAGGCTCTGATTCTCCTTTCTCAATTGTTTCAGCTTTTTGAGCAGTGCGACTTCACGGTTTTTGAGGGTTCGCAATTGCGCACTGAGCTCTTTTCTGATCTCCATAACAACGGCCTTGATCTGATCGTCGATTTCAACGATCTGGGGATGTTTTGGGGTCAAATGAATCAGCAGCGTCTGGCGTTCCAGAAACAATTGGGTCAATTTGTTGCGCAGATCGAAGATCGGCGAACTTTTTGGAACCGTAAACATCGATTTTTCAAAATCTTCCGAGAATCCGTACCTGACGGTGTTCAGCATCCGCAGTTTATACGCCACCGTTTTTCTTTGCTCATTGACTCTATCATACTCTTCCTGAACGCTGTAAAGCCGATTGAGGTTGTTGCTGGTCTGTTCATCGATGGCAATCAGGCCGTAACCTTCCTTAAATACTTGCAGCTTTTGCTCTGCCTTTTTGAGGTTATTCGAGGTTACATTGAGTTGATTTTTAATGAATTTTTTGGTCTCGATCGTTTTGCTGTTTTTTGCCTGAATATTATAGAAGCGGTAGGCCTCGGCCACTGCGTTGGCTACCAGGGCCGCTTCTTCGGGATTTTCAGAGGTGACCTGTACGTCGATAATGTTGGTGCCCTTCTGATGTTCGGCAACAACCATAGACTTGAGCCTTTCGAGCGCGGCGATGGCCTCTTTGTGCTTGCGAAAGTCTTCGATAGACATGTCGGTCGAAACCCAGTCGAGCTTCTGGGCGGTCAATGCCAGGACCGGAAAACTGGTGATGATATATGCATGGGTGGCCATGTTCTCCGTCTGATACCAGAACCCGCCGGTCATCAAAGAAACCAGGTTGGTGGATTCTTCAATCTTAATAGCCGAACCGGCCCGGTACAAGGGAATCGGTTCTTTGAATTTGGCAAACCCGTAACTGCAGGCTCCCACCAGAAGGAGCATGAGGATGATAATCGACTTTCTTTTTTTAATAATTCGCCAGTAGTCTCTAAGGTCAACGTCGTATTGTGCCATTTTTTACAACCTTATGTGATTAATAAAGAATCCGGGCCCAGAAGACCCGGCTTTTATTTCACCCCAGCGGGGTGGAAGTTTACCTTTAGTCGCCGAATGGAATGATGGAATGGTGGAATAATGGAATATTGGGTATAAAAACGGAAATTATCTTGATTTTAACCTCTATTTAGAGAATTGATCTAAAAAAGATCTCATCCTTATGAATCCACTATTCCAATATTCCATTCTTCCATCACCCCAAGACAATTGTATACGGCATAGCCAGTTGCCACTAACCTATCCCAGAAAACCAGGATTTCTATGTTTGATTACAATACTCATTTGCCTAAAGTATCCAGGGCTTCGTCCCATTCGTTGACAATCCGCGCCGGAGCACTAACCATTTCAAAAAGAGGTTTGACGCGTTGCCAGAAAACATTCACATCCCCAAAGACCGACCTCGGCACGTAGATTAAATCTCCGCTGACCAGCAAAACATTCTGGGTCTGGTCGCCCTGCTCGATCAAACGTTTGAGGTCCACCTCAATAATCTCGGGATGGGTTGGGTCTCCACGAACGATCTTGGCGCTGCGTCTTTCGCCGAATACAGTTGGGCCGCCGGCTTCCGATAGGGCATCAAACAGCCGCATGTTGGTTTCCGGCAATTTGTATACGCCCGGATTCGCCACCTCGCCGAAGACATACACCCGGTTGGCATCGATAACCAGGGTCGGAAAAAAAATATAGTCACCCGAGTTTAATATGATATCCTGATTGCTGTCGCCTTGATAAATGACACGGTACAGATTCAGGGTCAGCGACTGACCATCCTTGCGGCGCAGTTTGACATCCCTGAGATTGGCATCCCGGGTGGGACCGCCGACCCTGGATACCATTTCGAGCAGGCGCACCTTGCCGGTCAGCGGATACCTGCCCGACCCGACCCCCGCGGCACTGGTGCGTAGCCCGGTTCCGACGGCACCGGTTATGGCTACAAATTTACTGTTGAATTCCTTTACGGCCACGTCGATACGCGGAAGTTTCATATAGTCTTTATGGAACTCGCTCAGCAATTTATCGAGCTGGGTGGGCGTGAGACCTTTTACCGGCAGATCATCGATCAAGCCAAAAGAAATGTTTCCGTCCGGCCGCACACGGACTTCTTCTCGTTTTGCTTCTCTCCCCTGCCAGATCGTTATTTCGAGCAAGTCACCTGGTCCGATTTTGTATTCAGGGATTCCCGAAATGGTGGTGTAGACATCGTTTTCTTCGATGCCGCTTGCGGTAACTTCGGCGACGACGGCAGCACTGCGGATAATGGATTCGGATATCGAAGTGAACGGTGCCTGGCTCTTACCATGCCAGAACTTGATGCCTTCGCCGAAGCTGGCGGCACAGATATCTTCAGATCCATCCCCATTAAGGTCGGCAAGGGCCATTCCATAATAGGTTCCCGATGCCGGAAACCGGCCCGGAATGAATTTCCATGTTTTTTGATCGATGTATTGCCAGGCTCTTATGCCGCCGGATACATTCGAAGTGGCCACCAGGTCGGGTATGCCGTCGCTGTCCAGATCCGTGGTTATAACGTCCCAGAAACTACCCGTAGCTTGCGGCTGTCGGCCGCGGGTAAAATGGCCGTCACCGTTTCCAAAAAAGACTTGAATCCCTGCGCGATAGGTGCCGGTAAAAATATCCATATGACCGTCGCGATTTAAGTCACCGGCATTGACGCCGTAGAAGCTTCCGCTGCTTAGATCCTTAAGGGCGGACCAGTTACCCGAGCCATCACCCAGCCACACCCGCAGCGAGCCGTGAACCCCCCATCTAGTGCCGACCAGATCGAGCACACCGTCTTCATTGAAATCGGCCACGGCGACATCCATATATTGCCCGGCTTTGGTGGGCCCTGACTCCGCCGGCCAATTCCCCCGGCCGTCACCGAGCCAAACCTGGATACCGGCTACATTGCCGGGAGTTGCATTGGCGGCGATGATATCCATATATCCGTCTCTGTTCACATCCTCGCTGACGATGCCCTGGAACTGATTGATGGCCGTCGGTCCCGCTACCCTGACCCATTTGCGGATACTTTGATACTGCCACACCTTGATTCCGGTAGAGCCTTTTTGGACCGAAAGGATGATATCTTTAAAACCGTCACCATTTATATCGGCTGCAGCAACTGACTGTACCTCGCCTTGAACCGGCAAATATTGCGGCTCGGATAATCGGCCCATCCCATCGCCATAACTTATGGACAGGGATTTGGGGGGCAGACCGCCGGCCACCACGTCGATATGACCATCGTTGTCCAAATCGGCCAGCACGACACTGCGAAATTTACCGGATGAGATTGGACGAATTTCGCGTTGCGGTTGCACAGTCGCTTTCGATTCCACATTTTTGTTTTGACTACAGCCCGTCGCTAGGATCAGCATCAACGAAGCCGGAAGCAATAACAACCATAATGTTTTTTGAAGTTTAACCATGTTAACCATTTTTCGTTCACGTATTGTCTGTTTATATTTCAGTCGTTGAAATTAGTATTGACCTAACCTGGATAAACCAGAAAGAATAGCCACAAGGCACAGGGACACAAAAAATAAATGTCTATTATAATTAAACTTCGTGTTTTGGTGTCTTGGTGGCAATAATATTTTGTTGGATAAATCCTTCGCAAACATGATGTGATTTGAGTTATATTTAAAAGTTGTGTTTAAAGGAAAAGGCGGTGTATCCACCGGTAGATTGTTAGCAGCAGTCAACCGGCCACACTAAAAAGGAAAGGATACACCACCCATGAACCAGGATA